>JGI12627J18819_10000778_pt1 | contig 10681 bp, 5 predicted proteins | sample TexAe_OM1H0_M2_FD_18819 | JGI IMG/M metagenome (IMG submission 18819)
GCGGATTGACGGCCGTGCTACTAATGACGCCAAACGTAGCCGATGTGAAGTTGGTGTCAGGATTCGAAAACTGCGAATGGTTCAGGGCGTTGTAGAACTCGCCCCGAAGGAGAAGGCTGGTTTTCTCGCGCGAATTGAAGGTCATCGCCTTTGAGATTGCGAGATCCAGATTTGCTTGTCCAGGACCATTTACGATACCGGTCGCGCTGTTTCCAAACGCTGTTCCATCGCCGTCTCCACCAATGACTGGCGGGCTCGTAAAACAGGAGCTGTTGAAATAGTTGTTCAGCTTCGACTCCACGGATCCTTTCTGTACCAGCGTGGACGCCGAGCATGTGGCGCTTAGCTGTGCACGGTCCTCACTAATTCCAAAGACATTCGAAGAATTCGTTTCGGCAATGGTGAGGGCGTTACCTGATTGTACGGTCGCTATTGCCGACAAAGACCAGTCTCCGAGGAAACTCCCCAGTGCGTGACCATTCGGAGTTGGCAGGGCCCATGTGGTGCTGAATACGAATCGATGCGTACGATCAAAACTGGCGCGTCCCCAGCGCTGCTGCGGTGAGTTCTGGTCTCCCAGCGTCAGTGCGTTTCCGCTCGAGGTTGAATTGATGTCGGCCCCGTCCGTATCCAGTGTTTTAGAGAAGGTGTATGAAGCGAGGAATTGCAGCCCATGGCTCAGTCGTTTGGTCAGGCTCGCTTCCAGCCCGTTGTACCAGGAACTTCCCTCAGATTCCATCTCCAGAAGCGAGTCAGGAGGCACTCCGGGGATCGGAACTCGCAATGAGATATTTGCGATGGTGTTGGTGGTTACTCCGCGTATGGGATTGCCGGCAGAGGCTTGCAGCGCCTGGTTCAGCGAACGTTGGCGCACTAGGTGAGTGCCGCGAGTGCCAACATAGCCAATCTCCGATAGCCAACCCTCATGCAGCTCGGTCTGAACATTCAAGGAATATTGCTGAATGATTGCGGGGCGAAAGCCAGGCGCCACGGCGTATATCGTCGTAGTGCTGGTCGGAGAATACCTGGGAAACAGTGGGAAGGAATTAGGTGTAGGGAATGGTTGCGCGAAAGGCGCTTGAAAGGTCGCGTCTGCGTTCGCCTCTCCGGCATTTAAGCGAAAGACCGAGAACGGGGCGCCTAAGACGTTCTGATAAAAAGCCTGACCGGTAGGCCGCGAATAATATAACCCGTACCCACCTCTGAGGACCGTATTTGAATGGGACAAAAACTGCCAGGCGAAGCCGATGCGTGGAGCAATTGTGTTTTGTCCCGCTCCTTCATTCGCGAAAGTGTTATGTGCGCGCTGCACTCCTGACGGTGGAACCCCGGAAAAATTAGACGCCACAATGTAACCGGCCACACTCCCGTCGACCGGAGGACTGGGGTCAGCGTTGCGGATGTTGAAACTCGAGTTTCTACCTAGCCTATCTCCAAATTGGCCGAGACGCTCGTAGCGCAAGCCAGCATTCAATGAGAATGACCTCAGTATTCTATAGTTGTCCTGCACGAACCCTGCGCCCTCCCACACTCTGTACTCCCGAGTCGTCAGACCGAAGTCATCGAATGAGGCGAAAACATTGCTGAAATCGGTACTGTTGCCGCTGGCGCTGAGGCCGAGCAGAAAATCCGGCCAGCTTAGAAACCGCACGAATGATCCAAGTCCCACGAGATTAATGTTGTCCTGCAACCGCGTGACAGATCCTCCCAATCGCAAGGTGTGGGGACCGCGGACGACGCTTAGGTCATCACTGGCAATGAAACTATTCTGCGTGATGGTTCGTGGAAAGCCTGAAGCGATACTGACAGAGCCGAGAATCTGTAAGCTGGGGAGTTCGTTGTTGTTGCTCATCTCTCCTTCGGCAACTCCGACGTCAGACCACTTGAACGGAGTTCTGGCGCCGGTGCTGGTTTGTGTGCGGACATAGCCTATTCGTGCCTGATTGAGTGATGCATTTCGGAAGGTGTAGTTATGGGCAAGAGAGAAAACAGTAAAGGTCGTATTGCTGGGACTGGGAAAACCACGGATGTTGCCTGAAGGATTGAGGCCATTACCCGGAAACGTGACAGTCTCATCATCATTTGCAAGGAAGAATCGGGCCGAGATTTGGCTGTTCTTGCGAGCGAGGTAGTCAAGGTTGATCAAATACTGGTCCTCGTCGAAATGGCAAGGGTCCGTGAAAGCCGAGAATCCCTGCCGGACAAGCGGCTTTGCAGGATCGACGGTTTGTGGCGTCGGTATGAGGAAGCTTCCGTCAGAGAGTTTGAGATTTAAGAGGGTTATGGCCACAGGATTAATGTTGGAGCCGTCGGGTTTGATTGCAGTGCCGCCTTGCTTTCCGCTCATGCCGCCGAACAGTCTTCCCAACTCGGCTGGTGTGCGGTCATTGGTGAGAGGCGGGCCGTTCAGGCTGGCAGAGCACGCAGTCCTCGACTGACCTGCGGCAACGCCGTTCACCTGGCGCGTCCCTTGATAGGAGCCAAAGAATAGAAACTTGTCTTTCTTGATCGGCCCACCCAGCGTGAACCCGAACTGGTTCTGCTTGAGTACCGGCCGCCGTTGGCCTGTCTGGTTCAGAAAGTAATCGTTTGCGTTGAGCGCTTCGTTGCGGAAGAACTCGAAGAGCGTACCATGGAAAACGGTGCCGCCCGTCTTTGTGATCAAGCTGACGTTGGCGCCGCCATAGCGCCCGTAGGCTGCATCGTATAGTCCCGTCTGGACCTTGAATTCCTGTATGCTGTCGGGATTTGGAATCGGAATTCCTCCGCTTCCGGCAGCGCTGCCCTGTACGTCGCTGACGCTGATCCCGTCCATCTGGAAGTTATTGTCATAGGAGCGCGCTCCGTGCACGTAAAGCCCGTCATTGGAGCTGGCTATCTGCGACAAGGCAGTGCCCCCCAACCCGAGTTCTCCCGCGTTATAGACCCCGGTAATGACTCCCGGCGAAAGGCTGGTGATTTGAGCGAAATTCCTGGTCACAAGCGGCAGTCCGATCACCGCTTTTTCGTCGGCCACTCTTCCCAGAGCGTAATTGTCGGTTTGAATCATCTCTGACTCTTCCGATACGCGTATGCTATCGACCACAGTTGCGAGGCGGAGGTGGAGTTCGAGTCGAAGTGTTTCCGTTACGTTTATGTGTACCGTTGCGTTGCCGACAAGAGAAACTGACCCCGGTCTTATGGCCTGGATCTCATACTGGCCCGGTGGAAGCAGCAGAAAACTGAAGCGCCCTTCATTGTCAGAGGTAGTAGACCTGGTTGTGTCGGTATCCTTATTTGCAAGTCGGACGACCACTTCTGGCGAAAGGGCACCGGTTGGGTCGAGCGCTAATCCTGATAACGCCCCGGTTGAAGATGTCTGGCTATGGGAGTGGCAAGGAATTAGCAAAACGGTCGCTAAAGCCGTTAGAAGCGGTGCCCAACGCAAACGCGGCCAATGAGATAACCGATGTAAACCGTTGTCCATCAGCGACCTTCCTTGCACGGAGACGCAGGGAGACATCCAGAGACTTCAGCCTTCCGGTTGACTGTCCGTCGGATGAACTAATCGTTCAAAGATATTGCTGTCAAAAGCAATAGGGCACTGATAATATCCGAGCCGACGGTGGTATTGCTAGTTTTCCGAAAGGGCCAGTGCGGGAACCCATATTCGTTGTAGAGAAAGTTGGCCCGGACGGTGGAGAAGGTGTTGAGTCCTTTTCTTAACAAAAAGAAGGCCATGGAGGCTTCTTGTGTCAGCTCCGGCGGAGCAACCTACAAGTCGCTATGGGTTCTCAGGTCGGCATCCCCTCAGGAAATGCAAACGAGGCAGATACGCCGTCCGGGATAATCACGTACTGATTCTCATTGCAGCTTTTCTCCTTCTGCTTTCACCTGCCGCGGGCGCTGCGGACGAAGTCAAGCGCGTACTTATCTTAAATATTTTCGAGCCCCTCGCGTCTCCGGGAGTGGGCCTCATGGACCAGGCGATCGTGACTGGTCTGGAGAACTCGCCCTATCAGGTTGAGCTCTACAGTGAAAATCTGGAGACAGGCTTGTTTCCAGACGAAGCTTCCCAGCGGCAGATCCGCGATTGGTACATCCGCAAATACCGCGATCACAAACCCGATGTGATCATTACCGTCGGGCCGAGTCCCCTCAAGTTCATGGTTGAGTCCCACGAGGAGGCTTTCCCAGGCATCCCGATCGTCTTCTGTGGAAGTACGGAAGAGATGCTGGGCGGGTTAAAGCTCGATTCTCACTTTACCGGCACATGGGGAGTCGCACAGCCTGAGAAGACGCTGATTGCCGCACTCCGCTTGCTACCATCCACCAAGCACATGGTGGTGGTAGGCGGAGTGGGAGCATATGACCGAGAGCTCGAATCCCTTGTAAAGAAGAGTTTTCACAGTTACGAATCAAAGCTCGACATTACCTATCTTACTGACCTGGGCATGCCGAAGCTGCTCGAGCGGTTGAAGCATTTGCCAACCAATACGATCGTCTATCACACAGCAATCACTCAGGATGCCGCGGGAACGCACTTCATTGATGCGGCCCAGTCAGTCCCAATGGTTGCCAGTGCAGCCAATGCTCCCGTATTTGTAGTCGATGACGTCGACGTGGGCAGAGGATCGACGGGTGGCGATGTCCTAAGCCTTGCAGCTGAAGGGCGGACTGCCGCTGAGATGGCTGTGAGAGTGCTCAACGGGGAGCGGCCGGCGAACATCCCTATTGTGAAGAGCCCCAACATCTACATGTTCGATTGGCGTGCTCTGCAACGCTGGGGGCTTAAAGAAGAAGACCTGCCTGGAGGCAGCGTCGTCCTTTATCGGCAGCCAAACATCTGGGAAACCTACAAACGGTACTTCGTCGTCGGCATCTCATTGATTCTGTTGGAGACGTTGCTGATTGTCGCGCTTTTCTGGCAGCGGTCGAGACGAAGAAAGGTGGAGAACGAGCTTACAGTTGCCCACGACCGGCTTCGACTTGCGGTCGAAGCTGGTAAGTCCTCGGGGTGGGAGTGGGATATCAAAAGCGGACGAGTCCGCCGGTTCGGCGACCTCCAAACTATCTTCGGAATTGAGTCATACGACAATTTAGGGCATATTGACGATTTTCGCCGTCAGGTGCATCCGGACGATCGAGAGCTAGTCTGGAGCGCGCTCGACGATGCAAGGCAGAACCACAAGCCGTACCTCACGGAATTCCGCGTGATTCGAAATGACGAGACCATACGGTGGATTGGAGCCAGGGGAAGCTTCTATTACGCGAAGAATGGCGGGGCCGAGCGAATGCTTGGCATGACGACGGACATCACTGAGCGCAAGCTGGCCGAAGAGGCGCTAAAGAAGTCCGAGGAAAAATTCTCTACAGCGTTTCGAGAGAGTCCCATGGCCCTCACCTTGACCAATATGAACGATCAGCGCTACCTCGATGTCAATGAAACCTTCGAACAACTCACCGGCTGGCACCGGGACGAGGTGATCGGAAGGACTCCGTTCGACCTTAACCTCTGGGACGATCCCTCGGAGAGAGTGGAGATTTCAAAACGACTACTCTCCGAAGGCGCCATTCGGAATTATGAGTTCCAGTTTCGGTGCAGGGATGGCAAGACGAGATGGGCCTTGGGCTCGACAGAACTCATTGAAATTGATAACGAACCGTGCATGCTCTCGGTGGTTGCGGACATCACCGAGCGCAGGCAGATCGAAGAGAAACTGCGCACCAGTGAAGAAAGATTAACATCTGTCATCGGCTCGGCAATGGATGCGATCGTTGCGGTCGACAGCGAACAGCGAATCGTGCTGTTCAATGCTGCTGCTGAGAAGATATTCGGTTGCCGTGCTGAGGAAGCGATTGGGACGTTCATCGAGCGGTTCATTCCGCATCGCTTTCGCGCTGCACACAAAGAGCCTATCCATCATTTCGGCCAAACTGGCACGTCCAGGCGCTCAAATGGCACGGTTGGCGCATTGTGGGGCTTGCGGGCAAGCAGCGAAGAATTTCCTATTGAGGCATCTATTTCACAGGTTGGAACTGACGGAAAAAAGTTATTCACCGTTATCATCCGGGATATCACGGAACGTCTCCGCGCAGAACAAGCGATACGCGAGAGCGAGGAGCGCTTTCGTCTGGTTGCCAATACAGCGCCGGTGCTGATTTGGATGTCAGGTCCCGATAAGCTGTGCACCTATTTCAATCAGCCCTGGCTGGAGTTCACTGGACGACCCTTAGAAGCGGAGCTTGGCAACGGGTGGGCAGAGAACGTCCATCCCGACGATCTAAGTGCTTGTCTGGATACCTACACGAATGCATTTGACCGGCACGAGTCTTTCAAAATGCACTACCGAATGCGGCGGAATGATGCAAAGTTCCGCTGGATTTTTGATCTTGGCGTACCGAGATTCGACGCAGAGGGATCCTTTGCCGGGTATATCGGCACCTGTATCGATGTAACTGAGCGCAAGATGGCAGAAGAAGCACTCGCCAGCCTGAGCGGTCGTCTGATTGAAGCCCAGGAAGAAGAATGCCGCCGCATTGCCCGTGAGATCCATGATGACTACAACCAGCGCCTGGCGATGCTGGCGAACGAACTGGAAGATCTGGCTCAGATTATTGGAGATTCTGTTGCCGTAGCAGGTCCGCGGCTACACAAACTTTGGAATTCCGTCAGTGAGCTCGGCGTCGATCTGCACTCATTGTCTCATCGCCTGCATTCTTCCACTTTGGAGACTCTTGGGCTTGTCGCGGGGGTGAGAGCATTTTGCGAGGAGTTTGAAGACCTGCAGGAGATTCGGGTCGCGTTTGCCCATGAGAATGTTCCGCGGGTAATCCCGGCGAATGTCTCGCTTTGTCTCTTTCGGATAGCACAGGAGGGTCTGCGAAACGTCAAACGTCACAGCGGCGCCAGCAGCGCCAAGGTTCACCTCGAGTTTGTGGGTGGAAAACTGCACTTGTCAATTTCCGATCGAGGAAGAGGATTCGATCCCGCCAGACATTCAGCGCGAGATGGCATCGGAATTCGAAGCATGGAAGAGCGCTTGCACTCTATTGGAGGCCAGCTGGAGATTCACTCCCGCCCCATGGAGGGAACTACAATTGACGCGTGGGTACCGTTTGAGGCATCCGCCTAGCTGGTTTTCAGTCACCAACGCGAGGTTTGCAATGCGGAAGAGTCCTAGGCGATACGCCAGCCGCACTAACGGACTGCCGCGGGTCGTCATTGCGGATGACCACGCAGTCGTGGCAGAGGGTCTCTGTTCGATATTGCAGAAGAGCTGTAGCGTTATTGGAATCGTGCGAGACGGCCGAGAGTTACTGGCGGAGGCCCCTAAGCTGAGACCGGACCTCATCGTACTGGACATCGGCATGCCTGCGCTGAATGGTCTCGACGCTGCTGAGCAACTGATGCAGGTCCTTCCCAATGTGAAGTTCGTTTTCCTCACGATGAAGGATGATCCCAACCTTGCCGCCGCAGCTCTGAACCTGGGCAAAGTCGGCTATGTTCTCAAGCATTCATTGTCCTCCGAATTGTTGCACGCGGTCTCTGAAGTGCTTCAGGGCAACACATATGTAACGCCTAGACTCCGGTCAGAAGATTGGGTAGTCCAAGGGTTGCGGGCACGGCAGTTCTCAAAAGACCTGACCCCTCGCCAGAAGGAAGTACTACAGTTGTTGGCCGAAGGTCGTCCGATGAAGGAAGTGGCGCAGATTCTTAAGGTCAGCGAAAAGGCGATCATGTTCCACAAATATCGCATCATGGCGTCGTTCAATCTCAAGAACAATGCGGAGCTGGTCCTATTTGCCCTCAAGCACCACCTTATTTCCTCCTAACGACTCCGAGCCGATGCAAGACTGTCAATTCTGGCAGTTGGATCAACCGAGCACTTCAACTAGATTAGAACGCGTGTTGCGCGTTTCCGTTTGTGATACGCGCAAAGGGTTCGGACCGCTGCGTGGGGGAAAGGTAGGCCGCCCTTGGACCGACCGAGGATCATTGTCGCCGACGATCATGATGTCATGCTCGATACTGTATCGGCTCTGCTACAACCGGACTTTGAAGTTGTCGGGACCGTCAACAACGGAGGAGATCTGATTAGAGAAGCGAATCGACTTCGGCCGGACGTGATTGTGCTTGACATCACGATGCCAATACTCAATGGGATTGAGGCCGCCCATAGGATGCGTGAGGCCGGGTTGACGGCGAGGCTCGTTTTCCTAACGGTTCATGAACAGTCATCCTTTGTAACCGCGTGCTTCGATGAAGGGGCTTTGGGTTACGTTACGAAATCACGGCTGATAATGGATCTTATCCCGGCGATACGCGATGCTATTTCAGGCCACCACTTTATCTCGCCTTCTCTGCCTCGCGAGAGGCGGCGAACTGACATTGGTTAGGTAAGATAAGGAACTCTCCTTACCTTTATGCCTGGCAGTTTTGCTAGTTGACGCGCATGCGCCCCTGATCGTAAAAAAACAGCAAAAAGGAGACTCAACATGCAAGGAATCCGTCCCCGCATTCTGATCGCCGACGATCACGCGCTGATAGCAGAACTCTGCAAGAGACTGCTTGAAGCAGAGTTTGAAGTGGTCGGCACGGTGGGAGACGGTCGCGCGCTTGTTCGGGCTGCAACCGACTTAAAGCCTGATGTGATCGTGGTTGATGTCACGATGCCAGTTCTCAATGGAATAGATGCGGCCTGTCAGGTGAAACAAATATTGCACGCCGTCAAGGTGATTTACCTCACCATGAGTCTTAATCCTGAGATCGCGGCGGAAGCCTTTCGCCGGGGTGCCTCGGGCTATTTGCTCAAGACCTGCGCAGCCTCAGAGATGGTGGAAGCCGTTCGCGCGGTTCTACAGGGCAGATCGTATATGTCAGCGACCCCTTCCAGGAGCAAATTCACCGACCTTCGGCGGCAGCCTAAGAAGTTGGTCGAGGAAGAAGACAAGCTCACCGACCGACAACGGGAAGTTTTGCAGTTGCTCGCCGAAGGCAAAATAATGAAGGAAGTTGGTGCGATCTTGAATATGACGCCTCGGACCGTGGCATTTCACAAGTATCGGATCATGGAGGCGCTTTGCGTCAACAGTAACGCCGAACTTGTTCGATATGCGGTCAGGAATCACATGGTTGCTGCATAGATGTCCACTTGGCTAGAACTGTCGCCAAGATTGGGGTGCCGGCAATTCGTGATCTCAGTTCAATTCTGCTGGCCGTCAGCTAATCGTTCTCTTCCACGACCGGACTCCAAGAGCTATCTGGATTGAAGCGCGTCATTGCGGCGAAATTGTCGAAGGTGGCGAAGCCGAAATCCTTTTGATAGACGACCCCATCGTTGCTAACCATGAAGGTCTTCACTCCGGTTACGCCATACTCGGCGGGCGTTGCCACCAGCGCAAAGCCTCCGATCATCGCTCCTTCCACCACGTAGTCCATCTCGCCCAACGGCGCAGCGGGTCCTTGTCCCTTGAGAACTTTGAAGAGATAACCGTGATATGGCTCTATTTTATCGGAGTAGCCCTGTTGGATTGCCTGTGCAATCTTTTCACCAATTGGACCGCCCCAGGTGCCATCAGCGTTTTGCCACGCCAGGCCATCCTGTTTGCCAGGCGTGCTGATGATGCGCTGGGCGTACTGGTTTACATCGTAACCCTCGCGTTTCCGGAAGGCATATTCCTGCTGCGCTTCAACGTAACCCTGACAGATTTGAATGGCGTCCAGTTCATTGGCACCGATGCGACGGTATAAGAGCTCCTGCCGACCCGCTTTGCTGTCGAAGTACCATTTGTCACCTCTCTTCACAAGGGGCACCGGGAACGGCCAGTTCTCATCGCCCACGAGAAGGAAGGCGCGATTTCTGTTTCTCGAATCTTCTGAAATGCTGTTCTTTTCCTTGGCCATGGCAGCAAAATCAAAAGCACGCTGCCGGTCTTGTGCGATTTCTCCGGTAAATATAATGTCATCGCCTTCCGCACCAAATATCTGCATGAGCCCCGCCTCGTCGAACTTGCCTGCAGCGTCGACAAGAGCATCGGCTGCTTGCTGCGGAGTGTCAAAGCCCTGGGCGCCTTCAACACCAGCAGTACCCGCTGCCTGAACCTTCGTTGCTTTGGCCTGCTGCGCAGCAAGAAATACGGGTGACGACAAACAAACCCATGCCACGGCACCCACCGTCCAGCCTAATCGGACAAGATTTGCATTCGCAGATTTTGATTTCATCTCAGTGCTCCTATGGTTGCCGTTCACATCCCTCTCTTACCTGCGCCGCCCACCGCCTCCGCGGCTACCTCGACTCATACCACTACTACGAGATCCCATGCTGGAAGCACCGCGGCTGCTGCTGGCGCGTGCGCTCGCTCCGTTGTACCCTCGGGAACCTCCTCCGAAAGCATCACGCCCGCCGCCAGTCCCACTGCGCGAGAGATCCCGGCTTCCTACACGATCGGCGCCGCCTCCGCTCGGTCTTGATGCCCGGTTGCTCGCCCCTGCGCCACCGGCGCGATCACCCGCACCTAAACCGCTGGCACGATTACTGGCTCCGGCGCCTCCGCCACGATTGCTGGCCACATTGCCACCCTGCCTGTTAATCTGCTGCCTGGCGCCAGCCTGACGATTGGCGAGTGAATCTCCGCGAGCCGCGCCGCCAAACCGGTCCGCCGTAGCACGATCGCGATATGGGGTGCCACCACGGTTTTG
>JGI12627J18819_10000779_pt1 | contig 10677 bp, 12 predicted proteins | sample TexAe_OM1H0_M2_FD_18819 | JGI IMG/M metagenome (IMG submission 18819)
ACGGTGAGCGACAGCGGTCCTAAGGAGAAATTGAGGCCGAAAGATTTTTGAACGCCTTGAAATTCAATGGCGGCATGACTCATGACGCATCACCTCTGGATCAGTTCCTCAGCCACCCCGCTCGGGCGGGACTTCAATTCATCACGCAACATTTGCAACAATTCACGATTTGTCACGCCGGCTTCATGTCCAGCGTTGATGGCCATCCGCAATGCTTCGCGCGCTTTGGTTCGCCGGTCGGCGCGACTTCGGTCGTTGCCCTGCGCAGCCACAAAAGTGCCAAGGCCTTGCCGGCTGTAGGTGATGCCTTCACGCTCCAGTTCCTCGTAGGCTCTCTTCACGGTAATCAAGCTCACCAGCAGGTGTTCGGCGAGGACACGATAGGAAGGCAACGCGGTGCCGGCGCTCAAGCGGTTTGCCAGAACCTCACGCTTGATGCCATCCACAATCTGTTGATACAGAGGTCCCGCAGCCGCGGGCGAAATGGGCCCAATGAGGTCGATTGCCGAAGCTCCTGTCATGGGTCACTGTATATATTAGATATGCTCACTAAGCAAGGTGCGGCGCAAATTGCGATCGCGAGACGCTGGCAGGCGGGCTTTTGCGTTTAGAATCCGCCCTCGCGTTTCTCGCCCACCTATAAAGAGAGAGTCTTCGTGCGCCTACACAACGTCGTCCTCCTGCTCGCCCTAACCCTGCCCTCACCGGCATTGGCCGATACCTTCAATTACTCGGTGATCTTCGGCGAGAAGAAGGTGGGCCATCTGACTGCGGAGACGACAGGCGATAAAACCACCATCGACTACGATGTCAAGAACAATGGCCGCGGCCCGACAATCACGGAATCGATCACGCTGGATTCACGCGGACTGCCGACCGACTGGACGATCAAGGGCGCCACCACGTTCGGCAGCAAAATCGCGGAACACTTCGCCCGCAAGGGAAATCGAGGCGAGTGGGTGGACTCGACGGGCAAGGGGCACTCGACGATCAACACGCCGACGGTTTATCTGGCCCAGAGCTCGAGTCCTTGGGCCGACGGAATCTACATAAAAGCGCTGCTCAAAGCCGGAGGCCAACTGCCGGCGCTGCCCGGCGGCCGGCTGCACTTCGAGAAGGGAGAAACCGTTTCGGTGCAAGGCGAAGCCGGTCCTTTGCAGGTGACGCGCTACGACCTGATCGGAATCGATTTGGATCCGGAAACGATTCTCTTGGATCCTGCCGACAATCTGTTTGCCGTTGTCGACGCCAGCTCCATCGTCGTGCGCGCCGGCTACGAAGGCGAAGAGAAACGGCTGCGCGATATGGCGGCCCAATGGTCGAGCCAGCGCTTCGTGAAAATCGAACACGAGGTCGCGCACCACTACGCGGGTCCGATCCGCATTCGCAACGTCCGAATATTTGATCCTAAGACGTCGACTCTGACGCCGCCTGTATCGGTGCTGGTTGAGGGCAAGGTCATCGCCGCGGTGGAACCCATCGACAGCCCTGCGACCCCGAAAGAAACCACCATCGACGGAGAAGGCGGCACGTTGGTCGCAGGCATGTATGAAATGCATGCTCATCTCGGTCAAAATGGCGCCCTGCTCAATCTCGTTGCGGGCATCACGACGGTGCGCGACATGGGCAACGACAACGCGGTCCTCGACAAGCTCATTCAGCAAATCGACAGCGGCACGATCGGCGGTCCGCATGTCATCCGTTCCGGCTTCGTAGAAGGCAAGTCCCCCTTCAATGCCAATAACGGCATTTTGGTCGACAGCCAGGAGGCAGCCATCGATGCTGTGCGCTGGTATGGCGCCCGCAACTACTGGCAGATCAAAAGCTACAACAGCATGAATCCGGCGTGGATCCCGGCAATGGCCAAAGAAGCCCATCTCTTGGGGATGCGCGTCGCCGGGCACATCCCGGCGTTTTCCAACGCCGATGCCATGATCGAAGCGGGATACGATGAGATCACCCACATCAACCAGTTCTCCCTCGGTTGGGTGATCGGGCCGGGCGAGGATACCCGCACGCTGTTTCGGCTGACGGCATTAAAGCGCCTGCCCGCGCTCGACTTGAATAGCGAAAAGGTTCAGCACACCATCAACCTGATGGTGGAGCACAAAGTCGCCATCGATCCAACGCTCGGCATTCACGAACAGCTATTGCAGCGTCGCGACGGCACGATTCCGCCGGGCGCGGTCGATTATATCGACCATATGCCCATCGGCTACCGCCGCGATCAGATGAAGGCATTGGCGGATACTTCCGCCCCGGGTGACGATCAAGCCTATCGGCAGGCGTTCGACAAGCTGGTCGCCGTGGTGCGCTTGCTGCACGATCGCGGCATCTTCATCGTGTTCGGCACGGACACGGGCGGCTCGTTCACCTATCACCGCGAACTCGAGCTGTATCAGCTCGCAGGGTTTACGCCGGCGGAAATCCTGAAGCGCGCGACATTCGACTCGGCGCGATACGTCAGCCAGGACCAAAGCCTGGGTTCGATCGACAAAGGCAAGCTGGCAGATTTCTTTTTGATTCCGGGCGATCCCGTCAAGAATCTCAAAGCGATCAAAACCATCAGAATGGTGGTGAAGGACGGCACCTTCTATTACCCGAGCGAGGTGTACCCGAATTTCGGTATCCAGCCGTTCGCTACGCCGCCCAAACTCACCGCGCCCTAGCGCCCGTTTGGCGGAATCGCAGGCCGATATTGCAGAGGCGCGACGCCTGCTGCGTCTTTCCGATCGCTGGAACCCGACGCGGAGGCCTCGCTGACCGGTTCCCGCCGCTCCGGGTATAATGGAAGTATGAGATCTCGCAGGCATTCTCTCACCGTGAAGGTGGGCTCGGTTTCCATAGGCGGCACGTCGCCGATCGTCGTGCAGTCGATGACCAATACGGATACAGCGGATATCGACGGCACGGTGGCCCAGGTCAAGGCGCTCAGCAGAGCCGGCTCGGAATTGGTTCGCGTCACCGTCAACAACGACGAGTCGGCAGCAGCCGTTCCGCACATACGCGAACGGCTGGATGCCCAAGGCATCAATACGCCACTGGTGGGCGACTTCCATTTCAATGGCCATAAGCTGCTGAAAGCCCATCCGGCCTGCGCGGAAGCTCTGGGCAAGCTGCGCATCAATCCGGGCAACGTTGGGCGCGGCAGCAAGCGCGATCCGCAGTTCGCGGAAATGATCGATACGGCGGTCAAATATCGCAAGCCGGTCCGCATCGGCGTCAACTGGGGCAGCCTCGATCAGGATCTGCTCACCCGCATGATGGATGAGAACTCCAAGCAGGCGGAGCCTAAGCCGGCGATCGATGTGATGCGCGAGGCCATCGTGGTCTCCGCCCTGGACAGCGCTAAACGCGCCGAGTCGCTGGGCTTGGGTCCGAATATGATCGTCATCAGCGCCAAGGTGAGCGGCGTACAGGATTTAATCGCCGTATACCGCAATCTGGCGGCCCGCTGCGCCTACCCCTTGCACCTAGGGCTCACCGAAGCCGGCATGGGCAGCAAGGGCATCGTAGCCTCTACCGCGGCTATGGGCGTTCTGCTGCAGGATGGCATCGGAGACACCATCCGCGTGTCGCTCACCCCGGAGCCTAACGGCGATCGCACGCAAGAAGTCATCGTCGCTCAGGAAATCCTGCAAACCATGGGTCTGCGCGCCTTCACGCCGATGGTCATCGCCTGCCCCGGGTGCGGGCGCACCACGAGCACTTACTTCCAGGAGTTGGCGCAAAAAATCCAAAGCCATATCCGGCATCGCATGCCCGAGTGGCGCAAACAGCACGCCGGAGTGGCCGACATGACGGTTGCCGTCATGGGATGCGTGGTCAACGGGCCTGGAGAGAGCAAGCATGCGAACATCGGCATCAGTCTTCCCGGAACGGGCGAGCATCCGGTTGCGCCCGTGTACGAGGACGGCGCAAAAACGGTGACGCTCAAGGGCGAGCGTATCGCAGAGGAGTTCCAGGACCTCGTCGAGCGTTATATCGAGCGCACGTACGCCAGGATCCAGACGTGAAGGCATTGGCGGAAAAGAAATGCGCGCCGTGCGAGGGGGGCGTCAAGCCGCTGACACCCGCCAAGGCCAAGCTCTTGGGCAAGAAGCTGCACAAGGAATGGAAAATCGCCGGCGACTCGAAGAGCCTGACGCGATCGCTCAAATTCAAGGATTTTTATCGGACCATGAGCTTCGTCAACGCGGTGGCGTACATCGCAAATACCGAAGACCACCATCCCGATCTGGAAGTGGGTTACGGCTACTGCCGCATCACCTACTCGACTCACTCCATCGGCGGCTTGTCGGTCAACGACTTTATCTGCGCGGCGAAACTAGATCGCCTTTAAGAACTCCGGCACATCACCTTCCAGCCCGAGCGCGCGGCGAGCGAAGCTGTGCTTCAAGTAGGGGACCTTGGCGACGGCATTCAATCCTGCCGCGCGCAGTCCGGCGCTGAACGCACCCGTACCCGAAAATAGCCGCTCCAAACCGTCGAGGGCCGCAGCCGCAAGCAAGTTCTCGCTGCGCCGCCGTCGCTCGTAGCGCCGCAAATATCTATGGTCGCCATAATTCAGCGCGCCGCCCGCCTTTTCCAGAACCTGCGCCAATGCGGCACAGTCCAACAGTCCCANATTCAAACCTTGGCCGGCGAGAGGATGCACGACGTGCGCCGCATCCCCAAGCAGCACGACACGGGGCCGCGCGTAGTCGANGGCGTATTGCAGTTTCAACGGAAATGAGGCGACGGCGGTCGTCAGAACGCACTCGCCCAAGGCGCCGCCGCTCGCCTCCGTCAGTGCGGCGCCAAATCCTTCCGGGCTCATGGCGCGCAACTCGCCGGCTCTCGCACGCGTAACGCTCCACACAATGGATGAACGGCCATCGTCGAGCGGCAAGAATGCGACAGGTCCCGTGCTCAAGAATCGTTGCCAGGCGGTATTGGCATGCGGCCGGCCGGTTCGCACGTGCGCCACGAGCGCGTCTTGCTGGTAAGCGTGGCCGGCAATGTCGATGCCGGCGATCGCGCGGATTTTCGAATCCGCGCCGTCGGCAGCCGCCAAGAGCGTGTTGCGCAATTCTCTGCCGTCGCTCAAGCGCAGCGCGACGTCCTCATCGCCGACGGCCATCTCTGCCACCGAGCCTTCGATCAGCGTCGCTCCCAACGCTCGGGCGGCCTCCAAGCAGTGCCATTGCAGCGCGCGCCCATCCACGATGCAGCCAAGGTTGGGCTCGCCGATCTGGGCGCAGTCGAATGTCAGCGAGCCATCGTCCGTGGGCGACCCGCCGGCATCCCATACGGTCATGCGTTCGTAGGCGAAGATGCGGTTCGACGGCAATCGATCCCAAGCGCCGCAAAGCTTCAGCAGCCTTTCCGAAGCACGGCTCATTGCGAACACCCGCAGATCCCAATCCCCGGCTGGCGTTGGAGCCTCCGCGAACCGATCCGCAACCACGGCGACTCTGCCGGGAGCGGCCAATTTACGCGCCAACAACAGGCTCGCCATGACCGTGCCGATCACTCCGGCACCGACGACGATCACGTCGAAGTCTTTGGACCGCGAGCGAATCATGAAAGGGCGACGCCGCGGGCGAGCTTGGGAACCCGGCCGTTTCCGCCGGTGCTCAAACGCGATAGTGCGGACTTGGCGGGAGGCAGAAGATCGAATGCCAACAGCCCCAGGTTGCGCAAACGGCTCACCGAGCTCAAGGGATTCGAAAACATCCGCACCAGCCCATCGGTGAAGGCGATGACGCCGCCGCGATCGGCGGCGCGCCACGCATCGTACTCCGCCAATAGCCCGGGATCGCCCGGATCCTGCCCGCTCGCGGCGCTTTCCGCGAGGAGTTCAGCGAGACTCGCGACGTCGCGCAATCCCAAGTTGAATCCCATGCCGGCCACAGGATGCAGTCCCTGCGCAGCGTTACCGATGATGACGGAACGCGCCGCGCTGGTGCGGGCTGATCGGGTCAAAAACAAAGGATAAGAAACGCGATGGCCCACTTTGAGAAATCGGCCGAGACGAAAGCCGAAGCGCCGCTGCACTTCGTCAATGAACTCCGCGTCCGACCAATCCAACGCCGCTTGGGCATGCTCCTTGGTCAGGGTCAAAACCAGGGTGCAACGCCCGCCATCCAGCGGCAACAATGCCAGCGGACCGCTGGGCGTGAATCGCTCATAGGCCACATTGTCGTGAAAGCGCTGCGGCAGGATGGTGGTGATTACCGCCGTCTGCTCATAATCTCTCACGTCGGCGTCGATGCCTGAAGCGCTGCGCACCGCTGACTTGGCACCATCGGCGGCAACGACCAGCTTTGCTTCCAGGGCGTGCCTCGCCCCTGCCGCGGCAATCTCCAGGCTCAGCGATTGGCTGCCGACGGCCAGACTCGATACTTCTGCAGGACAGAATACCGTCAGATGGTTGCTGCTTTTCAGTTGCGACCAGAGAGCGTTGCCGAGGGCCCGATTCGGCACCACGTAACCCATCGCCGCCAGACCTTGTTCCTCGGCGTCGAGGCGGGCGAAGCCGAAGCGTCCCTGATCCGACACATGGATTCTGCGAATCGGAGTTGCCTGGGTCTTCACGTCGGCCCATACGCCGATGGTCTCCAGGATTCTGCGGCTGCCGTTCGACAGAGCCGTCGTGCGCTCATCAAAACTCGGCTGTGAAGCTGCGTTATGTGGAATGGCCTCAATGAGGGCGACGCGCAGATCCAAAGGAGCAAGCGCAACCGCGAGCGTCGCACCCACCATCCCGCCGCCGACGATGGCCACATCGAAGCTCACCGCAGCGCCTCGATGGCATCCGGCGTCTTCTCGAGCGAACCGGTTAGAACCTCCGGCGCGCCCTGTGTCACCAGCACCTCATCCTCAATCCGTATTCCGATGTTCCAGAATTCTTTGGGTACCTTGGGCGAAGGGCGAATGTAGATGCCGGGTTCGACGGTGAGCGCCATCCCGGGTTCCAGAACTCGCCACTCCCCGCCGACCTTGTAGTCGCCCACATCATGCACGTCCAATCCCAGCCAATGGCCGGTTCGGTGGTTGAAGAACGGCAGGTAAGCCTGCTCCTTGATCAGCTTGGGAACGGAGCCTTTGATAAGTCCCAGTTTGCTCAACCCCTGAGTGATCACGCGAATGGCAGCTTCGTGCGGCTCATTCCAGTGATTGCCCGAACGCACCTTGTCAATGGCGGCGATCTGCGCGTCCAGCACCACCTCATAAACAGCGCGTTGCACTGCAGTGAACCTGCCGCTGACGGGGAAGGTGCGTGTGATGTCAGAGGCGTAGTAGTCATGCTCACAGCCGGCGTCGAGCAGCAGCAAATCGCCGTCGCATAAAGGCTTGTCGTTGTCCCGGTAGTGCATGACACAGGCATTGGCGCCGCCGCCGACGATGGGATGGTAGGAGATGTCGGCGTTGTGCGAGCGGAACTCGTGCACGACCTCTGCCATGACCTCGTATTCCATGCGTCCCGGCCGGGCAAAGCGAATCGCCCGCCGATGCGCGCCGACGGCGATCTGGGCCGCGCGCCGCAGGCTTACCTGCTCCGGCCGACTCTTGTACAAACGCATGTCGTCGAGCACGTGGTTCAGCGCGACAAATTCCTGCAAGCCGCCCGCGCCTTGGCGCGACTGCACCCGCAGGCCGTTCACCCAGCTCAAGATGCGCGGATCGAAATCGAGGTGCGTGCCCATGGAATAGAAGATCTGCGAACGCTGCTCCATCAGCCCGGGCAGGATTTCATCGATGTCTTCGATCGGGAAGGCGTCGTCTGCGCCATATTGCCCAACGGCGCCCTCCGTTCCGGCGCGCGGACCGTCCCACGATTCGCGCAGCGCATCGTGCTCGCGCACGAACAACAGGTATTCGGCGTGCGGGCGCCCAGGCGCCAATACCGCGACCGCATCGGGCTCCTGAAATCCCGTCAGATAGTAAAAGTGGCTGTCCTGACGGTAGGCGTATTCAATATCGCCGTTGCGGTGGCGTACGGGCGCAGACGGGAGGATGGCAATCGCCTCCTTGCCGATCATGCGCATGAATTGGCGCCGCCGGCGTGCAAACTCTTTGCGATCCATTCGAGGTCAGTGCAGCCGCTGCTGCTCGGGGTAGACCTGCCGCCGAAGCGGCAACAATTCCTCGAATACCACTTGGGCGGCCACACGAATGAACTCGACCAATTCGGCGTAGGCTTGCTCATTGGACTCATCGCCCTCGGCATCGTCGCCGGTGGCGCGAGAAATCTCAGTGAAGTCTCGTACGATTTCTCCTACATCGCCGCCCAACGATTCGAGATCCGAGATTGAGCCGGTGCCAAGACCGTAGAGAAATCCGGTGCACCATAATGCAAGCGCGTTGGCCCTGCCGTTGAGAGGCTGCTCATCGTCGGGCAACAAGGGTTCGAACTCCATTCCCTGCTCACCGAACGAAGTCGCCGTCTCGGTGAACACCCTTTCGATCATGGCGCTCGACTCCTCGCTCAGCGAGGAGCCGTCCGGCAGAATCTCGTTGACCCAATCCTGCATTCTGTAAGGCGCCACCGAGCAGAGAGCCCCGCACAGCGACCCATGAGCCTCGGCAGCGTCGGCCAAACCGCCGGCGGTGGCTAGTACGTCCTCGAAATCCTTGAACCTGATATCGGACAGCATCGTTGCGCTAATAATACCGCAGTACAGGCATAAACCGCCCTTTGCATTGCGCAATCGGCCGCTCTATATTGGCACCTATGAATGAAACCAACCCGAAGTCAGCGGTCGAACTCGAGCTGAAGCGCTTGGAAAAGCGTCTTGAAGATCTCATCGTAACCGTAAGTCATATCAAGGAAGAGAATCGGGCGCTCCGGCAGCGTCAAGATACGCTGACCGCGGAGCGAGCAACGCTTTTGCAGAAGAACGAGCAAGTGCGCGCGCGTGTCGAAGCGATGATCGGCCGGCTGAAGTCCATGGAACAGGCATGAGCGACAATCAGGCAAGGGTCAGCGTGCGGATACTTGAAAAGGAGTACCACATCACTTGTCCGATCGAAGAGCGCTCCGACCTGTTGGACTCAGCCGAGTTCCTTAACATGAAAATGCGTGAAATTCGCGACAGCGGAAAAGTGGTCGGTTTGGATCGCATTGCGGTTATTGCCGCGCTCAACATGGCCAATGAATTGATTCGCTTCCGCAATCGTGACACCAATCTCGATTCCGACGTCGGCGGACGCTTGCGTATCCTGCGCGAGCGCGTAGAGTCGGCCTTGGAGAAAGGTCAACAGCTCGAACTCTGAGCGGCCTTTCCAGACGATTAAATTTGGCGCTGCCTGCGGTGTTCGATGCGGATCGGGTTACCTCCTGACCCTAATTTTGTAAACCCCAGGGGCCAATGCTTGCTGGCATCATTGTGCAAGTCCGCCCCGAGCGGAAAGCCTTAAGTGCCGCAGTCGGCCCCACCTGTTGCTCAGGTCGGGAGCAACGGTCCAAAACGGCACATGCGGGTAGCGCCATCCCCTCTCGAGTCCAGGTGAAAGCAGCTCTACGTAAACAGTTGCGCGCCGCGCGCCGTTCAATGAGCGCCGCCGAGCATCAACGCCGGTCCGTGGAAGCCGCCGCAGGCATCATGCGGCATCGGCTGTTCAGCGCCGGCAAACGCGTTGCGCTATATCTGCCCTTCGACGGCGAAATGGATACCTCGGCGTTGATCGGCGCCGCAGGGCGGCGCGGCGTCGAGCTTTTCGCTCCCGTCATCGCCGACCGGCGCCATTGCCGGCTGCGCTTCTACCCCCTCACAGGCGAAACGAGCCCGGGTGCCTTTGGTATCCCGGTTCCTCGGTTACGAGGCACCCCGATATCCCCACGTTGGCTGGATCTGATCATCATCCCGCTGGTCGGAGTGGACCGCGACGGCAGACGGCTCGGCATGGGGGGCGGCTTCTACGACCGCGCGCTCGAGTTCCGGCGGCGGCGGCATTACTGGAAGGGTCCGCACTTGATGGGACTCGCGTTCGAATGCCAACGCACGCGCGCGGACTTCGCGGACGCTTGGGATGTGCGGCTGAGTTCACTGGCGACAGAATCAGGAGTGGAGAATTTTTTATGAATCACTGGCTGTTTAAATCGGAACCCGACGCCTTCAGCATCGATGATCTCGGCAAGGCCCCGAAACAAACGTCCGCATGGGACGGCGTGCGCAACTATCAGGCGCGCAACATGCTGCGCGACTCCATAAAAAAGGGAGATTTGGCATTTTTCTACTATTCCAGCTGCGATGTGCCGGGAATCGCCGGGATCGCGACGATTGCGCGCGAGGGCTATCCGGACGCAACCGCCTTCGATCCCAAGAACGACCACTACGATCCGGACTCGAAGAAGGATGCGCCCCGATGGTTCGTCGTCGACGTCAAGCTGGTGCGCAAATTCAAACGCATCATCACGCTCGAGGAGCTTAAGACGCATGCCGGCAACAAGCTCAAGGACTTCGTATTGCTGCGTCGTGGAAATCGTTTATCGGTGATGCCGGTGACCAAGAAGGATTGGGATTTCATCCTCACCCTTGAGTGACGCCGCTCACATCGCTAGCACATCGGGGTGCGCGAGCGCGAGCTATTGCTTGTAAATTAATTATTCGTGTATATACTCGGACCCCGGACTAACCCGATAACGGAGTTTCTATCATGGCAGCGAAAGCAAAGAAGGCGAAGAAGAAG
>JGI12627J18819_10000780_pt1 | contig 10677 bp, 6 predicted proteins | sample TexAe_OM1H0_M2_FD_18819 | JGI IMG/M metagenome (IMG submission 18819)
ACCGCCAACNTCTATTTCGCCCTTTCAGGGCTTCAAAACGTATACGTGATTCGGCCCAGGGGCGACGCTCCTTCGTCGCTTGCCCCTGGCTTTCATATTCCGCGCCTTTGGCGCTACTCGTCTCGCTAATCAGACTTTTGAGGCAAAGCTGTGATTTGAAGAGGCAGCTTCAGTAAAATGTGTGAAGTCGGTGTACTCTGTGGGGTATGGAGCGGGTAATAGGTTTAGACTTTGGGACTACCAACAGTGCGATTGCCGTCGCTGATGCTCAGCGTCAGGCCACCCTCGCTAGTTTCAAAGCCGGTAATTCCTCGACTACAAGTTTCCGATCGATCCTGTACTTCCCACCGAAAGACCGCACGGCTGGCCGAGATTCCAGTTCGGCAACTCAACCCGGCACCAAACCCAAAATAGAAACAAAAGCAGGGCCAGACGCAATCGCATCTTATCTCGAGTCTGACACAAAGGGCCGGCTGGTTGTTTCCATCAAGTCATACCTCGCGAGCCGTTTGTTCACTACCACGAGTATCAATGGTCGTAACTACACGCTTGAAGATCTCATCTCAGTAATCTTGAGTCGACTAAGAGCCGCAGCCATAGATCAGTTTGAAACTCCGGCAACTCGAGTGGTCATGGGCAGACCGGTTCGTTTCTCCGGAGCAGAGAATGAGGCGGATGAAGCACTTGCACTCCGACGGTTGAAGACTGCAGCCGAATTAGCGGGATTCACCGAAGTCTCGTTCGAGTTTGAACCTGTAGCTGCGGCTTATCAGTACGAGACTCAATTAGATCATGATGAGGTTGTATTGATTGGCGACTTCGGCGGAGGCACCAGCGATTTTACACTCGCACGACTTGGTCCAACTAGAAAAAGTTCAGGTGACAATCCAGTAATCGGTACTTCGGGAGTCGCAATCGCCGGCGACACTTTCGATAGCCGCATAATGATGCAGTTAGTAGCGCCGAAGCTTGGTCTCGGTTCCAGTTATGTATCACTCGGGAAACAACTCCCCGTCCCGGTCTGGATCTACTCTCAATTGTCGAGCTGGCATCACATGTTTCTTTTGAAGGATCCAAAAACGATGGCGGTATTGAGAGAGGTTAAGAGTCAAGCCTCTGAGCCCGCGAAGGTTGCAACGCTCATTCAGATCATCTCTGAGAATCTTGGCTACGCTCTATATCGGGCTGTGGAAGAAACAAAACTTGGTCTAACGGACGAAGAAATTGCTACGTTTAAGTTCTTGTACGCCATAGATCATCTCGAGGACCAACTTGACCGCTGGCGTTTTGAGTCATGGATTCAGGAAGACATGCAGAAGATTGCGGCGAGTGTACAATCGCTTCTGACTCAGTGTGGTCTTAAACCCAGCGAGATTGATAGCGTCTTCCTTACCGGCGGCTCGTCCTTCGTTCCAGTTGTGCGTCGGTATTTCTCGAAAACGTTTGGCCTGGCAAAGTTGCGCAGCGGAGAGGAACTGACAACCGTCGCTAAAGGCTTAGCTCTCCGAGCTCTCGAGCGGTGATCTTAATGAGGTTCCCAGGTAGCTTCCGGTAATGGTTTACCCGTTTCGCCAAAGTACCTGGCTATCCGAAGCACAAGGTCGAGGTCGTAGGTTACATAAACCTCTTGATCTGCAAATCCCTGATCGCTGGTCCACAAATCAACTTCGTGATTGCCCTTACTTGAATCAAACAGTCGCAGCTGGTTGTATTCGCCAACGGTTAGTCCAAGCCAATAAACGCCGTCGCCGCCCATCACGGTAAGACAATCTTCCGACGCATCTTCATCCTGATCGCCTATGAACAGCCAAACCCACGGGTAGCAAAACTTATCCAGTCTTTGTATTGCTGTGACTATCTGATCCCAGGATGGACCAGCGATTTTTTCGAAATGCCAATCCCGACCGGACTCGCTGTAGACTGGGATCGTTAGATACCGCACTGGCATGTTTCTTCTCACTTAAACAGCACGAATGAAGAAAGGGGTATTTTGCGCTCCAGTGACAATTGAAAAATGTCAAATGAGCATTGACCAATGATTCGGCGTAACGAGCAAAATATCCGTGCTTTCGACTCCGCCGCGCTTCATCCAGTATTCCTCAGCCCTGCGGCGATCCCGTTGATCGTCGCCGCAAGCGCATAGTTCAATTCCTCGCCCGTTTCACCCGCCCGCTTTCGACGCAACAGTTCCACTTGAATCAAACTCAATGGATCAACATATGGATTTCGTAAACGAATTGAGCGAGCAAGGACCGGATTCTTTTCTAACAGCGAAGACTGTCCAGTCAAGTCCAGCACAACTCGTTTCGTTCTTTCAAACTCCTCCAGGATCAATTGCAATACTCTTTCACGTCTTGCGTGGTCTGACACCAGACCAGCATAGTGTCGAGCGATCGACAAGTCTGCCTTTGCCATTCCGAGTTCGACATTGTCGATCAGATCGTGAAAGAGCGGGAAATGATTAATAAGGTTCTGCAGGAGGCGGCGTCGATCGGGGCTGGAACTCGCAAAGCGATCGAGTGCAAAGCCGACCCCAAACCAAGCGGGCAAGACGTGACGACTCTGCATCCACCCAAATACCCAGGGTATGGCCCTCAGATCGTCTAGACCTCTTCGGTCACTCCGTTTTGACGGACGCGAACCAATTCGCGCGTACTCGAGCTCGTCAACTGGGCTGGCCTCGGAAAAATAGCTAAGGACATCCTCGTTTTCGGCGATCTGTTCGCGGTAATAAGCGAATGCGTCGCGAGACATTGCTTCGATGGCACTTTCACTTTCCTTGTCCAGTTCGTGTGCTCCGCCTGGTCTTGAAAGCGCTTCCAGCGAAGCTGCTATCACCAGCTCGAGATTACGCTCAGCTAAAACTGGATCAGAATACTTCCAATTCATTACCTCGCCCTGCTCAGTAATCTTGATATGGCCATCAAAGGCATTCACAGGTTGAGCAATGATGGCGTGATGTGTTGGACCACCTCCACGACCCACCGTTCCACCACGACCGTGAAAAAGTCTCAACTTCACGTTGCAGTCTTTTGCGACTTGATGCAGAGAGCGATGCGCTTTGAATATCTCCCAGGTGCTAGTCAGCATGCCGCCGTCTTTGTTCGAATCCGAATAACCAAGCATGACTTCCTGTCGACGCCCCCACGAGTCGAGTAAGCGACTGTAATCGTTGTTGGTCCAAATCGTCCGACAAATTTCGGCACAATTGCGCAAGTCCTCGATCGACTCAAACAAAGGCACAGGCATCAATCCGTAGTCGTCGGTTCCGTGCGAGCCTTCGACCTTCACCCCTGATAATTGGGCTAACCAAAGGAGCGACGAAATATCCGAGGCCGATTTCGCACCGCTGATTACGTAACTGCGAATCGATTCTGAGGGAAGGGTCTGTTTCAAGTCTCTGACGATACGCAGGGAATCAAGTAGCCTCTCAGTCTCTTCTGAAATCGGTTCGGGTATGCGGAAATCAGTGTTGAAGTTTGCAGAGGCTTTTGAGAGTTCTTCGAACGCGCGGTTGTGAACTCGTGCATGTTCCCGAATGTCGAGTGTATGTAGATGGAAGCCGAAAGTTTGAACTTGTCTTAGCACTGGATCGAGGAGCAGATGCGCGAGTTTTTCGCCATTGTTGGTAACTAAGCTTTCGCGGATCAGTAGCAAGTCAGCCTCAAATTCAGATGCACGCGAGTAATCGTGCTGGCTTTTGGATTCATCTTGAGTAGCTTGGAGTCGGGCCAGGACGTAGTCGAGAAAACGTCGATAAATCTCATTTGGACCATGCCTGTCAGGATTAAGACCAGGTGCAGAAATGGTTGACGCGTAATGCTGTAACGCTTCAACCAGGGACGTTGAGACTGGCACCTGCAAAGTCGATGGAGTGAGACGCCAGATCAAGTCCTCAATTTTCTGAAGGTAATAGTCGAGGATCATTTGCCGGGATATTTGGAGCGCATCACGCGTACATTCCGGGGTGACTGAAGGATTGCCATCCCGATCACCGCCTATCCATGAACCAAAGCGCAATAAGCGTGGCAGGTCTCGGGCCGTTAGTTCACCTCCGTATGCTTCACGGAAGTCATCGGCTAGTCCCTCATAAAGAGTTGGCAGGGTTTCGAAGAGTACAGTGGGATAGTAGTCGAGGCCCATGCGAATTTCATCGCGAACTGTTGGACGTCTACGCCGCACTTCATCTGTCTGCCAGAGTGCGCTGATCTCAGTAAGTATTGCATGTTGATGTTTCTCCGCGTCGCGCGCTGGGAGTGGTAAGCGATCTAATTGTTCGAGCTCGAGGGCAATTCGTTGACGCTTAAAGAGAACAGTCCTACGCGCCACTTCAGTTGGATGGGCAGTGAATACCAGAGTAACTTCGATTTGGCTCAACCACTCGCGTGCCTCTTGGGCTGTGATGCCGGCGTCGCGCATACGTCGCAAGGTTCCCAGGAATGACCCTGGTTGGGCCAGCAATTCAGGAGTGATCTGTGCGGCCCGGCGTCGACGTTTGCGATGATTGGTCTCGGCAAGGTTTGTTAGTTCGAAATAAATGGCGAAGGCTTTCGTCATCTGATGCGCCTGGGTGATGGACAAACGACTAACAATCTTCTCTGCACGTTCAATCAGGGGATTGCTGTTGCCGTCAACTGCTCGAGACTCTCGCTGTTGAATTAATAGCAGCCGCAACTCTTCGACAGCTGCAAACAGCTTTTCGCCGACCTGTTCCTTGAGTACTTCGCCTAGAAGTATCCCAAGTGATCGCACATCGCGTCGCAGCGGTGCTTCCTTTACGTCGCCATCGTGACTTGTCAGTTCACTCAGGCGCCCCGATTGATCTTCAACATCCCAAAGGGAACTCATCTTTATCCTCACGCAAAATGATCTGCGGATTTAGTGAAAGTACATATTTTCAAAGGTATCACTCAATCTTAGCAATGATTCTCCTTATTCATTCATAGCTGAGCTGATTCTCCTAAGTACATCTTAGATTAGGCAGTCTATAAGTGGGCATTTAAAACTGTATTCAAGGCCACGGGCTTGCCCCGTGGTAGTTACGCTCGTTGCTAAAAGAAACTTCCGCGTTCTTTCAGCGCGCTTGCGCGCTGAAGTGAAATAAAGGCAAAGCGATTAGAAACAAGCGTTAAGGACCACTGGACAAGCCAGTGGCCTTGGAAGAAAAAGGAATTTCCTTTTTAGCTACGAGCGTGACTACCTTAAATACAGTGCGTTTTATGAATCGGACCAGTCATAAATGGTGATTTACGTGAATGCGTCTGATCATTCATTCCCAAGTGCTTGCACCGATCCAAAATCTTGCATTCACACGACAGTTGCGATCACGGTCCACCTCTCACCGATCCAATATGTGCAAGTTCCTCTGCCGCTAATCCAAAACTCACAACTTCACTTTTTTAGTCTCTGAGACGAGTGGGCCGTATCGAGTGACGAAATGGCTCTGCGCGATTGTCAGCTGTACTGGCACGCTGAGGGCACGCTCATTGCACTTTCATATGTCTCTCAGAATGGATCAATCCAACATTTTGGAGAGAAATTTTGAGTGAGTCAGAAATTCATCGATCCACTCTTGCAGAACGGAAGCGGCACCTCAGCTTCTCTCGCTTAGATTGAAGGAGACAACAGAAATGAATCTATTAAGAATCTCGAAAGTTCTGATCATGTGCGTCTGCCTCGCCGGCATTGCTTATGGTCAGGAAACCACTGGTGTCATCGAAGGCACCGTGGTCGATGCTCAAGGAGCCCGGATTGCCGGCGCTACTGTGTTGGTGGAAGGTAATGCCTTCAGCCGCACAGTCACCACCGACAGCAGCGGCTATTACAAGATCCTACAAGTACCAGCTGGTACTTATGCGATCACTACTAGTGCCCCTAACTTTGGATCCGAACGCAGCGAAGACGTCCGAGTGACGCTTGGCCGAGCTACCACCGCTGATATCAAGCTGAACGCGGGTGAGGTTTCGGCAAACGTAGTAATCACAAGCGCCGACGTCGCAGCGATCGACACTTCGTCGAACAAGATTCAAACCAACATTACCACCGACATCATCAACGCAACTCCACGCGGGACCAGGGTCGATAGCGTGTTGCAACTTTCTGGTGCAACCAGACAGGAACCGCTGAGTCGCGGTTACCAGGTAGATGGTTCAAGTGGTGCGGAAAACACTTTCGTCATCGACGGCTCGGAAGTAACAAACTTCCGCACCGGCCAATTGCGCGATACCAATAACCTGCCGTTCCAGTTTGTGCAAGAAGTGCAGGTTAAGTCGAGCGGCTTTGACGCTGAGTTTGGTGGAGCAACTGGCGGCGTGATCAACGTCGTAACCAAGAGTGGCGGCAATGAGTTTCACGGTGAGTTTGGCATGCAATTCGAGACTAGTAATCTCAGTGCGCGACAAACCCTAACTGGCAAGGTCAACAACAGCGATCCGCAATACCAGGCGAATCCGCTGATTCAGGGGACAAGCGCGGCGGTATTGAGCTACATCAATTCGCCTGGAGATTCTTTCAGCAACACTTATCCCAGCGGCACTGTCAGTGGTCCAATTATTAAGAACAAACTCTGGTTCTTAGTAAGCGGAGCGCCGCAGTTTTATCGAGCTAATCGCGCGTTCCTGTTTCCCACGGGTCAGCTGGTGGACTACACGAGAAGCTTGCGCAACGACTACGAGTTCGCTCGTCTTGACTCTTCGATAACCGATAACCTTCGCTTATCGGGCACTTTCACCTACAGCCCACAACGCGAACACGGTCAAATGCCTTCTTACACCACGGCCGCACCTCCCTCAAATGACTTCAGTCAACTGGGTGGACGTGTCGCCGCGAACAACGTGACTGGAAGCGGTGTTTGGACCCCGACTCCCAAGCTCGTGATCAGTGCTCGCTTCGGTCGTAACTATCTAAACGAAAAGGACAGTGCTTATGGTGTTCCTGTTGGCCCACGCATTCGTTGCTTGAACGGCGGTAGTCCAGCCGGTGTCCCCGCGACTAATCCGTGTGCTTCCGGCTTCAACAGCACGTCCGACATTACCAAGACCAGCAAGGATATTTCGATTCGTAAGACGTTTGAAGCGGACGCGAACTACCTTGTTGATAGTCTTATTGGTCGTCACAACTTCAAGTTTGGTTATCAGCTCAACAAGCTGTCTAATGACGTCGACCAGGGATACTTTGGCATCGGCGAAGTTCGCTTGTTCTGGGGTCAGTCGGACCGAGGTATTGGTCCAGGTGTATGCCCGACTGGTCCATGTACCTCATTTGGCTATGGCTATCTGCAGGACTTCGGTACTGTCGGCCTTGCCAGCAGCACAAACACTGCCCTCTATGTCCAGGATAGCTGGCAGCCAACACCGCGACTTACGTTGAATCTTGGTCTGCGTTTGGAGAATGAAGATGTTCCTTCGTTTTCGGCAAACGGGGAGGCGATCAAGTTCGGTTGGGGCTCCAAGCTCGCGCCGCGGTTGGGCTTCGCTTACGACGTCTTTGGCAATGGCCGTATGAAAGTGTTTGCCAGTTACGGTCAGTTCTACGATCGGTTCAAGTATCAACTTCCACGCGGGTCCTTTGGTGGCGATCAGCTCTTGCGCTACTTCTTCCCGCTGGCCGATCCAAATTGGACGACCTACACACGAGCTTACACACTCTCTCATACGCTCGTTGGACCACTTGATTTTCGCGTTCCTTCCAACGACCCTTCAGACAACAGAGTCGATCCGGATTTAAAACCGGCGCGTCAGACTGAATTCACAGTCGGCACCGAATATGGGTTGACTAATAATCTGGTGTTTAGTGGACGCTACACTCGCAAGAATCTCGACCGGACCATTGAGGACGTTGGTTTCATCGATTCAGCCGGCAATGAGAACTTCTTCATCGCCAATCCAGGTATGGGTTTGGTTTCACAACCTTTTGCTCCTGGACTTCCGGCATCACCTTTGGCGAAACGTCTCTACAACGCTATGGAACTTCGTGTAGATAAACGTTTCAGCAACAACTATTTCTTTAACGTCAGCTACACCTACAGTCGCTTGACTGGAAACTATTCCGGTCTTTCGAGTTCAGACGAGCCGGATGCACTCGGCATCGGTCGTTCAAGTCCAAACGTTAACAGGTTCTTCGATCTGCCGTTCCTCGGTTTCAATACGAACGGCGAACCGGATAATGGCCTGTTGGCGACGGACCGTCCGAATGCTTTGAAAGTGTTTGGTTCTTACACTCTCGACTGGAAGGACTTTTTTGGACACCAGATCGATGGATCAGGTTCCAACAGTACTGAGTTTGGTGCGTCGTTCATTGGTTTGAGCGGAACGCCGTTGTCGACTCGCGTACAACTCTATGGTGCCTATACGTTCCTAACTACGCGTGGAGACTTGGGTCGCACCCAGGCATTCACGCAAACCGATCTCCAAATGACTCATACCATTAAGCTGGCGGGTGATGGACGTTATGCGTTGAAGTTTGATGTAAACCTACTCAATGCTTTCAACGAGAATAATGTCTTGAGTACCTGGACACAGATTTCGCCAGATTCTTTGACGGCTGGAAATTTTGGGATCAGCGATGCTAACGGACTTGGCGAGTTGAATACCTTCCGCGCAGTATTTAGCGGAGGTCTGACAAACCAGATCCTGGCCGGATTGGCTAATAACAGTATTGCGCGAGATGCGCGGTTCAATCAGCCGCTCACCCGCCAGATACCACGCCAAATTCGCTTCGGCTTCCGGTTTGTGTTTTAGTCGGAGGTTTGTGCAGCTAGATGGAGGCCCAGCCGAGCACGCTCGCCTGGGCCTTCGAGTTTTTAATACCACCAACGGCAGTTGGTGGATTGTTCAGATCTTTTCTACACAGCGTTGCTCTATGCAAGATCGACAATCCCACCAACGGCAGAGAGTGTGTCAAAAGTCAGACACCACCGGCTTCAGCCGGGGGGAGGCTCAATTTTTCGCTATTCAACGCCTGATAGATTCTTCGGGAGACACCACCGACTTTAGTCGCGTGGAGTTTCAACTTCCACCTACTACGATTGAAGTAAATGGCAGAATTGAAACTCCACACGACTAAAGTCGGTGGTGTCTCCAAATGGAATAAGTGACTCGGAATAGCACAAAGTTGATACTCCACCCGGCTAAAGCCGGTGGTGTCCGACTTTTGACCAAACCTCGGCAGTTGGTGGGATTCCGCGAACTTCAAACGTGCTTGATGTAGAAAGGATCTGAACCATCCACCAACTGCCGTTGGTGGGATTCCGCGAACTTCAAACGTGCTTGATGTAGAACGGATCTGAACCATCCACCAACTGCCGTTTGTGGAATTCTGTAGACGCTAGACAAAACTAGAATACGTACTTATGGTTTCGTTCCTGCGACGCTTTGTTCGCGGAGACGTTTGATGAGTTTCTTGATCAACTCAGCATCTCTCGCGTCGGGCTGAACCTTCAAAAACACTTCCAACTCATCTGCAGCCTCTTTATATCTTTTGAGTTGATTAAAGAGCAGCGCTAACTGCCAGTGCACCTCAGGCAGCTTGGAGTCTGCCAATGCATCCGCTCGCTTCAGGGACGCTTCGGCTTCATCCAACTTGCTGGTTTGACGCAATGCAATTCCCAGCCACAGATTAGCGTTTATTGACCTGTCATTGAGTGAGACCGCGCGTCGGAAAGACTCTATCGCAGGTTGCAACTGCTTGAGATTGTACTGAGCGACACCAAGCGCAAAACAACTATTATAGGCCCTCGAGTTTACCTCCAATGCCTTCGTTAAGACCGGAATCGCTGGCTCATACTCACGCTCCTTCACTTGCTCGGTCCCCAACATCTCCAACGCATCAAAGTACTGTGGATACACTTCAATAGCACTTTTCAGCGTAGCGAGGGCTTCTTTGCGCTTGTCTGATTTTTCCAGCAATTCGGAAGCTTTTTGATATAGCTTCCTCGCTTGCTCAGGAACTTCCTGCACAAAAACAACTCCTGGTTTTGCAGTTGCAGGAGTGGTCCGTTTACTACTTAGAACAAACTCGACCTCTTCAAAAGCAGCCCCGAAGCCATGCGGCCTTGAGAGTTCAACTCGCTTTGTTTGAGTTACATAGTTTGTGCCTGAAGTCTGCACTCTCACTTGAAAAGTTCCATCAGAGAGTTTGCGAAAGACGAATAGTCCAGAGCCATCGGTCTTGACGGTTTGAATCACCGTATCGACTTCATTGAGCAGTTCTACTCTGAGATCCGGGAGCGGACCACGTTGACTAGTAGAGACATGCCCACTGATTGAGTTGGTATTTTGTTGGAAGGGAAGAGCAACAGCTAACGCATTCGTTCTGGCGTTTGTTAAGAGTGCAATCGCAACGACGGCAATAACTAGAATAGACTGAGACTGAGATTGCAGCGACCTTGCAAACAATTCCATCATCCGAATGCAATTGATGAGTATGCGCAATACAACCTCTTGAATCACAGAAATGGATCGCGGAGTCTGCTGGAAGTGTAATCAGGAACTCAAATGATGTCAGTAACGAAAGCGCAAATCAATTGATAGCCTGTGACGAGTTGGCCTTGAAGCGTGACGAATGGGCTTCAAAAGCGCGATCTGTGGCCTGTAGCTGGTAACATTGAATTCATTTTTTGACGAAGCGGAATGCTTTCATTTCGGCGTAGCCGCCGGATGTGAGGCGGCGGCGAAGCCC
>JGI12627J18819_10000781_pt1 | contig 10660 bp, 14 predicted proteins | sample TexAe_OM1H0_M2_FD_18819 | JGI IMG/M metagenome (IMG submission 18819)
GGCGGCCTCGGCCTGACCACCGCACCGGCTACCGAAGCCATCATGGGATCGCTACCTGCAGACAAGGCGGGGGTCGGCTCTGCGGTCAACGACACCACCAGGGAATTCGGTGGCACTCTGGGCGTAGCCATCGTCGGCAGCGTCTTCGCCTCACTGTACAGCCGCGGCATCAATTCGGCCGGCGCCCTCTCCGGGCTGCCGACCGGACTCCACGTCGCGATGAGCCGCTCAATGGCAGTGGCGCACAGTGTCATTGCGCACGTGCCCGCGGGGCAAGTCGACGCGGTGCGCGACGCGGTCAACAACGCCTTTCACGACGGGCTACACATCGGGACCCTCGTGTGCGCCGGCATCGCCTTTACTGCCTCCGTCATCGTCGCGTGGCTGCTGCCCGCCCGCGAGACCGTCAACGAATCCGCCGAGAAACGCACGACAGACCCGGGCGTGCACGACCCTGCGCTGGCCCAGGCCTGACAGTCCCAGATCCAGTCCTCGCAAACAACCCATCAAAACCTAGGAGCACGAAATGACCACAGCGTTTAAGAACAAAGTTGTTCTGGTGACCGGCGCTTCGCGCGGAATCGGTAAGGCTGTCGCGCTGGCCTTTGCCCGCCAAGGAGCCACGTTGGTACTCGCGGCCCGCTCATCTGAGCGACTTCAAGCGGTGCACCACGAGATCCGCGACCTGGGTGGCCAAGCCATCTGGGTGCCGACCGACGTAACGTCGACATCGGATGTCGATGCGTTACTGCACACGGCGATGCAGCGGTTCGGCAGGATCGACGTTCTGGTGAACAACGCCGGGATCGGTAAGGTCAGCGCGATCGAGGCCGCGGAATTCGAAGAAGATCTGCGTTCAACCCTGCAGGCCAGCCTATTTGGGGCGATCTACCTCACGCGACAGGTGCTACCAATAATGCGCCGTCAGCATTCGGGCGCGATCGTCAACATGTCATCGGTCATGGGGCGCAAAGCTTTCGCCCGTTTCGGCGGCTATGCGATCGTCATGCACGGCGTCTCAGCATTCTCTGACGCACTACGTCAAGAACTGGCCGGCAGCAACATTCAGGTCTCGGTGATTCATCCCGCGCTTACCGCCACAGACCTCCTGCGCGAAGTGGACGAAGCCCAGATGCCGCCCCCGTTCCGCCACATGACCCCACTGCCGCCCGAACACGTCGCACACGCCGTGCTCAAGGCGGTGCGCCGCGGAACACCGCGTGTCGTCCTGCCGCGACCGGCCGCCACGCTGCTGCTGGGCGAGGCGGTCTCACCGCGCATCGGCGACTTTCTCGCCTCCGCACTCACGCGGCGCTCGTTCGCCCGTCTCGTCGGCATGAGCCGCGGCCGCACCTACCACCAAACAATTGCGGCGCAACGAAGCGCGGTGACTGCCAAACACGACTAACCGTCACGCTGGCCGTACCGCTGATCGAGCGAACACAAAGGCCCCCGCAGCCACTGCAGGCCGCCGAACCGGCGTTCGTCACCGCGCGGCGTTAGCGATCGAGAGACGGACTTGGTAATCGACACGGCCCCTTCGAATTTCGAGACGAGGAGATCACCATGGCTCGACTATCGGCGCACGTTGAGGAGGCTCTGTTCACCAGCCTCACGCCCCGAATCATCAAGCACATCAACATCGTTCCGCCCTGGGATGCTGAGGGCCTGGTAGCGGACGTGTACGGGCAGATGCGGCACGAGTTTCAACTCGTGCCGCCTGTCACGTCGCCAGTCGCACACCGCGACAGATAACAACGAGACTCGAACGTGAAAACTTGCGAACCAACCGATCTGGGTGCGCATCGGGACCTGGACGCAGTCGAAGTTCCGGGATTCGATCATGCGCAGCGCCCCTTTCGTTGAAAGGTTTATAGCAGCGCGGTGGCGTGTTCGGGACGGTTTGAAGTGAACAGTTACCGCACGCTCACAGGGTCGCAGCGTCGCAGAAGGTGTCACTATGTGCTCAAGCAGTTGGGGATGGCTGTGCGCACCAGAAACGACATGGCGTTTTGCGCTGCAGCGGTGTTGGCGACGTTTTGCCAGACCACAAGGAACTGAGTGCCGGAGTCGTCGTGGCTCAGTATCGTTGGTTCTGAGGCAATTTCGGGACCAGCCTGCAGATTACCGAGCCCGATTTTGCAGTGCGTGATGGTGAATCCGTCGCCGATCCCGGTGTAGCCAGGCCGCGCATCACTGGTCATCCAAGAGGGTTTGTCAAAGTAGCTAGGCGTGTCTTGTCAATCTTTCCTGCATGTCTACAGTTGGACGAGGCAGCAAATCGCTTGGCTTGAGTTTCTCCGACCGTGCCAGGTGTGGATCAGAGGCAACCGGTCCGCAAGTTCGAGTTCGGCCGGGCCGATACACGGTTCAGGCTGGATCGAGGCCAAAATCTCATGACGGTTTCAGTTGAGCAAAGGTACTGCAGCTTGCCCGCGATGCGAGAACCGACATCGCCTATTTCGCTTTAGTGTTGGCTGTCATGGCCGGACTGGACAATCACGTGAAGCACTGGTGCACAGCGCTTCACGTAACCGTGTCGGCATTGATAGTTGCCATCCTCGGACTCGCCATCATCCCCGTAGCTCATGCGGCGGCGGCCACGGCGACGTTGTCGGTGGAACATACGTGGCAGACCGGTTTCATCGCGCACTTCACCATCACCAACTCGAGCACGGTGCCGCTCACCGATTGGAAGCTTGAATTCGACTTGCCGATGGGAGAATCCGTCTCGCACACGTGGAATAGCACCCTTGCACAATCTGGCACGCATTATGTTCTCAGCCCCGCGAATTGGAATCGCAGCATTGCACCTGGTGCTTCAGCCACAGGTGGTCTACGAGGCGTGCTGACCGGCTCCTACTCGCCACCGTCGAATTGTGTGCTCAACAGGCAATATTTTTGCACCTAGAGGCGACTGCGCACCGACCATCCACTCCTCGTCCCGGAGCGCCGCGAGCTAGCTTTGCCAGTCGTTGGAGCCGTCGTGCCTGGAGTAGGTTCCGCCGCTGGAGTTGGTCACCACGATGGGATCACCGGCGTTGAAGTTGTCGAAGAACCATTTCGCGTTGGTCGGGCTAATGTTGATGCAGCCATGACTGACGTCCCGCTTGCCCTGGTCATCGACCGACCATGGAGCGCTGTGTACGAAGTCGCCGCTGTCATCGAACCGGACGGCTAGCTCGACCGTTGTCCTGTATCCATACGTCGAGTTAACCGGAACGCCGTAGGTCGAGGAATCCATGACTACCGAAGGCTTCTTCTCTTGGACGTAGTAGGTGCCGTTCGGGGTTTGGTGGCCGCCGGCTGCCATCCCCATTGACATGGGAATGGTCTTCTCCACGGCCCCATTGCGGGTGACGGTCAGTTGGTGCGCGGCGTCGTCGGCCGTAGCCACCAGGCTGTCACCCGTTTGGAAGCTGGACACGGTGCCACCCGCATCGACGGTCACCGCGGCGTGCGCGGGCCAGAAGTTCAGGGGCCGCCAGCGCAGCTGGGTGGGCGTCATCCAGTAGAACTTGCCGGGAACCGGCGGGACCGAAGAGACGTGGACGGCGCTTTCGGCTGCACCGGCGTCATCGACGAGCCCGGGGAAGTTGACGATGATCGGCTGGGCCACACCCACCGTCGAGCCGTTGGTAGGAACAAACCTTGGCGGCCCGAATGGCGCGATCCCAGTGGACGGTGTCGGGTCCTGCCCCGCAGCGGGGCCTGCGACAACCCCTGGATCTCCGGGAGCCGGATCCGCCAGCACGTGACCCGTACCCAGCACCAGCACCCAGCCCAGTATCGAAGCCACGCCAGTGGCCTTCAGCGCGGCGAAGAGGCTTCCCCTCGTCCAGCCCGACATATGTCCCTCCACTCACTTCGTCGAAACAGTCTCGCATAGCGCCCAGGCCGACTAATTCTTCTATCGCAGTGGTGGTCCGTCACAATGACAAATCAGCGGCCCAGGCTTTTAGGCAAAGGCACACAAAGTCGCGAGCTTTTCGGAGCTGGGCAGGAAGTGGGCCTCAAAAGCGGACAAAGCCGCGGAGCGTCAGTCGTCTGCGTTGCGGTGCCAGCGCCGTAGCGCGCCGCGCAGCGACCCGCGTAGCTGAAACCCAGCCGGGCCGCTACCGCCGTCCTGCTCAGCCCCCGAGCCAGCAGCACGGTGGCGCGGTCGCGCCGAACTGCGTCGACGAGTTCCAGCCAGTTCGTATCCTCCTTATAGAGCATGTCGACCGAGCACCCACCCCACTCTGAGAGGTTTGGTTCAATGGCGCACCCGCCGGCGAAGACGGATTTCGATCCGCACGATCCTGGCCTTGCGCCGGTGCAACACGAAGTGCTGTCGACCATGTTGCAGAGCTGCCCGGTCGCCTGGAGTGAGGCGCATGGCGGATTCTGGACCATCGCGAAGTTCGATGACGTTGTCGCCAGCGCGAGAGATTACGCGGTTTTCAGCGTCGCCCAGGGCGTCATGGTGCCGGCAACGGGTGCCAGCACCCCGGTCCCCCCAGTGCAGATCGATCCGCCGGAGCATGCGGCCTACCGAAAAATCCTGCACCCGCACTTCAACCCAAAAGCCGTTCTCGGCTACGAGACGTTGATCCGAACGGCGGTCGCGGACCTGCTGACACCGGTTCTCCCCGAAGGGCATGCAGATCTCGTCCAGTGTCTGGCCAAGCCGCTGCCGACGCTTGTCCTGGCCGGGGTTCTGGGACTCGACCCCGACGAGGGCGCGCAGACCCTGGACCTGATCGACGCCTACCTCGACGTGTTCGGCAAGGATCCCGAGCAGCGGCGGATGGCCGCCGTTGAGTTCGAGCGGTTCATTCGGAAAGTGATCGACGAGCGGCGGGACGTCGCTACCGGTGGTGACGTCCTCGCTCAGATCGTTCACTCAGAAATCGATGGCAGCCCCATCGAACCGGAGATGCTGCTCGGGATGGTGCACGTGATCATCTCCGCAGGTCACGAAACGACGATCAACGGGCTGGCGAACGTGCTTTTTCACATCGCGACCGTGCCCGGGCTCCGCGAACAGTTGCTGGCCGACCGCGCCCTGGTCCCCGCTGTGGTCGCGGAGTCGCTGCGGATCGAGTCGCCGATCACCTGTATGGCCCGCACGGTGATCAGCGATACCACAGTGCGCGATGTGGCGATGCGAACCGGGGACAAGGCCCTTCTGCTCTATGGGGCCGCCAATCTCGATCCCGACCGCTTCCCTGAGCCTGACGAGTTCCAGCTTGGCCGAGGAGTGCCCCACATCGCCTTCGGCAGCGGTCCGCACCGCTGTGTGGGCGAACATCTCGCACTGATGGAGCTCCGGGTCGCCGTCAACTACGTCCTCGACACGATGCCCGACTTTCGCATCCCCCAGGGAGCCGAGGCGGTTTGGGGATCCGGCGCCGTCCGGCGTGGCGTCCGCGTACTGCCGGTCGAATTCGCGCCGGCCGCCGCAGGTGACTTGTGAACGTGTCTGCCCCGCAACAGGATCGGCCTAAGCGATGGTAGGCCAACGACTGGACGGGCGTGTCGCACTGGTGACCGGTGCAGGCTCCGGCATTGGTGCCGCGAGCGCGCGTGCGCTTGCCGAGGCAGGCGCGGCGGTCGCGGTGACCGACATCGACCTCAGCGCGGCCAAGGCGGTGAGGGCCAAGATCCTCGACGAGGGTTTCTCTGCGATCGCGGTGCGTTTGGATGTCGCGATCGAGAAGGATTGGACCGAAGCGCTGGGTGTTGTCCGACAGCAGCTGGGACCGATCACCATCCTGCACAGCAACGCCGCGCTGACCTCGCCCGAGGCTTATGCCACCGATCTGGGAGTCGTCGACCTCGACGCAGACGTATTCGACCGCGTCATCGCGGTGAATCTGCGCGGCGGTGTGCTGGGTTGCAAACACGTTGTACCTGACATGGTCGCTACCGGCGGCGGTTCCATCGTGATCACGTCATCGGTCAAGGGTCTTACCGGCAGTGCTTACCGCACCGCCTACTCGATCTCCAAGGCCGGCCTGAACGCTTTGGCGCGCATGGTCGCAACCGGGTACGGCAAGAGCGGGGTGCGGTGCAACGCGGTGGCACCTGGCATCGTGATGACCCACGGTATTGCAAGCATCCCCCCAGGACAGATGGCTGCATTGAGAGACGCCCATTTGACCCAGACACTGGGCCGACCCGAAGACATCGCCAACGTGGTGGTGTTCCTGGCCACGGACGCCGCGGCGTTCATCACCGGCCAGGTGATCTGTGTGGACGGCGGCCTGCTGGCGCACATTGCCGCGCTCTCCCCCGCGAGCAGTTAAGACGAGCGCTCGAATTCGGATACGAGGCGTGACGGCACAGGCCGACACCCCGGCCAGGGCGGGACAACGACGATTGTCCATGCCAACCGGGGCGCCTCGCAGGCCTGTTGGAGGTCGGCCTTGCCGCTCATGACTGGCTCCCGGCACGCAGGTAGGTGCGAAGGTCGGCGATGAACTCGCTATATATGGCGCCGAATGCCGCGGTTACCTCGTCGAGAACAGCCTCTTGGCAGTCGAATTCGCCGTACCACTCCAGGAAGGTGGTGTCGGTGTCGGTGATTGGCAGCACGTGCACGGTGCCACGGTACGTCCGTACAGGAAAGGGGATCTCGTCGACGAACTCGTAGCGGTAACTACGGCCGGAGGCGTCGTAGGCCACCAACCGTTCGCGTGCGCTGTGCCCGTCGGGTTCCAGGGTCAGGTTGCGTATCGAGCCGACAGCGCCCGGGCCTGAACCGTTCTCGGGTTCGTTGGATCTGATGCGCCCTATCCACGCGGGAAGGCCGTGGAAGTCGCCGAGCACCGACCAGACGGTGTCGACGTCGGCGTCGATGACCGTGCTGATGTAGGCGAGGCACATATGCACCCTCTCTCAGTAGCCGAATCGGGACAACGCGGGCAAGAATGCCGTCAACAATTCGATCACGCGCCTAGTGTGGCCCGCGGGTCGAAATCGCGACCCTGTCCCGGGCGGGGCTAGGAGTTGGCCCCGTGGAAGGCGCAGCCGCTAACGGCCAAGACGACGACGAGCATTATGGCTGCGAGTCGGCGGGCCGCGGTGAGGACGGCCATTAGCTCTACGACCAGTTAATAGCGTTACGGGGCCGGACGGCAAGGCAGCTCCGTAGACCAACCGAAGATGCTGGGCGAGAAGGGAATCAGCGACAGCCTCGGGATCGGCGGATCCAAGGGCCGCGACCATCGACGCGTAGATCGCCCATTCGGCCGACCAGAGAGCCATCAGTGCTGACGACACGGACGTTCTTCCGTCACTTCACCGACAAGCGCGACGTGCTGTTCGCTGACACCGAGCAGCACGAGCGCCAGCTCTCCGACGCGACGGCCGGCGCGCCGGCCGAGCTCGCGCCCCTTGACGCGATCACCGCCGCCATCGCCGGCCTCGACTGGCGGGAAATCGCCCCACGCGCAGTGCAACGTCAGCGCCAAATGGTGATCGCGGCCTCCCCCGAGCTCACCGAACGTGAACTGATCAAGCTCAACGCCCTCACCGCGGCGTTCGCCAACGGGCTCCAACGTCGGGGCACCGAGGAGGCCACAGCGCTCCTCGCCGCGCAGACAGGGCTCACCGTCTACAGAACCGCCTACCGACGCTGGCTCGACGCCGACACAGAAACCGAAATCGCGCACATCATCGACGCCGTCCTCGCTGACCTACGCGCCATAGTCACGGCCTAGTCACCGAGGGGCGCTCACGCCGACCGCTGTGTGCAGATGACGCCGGCGACAGGGCTCATCCCTGGCGCGTTTCCCGACGTTTTTTACTTTCAATTCAATCGCTGTCACGTGCGCTCACGTCACCTTCCCGCCTCGATCAGCCGAGCCTTCTTAGCGGTGCGTTTGCCCCACTGTGCGTGTCTGATCGAGTCGAAGTCGTGTCGCGCGAAGGCGAAGCCATTTTTTGCGATCTCTTGTAGGCCGCCGTTCACAGCCTTACTGTTTTTATCAGTGCTTCAAAACGTTGTCGATGCAGAGGAAGTGCGATGCTGAACCGGATACTGATTTGGTGTGCATGGGCCGGGCCGGCCACGGTGGTTATCACCTTGCTGGGTTGGTTGATTGCGGGCATCCTGCCGCTGCCGTTGGGCGCATCAAGCACCACCCGAGAGGTGCTGGACTTCTATGGCAACGACACCCGCGTCCTCACGGGACTGGTCATCGCGCAGCTCGGCATCTGTCTCGTGTTCCCACTGATCGGCCTGATCGGCTACTTTCTCCTGCGCATCGAGGGCCGCCACCCGATCCTGACCTTTATCCAGCTGGTCACTGGCGCGGCGACCGGTGTGTTGCTGCTGTTGCCGATGCTGTTGATGGCGGTCATCGCGTTCCGGCCCGATCGCAACCCCGAGCTCACAGTGACGCTCAACGACATTGCCTGGCTGGTGTTCCTCACTCCGATCGCGCCGTTCATGATCCAGAACATCGCCATCGGCATCGCCATCCTCACGGACCGGGCAGAAACCCTGCCGCGTTGGGTGGGGTACATGAATTTCTGGATCGCCGCGTCTTTCACCCCCGACGTCATGGCGTTCTTCTTTCACACCGGTCCGCTTTCATGGCAAGGCGTCCTCGTGTTCTGGCTCGCACTCACGACGTACAGCGTGTTCTTGATCGCGATGGGCTTGGTGCTTCGTCGAGCGGTACTCCGTTTAGGTGGCGACCTTGCATCCGCACATACCGCGGCATGACGGCGAAAGCAGAAGTCGCCGCATGTGTTGTCGGAGACCCCGACAACAGATCTTGGCTGCGGCCCGCAAAGGGTTCGCGGCCAACGCCTGCGAAACGCTGCTGCGAATGTTCTTCGCTCACGCCGGCAAAAGCACCCTCTGATCAGACCTGGCGGCGAATGTCCCGTAGGTGATGCTGCGCCTCATGCAACGTGTGTACCGCGACCCACCGCAACGACCGTTCACGGGTTTCCGGGTAGTGGTAGATGACCGCGCGATCCCAGTCGTCGGCGCCCAGTCTGGCGAGGACATTGCTGAACAGTTGTGCCGCGTCGGCGAGCTGGCGGGCAACATCCTCGGGCTGCTGCTCGGCATACCCATCGTGAATAACTCGCTCATCGCGTCCCGATGGGGGACAGTCCGGCCGATCCATCCGGCGGGCCGCGAGTACTCTTTCGCGCTGCACGAGCAGCATGTCCCGCAGATGGCAGCCGTACTCCAGGGGTGACCACACGCCTGGCTGGCGCCGGGATCGCAGGTTAGCCTCTCCGTCGCGCAAGATTGCCACAACCTCAGCGACCCGCTCCCGGATATCCCGCTCGACGGTCCCAGCCTTGCTGAGGTCGTAAACGAATCCGCAGTCCGGACATTGATCCGTCACGCAGCCATTGTTATGCCGCAATGATCAACGGGTTGGTCTGCCCCTAGGGATTCAGCGTCAGGCGAAGGCGGGCGCATGTGCGGGGCGGGGGCCGATGGCGATCAGGCGCGCGGGTATCCGCAGCATCGATTGCGGTGCATGTGACGCCAGGCGCAGCAGGCCCCAGGGCGGGCGCACCGTGATTCGGCCCGACAGCAGGGCCGATACCGAGATGCATCGTTCGTTGCATCGTCTGCAGGATGCGAAAGTGGTTGCGCAGCAGTGGGACGCGAACGCTTGACGCAGCGAGGCGCCGTCTAGTCGTCGAGCGGGATGTTCCTTTGCTTCCCGGAGATTTCGACGTGATAGCCGTGGAGGACGGTGACGATCATCGAGATCGAGACGACGCCTTCGGCGATGAAAAATGCGGCGAAGTCGATGAGCGAGCCGATCGGTGGGTCCCCCGGGACGGCATCTCGCAAGGGGATGAGCGCGAATAGCAAGGTGCCGAGGAAAGCGAGCGCCGACCAGAACAAACCGAACCTTCCGCTGGCGATGTACCACGCCGCGATGAGCGAGGCGATGGTCAGGCACCACATGAACACCATGATGAACGCGGCAAACACGATCGTGCTCGTCGAACGCTGCACTTTTGTCGTTGCGGCGAAATGTGATTGAGGTGTCGTGATGGTTTTGGTTTCTCCATCGTCTTGATGCACCTGGATGGATTCTTCCTGCTTCGGGGACAACTTGAAGAAGGTGTCGATGTTGTTGAACACGACTCGGATCGGGACGATGCGCTGATTCGGGCCGTCGCCGACGAGCACGTGGAAATAGAAGTTCGCCGTATAGCTGTCGAAGGGGTAGTCGGTGATGATCCCGTCACGAAGCGCGAATTGGACCGAGACGAATTCTGGGCGTTGATGTGCTTTGGAGACCAGGGTGCGGTTGCTGACCGCGTTGCTGATGAGGGTTGCGTCTTCTTTGAGCTCATGTGTGTGCTCGTCCACCAAGGAGCCCGCGCCCTTGAGCTCCAATTGGGCACTTATCCGTGCCGTAGACGGGTCGATCTTCTGGATGAGGACGGTAAGGGTCACATGGTCGGGGTTGTCGGTTTCGCCGAGCACAGTCGGATGGTGGCCTTTGTGGTGCTCCACCCAGTACAAGGAGATGCTCAGGACTGTGAGCGCAACAACAAGCAGCGATAGAAGGATGAGCTTGGCCAGGCTGGGCAGGCGCGGCGGGCCGGTTGTTGACCGGTTTCGGTATGGGCATCGTCAGTGTCGTTGACATACGCAGCCTTTCCTAAAGGTCTTTCTTGAGCG
>JGI12627J18819_10000783_pt1 | contig 10656 bp, 2 predicted proteins | sample TexAe_OM1H0_M2_FD_18819 | JGI IMG/M metagenome (IMG submission 18819)
CCACTCGTCTGCTGAGGCGGGGCCTTTGTCGGCCAGGATGAGGCCGGCGGCGCGAACACGGAAGGTGGAGCAGCAGGAGCTGGGGGTCCTGCAGACATAGCCGGCCGTGGGCGATTGACTCGGGCCACGGCGGCCGCGAATGGCCCAGGCGTGTAGCCTGGGGGAGTAATTTCAGGTACCCCAGGTGGGGGCACAGGCGGGGGAGGGACCCTAGGAACACGATGCGCCTGGGCACTGGGCCCTGGCAGCGTCACTGTTGCAATTGGTGTACACTGGTGTGCACCAATCTGAGCCTCGAGCTCATCAACGCGGTCCCTCAACCGTTCCGCCTCATCGCGCATATCCATCGCCTCGGCTCGGTAACGATTCGCCTCGTCACGAGCGTCCTCGATGCGATCGAGGGCCCTGTCCTCGATCGCCTGCTTGCGCTTGGCAAGGGCGTTTAAAAAGGAGCGGTCCTCAAGGAGGCCCGCGTCGTTGAAGTGATGGTTATAGTTGCGGCAAATTTCGCAATCACGTCGGTGCGTGATGCAGCCGCTGACTGGGTTGAGAGCCCAGTCATTATCCGCACGAGAGGATCGTGCGGTGTCACGTCGGCGAGCACGAGGGCTCGCCGACCGGGATCGTCGTCGAACTGGAGGAGAGTTCCTTGATCCTGAGCCAGTGGGCTCAGGATCCTGGTCCATTGGAGTGGTTTTGTCGTGGTCGGTCATAGTAGTCGAAGGTTGAAATTGAGAGGAAAAGGGAAGAGACTTCCCTTTTCAAAACTTTTCGACACCGTTCCCACGACCAATTGTGGGAATTCGGTCACGTGACTAGGAACAGACACTTTCGTCAAGTTCTAATTCTTGAACTACGTCGTGCAGTCCCAGTGACCACCTCAGTCGACGAGCTCTTGCTCGTCGACTTCTTTTCCCCTCGACGCGATGGACGGTTGTCCGTTGCGTCGGTTACTTGTACTGTCGAGGATTTCCTCGGCAGTGCTTTCCAATCGTCGATACCTAATAATTCTAGGTATCGATCCAGAGCTGCGAGCTCTTTGCAGGTCGAGTATGGCTCCCAAGTGGTATCCCCGAGGTTCCACTGGAGCAGGAAGGAGACTTTGTTTCCTTCCCAACGGTGGGCGAGTATGTCGTCCACTAACCATTCATCGTCTTCGGCGTCGCCGAAGTCGTAGTACGCACGGACTTCCCTCTTGGGGAACGTGCTGTCGTCGTTCTTCGTGTAAGTGCGAAGCCGACTTACATGGAACGTAGGATGTATCCTGCGTGCCTGTAATTCAGGGGGTAAGTCCAGAGTATATCTGGACTCTGCAGGGTGACTCTTGGTCACTCTGTAGGGCCCGATGTACTTGGGCATTAGCTTCCTTGTCCGACTCTTGGGCAAGGAAAGGTTCTCCGTCGACAAGTATACCTTGTCGCCTTCGGCTATAGGCCCTTCAGGCCTACGCCGTTTGTTGGCCTGTTGTGTCTGTATGACGCGACTCTCGATGATGGCATCATGTGCCATCTCGAGATTATTAAGGGCGTGTGTCATGAATCGCTTGATTCCTGGCTTAGCCTCGTCGGTGGGACTGATTCCACCGATGAATGTGGGTAGGAACCCATAGTTCAACTCGAAGGGTGCAAACCCAGTCGAGCTGCTAATACTCGAGTTCAACGCGAACTCGGCTAGCGGCAGTTTCTCAACCCAATCACGTTGGTCGGGTTGTATCATTGTGCGCAGTATCTGCGCGATCGAGCGGTTCGCTCGTTCAGTCACTCCATCCGTCTGCGGGTGGAAGGCTGTGGACATCAACAGTTTGGTGCCTAACAGTCGGTGAGTTTCACGCCAAAATTTTGACGTGAATTTAGAGTCTCGGTCTGAGACAATGGAGTCGGGTAGCCCGTGTAGGCGGACTACCTCCTTCACGTAGGTCCAGGCGAGTTCAGACGCCTTGATCGTCGTCTTCACAGGTACTAAATGTACCTGTGACGTTAACCGGCATATGACTACCCACAGGTAGTCATACCCTTCAGATTCGGGGAATGGACCCATAAAGTCCATCCCTATTGATCCCCAAGGTCGATTGGGGATTGGTAACGGGTGCAAGAGGCCAACGGGCCTCTTTGTACTCGTCTTGTTCGCTTGGCAAATGCCACACGAATCGCAAAATTTAGCGATCTCGTTGCCCATCTTGGGCCACCAGTACCAACGGCGGATATAATCCGCTGTTTTCTGGGCACCGAAGTGTCCCAGGATGGTGTGAGCCTGGTCAATGATTATAGCCGTCAGGCTATAATCTTTTGTGACTTTGCGGGGGATACACAGGACTTCCTGTGTTCCCCTGTTAGTCGTATATACGAGCCCGTCTCGTACTGAGAAAGTAGCGTAACGCTCTTCCTCTTTTAATATTTTCGCGAACAACGAGTCATCGTTGTACCCGGCGCGGACCTTGTCGAGAAAGTCAGTGGCTTTCTCGACGAACTTTGTCAGCTCTGGTCCAGCTGACAATGACTCGAACAACGTCGGGTCTTCGTCGTTTCCGGGTGGGGGCGAGTCGCCCTTTGGCTTCGTAGCTTTAGCCATTTCTTTGGCTAAAGCTCCTCGCTCCTCCTCAGCCTCGTGAAGCGGTCGCTTACGAGGTGTGTCATGAATCGCGCGTATCTCTACGACGCGATTCCACGGAAGGTCCTCGCCCTCTGGGTCGAGGGCTAGGTCCGCGTTGACGTAGTCATACGTCTGGCAGACATCGTCGTCGGTGTCTGATTGATAATACCGTGAAAGGCTGTCGGCAACCTTGTTGCTCGATCCTTTCACGTATTGGATATCGAAGTCAAACCGACTTAGATATTCCATCCACCGCATTTGGCGGCTGGACAGTCGTCGTTGGGTCTTGAAAAATTCAAGAGCCCTATGGTCGGTAACAATGTTAATTTTGTTACCGATTAATTTGTCCTCCCATTTAATGAGGCCCTCGAGAATGGCGATTGTCTCCATCTCGAATACACGGTAGTTATGCTGAGCTGCCGTGAATTTCTTGGACATGAAGCCAGCTGGCCTGCATGTCTCCCAGGTCGGGCCCTGTCCATAGACACACCCGATCCCTGATGCCGAGGCATCGCAGATGAGCCATATTGGCTCGTCTGTTCGTGAGTCAATTGGCCGCAAGATCGGTGTCTTGCAGGCCAATATTTTTATATTGTCCATACACACTTGGTGTATGGGTCGCCAATGAAATGGGTGTCCATTTCGTTGTATAGCGGCCAATGGGCCGGTATATGCTGTTACATCTGGCATGAAGTGTGCCAGGTACTGCACTAATCCGAGGAAACGCTGCACATCGTGCTTGTTTCTCGGTGTGCGCCACTCTCGGATACGCGACATTTTGTCGGTATCCGCGTGTATGCCTCGGTCGTCAATTATGTGACCGAGGCAGTCCATTCGTTTGGAGTAGAGGTCGAGTTTACTCTCCTCTAGGAACAATTGCGCCTTGCGCAATTTGTCAAACACAAGCTCGAGATGCTTCTCGTGCTCTGCGATACTTTCGCTAAACACGAATATATCGTCAAGATATACGTGTACGAATTTTCCGATATACTCTCGGAAAATGGTTGTCATCAGCCGCTGAAATGTAGCAGGGGCGTTACAATCTCCCTGCTGCATGGTATGGCTCACGAATGTGCCATACACGGTGGAAAACGCGGTTTTCCACACGTCGTCGGGTTCGACGCGTATTTGTTCGTACGCGTCGGACATATCGATCTTTGATCGATATTTGGCTCGAGCAACATTGTTCCGGATCTCTTCTTGATCCGGGAAGGGCGTGACGTCCTTCACAGTGTTGTCATTTCGTTTCCGGCCGTCTATGACGGTCCGGAGTTTTGGGGTGGTCGATTTCTTCAGCACACATAACATGGGTGCCGCTTGAGGGACATTTGTCTCCTCCCACCATCCAGCGTTCGTGTAACGTTGGATTTTATCGCTGAGCTGAGTTTTCAGCGCGTCTGGACAACGAGGCAAGTGGTAATTGTACCGCTTGTTCTCGTCTATGAGGGGAATCTTATGATTCACCTCTCTAAATGGGGGTAACCGTGGAGGCGCACCAGTCAGTATATCTGATGCGCTCTCAACCCATTTAGCTCGAAGATCAGGAAGTTCCTGTTCTTCTTTGTTCAGCTCGTTGAGCTGAGCGTCCATGGCGGCAAGAAGAACCTCTTGCTGTTGTGTCATACCCCGAAACTTAAAGTTATCGGAGTGTAAGGTAGGATTCAAGGTGTCCCTGATCTCAGGGATACCTGGTGGTTTGTACCGGGTACCAGTATAAACGGGTACTTCACGATCGGGCTTTTTGCGCGATCGTGTATTTTTTTGTTTCTTTATTGATTTTTTATCGAGGCGATCAACTATTGGTTGGTCGTCTTTACTGCTGTCATCCTCCATTATATGGGGCGATGATTTATCTAGCTTGGGCTTCACCCGTTGACGGATGAAGTCCTCATCGTCTTCTTCTTCAATCGTGACGTTCCGTCGCGATCTCGGTGGCTCGACTTTCGTCGAGCTAGTGGTCGTGGACCGACCATCTAGTCAGTTCCGAGGCGTAATTTTACGCGTCGGACGCGTCGAGCGGGGGAAACTAACCGTTGCGGCGGTTCCTTCCCCCTCAGAAAGAGCGGGTATACGGAGTTTACCCCGTATAACAATCTCTTGACTTTCGAAGTCAAGAGAGATACCGTGCCTCCTGAGGAACGGGGTCCCCAGGATACTATCGTATTTATCTAGGTTGGCTACATCTAGATAAGTACTGTTAGTGACCGAGGCGAACTCGAGGTCAACCTCAGTACCGTAGTTGATCTTCGATCGACTACCGACGCAGCCTAGTTGCAGAGTCACTGGATCTTCCAGTGTCTTCACGGGTATCTGTGCTACCCGCGTGAAGTCGGGACTGATTGAATCAGTCGTGCTTCCGGAGTCAAAGAGCGTATACGCCTTGACTCCATTTATTTTAACATAGGCGGCGAGACACAATTGTTCGCCGTCTACTCTCTGTGGGCGCCGAATGGTGCCCATTGGGCGCCGCATGCTCGAACGATACACCCTCGGTGCATCGTCTGCCGTTCCCATTGCACGGATGCATGGGCTACTCGAGGACACTCGATTAGTCAACGGACTGAGGCGAGTTCGCCCACAGACCAGACCTAATCGATGGTAGACATTACCCTCGAAGTCCTCAGTCGGTATTTCGCCTATGCGAGGGGCGCAGTCCCCGCATACGGGGCAATCGTAACGTTTACGATAGCCAGTGACTCGTTGAAACAGTGTATAGTCACTGTTCAACAGGTCTTCCAACCAGTGCGCATCAGCAAGTATATCTGCTGATGTGTATCCCAGTTGACTAAGGTCAGCTGAGAGCTCTCCCTTGGGATCCTCATCCTTTGGGGTTTCGTTAGGGACCCACATGGGGTCCTGCTCTAGCTTTCTAGTGATGAAAAGCGCCGTCCTTTCATCATTATTGAGTGCTTGAAGCACGTCAATTGGATACCAACCCTCAGGGATTGGTATTAGCTCAGAGGCCTCCTCTTGAGCATTGTTTTCTGATCGTGCGTTTCGAGTGGACGCGTCGTCCAACGCGTCCATCGTTCGGATGGTCGTGGACGTGATATGACGTTCACATACCATCCTATAGCGAGGGGTTATTATCCCTTCGCTATCCCTATAGTGCGTCTCCTCGACGCGAGGAGAGCATTCGCCACACTCGTCACATCGAGGTGGTTTAGGGGGATAGTATCCAGTCAGAGACTGGAATTCCTCAGGCTGGCGCGTCGCCAGCCTTTCCAGCCAATCCGCATCAGCGTATTGCTCATCCGATGTATATCCCATGTTTATGAGATATACGGGAAGTTCACGCAGGGGATCATCGTCCTCTGCGTCTGGAGGGGGAGACCAATTCGTGTCTTCCTCCTTTTTCCTCGTGACAAATACGCGTTCGCGTATTTCAGGCGAAAGGGCGTTTAGTACGTCAATGGGATACCAATCTCTAGGGATTGGTATCGGCTCATCGGGTACTCTGGCTGCCCTGATGAAAACAGTGTTTTCATCGTCATCGTCGGAGCTGTAAGCTTCGACGTACTCGACATAGTCGACTGGGGATTCAGTGCCCCTGTCGCTGTCGTACTGGGACCCGTTTGGGTCCTCTTCACTGTGTCCCGAGGCGCTGCGCTCAGCAGCGTCCTCAGTTACCTTACCATCATTTTCATGATGGTCATCAGTTTCACGATCCCCTCCTAGTGGTTGGGATCCTTCATCCTCGTCAATTACTTGGGCCGCGAATACTCGCGGCCTGTCTGGGCAATTTCGGGAATAATGTCCCAACTTTCCACAGTTAAAGCAATTAGCTGTGGAATCCGTGTTAGCCGCCTGCGTATGCGACGCGTTGGCGGACTTTCCACGCGAACGATCGCGCTCGCGATCGCTGGTAGGGGGTCGAGACACAGGTCTCGAACTCTGTCTCTCCCCGTCATTCGGGCGAGACTTAGTCCTATGGCGATTGCCATCGGAGCGACGGTGCGTGTCTGACCTAGGAGGTCGACTCGTCTGCCTTTGTACAAACCTCACGGTCCTATTGGGCCGTGAATTATGGGCTGCTGGCGTAGTATTATTACTACGCGAGTGTGTCCCATCTTCCCGTCTAGATTGACGGTGATTTTCGACAGCCTGGAGATTGTTCTCCATGGCTTTGACTTCTTCTAGAAGCACGTCAAGCGGAGTATGCTCCGCTGACACTCGTCGGGACTTCATTAAGTTCTCGACCAATTCTTGAGGCAATCCCCTCAAGAAATCTCGTTTGAACGAGTATTCGTCTGGTGGCTGCACCATACGATTGGCATGTCTCTTCATGTCATTGTAGAAGGCGAGTGCGCCTTCTGCCTTAGAAAACTTAGTTTTCTTATACTTGTCTGCGGCGTTCTGCGCCGTGACTCTATGTATAAATCGCTTATACATAGCACAGACCACGTCCTCGAACGTCCATTCGTCCACGGTCCTGTTGAAGGACTCCACCTCTTCCGCAAACCAGTTTGCGGCGAGTCCCTTTAGGGTTGTACCACATAGGTCAACCCTTAGTACGTCCTTCCTTGGGCCGCACACGTTTTGTACTCGGAGCCACCTTAGTAGCCCCGCTATCCAGGTATCGAATACCTCGATGTCGTCTTCACCACTATATTTTTCTGGTGGTGAGACTTTGATGCCCTTCACATCGGTGAAGTCATCTCGTGGCCGACCAACTCGGTCACGAATCATACGGCGATACCTGAGCATGACGCCGCGCTCATAGTCCATTTCCAGGACGTTCTCGATGGGCTGGCTCTGCCTTCCCATTCTAGTGGTAGAATATGATTGCTCTCGATCATATTCTCGCTCATATTCTCGAGGTCGATATGACCTCGAGCGACGCGACGATCGGTCGTCACGGCCATGGTGCCGTGAGGAGCGAGAGGATCTCCCTGACCTCCTGCTTCTATTGTCAGAGTCAGAGGGTTCTGGGGAGCCATCTGAGGGGTCTCCAGGATCACGACGGTTCCTGTTTGAGCGGGCGTTTCGCCTGCTCCTATGACTTGACCTTGTATAGGTCGAGCCGTCTTCGTCAGAGTTGTACCCAGGTCCGGGTGAGCTGTCGGATCCATCATTCGATGGGGGTCCGTCACCGTTACCAGGGTTAGGCTCATGGGATCGCCCGTTCATGGGCCGGTGAGAGGGCACTGTCCTCTCGCCATTCATATGTCCACGAGGGCGACTTGGCCCTGGTGTCGCGTTCGTGTACTCACGTGGATTATTCCCGTGAGTAGAACCACGCCTCATACCTGGGTATGACGCGCGTTTCTCGCGTGGGGGGATCTTTGACGTGCCAGTTTGGCGTATGTCGTCCTCCCTCATGCTGTCGAGGTACAGTTGAGTGGCGAGCCACTGACGATAGTCCTCGCGTCTGTTTTCAGACGAGGGGTAGCGGTCACTGCCGCTGCCCCTTCGATCTCGTCGTTTTTCGGCTCGACGGTCACGTCGAGTCTGGTCCCGGATGTCTGGAACTCCCTCATTGCGGGCATGTCCTCCCTGTCGTTGTCGGGAGCTAGCTGCGAGACGAGCCTTATACTCGTCTCGCGTTTCCCCAATGCGTCGTTGGGGATCATTGAGATCATCCAACGCCAATTCAATGTTTTTATCAGGCATCGATTGGTGCCTGTCACTATCCTGTCGAGCAGGATTAGTGTTGCCCTTGTCTATGGCATTATCCGGGCGAGGAACTTGTCCTCGTCGTCTGTCTATTGGGGGGGCATCTATGGATGTCTCCTTATTTTTTTCTTTAATTGTGGTACGCGCTCCCCTTCGTTGAGCGCGTTCTCCTCGGGCCGTGACGTTCACGGCCTCTTCTTCCGAATCATATTTATTGATGGGGAAGTGTTCACCTTCACTGCATGAAGGTGAATCGTGATTTTCGACAAGTGAAGATGCTTGCCTATCGTTGTCCCGAAGTCGGGGCAGCGTCGATCTTAATGATCGCGAATGATCTTCGTGATCTTCTATTGGATAACCGTTAAGGTTATTAGGATCCAATTCAGATCGTCGAAGATCGTCCCGATCTAGATGATCAGCGCTTTGACCATTTTGGTCAGGCGCTCCTGTCAAAGAAGCTCCATTGTCGCTTCTTTGGTCAGGGGTGTCGTCCTCGCCGTCCGTTAACGGCGAGGACAATGGATTATCCGCGGCGTTAAACGCCGCCGATGCTTCTGCGATCAGGGCCGGTCTGGTCCTTCGAGAAGTCTTTTTTTTGGTCTTCGACATGGTGTCAAAGCAAGTGTACGACTTTTTGGGGGGAGTAATAGAGTAAAGTTGGAGGTTTAAAAAAGTGTAAATAGTTGTAGCTAATTATCTTAGTTCCCACTAAGTAAACCAAACCGAGTTTATTGGTAGTTTACTTGTGTGTAAAAGAGTAAGAAAAAGCTACCCTAACACTAGTAAACAGTGGCCTTAAATAGTAGCCACAATACCAAATAAGGAAGGGGCCCCTGTGGGCCCCTTACACCCTCCCCTCTTAATGAACGAAACCAGGGGTTTCGTCTAGCATGAGTAGAAAGGATGGTAATGGTGGGGGGTACATACATGCTAATTTTTGAGGAGGTAATGCATAAGGAACGACGCGAAAAGACGCGTCGTTCATGATGGTGAAGGGGGTTTAACTTGACCCCTTGGCAGTCTTATCCTGACCGTCGATCTCCATGTCCGAGGGTTTATTCCCAGACTCCGGGTCGAGGTCGAAGACCACGTCATCGTCTAACGACGATGACGGTGCGGGCGGTAGTGGGGTTTCCTGCGAGGGTGCACCACCCCTCGCAGAGGATGGCGAAAGGTCGGCTGCGCTCTGCCCGGGTGCGACTGGTTGGGCCGCCACCGCTGCGGCCGGTACGACGGGCATCCACCTCCTGTATGCCTCGTTAAATGTGAACTGCATGATTTCTGGCCACGGCGCTGCCGTGGCTCGAGCGCTGAGTGCGCTAATGATGAAGGCGCGAATATTTTCGTCGTCTTCGTGGACCAATGTGTCGGTCAGCCAAGAAAATGCGAAGTCGGAAGCATCAAGTGCCTCGTTCTCCGTTATTCCTCGTCGGGCGAGTTCAGCGACGATGGTATCGTCGCTGGGGTTGGCCTCAAATTCAATTGGGGACCAATCTGGAGTGGCACTGGGGGTGATCCCCAGTGCTCGTAGCCCATCGCCGTAGGCTAGACGAGATATTATAGCCATGGTCCGAATCTGACCATGGTGATTGTTGGTGTATCCCGTGGACCCACGGAATAGTGGTGCGAACCTGCAGAACGCACGGACGTGCCTCTGGAATGGGAAGCCGCCTGGGCCGAACGCGAAGCCCCGAGGCGGTACCTTCGTCATATGTCGTGCATACACACCCCACAAGTCGGGGTGGTCTGCGTGTCGTGGAGACGCGATGTCTCCAAGATTTGGGTGGGGCCGCCCATCGATGGACAGCCCTAGTCGATCGGATAGCTCTTGTAATAAGCTATCCGGACGGTTGCCATCGGCAGCCCGTTTCTCTCGTCGTTGTGCTTTGGTGGTATCGGTCTTCACGACCGTCCCACTCTGGTGATCCCATCTTGAGATGGTCTCCCAGTCAGGAGCGCGCCATTGCTTCAGGGCATGGCGTTGTACCTCTGAAAGCTTGGTACGGTCCTTGGCAGCGGTTTCATTTGCAGCCGTTATGTAACGGCGCAACGCGCGGAGAAGTTCTCCGGTCTGGGGATGCCCAGCTGCGTGGGCATCGTCGAGTGCGCGACGTGCGAAGTCCCACTCTTGTGAAGTCTGGGGGGTGAGGAGGATTGGACGGCCTCCCCTCCCCGCCACAGGACGATTCCCCAGGATCGCCTGCACTTGATTGGCAAGGTTGGACCTGCCAGCCTTGCCCGGCCCCTGTACGATGATGGGGGGCACGTATCCCTTCCCCATGAACAGTTCTTCCGCCTCCTCGTCGCTCTCGTCATAATCTTCAGCGGCGACGATGCGCCGCTTGCGAGACGAGGACGAGGGAAGAGTGGTCGATTGACCACTCGTCTGCTGAGGCGGGGCCTTTGTCGGCCAGGATGAGGCCGGCGGCGCGAACGCGGAAGGTGGAGCAG
>JGI12627J18819_10000785_pt1 | contig 10645 bp, 10 predicted proteins | sample TexAe_OM1H0_M2_FD_18819 | JGI IMG/M metagenome (IMG submission 18819)
TTCGTCCTCGAAAGTTACTTTCTCTCCGGCCGCACGTTTTTTTGCCAGGGCCGCCTCGATCGCCGCGTCCCGCTCTTTCTTCTGCGCCTCCGATGCCTCCATGTACCTGGCATCGTCGAAGCCGGAATAGAAATTGACCTGCACCACGCCGCCATTTTTGGCGACGGCGCGCAGCATCTCGTCGGTCATATTGCGGGGATGATTCACCAGGGCGCGGGCGGAGGAGTGCGAGGCGATCACCGGCGCCTTGGTAGTGGCGATGGCGTCCCAGAAGGTCTTATCGGCAACGTGCGATATATCGACCATCATTCCCAGGCGATTCATTTCGAGAACGACTTGCTTGCCGAAATCCGTCAGCCCGTCATGATGCTTGATCTTGGAGTCGTTGATGTCGCCCGAGGAATCCGCCCATTCATTGGTATTCGACCAGGTCAGGGTCATGTAACGGACGCCAAGGCGGTAAAAGTCGTCCAGCAGGTGCATGTCATTTTCGATGGAGTGCCCTCCCTCAATGCCCATCAGAGCCGCCAACTTGTGCTCTTTGTGAGCGCGCTCAATATCGGCCACGTTGAACGCCATGATCATGCGATCGGGATGCCGCGCCGCCTGCTGGTAGACCGAGTCGATCAAGTCGAGCGTGTGCTGTGCGAAATGGCCCTGGTTCATCCTGGGATCGACCCAGATGGAAAAGAATTCCGCTCCCAAATTTCCTGCGCGTGCCTTGTTGAGACTGATATGGCCGTTGTCGTCGGGATCGGTACTGCCAATATCGAAGTTTCCGTCCAGGAAACGTTGTGGTGTGTCCGCATGGGTGTCGATGACAATTGCGGAATTGTGGATAGCGAGAGCTTTCGCGCCGACGCCGGCCGTGGTCTGCGCCGGAAGAGTTGTCGAAAACACACCAAGCAGGAAAATAGAAAACGCAAGCCCTTGCTTCATAGACTGATGCGCGAACGAGCCTGGCCCGGCGCAAGCCATGCATTGTAAATGGTGTGACGAAGGAGGCGAAATTCGGGTCAGCCCATGGCCGCAAGGGCGTGGTTCACGCATTCTTCCAATGGAAGGTCGGTATCAATGACCGTTTTGTGAAACGGGATTGGCTCGAAACGAGCTTTCACGTCCAGGTACAAGTCGAAGGTTCGGTTCCCGGCCACATGCTCACCGGCGCCGGCTTGGGATTCAATTCTGTGCCGCGCGGTCTCGTCCGAGCAGACGCATTCAAGAATCCGCCAAGGCTGATGCAAATCGGCCGCCGAGTTGAGCACACGCTCAATCTGATGGCGCCGCGAGAAAGTACGCCCGTCAAGAATCACGATTCGCCCCGGATCCTTGCGGAGAATCCATGTGGCCGCTTCGAGCATGATGCCCATCACGAAGTCATCCTGTTCCGTGGAGTACGCAACATCTCGAGGAGAGAACAGCGCATGCCGGATCTCATCTTTTCCGATAACGGATCCGTCAATGCGGGCAGCGAGCGCCCGGGCCAGCGTGGATTTCCCCGTGCCCGGAAGTCCGGCCATCAGAACAATCATGATTGCAGGTGAGAGGCGCTTACTTCTGGCTGAGTTCTTCGAACGGCTCGTTATTCCAGTGAACGACGTCCTGGCTTTCGCGCCAGCCGGCGTAGCGTTCGGAAACCATGATGTGGAACACCCACTGGCGCCGTTCTTCTTCGGGTTCGACCAGACCCAGCGCGCGCAGGTAGAAGAGATAACGCTCGACGAAGTGAATCTGCTGCTTCGACATGCCACGGCGCTGAATGTCGAGTGTGAGGCCCGCCAGGTGTGACGAGGCCGTGTCGCCTTCCGCCGGCGCGGCATTGCGATTATGGCGCCGCAGTTTCTTTTGTACCTTTACGGTGCGCACCGCGGAATTGACCTGGATCTGATCCTGGAATTCACGGTAGTAGGCCTGGCTCAAGTCTTCGACGAAATCGCGCGTCCACGGCCGGCAGAAGCGCCGGTTGGGATCGAGCCGCGGGTCGATGCGTAGAGTCTGGCCGGTACGAATCGGTACCAGTGCCTGGCTCGCGACCAATGCCTCCAATTCATCGTCATCTTGAATGCGTGGCAGCTCGAGGCGATCGATCTCTTCGTTCTGGCGGAGCAGCGAATCGTGCGACGGCCGGAACATCGGATTCCAGCGCAATCGCCGCAGGTGATGCTTGCTCGCTTTGTGGGTAGTGGAGTGCTTGGTGGTGTAGCTGTGCAAGCCGAAAGCCTGGCTTGCCATCATTGCGACCAGCGTGACCCAGAGTCTAAACCGCCCAGTTTCCATTCGCACGAAGTGGCCTCGAACCGCTTGGGGAGAGGCTCCGGTGGCCCAGAGCAGGATGCTAGTCTACCCCAGCTGTCAAGAATTCCAAGTCCAAAACTTATTTCTGATCGTTACTTAGGGATGACTATCGGTAATCTCGCGAAAGGTTACGCGAGCTATCTTGTTGTTTGTTCGTGAAACGAAAGTAATCGCTCGCGTTGCGACGTCACTTACGGAACAGATCGCCGAGCGCCTGCTTCATCACCGCGCCGCCAACTTCGGCGATCGACGTGGTGAGCGGAATATCTTTCGGACAAACCTCTACGCAGTTCTGCGCGTAACCGCACTCCTGGATGCCGCCATCCGCCATCAGTGCGCTGAGGCGCTCGCGCTTCAGGACGTGCCCCGTCGGATGCGAATTGAAGAGGCGGACTTGCGAAATCGTCGCAGCGCCCACGAAACCCGTGTCTTCATTGAACTGCGGACACGCCTCCATGCAACAGCAGCACGAGATGCAGCGCGAGAGTGGATACATTTCCTCCTGATCTTCAGGAGAAACCCGCGGTCCGGGGCCCAGGTCATAGCTGCCATCTACCGGAACCCAAGCTTTCACGGCTTTCAGATTCTCGAAAATCACGCTGCGGTCGGTGGCCAGATCGCGCACCACGGGAAACTTGGAGAAAGGTTCCAAGCGAATCGGCTGTTCGAGATTATCGAGTAGTGCAGAGCAGGCCATGCGCGCCTTACCGTTGACCAGCATCGCGCACGATCCACAAACTTCTTCCAGGCAATTCGAATCGTAAGTGATGGGTGTCGTCTTCTTGCCATCGCGGGTGACGGGATTCGCCGCGATTTCCATGAGAGCGGAAGTGACGTTGCGGCCCGGCTTGTAAGGAAGCTCGAACTCTTCCCAGTAGGACTTGGAGCCGGGGGTGTTCTGACGTTTGATTTTGATAATGACGGAATTAGCCATTCGCTCTTAGCCTTTAGCTGCTAGCTCCTCACACTAGTTGTCATCCTTAGCGCAGCGAAGGACCTGTGCAACTTTGCTCGCGCCACCCTGTGTCATAGGTCCTTCGCTTCGCTCAGGATGACAAAACGTAAAGACGACAGACGATAAAACGCGGCTTACGATCCAAACCTCACTTCGCCGCGTCATATTTTCTCGGCCGCGGCGGAATGAGCGAAATATCCACTGGCTCGAATTCGAACCTGGGCTCATCCGCGTCAGGGGCGAACGTGGCCTTCGTCGTTTTCAGCCAGTTCTTGTCATCGCGGTCGGGGAAGTCCGGCTTGTAGTGCGCTCCGCGGGACTCGTCGCGCATGGCCGCGCCTTGGGCAATGACACGCGAGAGTTGCAGCATGTTGTAGAGCTGGCGCGCGAAGGCGACCGTCGTATTCGCCCATTGGCTGCGATCGCTTAAATTGATCTTCTGAAAGCGCTCGAGCAACTCCACCAGTTTCGCGTCGGTCTGCTGCAGGTTCTTGTTGTAGCGGATCACGGTGCAGTTCTTGGTCATCTCATCGCCGAGTTCGCGCCACAGCAGGAACGGATTTTCCGAGCCGTCCGCCTTCATCAGTCCGTCATTGATTTCCTGCTGGCGCTTTCTTTCGGCGTCGAAGTAGCCGTTGCCGTCGGACTTCTGCAGCCCGCGCGCATACTGCACCGCGCTTGGCCCGGCGATGAAGCCTCCCCAGATGCAAGAGACCAGCGAATTCGCGCCCAGCCGGTTCGCTCCGTGATACTGGTATTCCGATTCGCCCGCCGAGTAGATTCCAGGAATGTTGGTGGCCTGCTTGAAGTCCACCCACAGTCCACCCATGGTGTAGTGCATGCCGGGGAAAATCTTCATGGGCGTGTCGCGCGGATCGTCGCCGACAAACTTCTCGTAAATCTCGAGAATGCCTTCCAGCTTCTTGTCGAGAATCTTGCGGTCAATGTGCGTCAGGTCGAGATAGACCATCGGCTTGCCATCGATGCCGAGTTGGTGCTCGTATACCACTTTGAAGATGGCCCGGGTAGCGACGTCGCGGGGAACCAGGTTGCCGTACTTCGGATACCACTCTTCGAGGAAATACCAGCGCTCGTTTTCCGGAATGCTCTTGGGATCGCGCTTGTCCCCCTGCTTTTTCGGAACCCAGACGCGCCCGCCTTCGCCACGCGCCGACTCCGACATGAGCCGGAGTTTGTCCTCGCCCGGAATTGACGTGGGATGGACTTGAATGAACTCTCCGTTCGCGTAATAGCAGCCCTGCTGATAGAGAGCGGACTGTGCTGAACCGGTGCAGACCACCGAATTCGTCGATTTACCGAAGATCGCTCCGATGCCCCCGGTGGCGATGATGATCGCGTCGGCAGGGAAGGTGCGAATCTCCATGGTACGAAGATCCATGGCGCAGATTCCGCGGCACACCCGGCTGCCATCGAGCACCGCCGACAGAAATTCCCAGTGCTCGTATTTCTTCACCTTGCCTTCGGATTCGTAGCGCCGCACCTGCTCATCGAGAGCGTAAAGAAGTTGTTGTCCAGTGGTCGCACCCGCAAAAGCAGTGCGGTTATACAAAGTGCCGCCGAACCTGCGAAAGTCGAGTAATCCTTCAGGCGTGCGATTGAAGGGAACGCCCATGCGGTCGAGCAGGTCGATAATGCCGGGAGCTGCGTCGCACATGGCCTTTACGGGAGGCTGGTTGGCGAGAAAATCGCCGCCGTAGATGGTGTCATCGAAGTGCTGCCAGGTGGAGTCGCCCTCGCCCTTGAGATTTTTCGCGGCATTGATTCCGCCCTGGGCGCACACCGAGTGTGAACGCTTCACCGGTACGATGGAGAACAGGTCAACGTGACCGCCCATCTCGGCGATCTTGATCACGGCTGCAAGGCCTGCCAGTCCGCCGCCTACAACGATTATCTTGGGAGCTGCCGCCATCTCAGTTCACCGGCCTTCCGTAGTTCTCCATTGCGGGCCTGGCATCGACGATATTTCCGCCCGGGTTGGGCTGCTGGAATCGAGCCCGGAATGTATACAAGCTGGCCAGTCCGACCATGCTCAGCAGGAAGAAGAACGCCACGCACAGTCCCAGAAGGCGACTCTGTGCTCTCTCGCCCGAAACGATGCCCCACTTGGCCGAGAACAACCAGATGCCGTATGCGAAGTGCCACGATGCCGCGATCAAACCCAGCCCATAGAAGGCAAGCAGCAGCGGATTGTGGACCTCGTTCTGCACTTTCGCGAACGACTGCGCCGCCGCTTCATGCAGATCGACGCCCGTGAACCGCATCGTCCACGTGTGCCACACGATGTAGACGAACGCGATCCCGCCCGTCCAGCGCTGTAGCGTGTACATCCAGTTGCCGGTCCAGGGATAAGCGATCGTGTTTCCATCCCCGCGATACCAGATGTAGAACCCGTAGAGCCCGTGAAAAAGGATGGGGAGCCAGATGCCGAACAGCTCCAGGAAAAACACCAGCGGGAGATTGGCGAGGAAGCTTACCTGTCGCGCATAAGCCTCGGGGCCGCTGATCGCCGTCGCGTTCGAGATCAGGATGTGTTCAAAAAGAAACGCGCCCACCGGAATAATTCCTGTGAGCGAATGCAGCCGGCGCAGGAAAAACGATGTTCCGTGGCCGGCGCGCAACGGAGCCACTCCGTGCTTGATGCTGATCGGAGCCGCAGGACTGGCTGTTGTCGCCACGATGACCGCTCCTTGTTACTTCCGGGATGGAACGCGAACCTTTTATTATCTTGGCGGACTGTAAGTGAAGTCAAGAACTCGGTTTCGAGTTTCGGGTTTCAAGTTTCAAGTAGTCGCGAATGCCACGAACGTTCCTGCTCATTCGAAACGCGAAACTTGAAACTCGGAATCACTAAGAAGCGTCGACCCACGCCAGGAATTCGCGGAATGCCGCGCCACGATGACTGTATTTTGCTTTCTCCTCGGGCGTGATTTCGGCGAACGTCTTTTGAATCCTGGGAAAGTAAAACATGGGATCGTAGCCGAAGCCGCCGGTACCGCGCAGGTGGTCGAGAATGACGCCTTCGGCTGCTCCGCGAAAAGTCGCCAGCGTTTGGCCGTCCTGGGCAGCGGCGATGACGCAGACGAATCTTCCCGTACGCTTCTCAGGCGGCACCCCGCTCAGCTCCCGCAGCACACGCGCATTGTTCGCTTCATCGTCGGTGTTCTCATCGGCCTTGTGGGGTTCCTCAGCCGCATAGCGGGCAGAGTGAACGCCGGGCGCGCCTTGCAACGCGTCCACCTCCAGCCCGGAGTCGTCGGCAATTACGATCTGTCCCGGCATGGCGAGGCTGTACTGCTCGGCCTTCTTGCGCGCATTTTCCTCAAACGTGAGGCCATCTTCGACCACGGTCGGCAGGGCAGCAAAATTTGGGATGCCGGCGACCTCAACGTCGTGCGCGGCCGCCGCTCCAGCAAAGTCCCGCAGCTTGCCGGGATTGGAAGTAGCCACAAGAATCTTTCTCATCGCGGAAGTTTCCTGGACGAATGCTGCTCCTGAATGCGGCAGTACACGCTCCACACGATCACTAGCAACAGCGTCGCTGCCGACACCACGTTTCCAAGGAGGCGGTCCTGAGTCTGCACGAACGTGACGCGCACGCGGTTGCTGCCCGGATCTAGGGGAATCAGGATTTCCCCGGTGACCGGCTGGGTTCCTGCGGTAATTTCGTGTCCGTTCACCTCGACGCTCCACGCCGGGTAGTTCAAAAGGCGGAGCCGCAGTTTCTCGGGTCGGGGCACCTTCGCCGAGAATAGCTTGTTTTGTGCGCTCCAACGTTCGATGTGAACGATGGCTGGGTCGCCGCTCACGGTTGCGATCTGGGGAGCATCTTTCTTCAACTCATAGGGATCGACGTCGGCAGGGACATATTCATCGGTCCCCTCATATCCGTCACCGTCTTCGATGAAGTCATACATTTCCTGGATGTCGGCGGCAGTATCCCACCAGGGCGGCTGCACGCGGTGCCACACGATGGCGACCAGACTCACTAGCGCCGCGCAAATCAGGATGCGTGTGAGCCATCGGCGGAAGCCCATCGTGACGAATAGGGCAAATGCTACGTTCAGACACAGGAGCCATCGCCAGGGAAGCTGCACGAAGCGCAATTCCGGCAGATATCTCCAGCAAATGAGAGTAAGCGGCGACATGAGCAGCGTGGCCGCGCCGCCCCATGCGGCGAGCAGCCACCAGATCGTTCTATGTTCTTTCCGCCAACTTCTGGCGACAAAGACTGCCGCGCCGAGCAGTACAATTTCGGCGATCCCGATGACGCTGACCACAATATTGAAGCGGTTGTGATCGGCATCATTGCTGAAAGTGAAGAAGAAGTTATCCTGCGGGCGCAGTCCCGGAGCCAGCACCTGGGTGATATTCACCCATTTCTCCTCGTAGGCCGCGGGAATCACGTAGAGGCTTGCCAAACCCGCGCCCAGCACCACTGCCGCGCCGCCGTAGAGAAGGAAAACCGGCTTGCGGTGCACAATCGCCGCGATCACGATCAACAAAGCCAGTGAGTAGTTCACCATCACGGCGGATGGAGCATTCGTCAACCACGCTGCGGCCACAATCAGGCTGAGCGGCGCTACCACCCTTCGCCCATCTTCTTCCGCTCGCAACACGGACAGCAGCAGTAAGGGTAACAAGCATCCCGCCAGCAGTTCCGCCAGCGCACTGCGCCAGTACACAATCACGAGGTAGTAGGGATTCGCCGCGTACAGGGCCGCGGCAAAGATTGCGTCGCGACGGCTCAACCAGCGCCGAGCCAGCAGAAACATCGAGCAACCGGAAACGGTCAGCGCCACCCAAACGTAGGCGCCCGACGCCATCTTCCATGGCAAGAACACTCCCAAGACTGCGCCCAGGTTCCAGGAAGCCGGCGGATAAAACAGGAAGCGCGCCTCCCCATAGCCCCAATGCGCGAACTCCGCCCAACGTGGCCACAAGCTTCCTTCCGTCCATTGGTGGACGACTTCCATCCATGAGAGCAGATGAAATTCAAAATCGTGCCCCGATGCGTTTCCGTAGAAGAAGAAGGGAACTGTCACCACGAACGCGGTTGTCATGATCACGATCGCCGGAAGAGGGAAGAGTACCGGCCGAGATGGACTTGCCTGGTGCTCTGCGGGGGTTGCTTGTGAGAGTGCGCGACTCAGGGTGGGCATCGCCTCCGGAACGCGGTTTCAACCGATACAGGTATCTCAATGTATCAGTCCAACCCAGGAGAGGTGCCCGCAATCGCAACGTGACCCGGCCAGAAAGATATCCACAATCCAGCACAGAACTTTCTTCTTTGCCATGCAACCGTGTGCGGTCAGGGGCATCTACTAGGGAATCGCGGTTTTTATGGGGTCGGGTGTCAAGTTCGTTGTCCTGCTAGCTGCTCTCAGCGTGCTCGTGGTTCTGATTACCCCGGCGCCCGATGAACTTCCCTGTACCGCCGGCAACAAATCCCTTCAGCCGGGCGTTTTTCTTGCGAATGTAAGCGCGTTTTCTGTGCAACTGCTTCGTCTGCACGATCAGCCGCCGCCTGCCGCGACGCGATACCTCGGCGTGGCAGATGTGCTTTCTCTCACCTGCACGTTTCTCTGCTGAGCTTTTGATTTCGGCGCCAGCAAGCCCTTATCAAAAATCTTCAGGAGAATTTGAGGTGGGGAATAACCAGGGCATCAGTACGCCGAGTCCGATCACCGCGATATTTTGGGATGCGTGGAGTGCCGGCAATGCGGTGACGGCGCTGCTGCGTGCCGGATTTTCTGACCGCGATCTTTATGCCGTCGGTGTGCTCGCAGGCCGGGCACCGGATCTACGGAATTTTCTTGACGACCTGGGCATTCCCGCTCCTGACGCGGTCTACTGCAACGACTGCTTTCAGGATGGGGCGATATTGCTGATCGTCGGACCCCGCATGTCAGGCGATCAGCGGACAGCCCTCAAGCTCGTACTGCGGCACGGTGGAACTCTTCCTCCGAGCTGCGAACTCCTTCGCACCGTCGTGTGACCGAACACGTGCGGTAGCCAACTCCAGAAAGCAGGTATCTCATGAAGGGGAGCAAGAGCAAACCAGGATTACGAGTCATCCAGCTGCTGGCAGCTTGGAAATCGATTCTCACCGGCAGTACCCCAATGCTGTCGATCGAGCTCACACGCGAGTGTCCTCTCAGTTGTCCTGGATGTTATGCATATGGCGAGAATCACCTGGGAGGCCCGGTGACGCTGCGCAGCCTTGCCGACTACCGCGGCGACGAATTAGTCGATCGCATTGTGCGTTTGGTGCGGCAACATCGTCCTCTGCACCTGTCCCTGGTGGGCGGCGAGCCGTTGGTTCGACATCGCGAGCTGAACCGGTTGCTGCCCATCCTGAGCGAAATGGGCGTCCATACCATGGTGGTCACCAGCGCAGTGATCCCCATTCCGCAAGCATGGACGATCATTCCGCGAATCCGTGTCGCCGTTTCGATCGACGGCCTGCCTGAGCATCACGATGTGCGGCGCAAGCCGGCCACCTACGAACGAATCCTGCGCAACATTGCCGGCTGTCGGGTAAACATCCACTGGACAATCACCGCGCCCATGTTACGCCGGAGCGGCTACGTCGAAGAATATTTGGCTTTCTGGAATGCACGGGCGGAGGTGGTCCGCATCTGGGTCAGCCTCTACACGCCGCAGCAAGACGAACACAGCACCGAGATGCTGAGCGAGGCCGAGCGGCATTCGGTGGGGGAAGAGCTAAGGGCGCTGCAGCCTCGTTATCCCAAGCTGCTCATGAACGCCGGCATTGCCCAAGCCATGGAGTATCCGCCAGCCACTCCCAGTGAGTGTCTGTTCTCCCGCATGTCCACAAATTACTCAGCCGATCTGCAAACCCGGGTGGAACCGTGCATCTTCGGTGGAACGCCGGCGTGTACCCAGTGCGGTTGCGCCATCAGCAGCGGCCTGCATTGGTTGAAGACCATCCGCGTCTTACGGCTGGTAAAAATCGAGACCCTGGTGAACGGCTCCGTCGCAATGGGGTCGGTGCTCGGAAAGCTCCGCCGGGACTACCACGAGCATCCTCGTTGGACCGGCCGGTCTTCCTCGCGCGCCAAGCTGGTGCAAATCGAAGGAGGGACGGGATCCGGGTAGCCGCTCAGGCGGCCGAGTGAGGTTCGAATCTTTCTTTAGTGGTTCTGGTCGTCCCGGCGTGCTCGTTGAGCGCGCGCGACCGGATAAGCCGTCCAACTGATTGTTCGGGCCGCGGTTCCCGGACGGTCGTCCATACTTTACATAATACCTGTTATCGGACATTACATATATTAAGCCATCACGCCCGCACATTTCACCCCCTCAGGTGTCGCAAACCGCGATGGATTGAGAATGACGGGACCGGTTTAGAATCAG
>JGI12627J18819_10000788_pt1 | contig 10637 bp, 11 predicted proteins | sample TexAe_OM1H0_M2_FD_18819 | JGI IMG/M metagenome (IMG submission 18819)
ATTCCAATTATTCCGTTCTTCTTTATGGCAGGTATTCCGGCGGTTCTGGCGGCTGCCGCCGTTTCGCTAATTGCACACTTTATCGTTGGTGCGTCCAAGTCGCTCATCACGATTCGCTCCTGGTGGGCGAGCGGTTTAGAGATGACGGCCGTTGGAGCGGTCGAAGGGCTTGTAACCTACTTCATCGGTGTGGGGCTTGGACACATAAGCGGATGATAGGCGGCTTAGAAATAGGTTTTCGAATTTTCAAATCAACAAGGAGCATGTATGACTCAAGAACTCATTCTTTCAGCAGCTACTGCAGGTACACTCACAATCGGTGGCGATCTCACAGTTAACCGTGTCGGTTATGGTGCGATGCGCATTACAGGAGCCGGCATCTGGGGGCCGCCAGCAGATAAACAAGCCGCACTCGCTACCCTGCGGAAAGCGGTCGAACTCGGCGTCAACCTGATTGACACCGCCGATTCCTATGGACCCGGCGTTTCGGAAGAACTCATCGCAGAAGCTCTCTATCCTTATCCCTCCGACTTAGTCATCGCGACCAAGGGCGGATGGGAACGCCCCGGCCCGAACCAATGGACACATAATGCCAGCCCAAAACATCTTGCCGAAGCGTTGGAAGGAAGTCTGAGGCGGCTGCGCCTCGATCGTATCGACGTTTATCAACTCCACGCTCCCGATAATGTGGTCTCTTTCGAGGCTTCTATCGAAGCGCTTGCCATATTGCGCGATCAAGGCAAGATTCGGCACATTGGGCTGTCGAATGTCACGCGCGAACACATTGAACGTGCGCGTAAGATCGCGCCGATTGTCTCAGTGCAGAACCGTTACAGCGTTGCCGACAGAGAATCCGATTTCATTGTCGATTATTGCGAGGACAACGAAATAGCGTTTTTCCCGTGGGCTCCTATCGGTCAGGCGAGGACGGCGTACGATGCGATTCGGCTGGTCGCGGATCAGCTTCATGCCACGCCGCTTCAGGTCGCATTAGCGTGGCTGCTCAAACGGTCAAAGATTATCTTGCCGATCCCAGGAACTTCTTCAGTTGAGCATCTCGAAGAGAACATCGCATCTGCATCGCTCGAACTGCCTCGTGGAGCGTATCAGAGGTTAACCGTCATACATCCGCCGTATGTAAGCCTGCGTGATTAAAAGACGGAATTCAGGAGAACTATGAGAATCTCATCCACGGCAATCCTGCAGGTGATAATGGCACTCTCGCCTGCATCTCTTCTTCCTGCGTACGCACAGCAGATTGTTACCGGCCAGGCTGCCTTTGCTGATTGGAATCAGCAGCAGCCTGGTGCTCGTCGCAAGATTACGATAGCCGATCTGCCCGATCCCAGGCCGCAGGAAGCTGTCGATAATACGCCTCATGTGATTCCGCGTCCGGAAGATGCGTGGCCAATCGCTCCTGCAGGTTTCAAGGTAACACTGTACGCTGGAGGCGATGCCGTTCCCATGCAGCGTGCGGACAACAAGGAACACATGCAGTTGAGTGGCGGCACGTTTACAATGCCGCGCCTACTCATGACAGCACCAAACGGCGATATCTTTGTGGCTGATTCGGGCGCCGGCGCCATTCTGATTCTTCGCGGTGTCACCGCTGATGGCAAGGCGGCGCAAATCACAAAGTTTGCTACAGGGCTCGATCATCCGTTCGGAATTACCTTCTACCCTACAGTAGATCCTCAGTATGTCTACGTCGGCAATGCGACCACCATCCAACGAATTCCGTATCGCACCGGTGATCTACATGCGAGAGGAACCCCAGAAACCGTCGTTCCGAATATTCCCGGATACGCCCAACTCAAGGGTGGAGGGCACTGGACCCGAGACGTTGTTTTCACTAAGGACGACAAATATATGCTGGTTTCGGTAGGCTCGGCATCGAATGCCGATGATCCAGATACGCATCCCGGAGAGTTCCACCGGGCCGATGTGCTGGAATACACGCCCGAAGGTACGTTCATCAAAGTCTACGCTTCCGGCATCCGCAACTGCGTCGGAGAGGCTATCAACTCCATCACCGGTCAGTTGTGGTGCTCGACCAACGAACGCGATAATCTCGGCAATCATCTTGTTCCTGACTATGTGACTTCAATTAAGGAAGACGGCTTCTACGGTTGGCCGTGGTACTACATCGGCGACCATCGAGATCCACGACTTCCTGAGCCATGCGCTAACGGCACTGGGCCCAATCTCCAGGCACCAGCTCTTACCCCAGCACAATCCGAAAACTGCAAGCGCGTTGACATCGGTTCAAATGTGATCGTCCCGGATGTGCTAATTCAACCGCACATGGCTTCGTTGGAAATGCTGTTTTATCCACCCAGCGGCAACTTCCCAAAGGAGTATGATGGCGGCGCCTTTGCCGCGGAGCACGGTTCATGGAATCGCGCCAACCGGGCAGGTTACGAAGTCATCCGGATCCCAATGAACAATGGTCACGCAGCAGACGGTAGCTACGAGGATTTTCTGACTGGCTTCGTCACCAAGGATGGACAAGTGTGGGGGCGCCCGGTAGGAGTGGCCGTCGGCGGAGACGGCGCACTCTACGTCAGCGATGACGGATCGCGCAGCATTTGGCGTGTGGCCTACACAGGTCAATAACGGAAAAACGGCCCGCTCTCCTTCGCGAAGAGCGGGTCTTGAACACGAATCAGCTAAAGGAAACAGCCATGTATTTCGAATTTCGTAATTTTCGTAATGCCAGTATCGTCGCTCTGCTGGCAGGATTGTCTTTGATCCCCGTTCTTGCTCAGGACAATACGAGCAAGGTAGCGAGCGGTCATCGCGAAATCCTGCTGGAGGCGACCAAGTCCTGGAATGGCACGCCTTACACTCATTACCCCACGGGCCAGCCAGAACTCACCACGATCAAAGTGACTCTTGCGCCACATACGGTTTTACCGTGGCATACGCATCCATTCCCAAATTCGGTATATGTGCTGTCAGGCACTCTTACGCTGCGTGACAAGGACGATGGAAAAACTCTGGTCGTCCATCAGGGACAAGCGGTCGCCGAGTCAGTGAATGTTGTTCATCGTGGCGAGTCAGGTGACGAGCCTACAGTGCTGCTCATAACCTACGCCGGTACTCCGGGTGTTCCGACATCGATTCCAGCGAAGGGTGAGAAGCCAGAATACTGAGAACAGAGCAGACGACTAATCAGATCAGGTCGCGCGAACACTCGTGAACTTATTCCACGATTTTGTCGTCTCTGTATTTGCCGGAACGCGGTCGCGGGTCGAACCATCTACGGGCCCAACAAGGAATTGGAGATTACTTCTTTGCGAAAACAAGCTGTCATTATCGCGTGTGGAATTAGCGTCGCGCTTGGGATGACGGGTGTCGCCGTTGCGCAGAACCCGCAGCCTCCGTCGGCACGGCAGGAACTTCAGGAAACTCACGGCCCCCGGTCGATCGATCAGGAACTCGATCATCTGACGCGAGATCTGGAACTGACCACGGAACAGCAGAAAAAGGTGAGGGGGCTACTGGAGGAACACCACGATAAAATTCAGGCCCTGCTTGATAAGAATCCGACGGCATCGCGACAGGCTCTTGAGTTTCAGATTCACGCTATCAGCGACGAAACGCATCGCGAAATTCATGCGCTGCTCAACGACCATCAGAAAGAGTTGGAAAACAAGATGGTGCAACGAGAACACAATGGCGAAGAAAAGAGGCAGCCTGCTCCACCTGCGTCAAAATCGCCCGCTCAACTTTCTCTGCCTGGGCAGTCATTAGCTTTACTAAGCCAACTTCAGAACATAGGGAGTAATCGCTGATAGGTCGAGTTCGCCCCTTTCGGCGACCGCATCTTCAAAAACCTGCTTTGTGACTGATGCGGCTGGCAATTTGGCGCGCGAGCCATTCGCCGCGCCATGGACAAGGTTCATATCCTTGCTCATCAAGTGAAGCGGGAACTGCGCAGAATAGTCTCCTGTCTTGATCTTTGAAAACTTGCCTAGGAACGCTGGAGCAATCACCGCAGTCTTGGGAAGAACGTCGAGCAGAATATCAGGGTTCAATTGCAGGTGCTCGCCCAGCGAGACAGCCTCGGCGATTGCTTCCATGCCCACGCCAAGCAAGAGGTTGACGACGAGCTTCATCCGGATGCCGGCAGTGGCCGGGCCCATCAGGTACCACTGCTTTGCGATCGACTCAAAGATAGGAATACAACGGTCGAATATCTCCTGCTCGCCTCCTCCGAACAACGTGACCGTGCCCGCCTCAACGGCCGGGGTCGATCCAGAAACTGGAAGATCGATGAGATGCATCCTGCGCTTTTTAGATTCTTCATGCAGGAGAGCCGAAACATCAGGAGAAATCGTGCTCATCTCAAGGACGATTGTCTCGGGTTGAGCGTTTGCAAAAACGCCATTTTCTCCCAGGTAAACCGCTCGCACAGCATCATCGTTCCCGAGTGAAGAAAGCAGCAACTGCGAACCATGAACCATATCGGCAAGACTTTCGGCGATAATGAGGCCATCGCGCTTCAGCAAAAGAGTTGCACTTTGGGTGCGATTCCATCCTCGAATCGTCCAGCCCTCTGCGTGCAATCGGCGAAAGAAGCGGCTGCCCATCAGGCCAAGCCCTATGAAGCCAAGTTTCGTGTTCTGCTTGCTGATCTGGTTATCGCTCATTTTCGTTCAATCGCCTCCTGATAATTGATGAAGTCGTTCGTGCTTCGGTCGCGCAAGATTAAATCAATTGAACGATGTCGATGACGCAAATGGTCTCCTCAGGAGAGATTGAGTAATCGAATCCGGACGATGAGCACGAGTTACGAGCCGACTCAACACCATAATCTTCGACAGGAGTGTCAATAGGTTGACAGTTGCAGTCGGTTTGTCTCAGGAGAAAGACTCATGAAACACAAACTCGCGACGCTCTTATTCTGAATGCTCCTTGGTTCATCCGTCTCTGATGAATGGAAACGGAGTTGCATTACGGAAGATTAAGACGAGCTTAAGGCTTCCGATCGTTTCGCTCATCGGCCGGCTCGATCAACTTCCAATATGCGAAAGGCAAAGCAATCAGTATGAACGATCATAGGCGAGAACGACCGATATCGGAGCACCCGTCCCGCAGAAGCTTCCTGGGCATGAGTTCTGTGGCGCTAGCAGCCGCAGCTTTCACAGGAGTGACAGCAAATGCTCAATCGAGGGAGAGCACACAGAAAGCTGAACACGACCACTCCTCGAGCGATCCAGGACAAGAGAACAAGGCACTTTTGGAGCTGAATCCCAACTCCAACATGCCGCCACCAACAGATCACGGCGATGTCGTGCCGCTATGGTACTCCTTCGACCTCGTGAAGAAGCGTGTTGAGGAAGGGGGCTGGACGCACGAAGTGACCGAGCGTGTATTGCCATCTTCGAAGGACGTGGCGGGCGTGAACATGCGCCTCACAGCAGGGAGCTTCCGCGAGCTGCACTGGCATACAGCCGATGAATGGGCGTATGTGCTCTATGGGAATGCTCGTGTGACGGTTATGAGCCCCGAGGGCAAAATGTTTATTGGCGACGTCAGAGAAGGTGATCTCTGGATCTTCCCGGCAGGCCATCCGCACTCGATCCAGGGCCTGGGCCCCGACGGCACGGAGTTCCTGCTGGTCTTTCCGCAAGGCGACTTCTCCGAAGATGGCACGATGCTGTTGTCGTCCTGGATGGCGCATACGCCGCCGGAGGTGCTATCCAAAAACACTGGCCTGCCTATGAGCGTCATTAACAACTTCCCCACGAGTCCGCTTTATATCTTCCCGAGCGAAGTGGCTCCGTCGCTGGACGCCGATAAAGCTGACATCGGGGTTGCGAACCTCACAGATGGTCGGTACACCTTTCATCTCAAGTCGATGACCCCCACCAGCAGCACTAAGGGTGGCACTGCGCGAGTCGTGGACTCGAGAAACTTTCCCTTGTCCACGCACGTAGCCGCGGCGCTGCTCATCATCAAGCCGGGCGGTATGCGCGAGCTGCATTGGCATCCAAATGCGTCGGAGTGGCAGTTCTGGATCGCAGGCAAGGGCCGGATGACGGTGTTCTTTCCGTACGATAATGCGCGCACGATGGACTTCAACGCCAACGATGTGGGCTATGTTCCTTCGAATGCGCCGCACTACATAGAAAATACCGGTGACACAGACATGGTTGTGCTCGAAGCCTTCGCATCGGATCGTTTTGAGGACGTTTCACTGAACCAGTGGCTGCGCCGCGTGCCCAGCGAAATGCTCAAGGCGCATCTTGGCATTGACAAGCAGCAGGCTCAGACGATTCCGGCAGAGAAACTGCTAATAATCTGACATCTTATCTTTTCCACCTGTGAGTGCGTGGTTCTTCACACGGTAAGGTTACGCACTCACGGCAAGATTTGCTTCACATCATGTTGTGCATCAGCTCAGGAGGAATTATGGGTGAATTCTTTACGCCCACACATCTAATAGTTGTTGCCGTCGTCGCCTTCCTGCTCTTCGGTGGTAAGAAGCTGCCAGAATTGGGCAGGGGATTGGGCGATGGTCTTCGTGGATTCAAAGATGGAATCAAGGGACTCGCGGAGGAACTCGACCGGGACGACAAGGCCTGATATCGCCACATTCCGAACAGGCCGACCGGAGTAAACTCGATCATCCATCTTGGTGGCTGCAAATAACTGATTCTCTGTTAATCCGAAAACACATCAGTGAGCCGACGCCTATAGCACTGTTGCGGCAAGTGCTTGTCAGTCGCGAGCGATGAAGCTGGGCCAATCGCCAAGTCGTCTTGATTTACCGCTGATACGAGAACCAAACGACACTCCGTTGAAGCGCCCACGGAAGAAGCCGTCGTACCATGGGCTCTCATATGACAAATCAAGAGAGCATCGTATTGCTAATGGCCGGAACCGCCATCACCACTATTGGCGTGCTCTCTCTTTGGGCTCACTTTGCAAGTGCCTTGTCCCGCACGAGAACACTCTTATGGTTTGGTCTATTTGCAGCACCATATGGACTGGCCGTTATCTGTCGTAGCATCTTCCTCCCTGGGGCGCACGGTCGAACAGAGTGGCTCATCATAGTGTTCGGCAAGCTCGTCGGACTCATATCGAGTGTTCCCGCTCTGTTGCTATTTAAGGAGTTCTACGGAAAGGGTGGCCGGCTGCCTACTAAGTGGCTGATCTGGATGTACGGTTTTGCGGTAGCAATCGTCCTTGTGCTTATCCTCGCCCATGATCGCCCGCGATCAATTCCGTCCCCTGGAATCGCACTCGTCATTCTTGTGCCCCTGTCGTTAATGGTTGACCGTTTCACTGGCTATCGGCCTCCGCCAATCCAGAACCGCTTGATCATTTTTGGTGGTCTACTGGGATTCTTTATCACATTCGCCTATGATCACCTTTCGCATTGGCGAGACGGCAATGAACGAGCCATTACGGAACCATTTGGCTTCATTGCTCTCACTCTCTGCCTTGGGTATGTTGTCTCATGTCAAGTGGCCAGGAATGAGGCGGAGTGGCTCTCCATGGCTGGCGAGATGCAGGCCGCTCGAAAAATCCAGGCTGCGATCCTCCCGGTTTCAATGCCGACAATTGCCGGCTACTCAATTGCCGCTTGCTATTCTCCAATGACTGCCGTTGCAGGTGATTTCTACGGCTTTCCGAGCGTCCATCCCAATTCCTTTGGCATTATTCTCGGAGACGTAATGGGCCACGGGGTACCCGCTGCTCTGATTGCGTCAATGGTCAAGGTGTCTGTATTTGCCAGTGCCGAAAGAAAGGAAAGGCCTGGACAAATCGTTTGCGATCTCAACGGAACTCTCTGCAGGGAAGCTCCAGGTCAATACGCGACCGGCGTTTACGTTTCACTGGATCGAGAAACCGGAATAGGAGTATATTGCGCGGCAGGCCAGCCTCCCACACTACTTTGGCGACGACAACAAAGGAAGCTTGAGGCTCTGGATGCTGCCGGGCTTTTGCTCGGAGCACGAAATGGCGAGTCATATGAGGACAGCAACTTCAATTTTGAGACAGGTGATCGTCTCCTTATTTATTCCGATGGCCTTACGGAGGCTGAGAACCGAGAGGCCGTCAGCTTTGGCGATGCCCGGCTTCCGACATTGATCTCATCGATGGAAAATCTTACGGCAGAAGAATTCGCGGCTTTGCTCCGTGAGGAAGTGTTGACCTGGTCTGCTAAAGGGTCAGGCATGTCTCAGTCAGATGACATTACCTTCGTTGTGATAGACGCTGTATAGCGCGCATGATGAGATCGCCGCACACGACCATGTTAGTTCTCATCGAAACGAGTTCAAAAAGTGCCACCTGAGATCGATTGGTCTCGTCCAACAATACGATGTCCCCAAATGTGCCAGATTGTCGTTTCTATCTCATCGAACCGTTGTGGGGGAACTCGCCAATTGTCTTCCGCTCTAGGCGAATCACAGGAGGAAAAGCATGGCATCAGCGGTGGTCACACAAGACAATCGAATCAACGTTCCCGACAGCAAGTTTGCTCGCGAAGTTACGGAGTTGGTCCGTGATACCGAACCCACATTGCTATTCAATCACTCCAGCCGTGTCTACTGCTTCGGTGCGCTGGCTGGCCATAAGCGGGGGTTGAAGTTCGATCCGGAACTTCTGTATGTCGGTGCGATGTTCCACGATATGGGACTGGTTTCGAAGTACAGCAGTCCAAACGACCGCTTTGAAGTCGATGGCGCGAATGCCGCCCGTGACTTCTTGTGTCGACACAATATCGCAGTCTCGGATATCGACGAAGTCTGGACTGCCATCGCCCTCCACACCACTCCAGGCATCCCGCAGTACATGTCTCCCATCATTGCTCTGCTTACCGCCGGAGTGGAAATGGATGTTATGGGCTTGGGCTATGGCGACTTCTCCGATGCGGAACGCAACGCGGTTGTGGAAGCATATCCACGCACTCCGCACTTCAAGGAGGATATTCTGCAAGCCTTCTATGAAGGAATCAAGCACAAGCCGGAGACTACGTTCGGCAACGTGAAAGCAGATGTTCTCGCAGATAAAGATCCACACTTTCGTCGAGGGAATTTCTGCAGCGTGATCCGAGGCTCCGCCTGGCGTGGCTAATTCCGGAGGCCTGCAAGGAACAAGGGTGCTGGTGGACGCGGCGCCACAGTAGGGCACTCCCTGGTTCCCTCAGCTGCACAAGCCGNATTGGGCAAGGATGTGTCGCAGTTGTTGTGACCGGAACTTCCGACTGCNAAGTTCAGAAAATCTCTCCCTGCTTATTGACAACTATTTTTTGGTTAATGCTCCCTGGTCTGTTGCCCAGAAATTGTCAGCAAGGTTGACAACGATTGGCTCTGGCGTGCTTCGAACGACTATCCAGCGAAAAGGATGTTCATCTGAAAGATTTATTTCCTGGTGCGGCAACCAACTTGGCACGTGTAAGAAGTCACCTGCTCTGACCGTAGCCGAATACTCTCCGCGATCTCCCCAGCGAACGAGGGCCTCGCCCTCCAGAACATAGACGATCGTCTCCTGCTCGCCATGATGGTGAATGCCTGTTCTTGCGGAAGGCTCCACCAAAAACGTCCCAGCCCACATAGAGGACACCACTCCCTGCATGGCAGAGATCGCCGCCATCCTCAACGATCCCGGCGTCTGCAGGGTCTGGGGGTTTAGTCCCGTCGGATGCACGACGCTCACTAAAGAAGACGGATCGTTCTCATGCGAATGTCTTAATTCTCTAAACATGTTCTCCTCACCTCGAAAATTTGAGTTAAGCGCTAGCCAAATACGTCATCTATTGCTACACGTTTGGGCGCGAACACGCGTGCAATCATCACATCGCGTCCGCGCGCACCTGAGACGACCGCGCACCAGCTTAAGTGGCATTCGCGATGCCAAAGTTTGCTGACAGTGAAACACCGATTAGGTAATTGAATCTGCCGACGTTAGTCTGCAACGTTGCGGCTTGATTGGAAGAGCACTAGCTGGGCTTTGTCGATATATTGACACGTGCCCGTCCGAGTGGTCGACACTTTGCACCAGCAGCGAATCCGACCGATGATCGCTGGGCGAAGCGATTCACAGGCTCTTCCTTGACATTGCTTTCTCGACTGACGTACTCTTTTGAACGTTTCACAGGTCCGATTGTTCCCCGGGCGTTTTTCAAGGGTCTACCGTCCCAAACGTGATTTGAACGACCTATTTTGCTCCACCTCCATTACCAGGAGACAGCATGCCCGCTAGCATTCATTCCCTTTCGGGTAAATAGCAATAATGATGCGCGAAAGCGCAGCTTGGACGAGCACTCCGTCCTGCCCGAACCCTGACAACATAAATAGGGGTCCTCCATGAATCAGACTAGATGGTTAGCGCTAGCCGCTGGCTGTGCGACGGTCGCGGCTGTCATGTCCCTCACTCATTACGTCGTGCACGGTCAAAGCGACGAGGTCCAGCTAGCATCGCCGTCCGCCACCACGACGACCATACCGAAATTCGCCGTGTGCAGCGGCAATATCAACGTTGCTTCGTTGCTCCCTGGGGGAGCCCACGAAGACCCGGATGTCGCGACGGGGGTCGCGTTCATCACCCTCACGGAACAAATCGCGCTCCAGCAGGTCCAACAATCGGCTTCGTTGGACTTGTATCACAAGATCACTCTG
>JGI12627J18819_10000789_pt1 | contig 10621 bp, 10 predicted proteins | sample TexAe_OM1H0_M2_FD_18819 | JGI IMG/M metagenome (IMG submission 18819)
CGATCGGTGCGGCCATAGCGGTTGCGGCGGGCCCTTCGAAGACATTCTCAGGCAGTCCATCGTCGGGCTGGTCATGCAGGACCATCTGGACATTTTCAACTCTTGAGCGGCCCCGCGTCCACGGAATCGCCACCGGCGGCGCGCGCACGACTCTTTGACGTGGCCGGTTGGTCCGTGGTAGACGGCGCCGGCAGTGCATCGGTCGGCCGATGTGGGCGGCCCGAATCGCGCAATCCGCGCGAACTGCGACCCCAAACCGGGTTCGTCGAGCAGTCGCAGCGTGCTCGCATGCTCCGGGTCGGCGCGAAAGTCTCGCGGAAGGGGCGTGCGATTTTCCATCACCGTGACTTTTATCCGGCCGGGTCAACGGCACGGCACATTGGTTTTCCGATGTCGGGCCGAATAGTGTGGGCTCGATGAACGCCTTCCTGAATTGGTGGGATGGCAACGAGCTGTGGCTTTCGGGGCTTGCCTTCGTGCTGCAGGCCATGGTCGTGATGCCGGTCGTGCTCGCGGTGGCCTATGTCACGGCGGCGTTGCTGGACGGCCTGCTCGGCAAAGGCATCAAGGTGATGCGCCGCGCCCACCATGCCGGCGAGATACCCGGGTAACGCGGATGCCTCGGTCACACGTGACCCTGGTTCTCGTCGCCCTCGTGGTGTTGGTGATCGTCACCTGGCTCCTAACACACTGAGCGCACAAGGCACACGGGTCACCTGCTCAGCAGCCGCGCGTGCGGTAGCGGGGCTAACCATTCCTGTTAGGCTTCGCGCCATGCACGAGACACCGGGCGTCACGGAACGCCATGTCTTCGAGCGCTGTTGTCGCTGACTCCCAAACCCGTGGGCGGTCTGGTATGGCATTAGCGAATTCTCCTGATTCTTCCGGCGCCTATCCGCAACAACGGGAACAGATCCTCAAGTCCCCGCACTGGAAGGCCGCAATGCCCAACGACATCGCCGGCGTACGACGCCGGCGGCCGGCGATTGTGCTCGCCCTGATCATCGCCGTGGTCGCGGGATGTCACGGGGGTCCCAGCGATGTCGTCGGCGGGAGTGGACCGGCCAACGCACGCACGAACCTCACCCTGGTCGCCTACTCCGCCCCAGAACCGGGTTGGAGCAAGGTGATTCCGGCATTCAACGCCTCCGAAGAGGGCAAGGGCGTGCAGGTGGTCACGTCCTACGGCGCTTCGGGCGACCAGTCTCGTGGGGTCGTTGACGGTAAACCCGCCGACGTCGTGAATTTCTCGGTTGAACCGGATGTGACCCGGTTGGTGAAGGCCGGGAAGGTCTCCAAGGAGTGGAATACGGACGCCACCAAGGGCATTCCGTTCGGGTCGGTGGTGGTGTTGGTGGTGCGCGCGGGCAACCCGAAAAACATCAAGGACTGGGATGACCTGGTGCGGCCCGGGGTCGAAGTGATCACGCCCAGTCCACTGAGCTCGGGCTCTGCCAAGTGGAATCTGCTGGCGCCCTACGCGGTCAAGAGCAGCGGCGGCAAAGACAACCAGGCGGGCGTCGACTTCATCAAGACAATGGTGAGCCAGCACGTCAAATTGCGTCCCGGATCGGCACGGGAAGCCACCGACGTTTTCGTTCAGGGCAGCGGGGACGTGCTGATCAGTTACGAGAACGAGGCGATTGCCACGGAGCGGGCGGGCAAGCCGGTCGAGCACGTCATTCCGCAGCAGTCGTTCAAAATCGAAAACCCGCTCGCGGTGGTGAGCACCAGCCCGCACCTGGACGCCGCGATCGCTTTCAAGAATTTTCAGTACACCGCCGCGGCGCAGAAGTTGTGGGCACAGGCCGGTTTCCGGCCGGTCGATCCGGCCGTCGCCGCCGATTTCCGAAGCCAGTACCCGGTGCCCGCGAAACTGTGGACGATCGCCGACCTCGGCGGCTGGACGACGACGGATCCGCAGTTGTTCGACAAGAGCACCGGCAGCATCACCAAGATCTACATGCGGGCCACCGGATGACGGCCGCGATCACGCCGGACCCGCAGGCCGTCCGGCCCGGTCTGAGCGGTGGCGTTGACCCGNCCCCGCCACGTGGGCGACGTGTCGGTGGCTCAGGCACCACCTTCCTTCGGGTCGGGACGGCGACCCTGTGGCTGTCGGTGATCGTGTTGCTGCCGCTGGCAGCTATCGCCTGGCAATCCGCGGGAGGCGGCTGGCGGGCGTTCTGGCTGGCGGTCACGTCGAATGCCGCCCTGGAATCGTTCCGGGTGACATTGACCATCGCCGCGGGGGTCACCGTCGTCAACCTGGTGTTCGGTCTGCTGGTCGCCTGGGTCCTGGTCCGCGACGACTTCGTGGGTAAGCGACTGGTCGACGCGATCATCGACCTGCCGTTCGCACTGCCCACCATCGTCGCCAGCCTGGTCATGTTGGCGCTGTACGGCAACAACAGTCCGGTGGGCCTTCATCTGCAGCACACCGCGTCCGGTGTTGCGCTGGCGCTCGCGTTCGTCACACTGCCGTTCGTGGTGCGCGCGGTTCAGCCGGTGCTGTTGGAGATCGACCGCGAAACCGAAGAGGCTGCGGCCTCACTGGGCGCCACCGCTCCGAAGATCTTCACCTCGGTTGTGCTGCCGTCGCTGACGCCCGCGCTGTTATCCGGAGCGGGACTGGCATTTTCGCGCGCGATCGGTGAGTTCGGTTCGGTGGTGCTGATCGGGGGTGCGGTGCCCGGCAAGACCGAAGTGTCATCGCAGTGGATACGGACCCTTATCGAGAACGACGACCGCACCGGCGCCGCGGCCATATCGATTGTGCTGCTGTCGATCTCATTTCTGGTGCTCCTCGTGCTGCGCATCGTCGGCGCGCGCGCAGCCAAACGCGAGGAATTGGCTCCATGACGATGTCTCCGTTGGTTCGCTATCTGCTGCGGTACGTCGGGCTGGCCTATGTCTTTGTGCTGGTCGTCGTTCCGGTCACGGTGATCCTGTGGCGAACCTTTGAGCCCGGCTTCGGACAGTTCGTCGACTGGGTGAGCACCCCGGCGGCGATCTCCGCGCTGAACTTGTCGCTGCTGGTGGTGGCCATCGTGGTGCCCCTTAACGTGGTTTTCGGTATTCCGACGGCATTGGTGCTCGCGCGCAACCGGTTTCGCGGCAAGGGTGTGCTGCAGGCGATCATCGATCTGCCGTTCGCGGTATCGCCCGTCGTCGTGGGTGTGGCGCTGATCGTGTTGTGGGGATCGGGAGGCGCACTCGGATTCGTCGAGAAGGACCTCGGCCTCAAGATCATCTTCGGCCTGCCCGGCATCGTGCTCGCCAGCATCTTCGTAACCCTGCCGTTCGTGGTGCGCGAAGTGGAGCCGGTGTTGCACGAATTGGGCACCGACCAGGATGAGGCGGCGGCGACGCTGGGTTCCGGTTGGTGGCAGACGTTTTGGCGGATCACACTGCCGTCCATCCGGTGGGGCTTGACCTACGGCGTCGTGCTGACGGTCGCCCGTACCCTGGGCGAATACGGCGCGGTGATCATCGTCTCGTCCAACCTGCCGGGGCAATCACAGACATTGACTCTGCTTGTCTCGGATCGCTACAACCGCGGCGCCGAATACGGCGCCTACGCGCTCTCGACGCTGCTGATGGTGGTTTCCGTGCTGGTCCTGGTCTTCCAGGTCGTGCTGGATATCCGCCGCGCAAGGGCCAACAGGCCGGAGAAGGAGGCTTGGACATGACCGACCCGGCGACCGGCCAGGCCGACCACGCGATCGTCGTGCGCGACGCCTTCAAACGCTACGGCGACTTCGTGGCATTGGACCACGTCGATTTCGTCGTGCCATCCGGTTCGCTCACCGCGCTCTTGGGCCCCAGTGGGTCTGGCAAGTCGACCCTGCTGCGTTCCATCGCCGGGCTCGATCAGCCCGACAGCGGGACGATCACGATCAAGGGTCGCGACGTGACGCGGGTGCCGCCACAGCGCCGCGGCATCGGTTTCGTATTCCAGCACTACGCCGCGTTCAAGCATCTGAACGTGCGCGACAACGTGGCGTACGGGCCGAAGATTCGTAAGCTACCCAAAGCCGAGATCAAGGCCAAGGTTGACAACCTGTTGGAAGTTGTGGGGCTGAGCGGGTTTCAGCATCGCTATCCCAATCAGCTGTCGGGTGGTCAACGACAGCGGATGGCCTTGGCCCGCGCGCTGGCGGTCGACCCGCAGGTGCTGCTGCTCGATGAGCCGTTCGGCGCACTGGATGCCAAGGTCCGCGAAGACCTTCGGGCGTGGTTGCGGCGCTTGCACGACGAGGTGCACGTCACCACCGTGCTGGTCACGCACGACCAGGCCGAGGCGCTGGACGTCGCCGATCGGATTGCCGTGCTCAACAGGGGCCGGATTGAACAAGTCGGATCCCCGACCGAGGTGTATGACGCCCCGGCGACCGCGTTCGTGATGTCCTTCCTCGGGGCGGTCTCCACGCTGAACGGAGCCCTGGTGCGCCCGCACGACATACGGGTGGGGCGAAACCCCGACATGGCGATCGCCGGCGGTGACGGAACGGCAGCTTCGATCGGTGTCGTGCGTGCCACCGTAGACCGGGTGGTAACACTGGGTTTCGAGGTGCGTGTGGAGTTGACGAGCGCCGCCACCGGCGGCGCGTTCACCGCCCAGATCACCCGCGGTGATGCCGAGGCACTTGCCCTACGCGATGGAGACACCGTGTACGTGCGGGCTACCCGAGTTCCGCCGATTCCCGCCAGCGCTGACGACGAGACCACGCTGACGTCCGCGTGATGCGCGGGGGACGGCGGAATTGCCGTCTCCCATACGTCCGATCACGAAGCGTGCAAACCGCATTCGGTCTTGGACAGCCCCTGCCAGCGCCCACTTCGCGGATCGGCACCCGCGAGCGGCTTGGCCGTGCAGGGAGCGCAGCCGATGGACGAATAACCTTCGTACATAAGCGGATTGACGAGCACATTGTGGTCGTCGATGTAGGTCTGTACGTCGTCATCGGACCATTCGACCAACGGGTTGATTTTCACCAACTTGTAGCCCTCGTCAAACCCCACCACGGGGGCGTTGGCGCGGGCGGCAGTCTCACCGCGGCGCAGTCCGGTGACCCATGCGGAATACCCGCGCAGCGTCTTGCCCAGTGGAGCGACCTTGCGCAACCGGCAGCATTCGCCGGGATCGCGCGCAAACAAATCCCTGCCCAGCAATTTGTCCTGCTCGGCGACGGTCTGCTCGGGAGTGACGTTGAGCACCCGAATGTCGTAGACGGATTCGATCGCGTCGCGGGTGCCGATGGTTTCCACGAAGTGGTAGCCCGTGTCCAGGAAGACGACCGGCACACCCGGCCGGACCTTGGCGGCCACATCGATCAATACGGCCTCCTGCATGCTGGACGCCACCACATAGTTGCAGGTAGCCCAGCCGCGCGGCCCGTTGAAGCCACCGAAAGTCTCGTCAGTCCAACGCATTACGTCGGCGGCACTGGCGCCCTCGAGTTCCGCGGCGCCACGCGCCGCCAGCCTGCGCAGCTCGCCTTCGGAACGTCTCGTGGTTCGTTCACTCATCGCAAATCATCCTCGTCTGCCCTCATTGCCCACTGCGCGAAACGCTCACCCGGGCTTCGATATTTCACAAAGTTTCGTGTCACCCGATCGATGTAGTCGCCTAGCTCCTCGCTATTGACCTTGTGCTGCCGCAGTTTTCGACCAAACCCGCTGTCCAGGCCCAGGCTGCCGCCCAGGTGTACCTGGAAACCCTCTTGCACACCGCCGTGCCCGTCGTCGACCATCTGGCCCTTGAATCCGATGTCGGCGATCTGAATTCGCGCACATGAATTCGGACAGCCGTTGATGTTGACGGTGATGGGTACGTCAAGCCGGGAGTTGATATCGGCCAGCCGGCGCTCCAGCTCGGGCACCAAAGACTGAGCTCGAACCCGCGTCTCGGCGAACGACAATTTACAGAATTCAATCCCGCTGCACGCCATCAGATTGCGGCGCCACGCCGACGGTCGCGCCTGCAGGCCCAGCGCATTGAGCCCGGCGATCACCTCGTCGACCTTGTCGTCCGGGATGTCGAGGATCACCAGCTTCTGGTAGGGGGTGAACCGGATGCGGTCCGAGCCGGCCCGCTCGGCCAGATCCGCGACCGCCGACAGAATGGTGCCCGACACCCGCCCGGCGATCGGGGCGGCGCCGATGGCGTTGAGTCCGTTCTTGAGCTTCTGCACCCCGACGTGATCGATGGGATGAACGACCGGCTCGGGGGCCGGACCGTCGATCAACGGACGCTTGAGGTACTCCTGTTCGAGAACTTCACGGAATTTTTCGATGCCCCAGTCCTTGATCAGGAACTTCAACCGCGCCTTAGCCCGCAGCCGCCGGTAACCGTAGTCACGGAACACCGACGTCACCGCCGCCCAGACCTCGGGCACCTCCTGCAGCGGGACCCAGGCGCCGACCCGCTGGCCCAGCATCGGATTGGTCGACAGGCCGCCACCGACCCAAAGGTCCAGGCCGGGCCCGTGCTCGGGGTGGTTCACGCCGATGAAAGCGATGTCGTTGACCTCGTGCACGACGTCCTGCAGACCGGAAATGGCGGTCTTGTACTTGCGCGGCAGGTCGGCGAAGTCCGGCTTGCCGATGTAGCGGCGCACGATCTCGTCGATTGCCCAGGTCGGGTCGAGCACCTCGTCGACGGATTCACCCGCCAGCGGCGAGCCCAAAATCACGCGGGGGCAGTCTCCACACGCCTCGGCGGTCTGCAGGCCGACCGCGTCGAGCCGGCGCCAGATCTCGGGGACGTTCTCCACCTCTATCCAGTGGTATTGGATGTTCTCGCGATCGGAGATGTCGGCGGTGTCGCGTGCGAACTCGGTAGAGATCTCGCCGAGCGTGCGCAGTGCTGCGGCGGAAATCGCGCCGCCGTCGCAGCGCACCCGCATCATGAAGTACTTGGCCTCGATCTTGTCGGTGTTCTCGTCGCCGGTCCAGGTGCCGTCGTAGCCCTGCTCGCGCTGGGTGTACAGCCCCCACCAGCGGAAACGTCCGCGTAGGTCGCTCTTGTCGATGCTGTCGAAGCCGTTCTTGGCGTAGATGGTCTCGATGCGTTCCCGCACGTCCAGTGGGGCACCGGCCTGCTTCATCTCTTCGTTCGGGTTGAGCGGCTCACGATCCCCCAGTGCCCACTGGCCCTCGTTGCGGGCCTTTGCGGGACGGGCTGTGGTCATCGGAGGTCTCCTTTTGCGGAAATCTCCAGCAGGGACAGCACAGGTCGCCGACATTCTTGGGCGGCGCAGAACCGTCGGCCAGCTGGGGATGCAGGTGGGCTGGGTCTACGACATCAAGGCAGACAGATACAGCTGCAGACGCGCTTGAGATCAATGTGTCGCCGCACCACGAGTGCAATATCGGTGGGCTGGGCGACAGTCACGTTGCCCATTGTGCCACGGATGCAGACGGGCCGTGCAAGCAGGTCAAATCTGGACTCATGCTGATTAAAACTACGAGCCAAGGCTTGGTGTTCCGACAACGAGGCCCTAAAAAGACCTGTGAGCGTCGGGTGGAATTCGGTCGCGATGTGGCGCGCACCGACGCCCCGGCGCCGGTCGTAAGGCGTGGGATCATTTGGCATGGCCCTTCGCGAGAAATCCGCTGATCTGCCCGAACTGCAGGCGATCGCCGGACCACCGTTCGGGATCTACCTGCATGTGCCGTTCTGCATAACCCGTTGCGGCTATTGCGATTTCAATACCTACACCCCGGCCGAGCTGGGTGGTGTCAATCCTGATGCGTGGCTGTTGGCGCTGAGGTCGGAGCTTCAGCTGGCGGCCGCGCGCCTGAATGCGCCGACCGTGAACACCGTTTTCGTGGGCGGGGGGACCCCTTCGCTCCTGGGCGGTGCGCGCATTGTCACGTTGCTGGACATGGTGCGCGAGCATTTCGACTTGGCGCCGGACGCCGAGATCACCACCGAAGCAAACCCGGAGTCGGCGTGGCCGGACTTTTTCGCGGCCGCCCGGGCGGCCGGCTTTACACGAGTGTCGCTGGGCATGCAGTCGGTGTCACCACGGGTCCTGGGCGTCCTGGACCGCATTCACACACCGAACCGGTCGGCGGCAGCGGCCCGCGAGGCCCTTGCCGAGGGATTCGAACACGTCAGCCTCGACCTCATCTACGGCACGCCAGGGGAGTCCGACGAGGATTTGCTGCGCTCGGTCGACACGGCGATCGACACCGGCGTCGACCACGTGTCCGCCTACGCCCTGGTCATCGAGGAAGGCACCGCGCTGGCCCGGCGAGTTCGCCGCGGGGAGCTGGCCGCCCCCGACGACGACGTGCTGGCGCACCGCTACGAGTTGGTCGATGCCCGGCTGTCGGAGGCGGGGATGGCCTGGTACGAAGTCTCCAACTGGTGCCGCCCGGGCGGCGAGTGCCGACACAACCTCGGCTACTGGGACGGTGGCCAGTGGTGGGGCGCGGGGCCGGGAGCGCACGGATACGTCGGGGCGACGCGCTGGTGGAATGTCAAGCACCCCAACACCTATGCGGAGATGTTGGCCGAAGCCACGCTGCCGGTGGCGGGATTCGAGCAGCTCGACGCCGGCGCGCTGCATACCGAAGACGTGCTGTTGAAAACTCGTCTGCGCCAGGGGCTTCCACTAAGCGTGCTGAGCCCCGGCGAGCGCGAACGCGCCGAGGTCGTGGTCGCCGACGGGCTACTCGAATCCGCTGGCGACACACTCGTCCTCACACCACGGGGTCGGCTCCTTGCCGACGCCGTGGTGCGGACGCTGCTCGGGTAAGCGCTAGAACCAGTGCGCGATCAGCCGGTTGACCTCGATGTAGAGCGGGATACCGATGGTGACGTTGTAGGAGAACGTCAAGCCCAGTGACGCGGCCAGCGGCAGCGTCGGGCTGGCCTCCGGGATCGCCAGCCGTTGGACCGCCGGAACGGCGATGTAGGAGGCGGCGCCACACAACACCGCGAACAGCACGTAGGTTCCCGGCTTGAAGTCGGCGTGGGTGAACGACGCATAGATGTGGGCGACCAGGATCCCCAGCGGCGCAAAGATGTTCGGCGCCAGCAGGGCGAAGAAAATGAATCCGAGGCCGGCCGTCCGCAGGTCCTTCAGCTTGCGGGAGGCTGTCATGCCCATCTCGAGCAGGAACAGACAAAGCACGCCCTGGAACGCCATCACGAAGAACTTGTCGTCGTCCGCAACGACCTTTTGTCCCTGCAGCCCACTGACGAGACCGATGATGATGCCGCCGATCAGCAGGACGAGACCTGGGTTGAGGAAAACCTCCTGGAAGAGTTCCCGCGAGAAGATCGGCACCTTCTTGGCCTTCGGGCGCGGCGGTGCGGGCTCCCAATCCGGGTGCTCCAGCTTTTCCAGCGAGAGTTCCAGCTCCTGCTCGACTCCGCGCTCGGTTTCGGTCTCGAGGCTCTGGCCCTGCGGGGGCTTCGCCGCGGTACCGGGGCCGACGCCGACCGCCACCGGGGCGACGTAGCCGGGCTCGTCGGCCATGTTTCCGGCGGAGTCCATGCCGCGATGACGAAGCCGCGCCACCAGGTAGAGCGCCACCAGACAGCCCGGAATCTCCATTACGGCCAGCATCACGGGCATGTAGGCGTTGAAGGCCATGCCGACGGCGGTCAGCACCGCCACACAGGTGGCGAACGTTCCCGCCGAGTCCGACCCGTAATAACCCGCGACCGTCGCTCGGTCTATTCGTCGAAGCGACGTCAGCCACGTCAGCAGTAGATAGGCGAGGCCACCGATCACGAAATTCAGCACGAAGCCCAACACCATGAAGCCGACGATCATCCCAACGCTGCCGGCGCTGATCTTGGCGAGCTCCTCGCCCCCGTGCCAGCCGATCGCCAGCAGCAGGTACATGGTCAATCCCTGATAGATCACGTACGGGAATTCGAACCGTACCTTGAGGATTGGGATCAAGAATCCGAAGTAAAAGAACAACAGAAGCGGCTTGAACAGGTTATGGGTGAAGTTGTGCCAGAACTCTTGCAGCATCGATGCCTCCGTGTATTTGCGCGGTGATCAAGGGGAAGCACCGTCCGCAAGCGGGGCAACCACGACATCCCACGACCGTGCAAAATTTATCCCCGCAGCTGTCAAACCGCCACTCGAATAGTCTCGGCGTGTCAGGGCGCTCACAGACGGGCCGGAATTAGCAGAAGAAGCAGGTCACAGCATCGTAGCTAGAACAACGTGGGCCCCAGAAGGTACCCAGAATCGGCGTGAGTTTGGTGTGAAATTACTGTTAATTTACTGTGCGCCCAATGCGGGTCAACGCGCCGACGGAATTTGCGAGGGCCTTACCACGGCTCCTTTTTTCCGGTGCGTTACCGACAGCCAGGCCGCAGGCGAGTAGTGGGTCGTGATTTGCTCCAAGCCGTCGACGCGGGAAACTGTGAGGACACCGGTCTGTTGGTTGATTTCGAGCTCGTCGCCTTCGCTCGCCTGCACCTCTTCGCCGTTCGCAAGTCGGATTACGAACATCGTCTTCCTCTCAGAAATGAATGGATGTCAGGCGGATAGGGCGTTCGCGCACGGGCCGACAATGTGATCGCAGGAGGTCACCGATGCCGGAAGCCAGTCACCTCGGATCCGCGCGGATAGCGCGATGC
>JGI12627J18819_10000791_pt1 | contig 10605 bp, 8 predicted proteins | sample TexAe_OM1H0_M2_FD_18819 | JGI IMG/M metagenome (IMG submission 18819)
CCCTGGGCGTCTTTCGACGTTCGAGGTCAGTGGCCTGTATCCGTGCAGACGCCTCACCTAGCGAGGTGCTTGCACAGCAATAGTTCCACCGCGAGCGACGGGAGTCAACTCGACCCGCGGAAATGGTTGTCAATAGCGCGTCGTGGAACGACGCTTTCGCGAAGGTCACCGTCGGCCGGGCTGGGCTGCCGGCGACGGTCGAAATTTGTTGCGGCTGTTCGTGGATCAGAACGTTGATATCGTGTGGACCTGGTTCTCGACATGGTGGACGTCCACGTCGAGTTCGGCGCCAAGTCCGACGTCTCATACCGAGAGTGACGGGCCTGTAAATCACGGCGTTGCTGCTCCTTCTGTTATCCCGCGGCCGGCGGATGCGCGACCACGGTGGGGCGGAAGCCATAGCGAGGAGCGGCAAAACCGAAGCCGCGACCGCCGGAGCCCGCCATCGGCACCGCAGGCATGCCCGGTACCCCCGGCATCCCGGTGGTCCCACCGACCCCGCCGCCCGGGGCGTAGGCCCAGCCGGCCGATGCTGCCCCGACTGGGGAGCCGGTCCCGGGCGTGGCCGCGGCCCAACTTTGCGGCACCGACATCGCCCCGACCAGGGTCGCGCGGCCCACACCGGCTGATACCGCCGATCCACCCAGGCTCGGTGCTGATGCGAGTGAGCCGACAGCCGACCCGACGTGGCCTACTGCGGTCATCGCCGACGGCGCGGCAGCCCCACTCAACAGGGCCGGATTCAGACCGCCAAAGCTCTGACCGGCCACCGCCAAGAACCCGATATCGGCGAACGCGCTTGTCACAGCCGGGCTGACGCTGGCCGGGTTGAACCAGTTACCCGAGAGGACTCCGTTCGAAAACCCGGAGGTTATGAAGCTCCCGAAGGCCGACCCGGTCTGCCCGCTGAGCATGTTCAAGAACCCGGCGATGCCCGTGGTGGCCGTATTCGACCCTGGTGCAAACGGATTCACCCCGGCCGTCGGTGCCGCCATGCTCTGCAGTGCGTTCGGAAGTGAAGACACCACCTGTGACAGCGTCGACTGCACGCCGGCGCTCGACGACGTGCCGACGGCTTGCGCAACCGTACCGCCTTGGCTGGCCGCGCCGGCCGCGTTCGTGGTCTCCGGCGGCGTGCTGAACGGTGTCACCGTCGCAGCGGCCGCCGAAGACCCGGCATAGCCGTACATGGCCGCGGCATCCTGAGCCCACATTTCGGCGTAGAGGACCTCGGTTGCCGCGATCGCCGGAGTGTTCTGACCCAAAACGTTGGTCGCCACCAACGCCGCCAACTGTGCGCGGTTGGCCGCGACTTCCGCCGGTGGCACTGTCATCGCGAACGCGGCCTCGAACGCAGCCGCGGCCGCCCTGGCCTGGTAACCCGTTTCCTCGGCCTGGGTGGCCGTCGTGCTCATCCAGTCCACGTACGGTGTGGCCGCGGCCGCCATCGATGCCGATGCCGGTCCCAGCCAGGACCCCTCGGCCAGGCTGGTCACTACCGAGGAATAGGTGGACGCGGCTGAACCCAGCTCGGCGGCCAGCACGTCCCAAGCCGATGCGGCTGCCAGTATCGGCCCCGAACCGGGACCGGCGTAGATGCGGGCGGAGTTGACCTCTGGTGGTAATGCGCCGAAATCCATTGCAACAGCCCCCCTCATCCCGCAGCGACCGCGTTGGCGGCTTCGGTGTCCGCGTAGGACCCGGCGCTGGTGCCCAGGGTCGACACGAACATTTCGTGAATCGCCGCGGCTTGAGCGCTTACCGCTTGGTACAGCTGGGCGTGCGCGGTGAACTGTGCGGCCGTCAGCGCCGACACCTCGTCGGCTGCAGCCGGGCTCACCGCCGTCGTCGGGCCGGCTGCCGCCGCGTTGTGGGCGGTCAGATCCGCACCAACCCCCTGTAGGTCACCGGCCGCTGTGGACAGCGCCTCCGGTTGTGTAGTCACGAATGACATGGACTTCTCCTTCATGAAAAGTCCGACCCGGAAACGGGGCCTCGGCAAACGGGTTCAGTTCGCGAAGTCGCTGCCGTGACCGGATCGGAACGAGACGGTCATCGATCTCGGATGGTTCTGATCAGAACCATCGGTAGAAGTTGTCTCGGCCCACCTCCTCCGGTCCGGGGCACTCGCCGTGCCGCCAAGAGAGGTGGAACGCCCGACGGAAACCGCCGGGTCGCACCCCTCTCGCCGGAGCTTTGGCACCACACGGCGTATCCGGCCGAGCCGGAAGCCACTTGGGCTCAACCCTTAACCCGGGAAGAGCTGTCCTGACCCTGGGCGTCTTTCGACGTTCGAGGTCAGTGGCCTATATCCGTGCAGACGCCTCACCTAGCGAGGTGCTTGTTACATATTTGTAAAGTCATCGTCGCAGCGGAGTCACTACCCGTCAATGCAACCCGCGGCGGATTATCGGTAAATTGCTGGCGATCGTTACAGATGCCGCGGGGCCATGCCATTCCGGGGCCGAAGGCGTTAACTGACGGGACCGTAACGGGCCGGGTCGGCTGACCGAACGACTAGTCGGACTTCTTCTCCGCCACGGCCGCGCTGAGTGCCTCGGCAAGGTCCTCGCGCGTCAGTTCCTTGAACCGGCGCAGTTGGTCCTCGCTGAACTCGTCGACCTCAGCCGACAACACCGCGTCGAGGTCCTCGTCGTCGAGGCGGAAGCTGCGGTGATCGCGCGCCTTTTCCACCACGTTGCGCACAAATCCCGCATTACCCAGCACGTCGATACCGCGGATCAGGTCGCCGTCGCTGGAGATGTTCTCGTCTTCGTAGAACCTGGTGTAGGCCGGCAGCAGCACGTCGACCGCTTCATCGGTGATCACGTCTTCGTTTTCGCGGCCCATCAACTGGGTCAGCGCGATCAGTTCCTTCGGGTTATAGCTGTAGAACTCGATGACCGTCGAAAACCGTCGCCGCAGACCCTGGTTGACCTCCAGCATCTTGTCCATCGCCTTGGCGTAACCGGCTCCGAAGACCACCAGCTCGTCGCGATGGTTCTCCATGTAGAGCAGCAAGGTGTTGATGATCGCGTTGCCGTAGGCGTCGCCCGTGGAGTAACCACTCTCATGCAGGTTGTGCATCTCGTCGAAGAAGACGGCGCCGCCCAGCGCCTCCTCGAGCATCTCCTCGGTGTTCTTTTCCGCATCGGCCATGTAGCGGCCGAGCAATTTTGCGCGGCTGGTCTCTACAACCAACGGTTTGCGCAGCACAGTCAAACCGCACAGCTGCTTGCTGAACGCACGCGCCACCGACGTCTTCCCGGTGCCGGGAGGTCCCAACAACAACGTGTGCCGCGACGTCACCGGCACCGGCAGGCCCATTTTGGCCCGGGCCAGATTCACCTTGGTCGTCGATTTGATCAGCTTGATTTCCCGCTTGGCCTGTTCCATGCCGAGCATCGCATTGAGTTCGGCATCGCCTTCGTCCAAGTACTTCTTGGCCATCTCGGAGTGACGTGCGGCCTCGGCCTGTTCGCGGGTCGGTGCGCTATCCGGGTCCCACGGATCCGTCCTGGCCTCAATGGTTTCCGGGTCGGTCAGCACCAGCCGGTAGCTGGGATTGTCTAGCGCTTCACGTGCCGGCGTGAACTTTGCATCGCGTGAATACACCTGGCGTAAACACTCGGTGGCCTCTTCTTCGCGGCCCAGGTGCCGCAGACACATTCCCTTGGTGTACATCGCGACGTTTGTCGCGCCGGGCACCCGGTCGACTTCGATCGCCTCCTGCGCACGGCGCGTCGCTTCCTCGAACACCCCCAGCGAGGCCAGCGCTGTGGTCGCCATCGCCGCACCGGCGGCCTTCAGCTCGGGGTGGCGCCAGGTGATCCCGGGCGGGAACTGGGTGAGGACATCTGGCCAGCGGCCGGTGCGGAAATACAGCAGCCCCCGCACGTACTTGAGCAACTCTTCGTCGAACGGATGCCGCGGCTCGGTGGAATCCAGCAGCGCCGCCGCTTCGGCGTACCGTTTGGCTTCGGTGAGGGCGGCCGCGTAGGCGGCGGCCAATGACTCCACGCTGGTGACCGCCAGCCGCAAGAATATCCCGTCGGACACCTCGGGGCGAAAGTCCAACTCGGACAGGCTCAGTCGACGCATCTCCCAGCCGAACGTCTTGACGGCCTCCCACGCGCCGGTGAGCACGTCGATGCTCTGGTCGCCGGCGAGTACCCGGGCCAGCCAGGCGTCGCACATGTCCGGGTCGAGCCGGGTGGCCGTCGTGAACATCTGCAGCGCCACTTGCGGATTGTGGCTCGGTTGTAGCCCGTTGACCGAAATCCCGGACGCCAGCAGGCCCGCAACCATTGCGTTGCGGGCGTCTGCCACGCCGGCCCCCGGCCGGGTCATCGTGATGCTTCGGGGTGACTCACTATTACTGGTATACCGCACCCACCGGAACCGCGATGCCCTCGCCATCGTCGAGTATGCGACTCGGCATCGGCAGCGGCTTACGCGAAGTCGGTGCCGGCAGGCTCGCCGCCACCGCGCCCAACTGGCGGCCGGTGAGCCGGTTCAACCCGCTGAACGTCTCTTTACGCAGCCGGTTGTGACTGTGGTAGCGCACCCAGACCGCCACATCGGCTTCACGACCGTCCGCGATGAGCCGGATCGTCATCACGGTGACGTCGGCATCGGTGAGCCACAGCTCCTCGAGCGTCTCGCTGGTGATGTCGGCAGGCGACACCCAGAAGCTGGTCACATATCCGTCGGGGGTTTTCAGGTAGCGCCAGAAGGGCCGGATGTGAGCTGGTTGGAGCCCGGCCAACACGGCGTCGTCCACGTCGATGATCTCGTCGGCGGTCAGTGGCCGCGCCGCGCAGCTTCGCCCGTCGAGATCATGAGCCAGCCGCTCGGTAGCCGCTGCCACGGTGCTGGCGACGGAATCGCGGGCCGCCACTGCCTGGACGTTGTGCAGCGGATCCATCCGCAGCACCAGCCAGGTCTTGCGCTCTTCGAGCGGGCGCCGATCGCCGCGAGCACCGGAATCATCTTGAACCGCTGACTCGACGCCGCTGCTGCCCGCGCGCGTTCCCACCGAGACGACGTCGACGCTGTCCAGGCGGACATCGAACTGGCGTAGCGCCTCGATGACCGCTTCGAGCGGCATGCTCGCCGGTAATGCGTCCCGGTGACGATGCCGTCCCGCCGACGCCGCCTCGGCGGAACTGTCGACCGCGATCACCCCGATCAGCTGGCCGTCGTACTCGCGCACCCCGACCGTTTCCTTGCTGAATTGACGACGGTGATCGATCGCCTGGGTGCAGCCGACCGTGAGCGCCTCCGGATCGGCGTACCAATTTCGCACCCGCGCAATCGGCGCCGACGCGACGGGAACTCCCCCATTGGTGACCAGCGCGACGATCGTCACGATCGTCGCGAGACCGACGCCTACCCAGAAGGCCGCGTGACCGGCCTGCCAAGACTGGGGTAAATGACTCGCAATCACCAGTAGCGCAACGTCAATGAGAAACACCGCGGTGACCCGGGGCCACGACAGGGCCAGCCCGTACTCACGTTGTGCCTTCATTCCTGTCTCCCTGTCTTTCGCATCAGCACCGCTCCACCGAAGACCATGCCGGCTATGAGTAGTGCGCCACCCAGTCCACCCGCGGCGACCCACACCGGCGTCATGTTGCGCGGGGTTGGCACCGGAGGCATCTTCAGCGGTGATCCCGACTCTTTAGGCAGGACCGACCCGTCGGGTACATCCCAGGTCAGTGCGGCTACCGGGTCGACGACTCCGTAGCCGATCTGGTTGTCCACACCCCGAGCGGGTGCCCTGGCGGTGTGCTGCAACCGGTTGATGACCTGGTGCGCCGACAGTTGCGGATATTTCGCCCGCACCAGCGCCGCCACACCAGACACGATCGCGGTGGAGAAGCTGGTACCGGACGGCACCAGCAACGAGTTGTCCGGACCGTCAATCGCGTTGATAAGGCTGTCATCTCGCGGTGAGAACCCGACGACGTCGGTACCGGGTGCCCCGATTCCCACCCACGGCCCGGCGACGCTCAGTTTGTCCATCGGCGTGCCCGACGCATCCACTGCGCCCACGGTCAGGACGTAGTCGCTGTACCACGACGGAGTGACTACCGTGGTGACCCCATTCCAGTCCCGGTAATCATTGGGGTGCAGGGGATCTACCATCGGGTTTTCTTTGCAGTCGCGCTGGCTGGTGTCGCCCGCGGCCGCGACGATGACGGCATCTTTATCGACCGCCGCGTAACGCACCGCAGCGCCCAGGTCAGGCGCGTCGATGATGCTGCGCGCGCTCATGCACATCACCTGGGAGATGTTGATCACCCGCGCGCCCATGTCGGCGGCATGCACGATCGCTCGCGCCATCGTGAAGATGTTGTCCCGCTTCTGCCGCGTCTGCGGATCTTCGTCACCGGTGTATGCGTCCTTGAGGTTGAACGCCTGGCTGGACTGCCGGATCGAGATCAACTCGGCGTCGGGGGCTATCCCAGTGAAGGCATCGGCCGGACCTGACGGCGGAGGATCCAGCGGCGGCGCGGCCGGTCGCGGATAGTCGACCGAAACCACGTGCCCCCCACGGGAATAGCCGGGCAGCACCGTCTTGCCGCGACCATGGTTGGCGGCGCCCGGTGTCTTGGGCTCCTGCGACTGCGACGCCGGTGGGGCGCCGAATGGCGGCGGCGAATTACCCGGCGAATTTCCCGGCGAATTTCCCGGCTCTTCCGATGCCGATGCCGGCGGGGCCGGCACCAGCGTGATCGTCTGGGGAGGCGGCGGCGCCACGCTGATCGTCTGCGGAGGCGGGGCCGGCGGGGGTGGTTCCCGGGTCGGAACCGGCGGTGGTCGCCGCGGCCCCGGCGCCTCGGGAACCCCGGCGCCGGCCGGAGCACCGCCAATCATCGACGCCACGATTGTGCCGTGCGCGTCGCAGTCGGACAGACCGTCACCGCCGCCCATCACATAGTCCCCGCCGGGAACCAGGTGCGGCAGTCGCGGATGCGGGGTCACCCCGGTGTCGATGACGGCGATCCGCACCCCGGCCCCGCGACCGAAGCGCCACGCTTCGGGCAGGTTGAGCATGTCCATGTATTTCGGCTGCACCCGAAAGTCGCTGCCCGGCAACACCCCAACCTCGGTGCAGTACGAGCTCTGCTTCATGGTTGCAGACGGGCCGGGCGGGCTGTCCGGCGGCACCGCGGCCGGGTCGATCCCCGGAGGGTTGATCGCGTACGCCGGTGCCCCGGAGAGCGCTACTGCGGCGACGATGAGCGTCGTGGCAGCCACTGCGGCCGCGCGGAGCGGCCTCCGGTAGTTGTGGCGACCCGCTGCGCCCGGCTTTGCCGCGCTTGCGATCGCCACGAGTTGACGGCTACCGGTAACGAATCGCTGCATAGACATTCATCAACCACAATGCCAACGGGAAGATGGGCATCAGGCAGAGGTACTCGACCCATTCCACGAGCTTGCGGAACAGCGGGCTGTAGATGGTGTTCGGTACCGTCGCCGCAGCTACCAGTCCTGCCGCAGGCAGCAGCACCACCAGGGCCACTCCCGCCGAAATCGACGCTGCTGAGGACAACGTCAGCGTGTAGCGGACGACAATCGCCGCAACGATCAGGACCGAGGTCACAGCCAGGATGATCGCCTGCCAACGGTCCACGTAGGAGCGACCACGCAGCATCAGGAAGCCGGCGGTGGCGGCAGCCAGCAGCAGCGGCAGCCAGCGGTCGGGCGTGCGCGGGTCGGATACACCCGTCAGGGACACAATCGTCAGCACGCCGAGGCCAACCAGCAGTCCGGTCAGGAACGACCGGGCCCGCTCGGCCCGCAGTACGACGTCTTGCACGGAAGCCGGTCCCTCCAAGGTCGGACGGCCGCCGCCAACGGGGTGCACCACGGTGGTCGGCAGATCGGGCCGAGCCTCGAACACCCAGCGGCTGGTGGCCGAAGGGAACACCGGCAGCCGGATACCGGACAACCAGCGGGACAGCGCCGGCGCGCCGTGATAGCCGAACACGCAGGCCAGCAGGATGCAGCCCAACAGCGTCACCGCACCGGTGCCGAACGCCATCCGGGCCAGGCTCGCGATCGTCGCCGCGAGGCAGATGGTGACGATGGCAGTGCCGGTACCGAGCCGGCGGCCGGTGAATCGCATCGCCATCATCGCGCCGACGCCGGCGACGGCAAAACCCATCACTGCGTGCGGTGCGCCGACCGGACCGGGAGGCGCGGCAGCCGCCGCCACCGCAAGTGGCGCCAATCCGCTCCACAGCAGGATGTCGCCCGCGCGGCGGTCCTGGACCGTCTTGGCGCGTCCCAGAATCAGCAGCGCCACCGAGATCACCAGCACCGCGATGACTGCGGCGTAGGGCGCCGGGAGCCATGACTCGTGCTGCCAGCGGAACCAGCCCAGCAGCGCCGATCCCAACAGCACGCCGACGGCGACCATTGCCGCGCCGACCTGGATGGCCACCGTCGGGTTGATTGAGCTGAACCGCTTGCTCAGGTTCACCGACACGGCGGTCGAGATGTGCTCGATGACCTGGGAGCGGTGTTCGGTGTCTTCGACGAAACGCAGCCAGACCCGGTCACCGTCGTAGATGTCCTGCTCGGTCAGCGACTGGGCGGCCCGCAGCGGCGTGCCGTCAACCAGGCACAACGCCCACTTGCCGCGCTGCTTGGCCTCCAGTGCCGGCAGACCCAGCTCCCGCAGTCGGACGTTGATGACCTTGAGCAACGGGTCGATCATCACCGAGACCGGCGCGTTGGCGTCCAACAGCACACCGATTTGCGCGCCCTCGCCGGCGATGATGCCTACCACGACCGATTGAGGCGATGTGACTGCCTCTGTCCCAGTCCCAGGCTGTGGCGCCTCGGCTACTGTGGTCATTGTGCAACCCCTCTGTCGATGAATTCTGGGTCCATGTGTCTTGTCTCGCTATTTGTAATTGTGACGTCGCGTCCCAATTGTTGAGCAGATTCTAAGAGTATTTTGCGGCATCCGCACCATGAGTGAATGCTGCACCGGAAATCCTTGGCGTGGGCGGTATTTCCGTAACGATTAGTTAAACTCTGCTATGGGTTTTCCACTCGCCGTAGGGAAGGGTCTCCAAAACCGTCTTCACCCCGACCTGGACCAACTGCGGGGTGGCCGGGCAGATCGCCAGCCAGGCCTCGTTCGACCCGGCGGTACGCGCCTGCTGATACATCGCGATGCGCCCGCCGGATCCGTCCTTCAGCGACAGCACCGAGGCGCTGGGCGCCTTGGCGTCATCCCGGTACTGCCTTGCGTAGACCGCGGCCTCCGCCGCCGGATCTGACAGCGCCTGCCCAAGTGCGGCCACCGTCGCCGCGCTGATGCCGAGTCGCCGCAGATCGCCGCCTGAGAAAACGTTGAACCCGGAGCTCTGCCAGGCTTTGGTGATCTCCAGCATTTCCTCCAGCGGCACGTTCACCGCGTTGATCGCCGCGGGGTCGGCGTGGTGGATCGATTCCAGCGCGTCGAACACCAGTGCTGCGATCGAGGCGGTGTCCGCGACCGAGACGTCGTCGACGGTGATCTCGTCACCGACCCGTACCGCCGAGACCCAGTGGGAGCCACGGCGGGCCAGGAGTACGCGAAACTCGTTGTCCGGGATATCGCGGGAACCTACCTGCTCGTCTTCGCCGCCTTCTTCTTTGTCCTTGACGCCGTAGAGCAGCTTGCCCCGGGACAGCAGCGCGATGAGCTCGAGATCCGGCGCGGCCAACACCCGCATCCGCGCAGCGATCGACTCTTCCACCGTCTCGCCCGTCACAATGCCCTGTTCGCGCATCACCGCCATGCCGGGATGCTCGTTCAGCCAGTCCATCGAATCGGTGGAAACGAATGGCCGGCAACGCAATTCGGGGGCGACGTGACGAATATCCAGTAACGCCTGCAACATCCAGAAACCCTCGACGTTGACTGTGATATCGGTCCGGGTGGTTTGATCCATCACTACTCTCGTATCTTTGGGTGCTCAGTTATCGCACGACGCGGCAGCACACCCGGATCGGATGTGCTGCCGCGCCGAGTGCTGACTTTTAGGCCCAGCTGCCGCCGACGGCGCTGTCGGTGGACGACATGTTGTTGCCTGCCGTCTGTACCTTCTGGCCGTGCTGGTTGGCCTGCTCGTAGATGACCTGGAAGTTACGACCCAACTGGGTGATGAACTCCTGGCAGGCCACCGAACCCGAGCCGCCCCAGAAGTCACCGGCGGCCAGCACATCACGAACGATGGACTGGTGCTCGGCCTCCAATGAAGCGGCCTGGGAACGGATGAGCGCGCCGTGGGCGTCGACATCACCGAACTGGTAGCTAATCGACATTTATGTCCTCCTGACGTGGAAAGTTTACGCTTGTAATGGGCTAGCTGGACAGGATTTGCTGAGACGCCTGCTCTTGCTGTTCGTAGTTGTTGGCGTCGCGGATCAAGCCGTCGCGCACTCCGTGCAGCATGTTGACGATGTTGCGGAAGGCCTGGTTCATCTGGCCCATGGTGTCGTAGGACGTCATCTGGGCGGTACCACTCCAGCCGGCACCGGCGATGTTTTGGCTCGACGCCCACATCTTGCGGGCCTCGTCCTCCACCGTTTGGGCGT
>JGI12627J18819_10000796_pt1 | contig 10578 bp, 11 predicted proteins | sample TexAe_OM1H0_M2_FD_18819 | JGI IMG/M metagenome (IMG submission 18819)
TTCGCCATGTATCCGTTGCGCTCGACTCAGTTGTTGAAACAGTCATCTGATCGGCTCGCGCGTTGCGCGCTGCCTTTCCTGACACTAGGGGTTCCGCGATGATTCATGAGCTACGAGTGTATCAGGCTGTTCCAGGCCAAATGGCAAAGCTGCTGGCTCGGTTCAGGGACCACCTTCCCCCCATCTGGGAAAAGCACGGTATCCATGCGATCGGCTTTTGGACCACCCTTGTCGGGGAATCCAGCAACCAGCTGACTTACATCCTCCAGTGGGACTCGCTGACCGATCTCGAAACGAAGTGGACAGCATTCCTGAACGATCCGGCTTGGCACAAGGTGCGCGACGAGGGCGAACGCGATGGGCCGATTGTTGCAAGCATCAACAACCAAATCCTTGCGCCCACTGCATTCTCGGGGTTGAAATAAGCCGGCGCTTCCGCAAGCTCAGACAAGCAGGTGTCGACATGACCCGCCCGCCTTTGCCCCCCTTTACAGCCGAGACCGCTGCGCGGAAGGCGCGCCTCGCTGAGGATGCATGGAACACTCGCGATCCTGCCAAAGTCGCGCTTGCCTATACGTTGGATAGCGCCTGGCGCAACCGCTCCGAGTTCATCCGTGGCCGCGAGGCCATCGAGGCATTTCTCACGCGCAAATGGAAGCGCGAGCTGGACTATCGGCTGATCAAGGAGGTCTGGGCGTTTCGCGACAGCCGGATAGCCGTGCGCTTTGCCTATGAATGGCACGACGATTCCGGCAAGTGGTTTCGTAGTTATGGTAACGAGAATTGGGAGTTCGACGACACCGGCCTCATGCAGCGGCGCATCGCCAGCATTAACGACCTGCCGATCGAAGGTGGCGAGCGCAAATATCACTGGCCCCTTGGGCGGCGTCCGGACGATCACCCATCACTCAGCGATCTGGGCCTTTAAGACAACGGCGGTCTGAGCAGGGCATTCGCGTCGCATATTTTGCGATCGAGCCGGTTCACAGCAGGCAATGACTGGTGTCGCCATCAAAGTTTTTTCGAGATAACCATATCTTCTCCGGAGATTAGCAAACGGTTTACTCGGCGTTCTCGGGCTCTTCTGATTGCATGGCATGGCGACAGGGGATCGATTCAGCGCCGCTGACTGACGGTGGCAGCGCCTCGCTCCTGGTCCTATCGTCACGACAGATACGGTGTTCAGTTCAAATCGCTTCGCCTGGATACACCAAATTCATAAGCTAGTTTTAAGCCGAATTGAACGAAACCTTCATGAACCGGTTGGACTCGATTTTCGCAAGGTTGAAGCGATTCCTGCGAGCTGGCCAGAGCACGGCTGGAGCAGCGAGTCCGCGATTCTGACTATGCAAGACACGACCACGCAACATCGGGGGATATTCTCATGAAGCTATATTGGTCGCCGAACTCCCCCTTTGCGCGAAAGGTAGTGGTGGTTGCCAAGGAAATGCAGATCGATCATTGCGTCGAACTCATCGAAACACTCGCAATTCCGACAAAGGCGAACGAGGTGCTTTCGGCGCTCAATCCGTTGACGCGTATCCCCACGCTTCAATTGAACACCGGTGAAGTTCTTTTTGATAGCAGTTTGATCTGTGAGTACCTCGATGAGTTCTCGGACGGCGGGTTGCTACCGGAGCCGGGGTCCGCCCGCAGACAGGTGCTTAAGCTTGAACTCCTTGGCGCAGACATTATGGATCGCGCCGTCGTCTGCCGCCAAGAAACCCTTCGGCCAGAAAGCCATCGCTGGAGCGGATGGGTAGATGCTCAGTTTGATCGGATCGGCAAGATCCTCGACACTCTCGACGCCAATGTACCGTCGCTCAATCCCGACCTCGGAACCATCACTGTCGGTTGCGCCCTTGAATACCTTGATTTTCGCTTCCGTGACCGTCCTTGGCGATCGGAACGACCGCAGCTGAGTGGTTGGCACCAACAATTTGCGTTGCGGCCGAGCATGGCAAGTACAAGGCACCCCGAATGATCCGTTCGAAGAGCAGCGGAGTGCCGGGTAGCTGTTGTCGAATTGCTAAGGCTTGTCGCACCGAATCCATTCGCCGTCGGCGGAGTCGGTCATTCTTGAAAGGGGGTGGAGGCGTCTCCCTCAGGCGTTTCTCCCAGACTTGCCGGGATCTCGTTCGAGATCCCGGCGCTCTTTTCAGCCCGAAGCCGATTATTTTTCCGCAAAGCCCATGATGAGGCGCCAGCTCTGTGAGGGGAATGCCGGCCGACTTCCCGGAATTTTACAGACAAAGGCCGCTGCGAAGACAAGCCTAACTTCGCGAGCATCTGTAGCGAAGACTGCTTCGCCCCGCTTAGCTGGGTGGAAGCGATTTGAGCAGCGGCTTGGCCATCTCTGTGGGCCGATGGATGGCGTTTCGATCGCGGTAAACCCTCGAAACGACGAAGCCCCCTGCACCACGGTAATGGGCATCAGCGCAAGCTCGCAGGCGTCGACTCGTCTCGCAAGTTCGCCGTCGGCTTGGGCTTCACGGAGAGCTCCGACTTGGCCGACACTATTCTAAACTCGGCAGCGCGTGAGCTTACAACAAGTGACGCCGGTCGTTGGCACACCTCTTGCTACGTCAGCAATAACCCCAATTCCGAGGCTCGTATGCGGGGAATACCACGCCGGTTCGACTACTTCGTTTATGGCGTTATTCAATCGGGCCTTACCTGCACGATTGCAGCAGCGATCGCAAGCTTCCCTTTCATCGCGACCGGGACCTTCGTGATCCATTGGTTGCGATCATCGTTTGTCGCCTGGATCATGATGCTACCAATTGTGCTGTTCGCAGCGCCGGCCATTCGACGCCTGACGAACCTCTTGACACGAGAGGACTGAGTTTGGCCGATGGTTTGCGGCGGCGCGTTGCTGATGCCACCATACGAACTGGCAGAAACCTCATGCGCGTCGTTCGCATCAAGGACGACCGATTCGTGCCCCTCACCCGTCGAAACGAACAATGGACTCTCCCGGATCAAATGCGGCGCACTGCTCGGCCAACTTGATGATCTCAGCGCGAGCTTTCCCGTCCCCAACTCTCATGAATGCTGCAACGAGCCGGATCGCGTCATCGATCCTTTTACGCTCATTCCTTTTCACTAAGCCGCAGTCGTCTTGCATCGATACCTCCATGCGCTCGGGCATTGGACCAAAGCCGGTGCGTCGGTCGTGGGTAAAGGCCTTGGTTAGCACTGGGCCTGAATTTCGAACAGCAGACCCTTGGAATCAACTTGCGTTCCGACCTTTGCAAGGGTTTCCGCGACAACGCCGTCACGTTCCGCGTGCAGCACGGTTTCCATCTTCATCGCTTCGAGCGTCAGATAGCGAAAGCTTGTCCTGCTCCGCGTAGGCCGCGAACGTCCGAATCCGGAGTTCGCTCGCCGCGCGAAAGATTCGGATCGCGATTTCGGACCGATTTGCGACAAGAAGGTGGCGGATACTCCCACACCCATGGATCGATTTCGATGTTGCGTGCATTGGTCAAGCGCCTCCGCTGTCGGTCGCACCACGAATCTAGACCTGCTGGCTTTTCGGATATACCGGGTCCTGCTGAACGTCTGCCGACCGAGCGAACGAAAAGTCGCGGCCAGGCGCTGCCGCAAGCAAGCGCCGCGTATAGTCTTCCCGAGGCGCAAAAAACACGTCCGATACCGACCCCTCTTCGACGATACGGCCTTGCTGCATCACAATGACCCGGTCGCATATCTGGCTGGCCACACGCAAATCATGCGTGATGAAGAGAATACCGACCGAAGTGAGCCGCTGGATTTCCTCAAGCAAGGCGAGGATTTGCGCTTGCACCGACACATCCAGCGCCGAGACCGCTTCGTCTGCAATGAGAAGCTTGGGTTCGCAGGCCAGGGCTCTTGCGATTGAGATACGCTGGCGCTGGCCGCCGGAGAACTCGCTCGGATATCGGCTCAGGGCCTCAGGCCTAAGACGCACGAGCCCCATCAACTCTTTCGCCCGGCTCCAGGCCTGCGCGCGCGGCACGCCGAAATTGATCGGCCCTTCGATGATCGACGATCCAACGGTCTGACGCGGATTGAGCGAGCGATATGGATCCTGGAAAATAACCTGCAAGTCGCGCCGAAACGGTGATAACTGTCGCCCGCGCAGGTGAGCGACGGAGCGGCCGTTCGCTTCGATGTCGCCCGAAGTCGGCTCGATGAGCCGAGCGATGCAACGAGCCAGGGTCGACTTCCCCGAACCCGATTCTCCAACAATTCCTACCGTCTCTCGCGGCCGCACGGACACCGAAGCTTCCCGCAAGGCATGAACGTGCCGCTGGCTGAGCGGCCAAGAGCCTGTGGCATAGACTTTGCTGACCTTGCGTGCGGAGAGCAGAGGGGCTGCTTCGGGTAACGGCTGCCTCTTCCGCAAGGAAAGTTCAGGTACCGCATCGAGCAGCATGCGCGTGTAAGGCTGACTTGGCCGCGTCAGCACCTCATGTTTCTCGCCCTGTTCGATCATGTGCCCCAACTCAAGCACGACTACTTGATCCGCAATCTCGGCAACAACACCGAAATCGTGCGTGATGAACAGAACGGCCGTATCGTTCTGGGTTTGCAGTTCGCGAATAAGTTCCAGGATCTCAGCCTGGGTCGTTACGTCCAGCGCCGTGGTAGGTTCATCGCAGATCAGCAGGGCCGGCCTGAGTATCAGAGCGATGGCGATCACGATGCGCTGACGCTGCCCGCCCGAGAGCTGGTGCGGATAGGAAGCATAGATGCGCTCCGGTTCGGGAAGGTGCACGCGCCGCATGATGTCCAGAATGGCCTGGCGCCGCGCGGCACGGTCCATGCGGACATGTTGGCTCAGCATCTCCCCTATCTGTTCGCCGCAGGTCACAACCGGATTCAGCGCCGTCATGGGCTCCTGAAACACCATTGCCATCGACGGTCCACGCAGCTTGCGCAACTCCGCCTGAGGAGCGCCTATCAGCTCGCGACCTTGAAGCCGGATCGATCCAGCTGTCGGCAGGAGACCGGATGGCAGCAAACCCATTACAGCGTTGGCAATGACCGACTTTCCGGAGCCGGACTCTCCGAGCAAGCAAACAATCTTGCCCGGTAAGACATCGAACGAAATTTCTTGCACCGCGTTCAAGCGGTCGCCGCCGTAGGGCAAGCTGATCGCAAGATCTCGGACCGATAACACCGGCGTTGCCGGGCCGCACGCATCTTGGTTGGCCATCGTCATTCCGTCCGCTTGTTGAATTTGGGATCCAACGTGTCGCGCAGGCCGTCACCCAACACATTTACCGACAACACCGTCAGCGCGAGGAAGATGCCTGGAAACAGTACGTTATGAGGGAACTGATTGAATTGCGAACGGCCTTCGGCCATGATGTTGCCCCAGGTCGGCATCTCGGCTGGCAATCCAACTCCAAGGAAGGAGAGGATGGATTCAACCAGGATCGCGGAGGCGCACACATAGGTGCCTTGAATGATCAGCGGCGCGACCGCGTTCGGCAGGATGTGGCGAAGCAGGATTTTCCACGTGGGTGTATCGAGCGCAATGGCTGCCTCTACGTAAGGCTCCTCGCGAACACTCAGCACTACGGACCGCACAAGCCGAGCAACACGGGGGATCTCGGGCACGGCGATGGCGACAATCACCATGAGCAGCGTACCGCCGAACAGCGCTACCAGACTGACGGCGAAGAGGATGGCAGGTATTGCCATCACACCGTCCATCACGCGCATGACGATGCCGTCGATCCGGCGGAAATAACCCGCCGTCAGTCCTATGCACAACCCCAGCACAAGCGCCAGCAAGGCCACCGCTATGCCGACCGTGATCGAAACACGCGCGCCAAACAACGCCCGGCTCCAGATATCGCGGCCCAGGCTATCCGTACCCATGATGAACCAGTGGGGAATCACATCGCCGTCGAAGCTATTGAAGTCACCTCGCGCCCCCGGCAGCAGATTGCCGCTGCCAGGATCCATCGCAGTGGGGTCGATAGTTCCGAGCCACGGGGCGAACAGGGCGGCCATGATCAGTATACAAAGCACACCCCCGCCAAGTCGAACCGACCAGTTGGAGATCACGCGACGCAATAGCGAGCGCCGGCGTCTGGGTGCCAATGGCTCAACAGCCACCACCGAGGAAAGCAAGCGAGCGTCCGCCATTGATTGGCCCTCGTTCAGTAACGAATACGTGGATCGAGCACCAAATAGCTGATGTCGACCAAGAGATTGACGGCTACGTAAACTGCGGAAAAGAGCAGCGTGATTCCCTGGATGAGGGGGAAGTCTCGCGATAGCACCGCGTCGACCGTAAGCGAGCCCAATCCCGGAATCGCGAATACCGACTCGGTCACAACCACACCACCGATTAGCAGGGCAACGCCGATACCGATCACGGTGACAATGGGAACGGCTGCATTTGCCAGTCCGTGGCGGATGAGCACGCGCGTTTCAGAAATACCTTTGGCGCGCGCAGTGCGGACATAGTCTTCGGTCATCGCTTCTGCGACTGCCGCGCGCGTCACACGCGCGATCAGTGCTACATAGATGATAGACAGCGTCGTCGCCGGTAATATCAAATGGCTCAGCCAGGGGCCGATGCCGTCGGAAATTCGGCCGTAGCCTTGCACAGGCAACAACTGCCAGCGCAAGGCAAAAATCCAGATCAGTACGTAGCCGATCACAAATGCCGGAACAGAGAAGCCGAGGGCGGACAATCCCATGAGCAAGCGGTCAAGCCATCCGCCGTGTCGCCAGGCGGCGATAACACCCAGTGGAACGGCGATCAGCACCGTCATGACAAGGGTCAGGATGGTCAGAGCGAGTGTCGGCTCGATGCGCTGTCCGATGAGTTCGGAAACCGGCTTCTTCAGGAAGAAGGATTCGCCGAGACTACCATGCAACAATTGCCAGCTCCACCGGCCGAACTGCATTGGCAATGGGTCGTTCAAGCCGAGATTGCTGCGCACGCGCTCCAGCTTTTCGGCGCTTGCGTCGTTGCCGACGATGGCAGCGGCCGGATCGCCGGGTGCAAACCGCGTCATCATGAAAACGATGAGCGCGACTACAAACAGCACGGGCACGATGGCGACGATCCGGCGTACAAGAAAAGAGAGCATGGGTGCCTCAGTTTTTGATGATTCCCCAGAATACGCCGACCGGCGATGTGACGATGCCGCCGATTGCTTCCTTGCGGATTGCTGTGAGCTGCTTGTACTCACCGAGCGGCGCGAGCACCGCCGCGTCATACACGCGCTCCTGGATGCTGACCGCCAGTGCCTTGCGTTCGGCTTCGGAGTCCGCAGCGAGAAACTCGTCCTTTAACGTCTCCAGCCGCTCGTCGGTCGTCCAGCCGAACCATCCCTTCTCGCCATTGCCGGTAATGGGTGCATAGAAGAGCGGGTTGATGTTGTCCGGAATATTCCAGCCGGTAATGAAGGCGTTCCAACCTCCGTGCGTCGAAGGGTTCTTCATGGCACGGCGTGCGACCAGCGTAGGCCAGTCCATTGACTGCATATCAACGTTGAATCCGGCCTGTTTAAGCAGCGCGGCCATGACCGGTGGAAACTTGTTAAGTACGGCAAAGTTAGCCGGATACAAAAGTACGACCGGCTCGTTCTGGTATCCGGCTTCCTTCAGTAAAGCCCTCGCCTTTTCAAGTTGCGGCTTCCCGGTGAAGAACGACGTCTTGTCGGAATTATACGGAGTGCCGGTGGGATAGATTGAGGCGTTGGTGTTGTACAACTCCTTGTGCACCATTTGCGCTCGCATCAACGCCTCTTGGCTCACTGCCAACAGCGCGGCCTGCGCGATCTTGACGTTGTTGAACGGTGGCACTAGACGGTTCAAGTGAAGTGCGAACGATCCTTTAGGCACTAGATTGGCAAAGTCGATCTTGGGGTTATTCTTGAGCGCCAGGTACTGGTCTGCGGGTACCCATTCGATCAGATCGACCTCACCGTTGGCAATTGCGTTCGTTTGCGTCTGCGCATCCGTCAGAATGATCCACTCCATGCGGTCGACCTTGACTACCTTGCCGCCCGCGGTGCCCGATGCCGGCTCATTGCGAGGGACATATTTGGTGTTTTTGACGTAGACGACACGTTCTCCGGGTCGGTATTCATCCACCTTGAAAATAAATGGCCCCGAACCGATGTAACTGTCGATCTGCTTGTCCGACGGCGTTTCGGCCACGCTCTTTGGCATAATGAACGGCGGCACTGACGCTGGTTTTGAAAGCGCTTCGAGGACAAGACCGAAAGGCTGCTTCAGCGTTATTTGGAATGNCGTGTCACTTTTTGCNTCAATACTTTCCATCGCCGCGAACAATCTCTGACCCAACGAATCCCGCTCTCCCCATCNCTTGAGCGACTGGATAACGTCGGCTGACNTCACCGGCTTNCCATCATGAAAATACAGTCCTTCTCGCAGCGTGAACGACCACTTCATGTGGTCCGCGCTGCTGCTGTATTCGCCGACCATCTGCGGCCGGACTTGGCCTTCTGCATCTACACCGAACAGGGTGTCGTATATCGCATAACCATGGTTGCGTGTGACGAACGCCGTGGTCCAGATCGGGTCCAGGATCTTTAGATCGGACTGCGGCACGACACGTAGCACTTTGGTCTCTTGCGCAAGGCGACGGGCGCGCGGCGCCCACGATCAGCGCACCAAACAGGAATGCTGTTAGAACGTATCTCACTGACATTGACCTTTCTTTGTGTTTTCGCCCGGATGGGCGACGCCGCTTAATCAGATCGATGCGTTGATCGAGAGATCTTTTGGGGCGCAAAGTGTCGCGCTCAGATTGCTCACACTGGTCTGGTCTCGACGATCAACTCGGTATGCACCGCGACCTTATCGAGGCCGCAGATCTGGCTTTCACTCCGCGACAGAACGCACTGCGTTCGGCTGCGCAACAATCTTGTGACCTGAATCCGGAGACGCCGGTGCAGTGAACGCGGGACCATTCGGGCCAGTGCGCATTCCCACTTTGAGGTTACGCCAGGGCAGCTGTGAAGGATCTGCGGTGAACGGACCCGGTGCGCGTGCGACGATGATTTCCTCCGCGATCGCGCCGAAATCGGCACGAAAGTGCACGGAGCTCTTGTTCACCAGGACCCGCATCTCCTCCGGCTTAATGCCCACCGCGCGATACATGTTCCGGTCAAGGAGTTGCGCCTTGGCCGAACTTACCGCGACGCGGACGCCTTCGATTCTCAGTGACGCCATCAAGCCGAGGTCTGCGGCTTTCCCGTTCATCATGGGGCCGCCATAAACGAATTTCCCGTCCGAGAGTGCTTCGACTTCGAAGGTTGCGCGCAACGGTTCGTCGCCGCTGACTTTGGGGCAGCCACCCAGGGCAATTTCAATCCTCGCGCCCACACCGGCCTTGTGCGCGGCCGCAGCGGCGACGGGATCAACGATCAAGCCGATCGCCGCATTCTCCGCGCCCTCCGCGAGCAGTGCCCTCAAAATCCCGGTAGTATTCGAATCCCCGCCTACGCCGGGATTGTCCTGCGTATCGGCAATGATGACCGGCCTGTGCGACTTCGCGGAGATCTGTATCGCCCGCCGCACTGCTGCAGAAGGCTCTTCGAATTCGACCGACCATTCCGACTCAGCCCCCAATATTCGGGAATACAGGGCCTTCACGGCATGCTCCAACTTCACCAGGTCGTGGCCATAGCCCCAAACGGTGGGTCCGCACTGCGAGAAGTCGGAAGCAGGAAAGCCGGGAGCGAAGGAAAGCGACAGTACGTCCTTCTCCAGCGCTTCAAGGGCGTCATACACGCCTCTTGCCGGATGCATCATCGTGGACATGGCGTTGACGGGAATGAGAAAAGGCAGTCGTGCGACCGCAAAATGGACCTTATCCTTCGTGTCGAGCACATGCAGCAGCATCTCGGCCGCCCGTCGCCCGGTATCCGCCATATCGACGTGTGGGTAGGTCCTGTAGGCCGCGATCACGTTGGCCAGCGCGAACATCTCGGCGGTCATGTTTGCGTGCGAATCCACCGATACCGCTATCTTCATATCCGGACCGACCAGGGCGCGGATACGCTTCAGCAGTTCGCCTTCTCCGTCGTCGATATGCTCCGCGACCATCGCGCCGTGGAGGTCAAGATAGATCGCGTCGAAATCAGCGGTTTTGACCGCTGCAACGATCTCACCGGCAATCCGTTCGTAGGCCTCCGAAACAACATGTGCAGATGCGCCCGCACCCGCCCAGATGACCGGGGTTACCGTGTGGCCCCGCGCTTCCACGTGGCGAATGAAGCCGCTGATCGGAATATTGACCTGAAGCAACCCTTTGACATTTTGGCCGCGCGCCATGCCGGGAAAGTCTTCTCCGCGAACGAAGCTGTCGTATGTCGCCATCGTGGGTGCAAACGTATTGGTTTCATGCTGGAAACCAGCGATAAGAATGTTCATGAAGAGCTTCCCGTTCTACGCAGCCGACTATTGAGGGGCTGCCGGTCATGGTTTGCCGGCAAGGGCGCACACGTCCCCAGATAAAGAAAATCCAGCCTCTGAGAATTGCTGACGCTTCGCGTTTCGCCGATGCGCGAATTAAGGCGTTGCGTTGCGTTCGGG
>JGI12627J18819_10000797_pt1 | contig 10574 bp, 12 predicted proteins | sample TexAe_OM1H0_M2_FD_18819 | JGI IMG/M metagenome (IMG submission 18819)
TTGCGACGCGGTGCTGGCGGTCGTGCCCGGGTCCGCGGTGTTGCCGACGTCCGCACGCCGACCATCGCCGCCGCCCGGGTGGCATGGTGCGTCGAGCAACAAATACGGCTCGCCGCAGGCCGAGTTCGAGATCCCCTACGGCAACGTCGGCCAGAACGCGCCGTACGCGCAAATTGCTCAGCGGTACGCTGCTGTTTTCGGTTACGATGCAACAGCTTTGGCGAAGATCGCGGTGGACCAGCGCACGAATGCGTGCGCTCATCCGGGTGCGGTGTTCCACGGCAAGCCGATCGCCGTCGATGATGTGCTGACCAGCCCGATGATCGCCGATCCGATCCACATGCTCGAGACGGTGATGCGGGTCCAGGGCGGTGCGGGTGTTCTCATCGCCAACGCGGACGTGGCGCGGCGGGCCCGACATCGACCGGTGTGGATCAAGGGATTCGGTGAGCACATCGCCTTCAAGACAGCGACATACGCCGAGGACCTGATGACGACGCCGATAACCCGCGCCGCCGAGAAAGCCTTCGCGATGGCGGGGCTCACCCCATCCGCTGTCGATGTCGCCTCGCTCTACGACTGCTACACGATCACCGTCCTGATGACGCTGGAGAACGCGGGATTCTGCGGCAAAGGCGAAGGCATGACCTGGGTTAACCAGCATGACCTCACCTTCGCCGGCGACTTCCCGCTCAACACCGCAGGCGGACAACTGTCGTTCGGGCAGGCGGGCATGGCCGGCGGCATGCATCACGTTGTCGACGCCGCGCGACAGGTGATGGGCCGCGCCGGCCAGGCCCAGGTGACCGATTGCGATCGGGCGTTCGTCAGCGGCACCGGCGGCATCATGAGTGAGCAGGTCGCACTCGTTCTGGGCGGTGACTGACCATGACCGAGCCGCGACCACTTCCCGAGGCGACACCGGTCTCGCTGCCGTTCTGGCAGGCGCTCAGCGAGCACCGGATCCTGGTGCAGTATTCCCCTTCGCTGGGACGGTATGTGTTCTATCCGCGCACACTGGCTCCCGGCACGCTGGCCGACGATCTGGAATGGCGTGAAATCGACGGCGCCGGTTCGGTTTACACCTTCACCATGGCGCAGCGGCCTACCGCGCCGCCGTGGGCGGATGCGGTGCCCCAGATCCTCGCGGTGGTTCAGTGGGACGCCGGGCCCCGATTCAGCACCGAACTGGTCGACGTGGATCCTGCCGACGTCCGCGTCGGCATGCGAGTGAGGCCGGTGTTCTGTGATATTCCCGATACCGGGGTCACCCTGTTGCGGTATCGGCCGGAGCCGACCGATGTTTGAGACCGTCCAGCAGTTGCTGCGGGCGCGGATGGACGACGACACTCCCGCCGTCGCCTACGGCGAAAAGACGTGGACGTGGCGTGAGCATCTCGCCGAAGCAACAGCCGAGGCATCGGTGTTGATCGGGCTGGCCGACAGCACTCGTCCGCTACACGTCGGCGCCTTACTCGGGAATACGCCGGCCATGCTCCGATCGATGGCCGCCGCCGGGTTGGGCGGTTACGTGTTGTGCGGCGTCAACACCATCCGGCGCGGTGCCGGGCTGCTGGCCGACATCCGGCGTGCTGACTGCCAACTGCTGCTCGTCGATCCCGACCACCTGCCGCTACTCGACGGGTTGGATCTGGCCGACGTCACCGTGCTCGACGTGACTTCGCGCCGTTACCTCGACGCGGTGCAGGCCCCACCACCGCTCGTGCCGCACCGAGAGGTCGGGCCGGCCGATACATTGACGATGATCTTCACGTCGGGGACATCCGGCGACCCGAAGGCGGTCCGGTTCGCTCACGTGGCCGCAATCATGTGCGGCGCAAGCCTTATCGCCCAGTTCGAGATCACCGCGAGCGATGTCTGCTATTTGTCCATGCCGCTGTTTCATTCCAATGGCGTCGCCGCCGGCTGGGCGGTGGCTATTGGGAGCGGCGCGACAATGGTGCCGGGCCGGTTCTCGCCGTCGCGATTTCTGGCCGACATCCGCCACTACAACGTCACCTACATGAACTACGTCGGCAAGCCGCTGGCCCTGGTGCTGGCCACCCCGGAAAGGCCGGACGATGCCGACAACACGCTGCGGGTGGCGTTCGGCAACGAAGCGACCGATCGCGATATCGCAGAATTCGCCCGACGATTCGGCTGCCGCGTCGTCGACAGTTTCGGATCGAGCGAGTTCGCGGTCATCGTCACCCGCGAAGACGGCACCCCGGCCGGCTCCATCGGCAAGGGATATCCCGGTGTCGCGGTCTACAACGCGGAGACCGTCACCGAATGCGCGCCAGCGATTTTCGACAAGAACGGTGCCCTGGTCAACTTCGACGAAGCAGTCGGAGAATTGGTGAACACCCAAGGCGGTGGCGCGTTCTCCGGCTACTACAACGACCCGACAGCCACGAACGAGCGGATGCGCCACGGCATGTACTGGTCCGGCGATCTGGCCTACCGGGACACCGACGGCTGGATTTATCTCGCCGGTCGCACCGCGGATTGGCTACGGGTGGATGGCGAGAACCTGGCGGCCGCGCCCATCGAGCGAATCCTGCAGCGGCTGAGCGCGATCAACCAGGTCGCCGTCTACGGGGTGCCCGACCAACAGGTCGGCGATCAGGTGATGGCAGCCATCGTTCTCGACGGCGGCCAGACTCTGACTCCGGAAGAATTTGAAACGTTCCTCGCCGCTCAACCTGACTTGTCGGCCAAGGCCTGGCCGCGCTTCGTGCGTTTCAACGACGAACTGCCCAAAACGGCCACCAACAAAATCCTCAAACGCGAGCTGATTCAGTCGGGGGTCACCGCCGCCGGCGGTGTGTTGTGGCAGCGGGTAGGTCGCGGCACAACCTACACCCTGGCGGATTAACGCGTCGCGGTGATGTATTCCGAGTGCATGATCTGGTCGACCTGCAGGTCGACTTCTGGTGGGGTTCGGCCATATTCGGCCTGCAACTCGGGGTTGGTGCGGACGGGTTCAACTGCCCAGCCGTGCTCGGCGAGCCAGTCAGCAGGTTTGGCTTTCTCCGCGTCGTTGTAGGTCAGCGCCGAGAACTTCACATCGCCGGACAGGCTCAGACCGGGGTAAGTCTTTTCCAGGGCGGCAAGCTTGTCGTCGTCGAGGCACGAGCCCAGCGCACCGATCGCGAGCCGACTGCCCGGCGCGGACAGGTCACCGATGCGGGTGAACAGCGTGTCCTGCGCGTCGCCGGTCAAATACGGCAGGATCCCCTCCACCGACCAGGCGGTGGGACGCTGCGAGTCAAACCCCGCCGCCAGCAGCGGTATTGACCAGTCGACGCGCAGATCCGCCGCGACCTCTAGCCGATGGGCGGCCGGTTCGGCCCCGTGCTCGGCGAGTACGCGTTGCTTGAATTCAAGGACTTTCGGCTGGTCGACCTCGAATACTGTTGTCCCGCTTGGCCAGTCCAGCCGATACGCTCGAGAATCGAGGCCGGCCGCGACGATGACCGCCTGGCGGATACCCCGGGCGGCGGAGGAGGAGAAGAATTCGTCGAAGAACCGGGTCTGCACCCCGTACAGCCGCGGGAAGGCTGTCGCACCCTCGGAGGTTGCCGGATCCGCGAGCTGACCAGTCAAATACGGGTCCGCCGATGCGGTGATGAAATGCTTTGCGTAGTCGTCTCGCACCAGCGGCTGAGCACTCACGGCGTGTAGCGCGCGCCAGCCGGCTACCAGCAGCGCGGTGTAGCCAACGCTGCTGACGATGTCCCACTCGTCGTCGTCAGAACGAGCCCACTTCTTCTGTTCAGGTGTTGCCATCATGCGAGTCTGCCACGGATACGGGGGCTATCGTGGCTACAGCGGCGCTCATGAGCAATGACATTGCACGGCAATATGATTGAAAACGTCAGTTGGGATGCTGCTGGGTCCAAGCGTCGATGACATCGAGCACGGTATGCACAGGTTCGGGCGGGACGAAGCCGAGTGTTTCCTGCACTACCGAGTGGACGACGGGATGCAGGCGGTCCTCAACGAAGGCCTTGTGGTCAGCCTTGGACTGCCAGACATCAACGTAGCGCAGCCCGGTTTCGATGTGCCAGACGAGGTGGGCGATCATGCCGGGCGGCCGTTTCGTGCCTAGTCCCTGCTTGATGCGGGCGTACGTCTCGGCGTTGATCGGCACGTCGTAGGTGTATGCGTATGTCATCGGACCACTCCTGATATTAATCCGAACCAGCTTCGGACGAATATCTGTATCATGGNCCCCATGCCAGACCCTGTCAAGAGGCGCTACAACGCAACCGGGCGCCGTCAGGCCGCGGCCCGCACTCGCGCTGCCATCCTGGATGCCGCCCGCGAGCTGTTCATCGACCGCGGCTACCTCGCCACCCCGATGGCCGCGATCGCCGAGCGGGCGGGGGTGGCACTGGACACCGTTTACGCCTCCGTTGGTCGCAAGCCGGAGCTGGCCAGGCTGCTGATCGAGAGCGCGATCTCGGGTACCGATGAGGCGGCCCTTGCCGATCAGCGCGACTACGTGCGCGCAATCCGGGCTGCCCCCAACGCCGAAAGCAAAATCGCCATCTATGCCGAGGCCATTGCCACGATTGCGCCGCGCATGGCCCTTGTGCTCGGAATCATCCAACAAGCCGCGCACGCCGAGCCGGAATTAGCCGCCATGTGGACCGAAATCGCCGAGCGCCGCGCGGCGAACATGCGCCACTTCGTTGCCGACCTGGCAGCCGTCAGCCCGCTGCGCCTAGCCTCCGACGAGGCCGCCGACATTGTGTGGGCCACCAATGCCGCCGAGATGTACCAGCTGCTGGTCGGCCAGCGCGGCTGGAGCCTGGAGCGCTACCAAAACTTCCTCACCGACACCTGGCGCCGCCTTCTTATTACGGGGTAAGCACAGCGTGACCGTGGCATCTGTCGCGCCCCAGTCCATCGCCGCTTAACTGCGGCCGATGTAGCGGTAACTCCACAGTCCACCCCAGCGCCGGCGAAGCTCGGCGGCGTAGGCGTCCGGCCCACNGGCCGGCTCGCGAATGTCTCGCAGCATCATGGACCCTCCCGCAGGCGAAGGTAAGCCTGGATTGTCGTCTCGTCGGCCGCGGTGTGAGTGCGCACCAGGTCTGCCACTGCGTTGACCACGTACAGCCCGCGCCCCCGATCGCTGTCGCTGCCATACGCTCGACGCCCGGCGAGCGGATCATCGAGGCATCCGTCGTCACGCGCTTCGCAGACCACATGGCCATCATGTCGCCACAGCGCCAGCCGACACGTCCCGCCCGCGTGCGTCAGGCTCGCGGTTGCCAGCTCACTGGCGATCAATTGCAAATCCGCGGATTGGTCCATGGATAAGCCAAACCACTGCGCGTAGGCGCCGGCGAAAGCCCGCGCGCCGGCAAGATCGCCGAGTTTCCGCGCCGTGTACCTGACGGCGGTCGAGTCGCTCGGCAGCGGTTGGTTATATCGGGCCAGCATCGCGTCAGGGTCGTAGGCCTCGTTGTCATGTTCGGACACCCCGTCCTGCCACAGCTCGGGATGAGTGCGACGGGCATCGGCGATTACCTCGGGATCGAGTTGCGCGGAGTGATACGGGCAGACCACGGTGACGTCCCGGCCCGTGAATGCTCGGTTGATCAGCGCCTCGTGTTGCACGCAGGCGGGGTATTCGAGTTCCGATCGGGTCGGCCAGATCGGTTCGCCGATTATGCGGACGGGTTCGTCGGCATGCTTGTCGACAAAGCTGGTCAGCACCTCGCCCAAGATCCGATTGGGGTTGCGGCCCACCTCGGCCATGTCGATCATCACGACGTTGGCGGTCAATTGGCCCAGTCCGTCGGCCAGCACGGTCAGATTGGGTCCTGGTACCGCGACCAGCACCGCTTGGTCTGCGTTCACGGCGTCGGCGATAAACGGCACCAGGCGATCGAGGTAATCCTGTTGCGCGCGGTAGAAAAAAGCGGGATGCAAAAAGGCGCCGCGACCACTCTGTGCGTTCGCCACGTCAGCCGCCCAAGCATCCCCGCGACCAGCACGACCGCCAGCCGCCTTCGAATCACGCTACGCTCGGCCGCCCCGGATGCGTCAAGCACCGGTTAATCACAGCTCCAGTAGCACGGTCACCGGGCCGTCATTGACCAGTTCGACCTGCATGTGAGCGCCGAACGTGCCGGTTTCCACGTCGGCGCCCAGCTGCCGCAACGCTTGCACAAACGCCACGATCAGCGGCTCGGCGACGGCCCCCGGCGCAGCGGCATTCCATGATGGTCGTCGGCCCTTGGCGGTGTCGGCGTACAAAGTGAACTGGCTGACCACCATGATCGGGGCGTTGATGTCGGCTGCGGACCGCTCGTCGTCGAGAATCCTTAGTTGCCACAGCTTTTCGGCCAGCCGTTGGGCTTTGCCGACATCGTCGTCATGGGTGGCCCCGACGAACGCCAACAGCCCCTGACTGTCAGGCCGGATCGATCCCACGACTTGCTGCTCGACCAAGACGGTCGCCGATGAGACCCGTTGCACCAGAACCCGCATGGGCCCGATGCTGCCATGCGCCGCGGGTAGGGTCGTGGTGTGTCCGTACTGGTCGCATTCTCCGTCACACCGCTGGGCGTCGGCGAAAGCGTCGGTGAAATCGTCGCCGAAGCGGTCCGCGTGGTCCGAGAATCCGGGTTAGCGAACAAGACCGATTCGATGTTCACCGTGATCGAAGGCGATGACTGGGGTGAAGTGATGGCAGTTGTGCAGCGCGCCGTCGAGGTGGTGGCGGCTCACGCGCCGCGGGTCAGTGTGGTGATCAAGGCCGACTGGCGATCCGGTGTCAGCAATGCGATGACCGGAAAAACCGAGTCGGTGGAGCGTCACCTTTCCGCCCAGCCCGGCCCCTGAGGCAACGGGCGACTCACTCGATCATCGACCCGTCGTCGTCCCCGCCTAGTGTCATAGCGGTGAGCGCACGCGCGGGCATTGTCGTCACCGGAACCGAGGTATTGACCGGTCGGATCGCCGACCGCAATGGTCCGTGGATCGCGGACCGACTGCTTGAGTTGGGGGTCGAACTCGCCCACATCACCATCTGCGGAGACCGCGCGTCCGACATCGAGGCGCAGCTGCGCTTTCTGGCCGGCGAGGGCGTGGACCTGATCGTGACGAGCGGCGGCCTCGGACCGACCGCCGACGACATGACCGTCGAGATCGTGGCGCAATTCTGCGGGCGCGAATTGATATTGGACGACGAGCTGGAGGCCAAGATCGCGGCGATCTTGAAGAACTTGATGTCGCGCATCGGGGAAGCGGATTTCGAAGCGGTCCGCGCCGCCAACCGCAAGCAGGCGATGGTCCCAGTCGGCGCGTTGGTGATGGACCCGGTGGGAACCGCACCTGGTGTCGTCGTGCCCGGCAAGCCGACCGTAGTGGTGTTGCCCGGTCCGCCTCGCGAACTGCAGCCGATGTGGCGGACCGCCGTGCAGCTGCCCGCCGTTCAGGACGCCATCGCCGGCCGGACCATCTACCGCCAGGACACCGTGCGGATGTTCGGGTTGCCGGAGTCCGGTCTGGCCGAGACCCTGCGCGACGCCGAACAGCGCCTGGCGGGGTTCGGCGACCTGGAGATCACCACGTGCCTGCGGCGCGGCGAGCTCGAGATCGTCACCCGCTACGAACCCGACGCCGCCGCAGCGTATGACCAATTGGTGGAATTGCTGCGCGATCGGCACGGGCAGCACATCTTTTCCGAAGACGGTTCGCAGATAGACGATCTGGTGGCACGGCTGCTGGCCGGTCGCCGGATCGCCACGGCGGAGTCCTGCACCGGCGGATTGCTGACGGCACGGCTCACCGACCGACCCGGTTCGTCCGCCTACCTCGCCGGGGGTGCGGTGACCTACGCCAACGAGGCGAAAACCGAGTTGCTCGGTGTGGATGCTGCGCTGATCGAAGCCCACGGTGCGGTGTCCGAGCCGGTCGCCGAGGCGATGGCCGCGGGTGCGCTGCAACGCTTCCGGGCCGATACCGCGGTGGCGATCACCGGTATCGCCGGGCCGGACGGTGGAACCGAAGACAAGCCGGTCGGCACCGTCTGCTTCACCGTGGCGCTGGCCGACGGCGAGTGCTCGACCCGTACGCTTCGACTGCCCGGCAACCGCGCCGATATCCGGGAGCGCTCGACGACGGTCGCGATGCACCTATTGCACCGGGCGCTGAGCGGACAGCGCTGAGCCTATCGGCCACTGTCTTCGTCAGCGAACGCAACGACGCTGCTTTGCGTTGTGCCGAAGCGGATTCCGGTGGCCTCCTTGCCGATCATCGTCACCACGGCCACGCAGATCAGTACTGGCACAATTGTCGCGGCCAGCGCGAAGGGATAGCCATGGGTCGCGGCTAGCCGTTCTTGAATGGGCAGGTTGAACGCCGCCAGCAGGTTACCCAACTGGTAAGTGACCCCCGGGTAGAAGCCGCGGATGGCATCCGGCGACATCTCGGTCAGGTGTGCCGGGATGACACCCCACGCGCCCTGCACGACGAATTGCATCAAACACGAGCCAAGGCACAGCATTGCGGCGGTGTGCGAGTAGGCGAACAGCGGCACGATCGGCAGCCCCAACATCGCGCAGAACACGATGGTGTAGCGGCGGCCGAATCGCTGGGAGAGCGTGCCGAAGATCAGGCCGCCGGCGATGGCGCCGAGGTTATAGGCCACCACGATCCATTTGGCGGTGGTGCTGGACAGCGCGGCGCCTCCGTCGTGGGTGGCCGACAAAAAGGTGGGATACACGTCCTGGGTGCCGTGGCTCATCCAGTTGAACGCGGCCATCAGCAGCACCAGATAGATGAACCGGCGGACGATGGCGGCGTCGCGCAGCACATCGCGGATTCTGGTCTGGGTCAGCCGCATTCGATCTTGCTCGACCTCCCACACCTCGGATTCCTTCACCCGGTACCGGATGATCAGGCTGACCAGCGCCGGGACGATGCTCAGCCCGAACAGCCAGCGCCATGACAACCCGAGGCGGTCCATCACCAACAGCGAGGCCAGCGTTGCGAGCAGGTAGCCGAATGCGTAGCCCTCTTGCAGCAGGCCGGAGAAGAAGCCGCGCCGCTCGGCCGGGACCTTCTCCATCGCGAGCGCGGCGCCCAAACCCCACTCACCGCCCATCCCGATGCCGTAAAGCAACCGCAGGATCACCAGCACAGTGAAATTCGGTGCGAACGCGCACAGGAAGCCGACTGTCGAATAGAACGTCACGTCCACCATCAGCGGCAGTCGCCGGCCCACCCGGTCGGCCCACAGCCCGAACAGCAATGCGCCGACCGGTCGCATCAGCAGGGTGGCGGTTGTCAGGAATGCGACCTCGGTTCTGGTGTGGTGGAAAGTCTTCGCGATATCGGCATAGACCAACACGACCAGGAAGTAATCGAAGGCGTCCATCGTCCAACCCAGCAGCGCCGCAATGAACGAGTTGCGCTGATCGTTGGTGAGCGGCAGCTTTTCGGGCACTCGCACCATCTACCACACCGCCGGCGACGGCGTGGGGTGCACGCGATAACTCAGCTCTTTTCGATGGTGTCCCAAAGCTCGGCCATGGAGTGCAGGATCTCCTCGGCGCGGCCCAACCCGGCCAGGTGGCTCTCCCCGGGCAGGCGATACAACTCGGCGTCGGGCAGGCGGTCGACGACGTGCTGGCCATGGGCAAACGGGACGATGTGGTCGCGGTCGCCGTGCCACCAGCGGACCGGGATCTTCACCTGCTCGAGCCGGAATCCCCAGTCCCGCGCGAAGACGATGACATCGGCGAACGGCGCAGCGAGCTGCTTGCGGGCGCCGTTAAGCAGATCGTCGAGGAACATCGCCTGAAATTCCGGGCGCACCAGCAGACGGCGATCGGCTTCGGGCGACACCCGGGCGTACGCATAAAGCGCAGTGGTGGCAACCGGCCGGATCAGCCGGATCAGACCGACCGCCGCCCACCGGATCGGAAATCCCGCCACTTCGAGCAGCGGTGCCACCTGTGAACCGAATGCCATCACGCCGCCGNCGACGGCGTCCGCGCCGACGGTGGGGGCGACGCCACCGAGCACCCCGACCGCCACGACGCGATCGGGCATCGCCGCCGCGCAACCGAGGGTGTATGGCCCGCCACCGGACAGCCCGATGACGGCCATCTTGTCGATGCCCAGGGTGTCCGCCACGGTGCGCAGGTCATCGGCGAATGCGACGACGGTGTCGTATTGGTAGGGGGTGGACGCGCCGATTCCGGGTCGGTCAATGCCGATCAGACGGATGTGGTGCTCCTCGGCGTAAACGCGGGCTTCGGTCGGGATCTGCCGCCGTGCGCCCGGGGTGCCATGCAGCCAGAAGATGGCGCGTCCCTGCGGGTCGCCGAACTCGGCGAACCCGAGCTGACGATCGTCGCCGACCGCGATGTTGCCTTCCAGCTTGGGACGAGCAATAGCGATAACCATTACCGCAGTGTTACATAGAGCCCACCAGGCAGCGATATGCCTCCGATGGACTGGAGTGACGCATGCAGATCATCGACGCCGACGGACACGTCGCCGAGAACCCATCGTTCGCGATCGAGGCCATGAAACGATGGCCG
>JGI12627J18819_10000798_pt1 | contig 10573 bp, 3 predicted proteins | sample TexAe_OM1H0_M2_FD_18819 | JGI IMG/M metagenome (IMG submission 18819)
CGAAAGTCGGACGAGCTGTTGTGGGTCCTAGAAGGCGAGAATAGGTCCTTATTTATGTCCTTCAACGTCGAATATAATAGAATAGCTGAGAACCTTTGAGAAAAAGCGAGTAGATCACCTAGTACGAAAGGGGTGTCATCCAGGATGACAGCGGCCTTTTTATCCAATCCTGTGGTGATTCCTTTCCCAATTGCGAAGGACTTTCGGAGCATTTCGAAGCCACGACTTTGGAATCCATTCGTCGTGCTCTGGACCAAATCCGCTATACCGAACACGGAAGAAAGGGATGAGGCGTGAGCCTTGTCGGCGACGACGTTCTGCGATGATTTTGTCGACTTCCCATTCAATTTCTCCCATCCTATTCCTTTTCTGGCTTTCACCCGTGACCCTGGGTCCATATGCGACAGGCGAAAGTGAATAAGGCTCGAGGTGAGCGATATTGATGACATTATGGATGGCGAGGGAGGAATCCAGGCGAATACGGTAGGTCACGGGACTTAACTTTTCTATTACCTCATACGGCCCTTCATATCGTTGGTGCAACTTTTTCCCCTGTAAATTCTTTGATTCTAATTGTTTTAAAGTCTTTAAATTTATCAGAACTTGATCTCCTTCCTCAAATTCAAAAGGAATACGATTCTTGTTATAATATTTTTGCTGAAAGGACTGAGCCACTTTCAATGCNTCTTGTGCTCGGCGCCTATAAGCGGTTATGGCCGTAACGAATTCATCAGCGTCAATATTAACTGATTGACTCTCGGTCTCAGATTTGAGTGGGAACCGAGTAATATCCGTACTTGAATCTTGAAGTAAATTTGAGGATGTCCTGGGTAAGTAACCAAATAAAAGGAAAGAAGGAGAATAGTTGGTAGAACTATGAGGAGTATTATTGTACGATAATGCAAATCCATCAAGATATTCATCCCAATTGTCTCGTTTAGGACCAACATAACATCTTAATGCTATTTCCAATATCTGATTCATTACTTCTGTTTGTCCATCAGTCTGAGGATGATACGAAGTGCTGAGTGAACGTTTGATATCCATTTGTCGACATAGTTCTTCCCAAAATGAACTTGTCCAACGAGTGTCTCGATCAGAAATAATCTGATGTGGTAGTCCGAACTTAGTTATTACATGCTTAAATATCAATTCCGCTGTCTTCTCGGTGGTTACGTCAACCGTGGTGGGAATGAAAATAGCATATCGGGTAAGTTTGTCCACAACGACTAAAATGTTATCAAATCCGTTAGCTGTTTTCGGTAGTTCCGGAATGAAGTCCATAGTAATCGTTTCAAATGGTCGAGATGGAATAGGTAAGGATTTTAACATTCCATAAGGAGGATGTTTACGCGGTTTGACCTTTTGACAGATATCACAAGTTTTAACAAAACCTTTGATGTCTCTCATCATACGTGGCCAATAGTAAGTTTGCGATAAACGATAATATGATCGCAAAGCTCCCGAGTGAGCTCCATTAAGAAGTTCATCATGATCTTCTTTGATGATCTTGACTCGTAATCCTTCAGGAACATATAATCGGAGATTTCCTTCCCAATCTTCAAAATAAAGTAATCCTTCATCACTCAAATAATACTGAGGATACTTTGGATTCCAAAAAGTTTCTTCGTTTCGAATTTCATCAATGATCTTCACTAAATGATGGTCTCTAGAGTATTCTTGAATCCATTCATATATTTCTTCTTTATCGAGATAAATTTGTAACTGTTGTTTCGTTGGTTCTGGAGAAGGTACATTTATTGTTTCTTGAATATCTTCTGAAGTTGAATCTTGTAAAGCAGGCTGAATATTTATTGTTTCTTCAAATTTAGGAATCGTTTCGATAATTGGATTTGTTGGTTCTTCGATCATAGATACGCTTTCAATAGGAATGGTTGAGTTTGTCTTCATTTCTTCTTTATGTTTTTGTCCTCTAGTTTGAATTGCTAAGCTGTAAACAGTATTCTTGATAGGATTAGGTTCTTCTTCTTCCTCTTCTTGAAATCGAGCAGCTACCGAGAGTAGTTTAGACTCGAATTGTTCTTCTATCTCTTCTAGGATTGGATTCAAAAGATCTTGAGTGTCCAAGTCCTTGACAGCAGGAATAGAATCAGAGAGAGGGCTATCTTCGAATGGAACTCTTCTTCGTAAACGAGATATAGGGTCAACATTAGAATGAACTCTTCCAGCACGATGCACGATTGTCAGATTAGGATAAGCAGCAAATACAGTACCCCATGACAGTAATCGTCTATTGACATTTTGGAATGTTCGACTCCAAGTCAGAGCAGCGTGATCGGTAATGGCAAATATCTTTTCGCCTTCAATATAAGCTTGAAATTTGATCAACCCTTCTTTTAGGGCTAGTGCTTCTTTCTCAGTGGGAGAGTAATTTCGTTCTGCCGGTTTAAGAGTTCTTGACCAATAAGCGATAACTCGTTCTACTTCGATTTCTGTATTTTCAAAAATTTCAGCCCATTTGGGAGAAGAGTTAGTGATGTCAGAAACATTTCGATCCACTTCTAATACTGTTCTTGGTATGTCTTCTCCTTTGTCATACGCACTTTTCAATTGATCATATAGTTTAGTGCCTTTAAGGTCTTTAACAAGAATGGGTTGAACTTGTTGAAGAATAGCACCGAGTCCATAGTCGCAAGCATCTGTATAAAGACGATAGCCTCTTCCAGGCATTGCAAATGCTCTAATAGGTGCATTAGTAAGAACCTGTTTGCTAAGTTCAAACGCTTCTTGTTCAACATCTGTCCATTTCCATGTTGCATCTTTCTTAAGCAATTTGAAAAGTGGGGCTACAATCCAGGCATAATATGGAATGTAAGCGGAGAAGTACACCATCATTCCTAAAAAGGTTTGCAATTCTTTCACATTAGTGGGTTCTGCAAGTTGACAAATAGCTTCGATCTTGCTCTTTTGTGTTGACACACCGAGTCTAGAAACTTTCTGACCCAGTAAGTTTAATGATTGAAATGCAAAATAACACTTCTTAGGAGAAAGTGTAAGTCCAGATTTCGTAATAGCAGTTAGCACTTTATCAATATCGTGCAAATGCTGGTCAAACGATTTAGAGAAGATAACTATATCGTCAATATATACAAGAGTGAAGGTCCACAAATATGGAGCTAAAACTTCTTGCATTACTCGTTGAAATACCGAAGGACCATTACGATAACCAAATGGTAATCGTTTAAATTGGTAAAGTCCTCGATGACTTCGAAAAGCTGTATATTCTTTAGATTCGTCAGACATTTCTAGCTGAGTGAATCCCGAAAGAGCGTCCAATGTAGTTAACCATTGAGCTCCATTCAATGCTTGTAGAATATCATCTTGCCTTGGTAAGGGAAATTCATCAGGAACAACACGTTCATTAAGTTTTCGATAGTCAATGACCATTCGAGGTTTTCCGTTTCTGAAAATTATGAACGCTGGAGCTCCCCAAGGGCTTACCGATGGTTCTATCACTTCTAGTTGTATCCACTGGTCCATTTGTTTATCCATCACTTCCCGATTAGCGGGAGACTGAGGAAATGGAGGTAATGAAACAGGTTTCGTTTCAGGTTGAAGACGAATTTGAACCTTTGCAGGGTAATGTCCTAACCTTCCATCTATTCCGAAAGCCTTCTCATTCCTAAGTATCATTTTCTCTAGACGTTCTCGGTGTTCAGCCGATAAGTCGGAAGAAAAATTAACTTCTTTCAGTAATTCTGCCTTAGGAGTTTCTTCTGGTGGTACTTCCGCCATTTTTGGTCCTCCTTCCAAAGGCTCATCACCTACTATGTGAGGATAATTATCGTGATTAGATTTAAAACCTAACTCTTTGGCAATGGCATTTATTGCTAGGACTGTAGACTGACAAGATTGAAGTTGTGATGCTTCAACCGAGGAAGAATCATTGAGCTGACTCTTAGCAGAAATCTTTCTGGCTAGAGGTTGACCAACTGAAATGGTAACCTTTGTCTTAGAGAAATTGCTGACATGCAAATAAGGATATTGTTGATCGATTAGTGAATTGGGAGGTGCATAAATGTCTTCCATATTTCGAACAACATTAAATATACTTTCAGCGTATATTACTTCATCCTTATCAGTAAAAATATTGGTTCGAACAGGAACCTTTTTACAGGTAAGAGGAGGAATAATTACACGCTTAGCCGCTTTGATATAAGAATCTTTAGCGGACTTCTTAATCCTTGAGCGTTGTCGCTTGTTATGGCGATGTAACTCTGCTCGATGCAATGCAGCTAACTTATCTTTCTTAGCAGAGATTGACAAGGTTCTTCCTTGTTTGTCAGAAAGAATAGTTCCAGTAGAACTTTCAGCTTCAGTTCTACGATTTGAGGATCCAAAGATAACCTGAGTCAATCCTTGATCTCTCATGATTGATAATTCATATTGATCAGCGAAATCGTTTCCCAATATGAAAGGTGTAGACATTCCTTGAACAATGTATGCTTCTACTTCCATTTTAACTGGTCCATCAGGAGTTTGAAAGAAAATGGGAATACGAATATATCCCGTAATACTAGCTTTGCCCGTTACTTGGACAAGACTGATTTTTCTTCCAGTCAACCTTTTTGGCAACGGTTTGATGGAACGGAAAGTTTTCTCTGATATTAAGGTGATGTCCGATCCTGAATCAATAATGACTTTGGATATCGGTCCATCTAATGAACTTAACGATGCAGGCAAACTAACTGCTTTAGCTCCAAGAAAAGAACATCCTGCAGGTCTAGACTGAATACGTTTTAGTTCTATTAACTTTCCTTTAGAATCAAGCGGTACATGTTCGACTTCAACCTTGAGCGTGTTAGCTCCCAGTTGATCCTCAGGAGGTCTATTTGTTTCGAAGTACGAAAATGAAGTACTAGCGTGAGCTTCAACGATGTTTTCAACGATTTCCCCCCTCGAGCTCAAAAGCTCCTCCAGATTAAGCTTATCTGGATCTTTCTCGACATGCAGTCGAGGAGGGTTTTCTAAAAATCCGAATCAGAAGAATTCTCATAGGATTCAATCACATCATCTTGATTATCCTCTTCATCAGCTTCTTCACAACTCTGATCCTCAGAGGGTTCATCATTAAAGTAATCATCATTTCGGCTGAATTGATAAGCATCTTCATATGCGACTTCAGCTTGGAAAACTTCAACAGAAGTTTCTGCAAATCTTGACCGAGATCGGTCACGTCCTTTAGAGGCGTGCTTGCAATCACGATCCCAATGCTTTAGACTCCCACAGAACATGCAAGGGCGTGCATTTAAATCTTCAGGAGTTCTACCTTTAGATACATTGGAATCATCCCTAGGGTATTCAGGCTTGTATCCTGACCATCCAATAGCATAAGTGCGAGAACCTTTAGTAGCTTTATCTTTCGGTCGAGCTTGAGGTTTGAATGCTTTCTTAGGTTGAGTATCAACAGCATAAGTTCGACTTCTAGATCGTAGGGTAGGCTTAGAATCATCACGCTTGCGGAACTTTGGCTCAAACTGTTCAACCATCATGTTGAGGTTTTCCTCATTATAACGGAGAGCAGATTGAAGTTGCGAAAGTGACTGCAAGTTAGCGGGTTGTAAGATTCCATGCCAAATAGCAGGAGCGGTTTTAAGGATCTCATGAACAATCTGTTTCGGGGTGAAATTATATACCAACGTAAGTAGTTCACTCTTGCGAATAAAGTATTCAGTTGGTGATTCGTTTCCGTGTCCTGATTCTCGGAACCGAGAACGAAGAGCTTTAGACTGCATCTTATTAATCCAAGCTTGGTTCATCCAGTAAGTACGAATTCGTTCACGAAGAGTAGACCAGTTTTGAGAACTGAAACGTCTATCTTCCTCACTGAGTGAATACCACCAGTCTTTAGCTTTTCCTTTGAAACGAGTAGGAACAATATCACCAAGTCCAACAAAAAGAGATGCCGACTTTTCAGATAATTCGTTTATTTGCCTTATCCAACTTCCTAAGACTTCGTCATCCCCATCCCAGGTAGAGATTATATCGGGTTTGAGTTTAGTCTCAAAGTGGATTTCAGATGTATTAACCCATTTATTTTCTCCAAACTGTATAGTTTGACCCCTTTTACTAGGGTTACTATTAGTTGAATTCATAGAAACATTTGGATCAGGTGGAGGATCAGGTGGATCCTTTCCCATATTTCTTTTCCCTTGGTTTCTATTATTATTTACATCATCAGAATCACTATCGTCATCAGAATTGTCAGGATCTCCACCTGGAGTTCCACCAACATGGGTTTGACTATTCTGAGGAGTAACATTAGCTTTATTCATTTCTGATGAGTTAGAGAAATGTTGCGGGAATGAGCTACTAGTGGGATTAAAACTAGCAGCCTGATTGTTAGAAGAATCAAATCGACTACGACGGAATAAACCATAATAGCGATCTGAATTAACTTCCGGAGTAGAAAGTTCATATGGAGCACTGCTTGATATACCGTAGTGGCTTGACACTTGACTCGCTTCAAAAGAAGTAGGAGCAATCCTAGATTCTTGAGGAGTTTCAGGTTTAAACCGAAGTGTTTTAGCCGCTTTAAATGGATTAGGAGATCGTTGAGCTTTATCTTTAGAAATAGTTATTTCTGAATCAGTGTCATGCTTTTTCGAATTAGCATCACTTTCCGAATCAGACCTAAGTTGATTCCTTCGCTTTGTTTCTCTCTTCGCAAGAACCAATTCATTTAAAGAGGGTATTCGAGGGCGTGAATCCTTCTTGACGTCAGGGTTCGCGGTAGGTTTAGAACCTTTACGACCAGCAGACGCAAAAAGATCTTCAATGGTCTGAGTACCAGAAACCATAGCTTTGATGAGCGGGTTAACACGAATAGGAGTCTTTGTAATAAAAGATCCTGGAATGTTTTCGCTTTCCGACTTATCATCATCTTCCTCGTCATCTTCTTCATCTTCTTCTTTAGGATCATGTAGAACAGGTTCTTCAAAATCATAACCTAAAACTAACATCATCTTTAAGAAGGATTCTGCTTCACAGATAAAAGCTGTAGCTAGTATTTCCCAATCATTTCGATTATAAATGCCTTTAAGAGGGAATACACTTCCATCTCCGAATTCAGGCATTAAGCTCTCATAATCAGCAAGAGGAGAGGTTTGGATAACTCTTTTTCCAATTACGTGTAATGTTTCCATAAGTCTCCTATACAGCTCAACATTAAGCTGATAGTAAACGGCAAGGTTTTCTGAAGGGAATTGAACACGGACACCTTGGACAAGAGTAAGGAGCATAGTGACTTCAGGTATAAGTCGATCACTTTCATCCTTCGTTAACATATCCCTGAGAACGTGAACATCACGTCTAAGGCATTTAGAAGCAATGGTGAGAATGTGACTACGACGTTTACCTCGTTGACTTTTGGGACGTATTAATCGATACTCGTTACAAGCGTCAAATTCCCAACTGTCAGCGGCATTCAAAATGGTCTTGTCCTTCAAGTTCACAGTTTCAGTTCGATCACCGACAGGATCATAAACACGAATAGAAATTGGATAAGATTTCTCGTTAAACAATTCTTCTCTGTTATAAACCAGAAAGTCAAAGTCTTTGTGACCAATGTTGAATATAGTTTCTTTCATATTGAAATGATCAGTAATGGTAATAATTGAATGAAACGCACAAAGTTAATTGTTAAGTAGAGTGGCAGTATCTTGTTTCAATAACAATGCAGAGTGGTCCTATCTTATTGCAATAACAATGCAGAGAGGTCCCGACGAGTCCACCAATGTTTCGGTTTCGAATACGGTTGGCTTACGAGTAGGCAAAGGGCTGATACGAGTCCACCAGTGTTTCAAACACAATTAGTAATATAAGGGCAAGCAAGAGGTTAAGGTCCAGTTCTCGATTGTTATCTCACTGCAATGAGATTAGGACTTAATTGTCGGAGCAAAGTAGGGGTAGTTGTCGGAGCAAAGTAAAGGTAGTCGGAGCAAAGTAAGGGTGATTGTCGGAGCAAAGATGTTAGAGTCGAGGGTAATCCGCAATAGACTTTTGAGGGTCCGAGACAGAGCGAGTCGTTATCTACTAATGCAGCTTCTTACAATAGACGTTTGACGGTCCGAGACAGAGCGAGTCGTTATCTGCTAAAGTAAGGCGTATACGATAGACGGGTGAGGTCCGAGACAGAGCGAGTCGTTATCTACGATCGTACGTATGTTGAGTCTCAGGTGACGGCTGAGGGCGTCGACGAAGTCGAGGTAAATTTGGGTGGTAAAAGATAAGATGTATTCTTCAGCTACAGGAAACTACTTGTATATATACACAAAGGAATGAGTCATACTGAAACAATGAGTTATATTGATACCTTGAGTCATACGACTCACTATGAGTCACACGACTCATGCAGTGTTATGAGTCATATAATTCAATTAAGGCTATGTACTAACTGAGTCATCCTGTGCAATGAGTCATATGAGTCAACAGGGTTGTATATTAACTGAGTCATCCTGTGCAATGAGTCATATGAGTCAATTGGGCTGTGCATTGAATGAGTCATCCTATGCAATGAGTCATATGAGTCAATTGGGCTGTGCATTGAATGAGTCATAAGTGTCAATTTGGTTATGCAAAGACAATCCGAGAAGCAAATTATAGCTATTGTCTCTAAATTAACAAAACCCTGACACAGCTCCTCCTTCAAAAGGTTTGCATTTGAGGATTGGAAAAGCAAATTATATGATGACGCAGTTAGAGTCACTAAGGAAGTTCCTAGATGTTTCTGGTTCTTCTGGAAAGAAAGTCCCTCCTTGTGAATTTGTAGTAACTCCATATTCCATCAAGTATTCTTGATACCGTGAAGCATTCGCCTTGCAATATTCTTCTCGAGTACAGGGGATCCATGCCCAACCTGGCTTTTTTGGATAAGTAATCATCAACTCGTATTGGTCAACAGTAAGTTGTGGCCAATGTCGTGACTCGATTGGACGGAGAAAGTAGTCGATTTCTTCTCCTGGTAGTCTTCCAATGTTTATGGCAACTGGTGAAGGAGTACGAATAATGTTGTTCCTAACATTTGGGGTAGGATATCCTTGCGTTTGAGATTGGGTGTCCAGTAGCGGTGGAGTCAAGGGTCGTTGAATTGGAAGCTCAAAAGCTTCTTCTGGTTGATAATGGAGATAGAGATGCATTTGACGAATGTAGGCGATGATAGTAGTGACAATATCGAGAATCGATTGGATCATGAGGAATGTTTATGTTGTTTGGCAAAAACGTTTCGGAGTTAGCCGTTAGATTGACATAATGAGTAAATAATGCTGAGAACATTTGAGTGTAAATTGATATTGAAATGAGAAAGGTAATAAGACGGAGTCATAAGAGTTCATTTCTCTTGGGACACTTAGAAACATTCGACTTTACTGTACAGAGGATTCAAGTTACTAGAGTCTTTAACTATTTACAAGAATTGTTGTTATGAAACATGAGAGAAAAGTTACATTTGTTGTTATATCTCTTGAAATAGAAAAAGATTTAGATGAAACGAGGAGAAGTAAAGATAAATCCTTCATCATCAACATTGAACTGAGATCCACTAGACCTTATAGTGGGAAAAGGAGTGCGGACACGATAGGTTGATCCGGGATCACGATCGTAAGCGGAAGAGTTTCCTTCATTGTCGATAATAAGATTGTGGAGACGAGGGTCAAAAAGGGAAGGAAGATAAACAGAGTTGACTGAAAAACAAGTAGCAACGGATAAAGCTTCGTTATCGACAGAGTCTTCCTTATCGTCCTCTTCAATAAATTGAGTGTTAATATTGAGACCCTGAGCTATAAGTTCATCCTTCAATTGGTGAAGAAGTTCGGAAATTGAAGCATGAGATTCCATTATGTCCCCAATCGTAGCCGGTTCCTTGAAGAACTCCTCAACGGCGGAAGAGGAAGTATGAGGCATGAATAGAGGATCGGTTGGTGAATACGGACGAGAAGAGTCGTCATCATCAAAGAAGGGAGGTAGAAAATAATGAACTTCTTCAGGTAAAGGAGTAGGATTCATGACGGGAGTAATCGGCTCCGAATTGACTCCTTTGTCGATCGAGAGATTGGCAAGGGCGGAGGCGACATCGTAACCGTTGATGGGAGAGTGATAGATATCGATCAAATCCTGAAGAGCAGAAGAAGGTCTTGAATAAGGATTATTCTCCAATCCAGCCATCATCTCCGGACTGTTGATAATCCGCTCCGTGATTGTAGCTCGAACAGGGTCAAAACGAGGGAGAAGCAGATATAATTCCTCAGCAAAGGATTTAGGAGTAAGAATACGGTCCCAAAGTTCAGCCTTATCCTCCCCATACTTCTCATGAAGTTTCGCAAGAAAGTAGAAAGACGAAAGGGAAATTTCTTGGACCCGATTCCAAACTTCGTTGACTTGATCTAAAGATCCACGAACATGAATGAAGTTTTCATCCATATCATTGATCATGGGAGCTGGAAGACCTAAGGGGAGGCCTGCGATCCCGACAGGAAGCTGGTTCTGGAGTATGAAGTTCCGGGGGCTATCCGGATTTGCATATCCCTCCGGGGAGTTGGGAAAAAGAATGAGCCAA
>JGI12627J18819_10000799_pt1 | contig 10569 bp, 11 predicted proteins | sample TexAe_OM1H0_M2_FD_18819 | JGI IMG/M metagenome (IMG submission 18819)
CGAAGCGCCGTTCCATTCCTGGGCGGGATTCCTCTTTTTCCGCTTCCAACAGCTTCTTCAATACCTTGTCGACGATCAGTTTGGAGCCAGTCGCCGATTGAATGACGAATTCTTTCTGGCCGGGTGACAGGTACTTGACGATCACAACCATCTCCGCGTCCCGCGTGCCTGGAAATCCTTGGTATTGCACCCGATAGGTTCTGGTGCCCTGATAAGCGTGAAGTGCCTGGGCACGATGAAGATTCATCAGGGCAAGGTTGTGTACCACTTGCTCTGCAGTGAGTGGAGCAGGGTTCACAACGCGTCCAGCAGCGGGCTGCTGCGCGCTCGCGGGCTGATACAGCATTGTGAGGATCACGAGCCATAGGATCACGAACGGAGCACGGAGGCTCAGGGCGCCTCTGACGGGCGTCATTGCCCGAGGATCTGCTTCGTGCGGTTTCATAGTGAAGCCTTCATCACGGTCGCCTGCAGCGGCACTTTGACACAACAAGTATTCGATTTGTGGCGTTCAAATACTGGTCAAAATTGACCACGAAAGGCCAGTGAACAGGTTGCCCTGTCACCGTATGGGCTCGCCGCCACTGCGCGGAAATGGATTTCAAGCTGCCTGCATCGTTCCGGAATTCCGATCGCTCCAGAGGGGCAAGGACGCGCAGCAGTCCGCACCGATCTCAACCGCCGGTGGGCTTACGCGGTCAACCTTCTACCGTGGCGAGCAGAAAGTCGAGGAGCGTTTTCTCTGCCCAATAGCCTGCGTCGCCGGGGTCGGGCGACAGAAAGGCGCAGTGACCTCCGTGCCTGGTCTCGACCAGCACGACACGGGGGTTGGCGCGCAATTTGGCGCGAGTGTCGGGAGTCAGGCGGATGAACGGATCGTCGAGAGCCTGCAAGATCAGCGTGGGCACAGCGATGTCTTGCGCCCAGTTGGAACTGGCAACGCTATGGTAGTAGTCGTCCGCACTGGCGAAGCCGCCGTATCGCGCGATGACCTGTTCGTCAAATTGGCGCATGGTGCGAATCTTACTGAGGCCATCGGCGGAGTAGAGATCGGGGTAGAGTTCAACCTTTTGACGAAAGTGCTTGAGCATTTCCGCGAGAAACCTGCTCTCGTAAAGGCGGTTCTGCGGCTCATGCAATGCGGCGGAGGAGGCAGCCAGATCCATGAGTGGCGAGACACCGACAACGGCCTTGAGATAGGGCGGTACGGCGGTGCCCAGCTCTCCGGTCAGCTTTAGAACTAGATTGCCGCCCATGGAATAGCCAACCAGTGCGAAGCTGCGAATGAGGTGCGTGCGGGCCAACTCGGCCATCACAATAGCGACGTCCTCGGAGCGCCCCGCGTGATAGATGGAGGGGGACAATTGTCTACCGTTGCCACAGCTCCGCATATTCATGCGTACGACGTTGCAGCCGGCTGCCCAGGCACGCGCCGAGTTTCCCAGTACATACCGCGAAGAGGAGGAGCCCTCAAGCCCGTGAACAATTACCAGCGTTAGCCGTTCACTGCGGACCTCGGCGGGTTGCCAATGGCAATAGCACAGCACGAAACTTGCTCCGTGGGAGGTCACGGGTTCCACTTCGATGATTTGGCTTTCCGGTTCCGGCAGAGAAAAAGTGCGTGGCAGGAAGGTGCCAACGATGGTTTGCAGATGGCCGTTGCGCAGGAAACGACGCGGCACAAAGGGCCGCATCCACGGCGAGGCCTCGGTGATTTCGAACCGGTCCTCTTTTGTCGCGCCCATTGGGTGCCTGATTTCCCTTACCGATACTTATTGCGATGCGTACTCAGGGATTGAACTTTGCTGGTGTGACGCGCAAAGGAGCCGGTTCCCGTCCCCCCGGAGGAAAGCCGGGAGGGCAGAGGAACGCGGGCCAGACCCTTTCATAATTCGTAAAGCTCGTTGAAACAATGACACTCCATCGGGAAGGCGGAGTGCCCGCCTCCCCTTGGAACATGCTCGTGGTTCTTATGCGGGTACGGGAGGGGACAACTTATGGTAGGTCGAGTTAACAACCTCACACGTCTGAACGCTGGGATTTCCATCGATCAGCTTTGAACATATCTTCACCACTTCGGGATAAGTATTGGTGTTGTAGTTTTCTGCATCCCTTTTGGTGTCCCACAGACTGATTGCCGTCACATCCACTCCGCTGGGACTGGTGAACGTAATCTCGTCCCTAAAGCCCGCTTGTTTGCGGAGTAAGGGGAGAATCTGGCTCTCAAATACGTGGCCGTACTCAGAGAGCATATTGGATTTCAGATGAATAGAAACGTTGCGTGCGAACATAGGTCCTCCTTAAGAGGCTATTGTTAGCTAAGGAGAGAGTACTTCAGATGGGCTGACTTAGTTCAGGGAACCTGAAAGAGTGGGAGGTGTAATAACCTGCTCACCTCTAACTTTACGCGAAAGAAGTAGGTTTGTCTATGGGTATAGGCGAGAAACAATTTTGAGTACAATCACTTCGCACAGCTCAGACCGGTTTTTATGGAGAGGCTCTTATCTAGCCACTCTTCCGTAAGTCCTTCATATTTACACGTGGATCTTGGAAAAGTAATGAAACATCCCAAGAACTACCTTCAGCAGCCATAAAAACCGTAGCGACGACCACGACGCCATTCAGGATCGATTTGATGGACTCCCGCATGGGGATGAAGTAATTCACGAGCCATAGCAAGGCTTCCCACTACGATCAACGCACTGACAACCGTAATGAACGGCATACTATGTTCTCCTCTGCGCCCTTGCCTCTGGCTAGAGGCAGACACCAACAAAGAGTCGTATCCAGTTATTGTTCCGAAGATGCGGAGCAATAACTGAGCTAAATTGCTCACGGCTGGCTAATGAACTAGAGAAGAGCCGCTGCTAAACGTATTGGGAATCCGACAGCCCACTGCGATTGCGCGCGCATGCATCAGGCAGTATCACCAAGTACGTTGATTCAACGGGGGAAAGACAAATTTGCACTCTGCTGAATCTGATACGGGTAAACTCTAACCGAGGCCAGAAAAAACCATGGATACCGTGTTAGCTTAATGTGCTCGACTTCCGCGGCATTGTAGTGCTCACTGACACCGCGAAGAGCCACTTTGAGTGCACCCGCAATCGCTTTCTGTGATGTTTGCCCAACGCCGCCTCTCATCGATTTCTCAGCAATCCAGGTGAAATGCCATCCGTATTGTCGGATTTTCTGCTCGAGCCAGCGCGCGTCACCGGACTGCACGAGATTCCAGCCTTCCTGAAACTCTGCTTTCACAAGTTCGAAATCATAAGGAAGTGCCATGCTTCCACGCAAGAGCACGGTACGTTCAGCTATGTCATGCATCGGATTCTTTTCCTAATCTGCGTTATCGGCTCAGTCGGGCACGCTAAGAGATGCAGTCGCTCCAGCGCGCGGACTCTGCGGAAAAGCATGTGAAGATACGGGGTCCATCGGCTGGACGATGGCGTAGTCGATCGGGCTGTGGCAAAAAGCACAGCGTGTTTGCTGGATAAGGCAAGGGGACTCGCTAAGGACCTGTGGAAATGCCCTCAGGCATTCCGTGCAGACGACCATCACGTACTCTTCGCCGGAAGGGCCATGTCCATTCTTCGGAATCCAGATGGGTGTCAGCGTGCTGGGCCGTTGTGGAGAGAACATCTTTTGCAGGTAGGCTATAGTTTCCACAATCTGCAATAAAGAACCCACATGAGTTCCTTTTTCATGGAAAGCATCGGCGGCAACCCCAGGAGGCACATCATCGCCTGAAAATGAGCCGCTCATGGCGATGACCTGGATCATGGGAAACCGGCGGCGGACCACCGAGAGCAGCTCGAAGCCGGACATGCCCGGCATATTCAAGTCACAAAGAATGATGTCGGGGATTTCATTCCGTATCGCGATAAGGGCGGAGAAGCCGTCTTCAGCCGTTCTGACTCGATATCCGGATTCATCAAGGATGGCGGATAACGATTGGAGAGTCGAAATATGATCCTCGACGATGAGGAGTTTTGCTTTTTCACCGGGCACAGTAGGCCCTCCTTCGGGCATCCAACTATTCCCGACCTTGAGCATCGCACGGCAGATATCACCGGTATGTTCAATTTTGCTCAGCTTGCGCCCTGAGATTAATCCGATTCTGACTCGCTCAGGGGCGGTTTGGAGGGCAGCTCTTAGGAGAGCCTGACAAAGATTCTTCAGTCGTGCAGAATCACATTGAGCAGCGACTTATGAACCCGGATGCGACCGTTGTAGTCAATAAAGCCGTGTTTGCGAAAGCGGTTCATGAAGAAGCTGACGCGAGAGCGGGTAGTGCCGATCATCTCCGCCAGAGTCTCCTGCGTGATCTTCGGAATCAGCGTTTCCGGTTCCAGATCCCCTGGCTTGCCAAACTCCGCCATCAAAAGGAGAATCCGCGCCAGACGCTTTTCGCTGGAATTGAAAAGCTGATCCACAAGGTCGGCCTGCGTGCGCATGCTGCGGGCGAGCAGAAACTTCAGGAAAAGATCGGAGAATGCATGCTCTTCGTGCATCACGCGGATCATCTCCTCGCGTTCGATTTTAAGGGCTGTACAGGCGGTGATCGCAGTGGCCGTCGCCAAGCGGAGGCCCACCGCTCCGGCAATGGACTCCTCTCCAACAAAATCACCAGCGGAGAGAAGCGTAATCGTGGCCTCTTTCCCGTTTTTTGACACGACGCTAAGTTTCGCGCGGCCTTTCTGAAGATAGAAAACAGAGTCAGCGCGACTACCCTGCGAAAAGAAGGCTTGATTAGCTTTGACTTGGATGATTCTTCGCCCTAATCCGGTGCTCGCGAGAAAGCCAGCGGCGTCAAATGCCCTGTTTCTCAGTTCAGTCATATAGATAGTCCCCTTTCCTTGAGGCCTTGCCGGGGACGGTTACCGTATCCGTCTGAAGTCCGCAGGGGATTCCCCCCCAATATTATCAACTGTGGGAATCGCCGGGCCAAGCGCGAATGCGGGCAACCTGCGCATCATGAAGCAGATGGAGGAGCTGCATCGTGGGCGAGCGACTTTAAGTGTCGCACCGTGCGGACGCAATCTGTCTGCTTTGCTCACCCTGTGTGATCGGAAGGCTGAATCGGTTATGGTTTAGCTTTCTTATTGTCTTCCCGCATAAGATCAACAAGACGGGTTCCACGTGAATTGCTGACCGAATTCTTGAGCAAGTGAAATGCAAAACAATTTCCTTTCTGGGTCGATTTCTGGAGATATCTCAGTTTGTGGCGTATGCTTAAGAAGTAGTCCGGTTATTCTTCCTCGCCTTCAGTCGTCCATCCTTCGCTCGAGACGAGCACCTTCCAAGTAAGCAACAGTACGACTGGAGCCTCTATGACTCTCATTAAGAGATCTGACGTAAAGAATCACCTTTCCACCCGGGCAAATAAGGTTCTGTTTCCATTTAAACCAGCCAGCGGGCCGGATGCCATCGGCAGTTCAGAAAGCGAACCTCGCGACACGAAACCAAGAATCCCGAACTCTGGCGATCCAAGCGAGATCCCGACCGCAAAAAAGCCGTAGGCGTGAATCCTCAGACGATATTCCTGCACGCTGGGGCACTTTCTTCGCGCTGGGGCACTTTGCCCGAAGGGATCGCTCTGAGACAGGGTCAGTTTTGCGAAACATGGATGTCGGTCACAGTACGATGCTATTCGCTCTGGAGCAGGATCAGAAACGCCGGTTGGCACTCTATGTGGTTAGCGGATGCCGATTCGCATCATAGTATCGGCCTTACGGCAACGACAGCTATCGATAAGGCGATAGCTCGTGCTCTAAGCCGGGTGAAGGTCAGGTTCAATGCCGCCGAACTGACTTCGGTAAAGATATCCAAGTATCGAGGTTTCCGCATAACTAGGATCACGCGTTGTGCGCGGCATATCCAAACAAGCTTCACTCAACCTGGTTGACGAGATGACGATCCGTCAGTTGTGGGCAGAAGAATCTTAGGCTCACAGGACAAGTCTATAAGCGCTCTCATCAATAAGCTCATATGGCGTATGCCATACCCACGACATGCGAAAGCAGAAACCATGACTTCCTCAGAAGTACTACTTAGCAACGAAATATCTGGGTCTTATTCAGCAGAGCCTCATGGGCTGCCTCTACCAACACGCATTGCATTCATCGGCAATTACCTGCCGCGGCAGTGCGGCATAGCTACTTTCACAACAGACTTGTGTATTGCGATAGCAGCCGAATATGGCGCAGGACGCCTATTTGCGATTCCAGTCAACGATCCGGACTCAAGCTATCAATATCCAGAACAAGTCCGGATAGAGCTTGGACAGGAGGACTACGGCTCATACGAGCGGGCTGCTGAGTTTCTCAACTTTAATGGCAACGACCTGGTTTGCCTGCAGCATGAGTACGGAATCTTCGGAGGAATGGCGGGCAGCCACATACTAGGGTTACTTCGCAAGCTGAAGATGCCGCTGGTGACGACACTTCACACCGTACTGCGTGAACCGGATGCAGGCCAACAAACAGTACTCGACGAAATCGCCCAGCTATCAGACCGTTTGATTGTGATGAGCGAGCAGGCAGCGTGTCTTCTGCGCGATGTATATGGCGTGCCCGGCGAAAAGATCGATGTCATTCCGCATGGGGTGCCCGACCTTCCCTTCATGGACCCCAATTATTTCAAGGACCTGTTTCACACTCAGGGGAAATTCGCGCTGCTTACATTCGGCCTGCTGTCGCCAAATAAAGGAATCGAAAATGTAATCCGTGCACTGCCGGCGATCCTGACAAAGCATCCAAACCTGGTTTATATCGTCTCCGGAGCAACGCATCCGCATATCAGGCGGCGCGAGGGTGAGCGGTACAGAGAAGAGTTGCAAGCGTTAGCTGCGGAGTGCGGCGTTTCCTCGCACGTCATCTTTAACAATCGATTTGTGAGCACGGAGGAAATGATCGAGCATGTGGGTGCTGCAGACATCTACATCACCCCCTATCGTCAGGAAGCTCAGGTTGTTTCCGGTACGCTTGCGATCGCGCTCGGCGCCGGAAAGGCGATTATCTCTACGCCATACTGGCATGCGAAGGAACTGCTTGCTGATGAACGTGGCGTGCTGGTTCCATTCGATGATCCTGCCTCCATTGCAGATGCGGTAATCAGGCTACTCGAGAATGATGCGGAGCGGCATGCGATGCGAAAACGCGCTTATATTCATTCACGCGGAACGACATGGCAAAAGACAGCGCAAGCGTATATGACGAGCTTCCAGCGCGCACGCGTCGAACGAATGTTCCGGCCACGTGCAGCGTTGCAGGACATCTTCGCAGCAAAAACAACTGATACGTTACCCGCATTCGATACCTCGCATTTATCAAGCATGACGGACGACACGGGCATTTTGCAGCATGCCATCTTTTCTCTGCCTAATTGCCTTGAGGGTTATACAACAGATGACAATGCGCGTGCGCTCATCGTGACAACTTTGGCGAGCGAGTCACCTTTTTGCAATCGTCATGAGTATGCGACTCTTTCCCGCCGGTACCTGGCTTTTCTGTGGCTGGCCTTTCATGAAAAGACGGGGAGGTTCAGAAATTTCCTGAGCTACAACCGCGTATGGCAAGACGAAGTCGGTTCAGAGGATAGCCACGGTCGCGCCTTATGGGCGCTCGGAACAGTACTTGGCCATTCGGAAAACGCCTCTCTGAGAGGTGCGGCAGGCAGGCTCTTCGAGATTTCGGTCCCGGCGGCTCTGACATTCTCCAGTCCGCGTGCCTGGGCCTTCTCGGTGCTGGGAATGCAGGCATATCTGGACTGGTTTCCCGGAGACAGGGTGATTCAAGGAGCTCGCAATCTCCTTGCGAACCGGTTACTGGACATCTATGAACACAGCCATTCAAAGACTTGGCAGTGGTTTGAGAAGAGCCTTTCCTACTCAAACGCGAGATTGCCACAAGCACTCCTGATCGCAGGTTCGCGAAGTGGCAACACGAGGATGATCGAAGCAGGCTGTGAATCTCTTCAATGGCTTGTCACCGAACAACACCGAGGTGATGAGGAAATATTCGTTCCGATAGGCTCCCGGGGGGTATTCACAGAAGGCGGAGAGAAGGCGCGCTTCGATCAACAGCCGGTCGAGGCCTGTGCAACGATCTCTGCTTGTTTGCAGGCATTTCACCTTACCAGAGAAAAGCATTGGCTCGATGAAGCCTGGTGTGCGTTCCGTTGGTTTCTCGGTGAGAACGATCTTCAGGTCCCACTCTACGATGCGACAACCAGTGGTTGCAGAGACGGGCTCCATCCCGATCGTGTCAATGAAAACCAGGGAGCTGAATCCACGCTTTCCTTCCTGATGGCGTTGCTCGAGATGCGAAACATAGAACTTCCTACACCAGAAAACATGAATCCTGAAATGAGCGTCTCCCTTTGAACCCAATCACGCTGCCAGCAACATCGCTAGAAGCCTTTACTGTGGTGCAGCAAAAGGCACAGGAACTGTCTGGCGATTCTCTATTCACGCGTCATCCGGGTAACCCGATTCTCAGCCGAAAAGTCTGGCCGTATCCGGTAAACAGTGTCTTCAATGCAGGCGCGACGCTGTTGCCCGATGGAGACACCCTTCTGCTTTGTCGCGTAGAAGACCGACGAGGGCTGTCGCATCTTTGCGCTGCTCGTTCAGCGAACGGAGTTGACCGGTGGCGAATCGATCCGCAGCCAACGTTGATGCCAAATCCTCGTGAATATCCGGAAGAGGTCTGGGGCATCGAAGATCCGAGAATTACCTACGTTCCCGAATTACAGCTATATGCAGTTGCCTATACCTCCTTTGCCCGAGGCGGTCCGGGCGTTTCACTCGCACTGACGAAAGACTTCAAGAGCTTCGAGCGGTATGGAGTCATCATGCCGCCGGAAGACAAGGACGCTGCGCTGTTGCCGCGCAAAATCGGAGATTCCTGGGCACTGATTCACCGGCCAGTTACAACGCTCGGCGCTCATATGTGGATCTCATACTCGCCGGATCTGCAACACTGGGGCAGCCATAAGGTAATACTCCAGGCGCGACGCGGTGGATGGTGGGACGCAAACAAGATCGGCCTTTGCTCACCACCGATTGAAACAGCAAAAGGCTGGTTGGTGATCTATCACGGTGTGAGGCACACGGCGTCCGGCAGCATCTATCGCCTGGGACTTGCTCTCTTTGACATCGATAGGCCGGACATCTGCCTGCAACGAGGAGATTCCTGGATGTTTGGTCCCGAAGCTGATTATGAGCGAACGGGAGATGTTCGAGACGTCGTCTTTCCGTGCGGGCAAACCATCGGGCCGGATGGGGATACGATTCATCTCTATTACGGCGCAGCCGACTCATGCATAGCATTGGCGACCGGAAGCATTCGCGCCCTTCTTTCATGGCTTGACCTGCACTCCAGATCAGAAAGCACAAATGATATTTAACACGATCATGGACCTACGCTGGCCCCGCAGCGTTCCACGGATACTCTGGCTACGCCGACAATGCCCATGCTGTACGTCAATTGAATTTCAGACCGCCGATTCGCATTTCCTGGATCGGCTTCTGAGATTGGTCGCGCTGTCTCCGATCCGCTGTGTCAATTGTTGGCGGCGGTATTACTGGTTTGCAAAAAATAAAACCAGATAGGTATGAGCGCTGGAATCACTTCGCCGGAAACAATGAAACGACCCATAATTCCGCCTCATCGCGACAAAGAGAGAAAACTTAATGGATCCTATACAAGACTCACTCGCTCGTACCTCGAATGATTTGTTGTTTAGCCTGGATGGAGAATATTGCCGGAAACCGCTTAATTATGAGATTGTCGTTCAAAGCGAGAAAGAAGTGCAGGACATCCAGAACGCTCCTGGCGTCACCGTGGGTCCCTATCTGGTCGAGTCGGGACAAACGCATCTACTGACCTCGATCAGCATCTATAGTCAACGGGGCGAAAGCCGAGAGCAATTGCGACTGCTCTACATGAATGCTATTGCACTCCGGATCTGGAAAGAGATGGACAGGCAACCCAACCTAATCGGTGCACAGCATCGACCACCGCGAACTGCCTTGCTGGCATTTGGCGTTCCCTTCAGCGAATAAATAGCCCAAGATCAGTCCTGACACAAACGCGCTAGTGTTTACTGATTTCCACTTGTTTGGATGTATAAGTCGCTGAAGTGAGGAACGCTTGGTAGAGCGTCTCACCTCCCGCCGGCTGATCCGAAGGTATGGTCGATACCATCGTTCAATTGTTTCGTGTCTATGCCTCTGGTGTGATCAGACTTGTGCACGCCAGTCATCAGGAACCTGCATGGGAGAGTTTCTGATTAAAAAGAACGCACCCTGACACATGCCATTCGCCAGATCGAAAACACGGTGTACATGGCTCAAGTGCACACTAGATGCGGCCGAGATGAAGGAACGTTGCACGCCTCCGATGGTCGACTTGAAGCCGCCTATTCATTCCGGAAGAAGAGATGAAGAATCGACAAAATAAACACAGCGGAGAACTGCCGAACGCACATCTGAATAACAACTGGGTGGGTCCCGAGAGAACACCGCTCAAAACCTCGCCTGCACAAATCCGCCAACATCGCATT
>JGI12627J18819_10000801_pt1 | contig 10539 bp, 6 predicted proteins | sample TexAe_OM1H0_M2_FD_18819 | JGI IMG/M metagenome (IMG submission 18819)
GGCACTACAAGATGAACCGGCATACGACTTCCTGCACAGCGATGAACGATATCCGGCGCCGATCAAGAAGATAGGGCTGCTGCCGCCGGCTTATTGAGGTCGGCGAGTGAGGGCAACGATGTCGCGGCTTCGCTGAGGAGGATATTCCCGTTTCTCTCAGCGAATTGCGATCTGGCGCAAATAAATTAGCTGTCTGAAATTGCGTGGTTCGTTTTTCGACGGATAAGATCGCTGGGCTCGCTCCTACGTTCGCGCATGCCCCCACTATGCGTCCCTTCTCACTGAGCGAGTGCAAAGCCAAAACAAACCGGAGGAAAACCTGTGTCTCATTTCGAGCGAATCTCTCTTGTAATTCGTTGCAACGCGTCAAGATTGCTGGCCGGACTCGCGCTGGCGGGCATGTGCGGATTGCCCGGCGTAGCTGCCGCGAAAACCTGGTGCGTGAACCCTGGCGGAACGTCGGGCTGTAAGTCCACAATCGGTGCGGCTGTTGCCGCGGCAGCATCGAACGACACGATTCAAGTAAGCCAGGGAACATATAAAGAGCAGGTGACGATCACGAAGTCACTCTCATTGATTGCTGCGTCGGGAGCATCACCTGCAATCGATGCGACCGGCAAGAATAACGGCATTTTCATTAACGGTATGTCGGCGGCCCCTCATCCAGGAGTAACAAATGTGCTGGTTTCAGGGTTCTCGATTCACAATGCCAAGTTCGAGGGGATTCTGGTAGTGAACGCTGCCAATGTGACCCTGGTCAAGAATCACGTTTTCGACAACAATCGGGCTCTTGATATTGCAACCGGAACGTGCCCGGGCGTTCCTTCGTTTGAGACGAACGAAGATTTGGACTGTGGCGAGGGCATTCACCTGATTGGCGTGCTTTATTCGTCGATCGTAAATAACGAGAGCGACTTCAACTCGGGCGGGCTGCTTATCTCAGACGAGACGGGTGCAAGCCGAGACAACCTGATCAGTAGCAACAACATTCATGACAATCCCTTTGATTGCGGCATCACGCTGGCGTCGCATGGGCCGGCGACAACTGTGATTCCGAGCGCGAAGGTCTCATTCGGCGTGATCCGCAATACGATCGCGCATAATTCGGCAGTGCACAACGGCTATGAAGTTCCGGGCGCCGGGGCCGGAGTGGGAGTATTTGCGCCATTTCCGGGAACGACCGCAACGGAGAATGTGATCATCGACAACAACCTGGTGAACAATGGGCTTCCGGGCGTGACGATGCACAATCATGCAGCGGCTCCGCCTCCAGCACCGCCGATCAACATGAACGGCAATATCGTGGTCGGCAATCACTTCTCGGGGAATGGAGCAGATACGGAGGACGCAGCCACGTCTGGACCGACCGGGATCAATATCTACAGCGTGGCCCCGGTGATCTCGACCGTGATCTCGCAGAATGTGTTCGAAGATGAGTCGATCGACATCGCCTTCAAAGCACCTGCAAGCGAACTCAACGTCCACCTGAACGATTTCAATACGACCGGAATCGGCATCCAAAATCTAGGCGCGGGAGCTGTGAACGGAACCTACAACTGGTGGAATTGCGCTGGCGGACCAGGTGCAACGAAATGTGCGACGGCGTCTGGTCCAAGGGTGGTCTTTACGCCGTGGCTGACGTCGCCCTTTGCAGATGAGCAGTAACAAGAGCGAAGAAGAGCAAACCGCAGCCGGACCTGGAATTGGTCCGGCTGTGGTGTCTTAGCGCGCAGAGTTTTCGATTTCGAGGAGTTTCTTTTTGCGGTCGAGACCCCAGCGGTATCCGTGCATTGTGCCGTCGGTGCCGATGATGCGGTGGCAGGGGATGACAACTGAAGCGGGGTTAGTGGCGCAGGCGCGGGCGACGGCGCGAATCGCTCCTGGCTGGCCGATTTTCTTGGCGAGCTGGGCGTAGGTGAGGGTTTCTCCGCGAGGGATGGTGCGGAGGGCCTCCCACACGCGCATTTGAAATGCGGTTGCGCGGAGGTCGAGCGGCAGGTCGAGCGCCGCGGGGTGTTCCGTGAGCTGCGAGATTACTTGCTCGAGCATAGGCGCGAGATCGGCGCGCGGCTGGAGGTCGGCGTCGGGAAACATTTCGTGAAGGTCGGCAGCGGCCTGCTTTTCTGTTGAAGCCATGAGGACGGCGCAGAGTCCGCGGTCGGTAGCCGCGATGAGCAACTGGCCGAGCGGGGATGCTCCGACGGCGTAGCCGATGGATTGCCCGAGTCCACGGTTGCGGAAGTCCTGGGGCTTCATGCCGAGGTGTTTGGCGGAATAAGCGCGGGATGAGCTGGAGTATCCGGCTTCGTAGATGGAGTCGGTGATGCGAGAGCCAGAGTTGGCGAGGCTGTTGCGGAAGGCAGAAGCTCGCTTGTGCGACTGGTATTGGCTGGGGCTGACGCCGAGGACGCGCTGGAAGAGCCGCTGAACGGTGAAGGGCGAAAGTCCGGCGATGCGGGCGAGTTCCGAGAGTCTGACCGGGCGGTCGGTGTTCTGGTTGAGGTGCGCGCAGAGTGTCTGAACGGTCCGCGCGTCGGGAGCTATTCCGGCGGGATTGCAGCGCTTGCAGGGGCGGTATCCGGCGCGGAGGGCGTTGATGAGGTCGGAGAAAAACTCGACATTGCTGCGGCCGGGTCGGCGGCTAGGGCAGGAAGGGCGGCAGAACACACGGGTGGTGCGGACTCCGTAGAAGAGCTGGCCGTCGGCGCGGGCGTCGCGGGACTGGACGAGGGTCCAGGCTTCGTCGATTGTGGGGTTGGGGAGTGGCATTGCTGTGACCATGGTATCGCTCCTGTGTTAGATCGAGGATGCCATGGGGTGGATTCGGGAACACTCCGAATCTTGCGGGAGAAGTGAGTCGTTTGGAGGCGTGCTCTCTGCAGGATAACGTCTAACGAACGTCCGAACGTCGTGGTTTAGAGGGTGAACAAGACCGGGAAACGCATAAAGGTTTAAGCTTCTCAATGCCTAACTATAAGGGGCTTTTGTGCACCGAATTCTTCCTGACCTGAAGCTGGTGTTCCGGCAATTGCTTAAATCGCCGGTGTTCGCAATTACCTCCGTCCTGATGCTGGCGCTGGGAGTCGGGGCGACGACGGCCATCTTCTCAATTGTGGATGGAGTGTTGCTGAGGCCGCTGCCTTTTCCGGAGCCGGACCGGCTGGTGACGCTGGGCGACCAAGTGAGCGGGACGGATTGGGGAAGGCAGGATTCGGGTCCGGTGACTGGGCCCGAGGTGGTGATCTATCCGCGCGACACCAAATCGTTTGAGGCACTGGGCGGCTATGGATACGACGGGTTGGAGCTGTCTGGAATCGGGCAACCTGCGCAGATTGTTGCTTCGAGGATGACTCCGTCGGTGTTCGCGGCTCTGAGAGTGGGTCCGTTGATGGGGCGCGTGTTCACAGATGCCGAGGATAAAGGCAAGCAGCAGGTTGCAGTGTTGAGCTATGCGACATGGAAGAGCCGGTTCTACGGGGACCCGAATGTTGTGGGCAAGAAGATCCTCCTGGACCGCAAGCCTTACGTGATTATTGGCGTGATGCCGAGGAGCTTCGAGTTTCCGCTTTTCCCCGGGCAGACAAACCGCTGCGAGCTGTGGGTGCCGATGAGTCTTTCGCCGCAGGAGCTTTCGGCGGAGGCTAGTACCAGCTGGTATCTGAACCTGGTGGGAAGGCTTAAGCCCGGAGTGACGATTGCGCAGGCGGAGAGCGATACCGAGCGGGTAGCGCAGGAGATCATGCGCAACTTTCCGCCGGACCAGTCGAACTTCCGCATCAAGCCGGTGGTCTATCCACTACAGCAGATCACCGTATTGCAAGCGCGGCCGATGCTGCGGATGCTGTTTCTGGCAGTGTTTGTAGTGCTGCTGATCGCATGCGCGAACCTTGCAGGACTGCTGCTGGTGCGGGCGATTCGCCGCCAGCGCGAAACTGCGGTACGGGTTGCGCTGGGCGCGTCCGCGGCGACACTGCTGTGGCAGACGATTCTGGAGAGTCTGGTGCTGAGCTTGATGGGAGGGGTGCTGGGGATTGTGCTTGCGGCTGTCGGACTGGCGGTGGGCAAGAGATTTTTGCCGGAAACCTTGCCGTTGATGAATGGGATCAGGCTGAACTGGCCGGTAACTGCGTTTGCGCTAGGGCTGGCGCTGCTGACGGGCCTTCTCTGCGGGCTGGCTCCGGGATTTGCGGCACTGCGAACGAATGTAAATGCCGCGATGCGGGAAGGCGGGCGGAGCGGCTCGGCCAGCGGGGCGCATGCACGGCTGCGGTCGACGCTGGTTGTGATGGAGATTGCGATAGCGCTGGTGCTGCTGACAGCGTCAGGCTTGCTGCTGCGCAGCTTCAGCAATATGAGTTCTGTCGATCTGGGTTTTCGTCCGGACCACGTGACGACGGCGCTTTATTCACTGCCGCATAAACAGTATTCGACGCAGGCGGAGGTGGATACTTTCAATCGCCGGCTTCTGCAGCAGTTCCGGCAGCTGCCCGGCGTGCAGTCAGTTGGGTTGACGAGCACGCTGCCGACGACAGGTGACGGGATTTGGACTTTTGTAGCGGAAGGTTACGTCGACCCGCGCGGCCCGGACCAAACTGCGGCTTCGCCCTCGCAGGTTATCGGCGACTACTTCAAGGCGATCGGAACGCCCCTTGTTCGCGGACGATATTTTGATGAATCCGATAACGAGAATAGCCAGCTGGTTGTGATTGTGAACCATGAATTCGCCGAGCACTATTGGCCGCATCAGGATCCGGTTGGGAAACGGATGCGAATTGGTACGCAGAAGTCGCCAACTCCATGGCTGAGTGTGGTGGGTGAGGTTGCGGATGCCAAGTTGAATTCTCCTGATGAGGATGCGAAGGAGCAGTTTTACCAGCCACTCGCACAAGCGGAGAAAGACGCGGGACCGCTGGCACAACCGACCGATATTAATGGCAACCAGAATTACATTGTGATGCGATCGGCGCTGCCGCCGGAGCAGATGGAAAACGCACTTCGATCGACGGTGCACTCGATTGACCCTGAACTGCCGCTTGCGGAGTTGCAGACGATGGAGCAGGCGGTGTCACTGAGCGAGGCTCCGCGGCGGTTCAACACCGTGATCATTTCTTGCTTCGCGCTTGCGGCGGTGCTGCTCGCGGTGCTTGGAATTTACACCATCATCGCGTTCTCAGTGGCCTCGCGGGTGCAGGAGATGGCGATTCGCATGGCGCTCGGGTCGCAGCGCGGCGCGATTGTGCGCCTGGTGATTCTTTCGGGGCTGAAGCTGGCGGCGATCGGGTGCGTACTGGGGCTGGCCGGAGCGGTTGCGGCGTCGAGGATTATGCGGTCATTCCTCTTTCATGTGAGTCCGTTCGACCCGATCGCGTTGATTGCCGCGACAGTCATTGTGTTTGGGCTTGCGATTCTGGCTTCAGCACTGCCGGCGCGGCGCGCGTCGACGGTGAATCCAATTGAGGCGCTAAGAGCGGAGTAAGGACTCGCCGTTCGCGAGTTTCTCAACCGGTGACGTTTTTGCGACGGGAGAGGACGAAGGCGTTGTCGCGTTTGCGACGGGCCGTGGAGGCGTGTTCGATCTTGCGCCAGAAGGCAACGAAGTAGTCGATGGCGGAGAGGATGGAGATTCCAGCCATGTAGTAGATTCCGACGACGGCAATGAGGTCGACAGGGACGACGAACCATCCGAAGTGCCACTCGTGCCAGCCGTGATCGAGGATTGCGGCGACGACGGAGACGATCTGGATAACGGTTTTGAGCTTGCCGACGTCGCTGGCTTCGATAGTGAAGCCTTCGGATGAGGCGATCGAGCGGAGTCCGGTAACAAGGAACTCGCGGCCTATGACGATGACAGCGATCCAGGGCTTGACGACGTGCGGGTTGTACTCGACGAGACAGATATAGGCTGAGGTGATGAGCAGCTTGTCGGCGAGCGGGTCGAGGAGCATGCCCATGGTGGTGATCTGGCCGCGGCTGCGCGCGAGATAGCCGTCGACTCCGTCGGAGATAGAGAGCAGGATGAAGAAGAGCGCGGTGACGATTTCCTGTTCGCCGTAGAAGCTGCCCGGATGGAAGTGCGGGGAGAGCATCCAGATAAGGATCGGAACCGCGAAGATTCGGCTTACCGTAATGGAGTTGGGCAGATTCACGGATTCAGCGGAGCGGGCTGGGCCTTTACGATCATTATTGCACCGGACTGGCCGTCCAGGCGTGCCGCTTCGCGTGACCACTCCCGTTTGGTCGTGGATTAAGGTAACGTACCCAGGCCTCTGTTTTGAGGCAGCTTGCGTCTTATTCGGATGGTTTTCAGGAGAACGAACAGAATGAAAGGTATGGTCGCGGCGAGGTGGATAGTTTTGGTGTGCGTGGGACTGGGATTGCTCGGGGCGGGCTGCTCTTCGGATTTGAAGCCCACGAACGCGAAGCTGGAAAAGGGTTTGAACGACTACCTGAATGGGCACAGTGAGTGCCTTTTCCCGTCGGGCAGGAACTTTCCGTATGAGGTTACTCCGGGGGCGGCGTCGAAGGCCGACAAGAAGCGGATGGATGCGCTGAAAGACGCGGGTCTGTTGAAGGAAGAGGACGATTTTGAGACGCATGTGGCGCGCTACACCCTGACTCCGGCGGGGCAGCGCTTTTCGCCGCGTTTTTGCTACGGGCATAAGCAGGTGTCGAGCATTGATGGGTTCACTCCACCCGTGCAACAGGGTAATGTGCTGCAGACGACGGTGAGTTATCACGCGACGATGACGGAGATTCCGGTGTGGGTGAGGACGGACCAGATGGAAGCGGCGTTTCCGGAGATGGCAGCGAATATTTCGGGTCCGCAGCCAGGGCAGATTGTGATGGGGACGGCAGGAGTGGGTTGGTCTGTAAGATAGGCCAGCGTTCAGCGATCGGCGTCCAGCGGTCAGACTCTATTCCCACCCTTCGCGCTGAGGAAGCGCGAAGGATGGGGCACCGATGTCTTAGGTCAGGCGTAGAGGCCGCGTTGTTTGATGGTGAAGGCGACGCGATCGATGGCGAGCATGTAGGCGGCGATGCGGTTGTTGACTCCGTGGGCTTCAGAGTAGCGGACCACATCGTCGAAGCTTTCGGAGAGGATGCTTTCGAGCTGCTCGTTGACCATGGCTTCTTTCCAGAAGTATCCCTGACGGTCCTGGACCCATTCGAAGTAGGAAGCGGTCACGCCTCCGGCGTTGGCGAGGATGTCGGGAATGATGAAGACGCGCTTGTCGGAGAGGATTTCGTCGGCAACTGCGGTTGTGGGGCCGTTGGCGCCTTCGCAGACGATGCGCGCGCGGATTCGCTCAGCATTGCGACTGGTGATGACGTTTTCGGTCGCGGCTGGAATCAGGATTTCGCATTCGGAGGTGAAGACCTGATCGGGATCGGCGGCTTCGGCTCCTCTGAAGCCGAGGATGGAGCCGTTGCGCTGGCGATGCTCGATGAGAGATGCGATGTCGATGCCGCTGCGGTTGTAGAGAGCGCCGTCATATTCAACTACACCGATGATTTTGTAGCCCTTCTCCTGCATGAGCTTTGCGGCGTTGGAGCCGACGTTGCCGAAGCCCTGCACGATGACGCGACAGCCGTCGCGAGGGATGTTGAGATACTTGAGGGACTGGTCGCAGATGATGCTGACGCCGCGGCCGGTGGCTTCGCGGCGGCCGCGTGATCCGCCGATGTTGACGGGCTTGCCGGTGACGACGCTGGTGACGGTCTGGCGCTGGTGCATGGAGTACGTGTCCATGATCCAGGCCATGACCTGCTCGTTGGTGTTGACGTCGGGAGCGGGTACATCTTTTTCCGGCCCGATGAATTCGATGATTTCTGCCGTGTAACGGCGAGTCATGCGCTCGAGCTCGCCCTGCGACATCTTCTTGGGATCGCAGATGACTCCGCCTTTGGCTCCCCCGAAGGGGATGTTGACGACGGCGCACTTCCAGGTCATCCAACTGGCGAGGGCGCGAACCTCGTCGAGGTTGACGTCGGGCGCATAGCGGATTCCACCTTTACCCGGGCCGCGGGCCTGCGAGTGCAAGACGCGGAAGCCGGTGAACATCTCGATGCGGCCGTCGTCCATCGCGACCGGGAAGTGGACGATGATTTCGCGGGAAGGATAGCGCAGGACCTTCCAAAGGCCGTCATCGAGGTTGAGCTTATGCGCTGCGAAGTCGAATCGAGCAGCCTGTGCTTCCCATGGATTAATTTCCTGCTCGAGCGAAATGGTTGCCATATATGTTTTATGTGCTCCTTTGCCAAGGCCGTTGTCCTAATAAATTGGATTCCGGCCAAACCTATGGAGTATAGGCCCCCGAATTAGCGAGGAGCAAGGGCCGAGGCGGCTTATGGCGTTCAGCTTTCGACTGGACGATGCTCGGAAGTAACTAAATTGAGAATTTCCCACTGCAGTTGATCTAATTTGCGGCTTTTCGCGTAGGTATGTCGTGTAACGGTTCTCAGTACTGCTGCGTCTTTTAGGTGCATCCTTCAGCCGGGGGTCCTGATGTCGAAGCTGCTTCGCAACCTGTGGACACGTGCCGGTAGGGCGGCAAACAGCAGGTATCGCGAAATCAGCTCTCCGAAAAATTCAACGATAATTTGACGCTGTCGAGCGCGTTGCTGATATACATAAATCCTAATAGTTTAGGAGTTTGATCGGGGGCCGTAATGCCGAACCTGCTTCGCAACCTTCGCTTCAGCTTTCGTATGCTGCTCAGGAATCCGGGCATTACGCTCACGGTTCTGCTGACGCTGGCGCTGGGAGTTGGCGCGAACACTGCGATTTTTACTGTTGATTATGCGACGATGCTGGCTCCGATGCCGTACCCGAATTCGGAACGGCTGATGATGGTGTGGTCCAAGATCCAGACGTATCACAATGGGGTTTCAGCGGGCGATTACACGGACTGGAAGAACCAGAACACGACGTTCGAATATTTGAATGCGTGGACGGGCACAGCCTTCAACATGGCGACGGCCGCACAGCCGGACAAGGTGAACGGGAACGAAGTGACACCGACGTTTTTCACGATGATGGGGCTGCCGATGTTCCTGGGGCGGGACTTTCTGCCCGAGGAGGGCCAGCCGGGGCGCGATCATGAAGTGATCCTGACGCATAAGTACTGGATAAAGCTGGGGTCGAACCCGCACATCGTCGGGACGCCGCTGAAGCTGAACGGCGAGCCGTACACGGTAGTGGGTGTACTGCCGGCGGGGCTGAACGATCGCCAGCAGGCCGAGATTGCTGTGCCGCTGGCGTTCAAGCCGGAGCAGGTGAACCATGATTTCCACTGGCTGCTGGTGATGGGTCGGATGAAGCCGGGCGTAACGCAGAAGCAGGCCCAGGCGGACATGGACAGAGTGACGGCCAATATTGCGCAGGCGTATCCAAAGAGCGACAAGGGCTGGGGGTCGTTTGTTGAGCCGCTGCGCAACGACTTTGTTCCGAAGGAAGAGATCCGGATTCTATGGATGCTGCTGGGTGCAGTGGCATTTGTGCTGCTGATTGCCTGCGTGAACGTGGCGAATCTGTTGCTGGCGCGGAGCATGGCACGGCAGAAAGAGATGGCGGTGCGATCGAGCCTTGGTGCGAGCGCGGGCACGCTGTTTGCGCAACTGCTGACAGAGAGTCTGATGCTGGCGATCGGCGGCGGCGCGCTGGGAGTAGGCGTGGGCTACGCGATGCTGCGCGGGCTGATCGCGGTGATGCCGCAGGATACGCTACCGAGCGAGGCAGAGTTGACGCTGAACATCCCGATTCTGCTATTCACGCTGGGTGCGACGACGCTGGCGGGGCTGCTGTTTGGATGTATCCCGGCGTGGTATGCATCGAGGATTGATCCGGCGGAGGCGCTGAAGGAGGGTGGACGCTCGGGCATGAGCGTGGGGCGCAACCGGCTGCGTCGCGTGCTGGTGGTGGGTGAATTTGCCCTGGCTCTTGCGCTGCTGGCGGGTGCGGGGTTGGCGATTCACAGCTTCTGGAACTTGTCACGTGAAGACCTTGGAGTACAGATCGATCATGTTTTGACGTTCTTCCTGCCGGTGCCCGATTCGCGGCCGAAGGATCCGGCGAAGATTACTGCGTATTACCGGCAGATGGTGGCGAGCATCGCATCGGTTCCCGGGGTGGAGTCAGTATCGGCGCAGACGGGATTGCCACTGTTTGGGATGGGCTTCGGGATGCCGTTCACGATTGCCGGCGGACAGACGTATTCCGATCCGTCGCAGCGGCCGGGCGCGGGCTTTGGGATGGTGACTCCGGATTTCTTCAAGACGTTCGGTGTGCGGCTGGTAAAGGGGCGCACGTTTACGGATCAGGATACGGCGACGAGTCCCAAGGTGGCGGTGGTAAACGAAGAGTTCGTAAGGAAGTTTTTGAATGGGAAGGACCCGCTGACGCAGAGAGTGGTGGTGGAGCAGCTTATTCCGGGTGTGCAGACTCTGGGGCCTCCGGTGGAGTGGCAGATTGTGGGTGTATACCACGATATGCGCGAAGACCTGAGAGAGAAGCGTGGAGAGATCCTGATTCCTTTCTGG
>JGI12627J18819_10000802_pt1 | contig 10535 bp, 9 predicted proteins | sample TexAe_OM1H0_M2_FD_18819 | JGI IMG/M metagenome (IMG submission 18819)
TCCGGGCGCGGGGACGCGAATGAAGCTGGCCCGCAACATGTTGACGTTCACGTCGTATGCCGCGGCTTGCGAGGCCATGAAGCTGGCGGAGGCGGCCGGATTGGATCTGCAGGCGCTGGGCCGAGTGGTGCGGCACACCGACGCGCTCACCAGCGGGCCGGGTGCCATCATGGTCCGCGATGACATGAAAAATCTTGAGCCAGAGCACTTTCTGTATCAGCCGTTTCTGCACACCCGTGGTCTCGGCGAGAAGGATCTGAGCCTGGCACTGGCGCTGGGTGAGGCGGTATCGGTCGACCTCCCGCTGGCCCAGCTGGCCTACCAGCAGCTGGCCGACGGCCTCGGGGTACCGCACACAGAGAAAGAGACGTAAATGGACGAGCTACGGCGCAAGGGCCTCGAGAAGATGAACGAGGTCTACGGCTGGGAGATGCCCAACATCGAGGGCGACGCGTATTTCGACCTGACCGTCGATCACCTGTTCGGCAGCATCTGGACCCGGCCGGGACTGTCGATGCGCGACAAGCGCATCATGACGCTGACTGCCGTCACGGCCGTCGGAAATCGCGACCTGGCCGAGATCCAAATCAACGCCGCGCTGCTCAACGGGGAACTCACCGAGACTGAACTCAAGGAGATCGCCGTCTTCCTGACCCAGTATCTCGGCTTCCCGTTGGGTTCGGCGCTTAACGGCGCGGTCGACACCGTCGTGGCGAAGCGGAAGAAGGCCGCGGCGAAGGGCGCTGGCGAGGACAAGAAGGCCAACGTCGAAGGCGCGTTGAAGATGCACTCCGGTAAGGGCCTGGACTAGCCCGGCGACGATGCAGTGGGGGTACCCCCAGCGGCGCAGCGGCGAGGGGGACGCGAAGCGCGATGGGGAGGAGCCGGGCCATCGACAGAAGCACCTTCCAACGCCGGACCCACCCAGCGGCGCAAATAGTCGCGGAGGTCCTCATTGAGCCGTGGCGGCCGCCCTGGATCGATGACGAACGATTGGATGATCCGCAGCAAGTGTTCGCCTAGCTCGGCCAGATCCTCGTCAGTCAAACCCGATGCGGCCCAATCGACGTCGAATCGTCGCAACATTGAGTCAGCGAATTGCAAGGCCACCTCCGACGTGACCTCCGCGGTGAACGTGTTACCGCGATCGCGAGCAAGGAGTAGACCGATGTGCTTGTCGGTGGGTAGCCACTCGAGCGTGGTGGCGATTCCTTCGGTTACCGCTTCAGCAGGATCGGTGATTCCTGACAAGTGCGCCGCCAACCGGTCGAGGAAGTCGGTCGCCGCATGGGTGGCCGCTGCGAGCAGCAGGGCGTCGGTGCTAGGGAAATACCGGTAGACCGTTTGACGCGTGACACCCAGCGCACGCGCCACGTCCGCGATGCTGATGTCGGCGCCGCGACTGTCGATGGCCGCGCTAGCCGCCGCCAGGATACGAGCGACGGCCTCGTCGTCGGTGGCCGGTGTTGCACCGGCCCACCCGTGGGTGCGCACGTTGGAATCCTATGTGGCGGCTACCCGTGGTAGGTGACTTGCAGGTCCTTGATGCCATTGATCCATCCCGACCGGAGTCGGCGCGGCTTTGTCACTGCGGCAATCTTGGGCAGCTGATCGGCGATCTCGTTGAATACCAGCTTGATCTCCATGCGCGCCAGGTTCGCGCCAATGCAGTAGTGCGCGCCGTTACCGCCGAATCCCAGGTGCGGATTGGGATCACGCAGAATGTTGAATTCGAAGGGTCGGTCGAAGACGTCGTCGTCGAAGTTAGCCGAGCTGTAGAACAGACCGGCCCGCTGGCCCTTTCGGATCGTGACACCGCCGACCTCGGCATCCTTGCGGGCGGTCCGCTGGAAACAGTGCACCGGCGTCGCCCAACGGACGATTTCGTCGGCGGCGGTCTCCGGGCGTTGGCGTTTGTACAGTTCCCACTGCTCGGGATACTCGGAAAAGGCACCGATGCCGTGCGTCATGGCGTTGCGGGTGGTCTCGTTCCCGGCCACGGCGAGCAAGATGACGAAAAACGCAAACTCGGTCTCACCCAGCGATTCGCCGTCGATGTCGGCCTCGACCAGCTTGGTGACGATGTCGTCGGCCGGACAACGACGCCGCTCTTCGGCCATGTTGTAGGCGTAGCCCATCAGCTCGGCATGGGCGGTCATGGGATCGCTGTCGAAATCTGGATCGTCGGTATTCATGACGGCGTTTGTCCAGGCGAACAGCTGCTCGCGGTCGGCCTCGGGCACCCCGATGAGGTCCGCGATCGCCAGCAGCGGCAACTTCATTGCGATGTCGTCGACGAAGTTGCCGGTGTCCTTCTCGGCCGCGGCCCGAACAATGTCACGCGCCGCGGAGGCGAGTTTCTCCTCGAGCGAGGCTACCGATCGTGGCGTGAAGAGCCGGGAGACCAGCTTGCGCAGCCGGGTGTGCTCGGGCGGATCGTGATTGATCAACAAAGCCTTGGTGAGTTCCAGCTGCTCGGCGGTCACGCCCTCGGGCAACCGCATCACGACGCCCTTCTCGTTAGTCGACCACAGCTCGTTGTCTCGGGAGATCTCTTTGATGTCCTGGTGCCGGCTGATCACCCAATATCCGTCGTCGTCAAAGACATTGGTGCCGCCGGGCTGCTCGTTCCACCAGACCGGCGCGGTCTTGCGGAGCTCAGCGAATTCGGCTATCGGCACGCCGCGTTGCAGCACGTCGGGATCGGTGAAGTCGAAACCCGGCCCGAACGGGCAGACACTCGGTGTTGTCGTCACTCGCGGAAACCTCCCATGGGTGATCTGAAGCACACCCTCCGCCCTCGACCATACACTAAGCTGTCAAGTGTATGGCCGCGTCATTCCTGGCCGTCCCCTCGCTGAGACCGATAGGGTGACGTTCGTGCGCGTCCTGGTGATCGGCTCCGGTGCCCGCGAACATGCCCTGCTGTTGGCGCTCCGCGACGATCCCCAGGTCGAAGCGCTGGCCATCGCACCCGGCAACGCCGGAACCGCGTTAATAGCCGACCAACACCAAGTCGACATCACGTCCGGCGACGACGTCGTCGCGTTGGCACACCAGGTCCGTGCCGACCTGGTGGTCATCGGTCCCGAAGTCCCGCTGGTACTCGGAGTGGCCGATGCCCTGCGCGACGCCGGTATCGCCTGCTTCGGGCCCAGCAAGGCAGCGGCGCAGATCGAAGGTTCCAAAGCCTTCGCCAAAGATGTGATGGCAGCGGTCGGCGTCCGCACCGCATCGAGCGAGATCGTTGACAGCCCAGCGCGTTTGGACGCAGCGCTGGACCGATTCGGACCGGCCGCCGGCGACCAGGCCTGGGTGGTGAAAGACGATCGGCTGGCCGCCGGCAAGGGTGTGTTGGTCACGCAGAGTCGCGACGCCGCGCGTGCTCATGCCGCGGGCCTGCTCGAGTCTGGGCACCCGGTGCTGTTGGAGTCCTATCTTGACGGTCCCGAAGTGTCGCTGTTCTGCGTCGTCGACGGCGAGACCGTCGTGCCACTGCTGGCCGCACAGGACTTCAAGCGGGTCGGCGACGGTGATACCGGCCCCAACACCGGCGGCATGGGCGCCTATGCGCCCGTACCGTGGCTGCCCTCAGACGTCTACCGGACGATGGTCAGCGATATCGTGGAACCCGTTGCGGCAGAGCTGGTCCGACGCGGCAGCCCATTTTCCGGGTTGCTCTATGCCGGTCTGGCGGTTACTTCCAGCGGGCCTGCGGTGATCGAATTCAACTGTCGGTTCGGCGATCCGGAAACACAGTCGGTGCTCGCGTTGCTCGATTCACCGCTGGGCCAGTTGCTTTACGCGACGGCCACGGGTGAGCTGGCTAGTTTCGGTGAGCTGCAATGGCGCGACGGTACGGCAGTGACGGTGGTGCTGGCGGCGGAAAACTATCCGAGTCGGCCGCGGGTAGGTGATGTGGTGGTGGGATCAGAGGCCGACGGGGTTTTGCATGCCGGAACGGCCCGTCGCGATGACGGTGCGGTCGTGTCTTCCGGCGGCCGAGTGCTCTCTGTGGTCGGCACTGGCGTAGGCTTGTCCGAGGCGCGTTCTGCCGCCTACGACATCATCAGGTCAATCCGACTGCCCGGCAGTCACTTTCGCACTGATATCGGGTTAGCGGCCGCAGCAGGCAAGGTGCGNGTCTAGTCGGGGGCGAGGCCGCTGNGGATGTGTTCGCGGCGGAAACCAAGCCCCATTGTCCGGCCCAATAGCCGTTTNACCGGCGCGGAATGGGTCAACAAACGCAATATCCACANCGGGGGATCGGTCTTGCTCAGTCGGGCGAGATTCGCTGTCTGCGCACGCTGCAGAAATTGGGCCACCTTTGTCGGGGTCTGCCGGCGTTTCTGGACTGCACGCAGATGATCGTCCACTACCCGGCCGTTCTGCAGCGGCCCGGCAAGGGAGTTGGCGGCGGCCACCGCGTCAGCGATGGCGTAGTTGACGCCGATCCCGCCGACCGGGGACATCGCGTGCGCGGCGTCGCCGATACACAACAACCCGGATAGCCACCACCGCCGCGACCGGTTGGCCCGCACCGACAGCAGCTTGACCTGGTCCCAATCGGTCAGCGCCTCAAGGCTCGTCGTCAGGAAGGGGGCGGCCGCGGCCACTCTGGACCGGAAGGTCGGCAGTCCGTCAGCCTTTACCATTTCGAAGCCGCCCTTGTCGACGATCGTCCCGCACTGCCAATAATCACCGCGATTGATCGCGATGACGATCTGGCCCGCGCCGAGGTATCCAAGAGTTTCGGGTGCAGAGTCGCCGCGCGGAAGCCGGAACCACAGCACATCAATGGGCATCGGAAACTCCGTGATCGGCAGTCCAGACTGTTCCCGGAGGACTGACCATCGTCCGTCGCACGCGACCGTCACGTCAGCATGGATTTCGAGCGGGCCGCTCGCGCTTTGCGCGGTGACACCGACGACCCGATCGTCATCCCAGAGCAGCCCGGTTACTTCGGTGTTCATCTCGAGACGGAAGGCGGGGTACTGCTTGGCCTTGTCGACCAGAAAGTTCAGGAAATCCCACTGCGGCATGAAGACGACGTACTTGCAGGCGGTTGGCAGGTGCCGGAAATCGACGAGGTCGAACGTCTGACCTTTGAATCCGATACCCAACTGGTTCATCGTCTGGTGCGGTACATCGCGCAAGAACTCGTCGAGTATTCCGAGCTCATGCATCAGCTCTGTGGTCGACGGGTGCACCGTGTCCCCGCGGAAGTCGCGGAGAAAGTCGCCGTGCTTTTCCACCAGAATGGTCTGCACCCTCGACCGAGCAAGCAGATAGGCCAGCATCATCCCGGCTGGGCCGCCACCGACCACCAGACATGTGGTCTTCCATTTAGTCATTAGTCAACCCACCATGCGTCGCACGTCGTAACGCGGCGATCCAGTTTTTCACTGCGCGAGCATCGGCGCGATATAGCGTGCCGGCCGGTACGCCCAGATACCGTTCGATCGCTTCGATGTGCGCGCCATGGGCGGCCACCATCTCCTTGACGTTGGGGGCAACAGGGGATCGGCCGACCGCTGTCAGCAGGTGCTGAGCCATCGCGTCCTGAAGTGCTTGCACGAGGGCGACGATGATCGCGCCGGCTTGCTCGGGGTGGGAGGTGGCGAACCGATGTTCATCGACACCCTGGCGGACGATCACGCTCAGCAGCGGTGCTAATCGTTTCGCTGTGGCCCGATCCACCAACATCCGGAAGGCGAGATTGTCGGGCGCGTACCAGACCGGCAGCATTGCCACCATGAGATTCTGTCGCGCGGACTTCCAGCGGATGATCTCGGCGAAGAAGAGTTGCAGCTTCTCGGCCGCTCCTAACTCGGCGTCCTCGGCGATCCGCGCAAGGGCACGTTCGGAATCGTCGACCAGCCGTTCAGTGAGGGCTTCGACAACCGCCGGTTTGGAGTCGAAGTAGTGGTAGAAGGCGCCCTTGGAAATCTGCAGGTCCTCAAGGATGTTTTGAATAGTCAGGCGCTCATAGCCATTGGACAGAATCAGCCGCTGTGCGGCGTCCAGAATCGCATCGCGTCGGGCGGCCTGCTCGACAACGTTGACCGTTCGGGCCATCCAGGCTCCCTCATTAGTAAACCAACGGTCGGTTTATTAATGATTCTGACTGACCCGACGCATCGCGTCAAGGTCTAGAAGGCCGCGGCTTGTCCGTCGCGACGGGGGTCGCTCACTGCAAGGTATCCGTCGTCGAGCCGCCAGATCGCTTGGCAGCTGCCGAACTGGTTGTAGTCGTCCGTGGTGACCAACTCGTGGCCTCGTCGCAATAGCTCGTCGAGCGTTGACGGCGGAAAACCCTTCTCGCAGCAGACTTGCAAGCCCTGCACCCAGCGGAAGCGCGGGCCGTCACATGCCGCCTGGGGGTTCTGGCCGTGATCGACGATGCGCGTCACCACCTGCACATGACCTTGGGGTTGCATCGGGCCGCCCATCACCCCGAAGCTCATCACTGGTGCGCCGTTCTTACTCAGAAAGCCCGGAATGATGGTGTGGTACGGGCGCTTGTTCGGGCCAACTTGGTTCGGATGTCCTTGTACCACAGTGAAATCCGCGCCGCGGTTTTGCAGCGAGATCCCGGTGCCTGATACCACCACGCCAGAGCCAAACCCGATGTAATTCGACTGGATCATCGACACCATCACCCCCGAGGCATCGGCGGCGGTGAGATAGACGGTGCCGCCGCGCGGTGTCCCTGCGGACGCCGGTTTCGCCCGAGCCTGGTCGATCAGCTTCGCCCGCTGCCGCAGGTACTCCTGGTCCAGGAGGTGCTCCGGGTGCACCGGCATGTACTCGACGTCGGCCACGTAGGCGTGTGCGTCGGCGAAAGCAAGCTTCACCGCTTCGATTTGTAGATGCACGCTGTCGGCGGAATCCGCTGGGAACGAGCTCATGTCGAACTGCTCGAGTATTCCGAGGGCGATCAACGCGACGATGCCCTGGCCGTTGGGTGGTATCTCGTGAACGGTGTACCCACGGTAGGCGCCGTTGATCGTCCCGACCCAGTCGGCACGATGCGCGGTGAGGTCGCTCGCGCGCATTACACCGCCGTTCGCCGTCGCGTGGGCCTCAAGCTTCGCCGCCAGTTCTCCGCGATAGAACGCCTCGCCGTTAGTCGCGGCGATCGTCGTCAGCGTGGTCGCGTGGTCGGGAAGCCTAACCAGTTCGCCGGGTTTCGGTGCCCGACCGCCGGGCATGAATGCCTCAGCGAACCCGGGCTGAGACTTGAACAGCGGAACCTGCGCGGCCCACTGCTCTGCGATCGTCGGGGAGACCGGGAAGCCGTTGCGGCCATACGAGATCGCAGGCTCGAAGAGCCGCTCGAACGGCAGCTTGCCGAACTTGGCGTGTAGCTCGACCCACGCCGACACCGCACCAGGCACGGTCACCGAATTCCAGCCAAGCACGGGAACAGCCTTGCCGCCGAAGTACTCTGGCGTCCACGCCGCAGGCGAACGTCCCGACGCGTTCAGCCCGTGCAGTTGTCGGCCATCCCAGACGATGGCGAAGGCGTCCGAGCCGATGCCGTTGGAGACCGGTTCCACCACGGTGAGGGTGATCGCGGTGGCGATCGCGGCGTCGACCGCGCTGCCGCCGTCGGCGAGCATCCGAACACCCGCCTGGGCGGCCAGCGGTTGTGATGTGCAGACAACGTTGCTGGCCAGGACGGGCTTTCGCGGCCACGCGTAAGGCAGGGCCCAATCGAAAGGTTGCACCGGCACCTCCTGCCGCACGGGTGCGAGATTCCAGTGTCTCAACGCCTGCTATGGGCAGCAAGCACCCGATATCGTCGGCGCTACGGTAGCTGATACGATTGCCGTCTCGAAGTCCTCCCGAATCCCAATAAGGTTGGCCACATGCCCAAGCCCGTCGTCGTCAGTGCCGTCCGGACCGCTATCGGAACGTCATTCAAGGGTTCGTTGGTCAACACTCCGCCCGAGATCCTCGCCACCACCATCCTGCAAGAAGCGGTCCGACGCTCCGGAGTCGAGCCGGCCGATATCGACGATGTGATCTTCGCCGAATCTCATTACGGCGGCGGTGATCTCGCGCGCTACGCGGCGGCGAACTCCGGGATGTTCTCGGTGCCCGGCCAGGCCGTCAACAGGCATTGCGCGGGCAGCCTCACCGCGGTTGCCAACGCGGCCGCGCAGATCGGTTCCGGCGCCGAGAAGGTCATTGTCGGCGGCGGAGTGCAGTCGCTGTCCATGAGCCCGTTGATGAACTGGCGTATCCCTGGGCCGACCTTGCAGTTCGAAGAGCGATGGATCCCGCCCACGCACGTCGAGTCGCCCGATGCGCCGACCCGCGACATGTCGATCACGGTGGGGTGGAACACCGCCCAAGCAGTCGGGGTCGGCCGCGAAGAGATGGATGCCTGGGCGTTGCGTTCGCACCAACGCGCCATTGCGGCAATCGATAACGGCGCCTTCGCCGACGAGATCGTCCCGTTGAAGATCAAGGGCCTCGACGACGCATTGGTGGAGTTCAGCGTGGACGAGCACCCTCGCCGCGAGACCAGCCTGGAGAAGCTCGCGTCGCTGAAGGTGCTGCACCCGGAGATCGAGGGTTTTTCCATCACCGCCGGCAACAGCAGCGGCACGAACGACGCGGCCGCCGCGCTGACCCTGGCCGACGAGGACTTCGCCCGGTCTGCCGGGCTCACCGTGCTGGGCTCGGTCAAGACGTGGGCTTCCGCCGCCGTCGAACCACGCGACACCGGTCTCGGCGCGGTACGGGTGATCGGCAAGGTGCTCGACCGCGCCGGCTTGGTCCCCGCGGACGTAACGCTGTGGGAGATCAACGAGGCGTTCGCCTCGGTGCCGATCGCCGCATGCCGGGAGTATGGGCTCGACGAGGATCGGGTCAACATCTACGGCAGTGGCTGCAGCCTGGGGCACCCCATCGCGGCCAGCGGCGCGCGGATGCTCACCACCCTGGTGCATGAATTGGGCCGCCGCGGCGGCGGGATCGGTGTGGCAGCGATGTGCGCGGGTGGCGGCCAGGGCGGCGCCGTCGTCGTCGAGGTCTAAACGGCTTCTTTGCGCGCCGCGATGAGCCGGCTTGCGTGCTCGAGAATGCAGTTGAGGCCGTACTCGAAGTTGATGTCGTCGGCTACGCCGATCCGGTGACCTTTCTCGGTCAGCGCGGCGATCAGCGGCGTCGTCTCGGGATCGATCACCGAAGTTCCGCTGCGGCGATACGGTTCAGCCCCGCCGGATCTGTCCTGCAGCCGTTCCAGGACGGCCGCACCTTGGGTGTGAACCGAGATACTTGCGTAGGTGTCGAAGGCGTCCTCGGGCGATAGGCCCGCCTCCACCAGGGTGGCGACCGCCTTCTCGAGTTTCTGGAAGGCAGCCTGGGTTGCCTCCCGGCCGAAGGTGCCGCGGATCAGGATCAGATCGCAGAGGATCGGATTGCTCCGGAAGGTCTGGCGCATTTTTCGAGCGTGATTGCGCAACGAATCCCGCCAATCCTGGCCTTCGACAAACGGTGTCGCGAAGTCGTACTGCCCAAGTGCGCGATCGGTCATCGCGTTGAGCAGATCGTCCTTTTTCCGGAAGTACCAGTAGATGCTCGTTACACCGACGTCGAGGTGTTTGGCCAAAAGCGGCATGCTCAAGCCGTCAACCGATACTTCCCTGGCTACTTCGAACGCGCCTTTGATGATCTCGTCGACGCTGATCGACCCACGTTGACGCCGCTGCCGCTTGTCCGCGGTTGTCTGCCTCGCCAATTCGCTGACCTCCGACGCTTCGAACGCACTATCGTATCAGGTATGGTAAGGCTTCTGGTAATGGCTTGAAGCAACTTACGCAGTCAGCAGCGGTGCCATCCAGGTCAATTCGGCGGGCAGTTGCGCGCTCCAGAACGATGCGTCGTGCCCGCCGGGCGAGAACCCGCCCGACGGCGGGCTGGGCAGCTGAGCGACGAACTGCCGAGTCGCGTTGTAGAACGGATCGCTGTTGCCGCAGTCGACCCTGATCGGGATGGACGCCAGCACGGGCATCCCGAATACCGAATTGGCCGACCAATCGCCAGGACCGTCGAATGCGCCCGGTGCGGCCGCCCCGGGCGACAACCACAGTGCCGGGCTCACCGCGCAGATCGCTGCGGTGCGGCCTGCTCCGAGTCGGCCGCCGAGCAACAGCGCGCCGTAACCGCCCATCGACCAGCCCAGAAAAGCGACCCGGGAGGTATCGAGGCCCTTGCTGTCCAGCATCGGGATGAGCTCGTTCAACACCATGGCACCGGAATCCTCGCCGGAAGCCCTTTTGTGCCAATAACTTCCGCCACCGTCGACAGAGACCACTGCGAAAGGCGGTAGGCCGGCGTTGACGGCTTGGGCCAGGCCCTGTTCGACGCCACCGTCCATCACGGTGGCCGCGCTACTTCCTTTGCCGTGCAGCGCGATCACCGGTCGCAGCGGTCTGGTTTGACCCGGCGGCCGGGCGATCGCCCAGTTGGTGGCTACCCCGCCGCGGGCCGCCGACACGAACGAGCCGGTCACCATTGTC
>JGI12627J18819_10000803_pt1 | contig 10534 bp, 10 predicted proteins | sample TexAe_OM1H0_M2_FD_18819 | JGI IMG/M metagenome (IMG submission 18819)
GAGTTGACCAGGTAGGGCGGCAGGACCTCGGTGTAGCCATGCTCGCGGGTGTGCAGGTCCAACATGAAGTTCGCCAGCGCGCGTTCAAGCTTCGCCCCAATATCCCAGTAAACCGCAAAACGAGCTCCGGAAAGCTTTGCAGCGCGCTCCAGATCGAGCACACCTAGTTGTTCGCCCAGTTCCCAATGGGGCTTCGGGGCGAAATCAAATTTCGGAGCCGTGCCCCATCGCCGGACCTCGACGTTGTCTTCGGCGCTCTTGCCGACCGGGACCGAATCGTTTGGAAGATTGGGAACACCCTTCAGGATGGACTTGAATTTCTCATCCACCTCGGCGACGCGCTGTTCGAACTGTTCAATGACGGACTTCTCCCGCGCCACCTCCTCGCTCAAAGTTGCGAGTTCCTTCAGTTGTTCGGGGGACACCGTCCCTTTCTTCTCCGCCTGCTTCAGAGCACCGATCTTGGGAGAAAGTTCGTTGCGGCGCTTTTGGGCCGTTTCCAGCGTCGTGATGTAGGACCTTCGTTCCGCATCGATCGCTCGGAAATCGCCAAGGACTTCCGCGGGATCCATCCCGCGAAGCCGAAGCTTTTCCTCAACCAGGGCGAGGTTATTACGGACGAAGTTCAGATCGAGCATGCAAACTTTTAGTGTATCGAAAAAGCAGGCGGGTGCACACAAGTCCGTGCAACATGTTTCTCGTCCTGTTAGATCGCAAGAAACGGCTCGTTTACAGTATCTTCACTTTTTAGATTGGGTGCTTGCATCGCTCGACCCTAAAGAACGCAGGTACGCGACAATGGCGCTCGCATCCTCGTGATTGAACCGGTACTGCGGCATCGGCGGCCGGCCGGGAAGCTCGTTGTACGCAATGCCGGTCATCAGGAACTTGATCGCCTCCTTGTCCTCCCAGCCCGGCAGTCCGGCAATATTCGGAGCTTTGTCGGCCCAAACGGGAATCGGCACAGTCGGCTTGAACGAGAGGGAGGAGCCCTGCAGCCATTTTTCGCGAATCGATTCACCCTTCTCGTTATGGGGTGTGTGGCAGTCGCCGCACATGCCGACGCGTTCCACCAGATATTTCCCGCGTTCGATTTTGGCGTCCGGCGCGGTAGGTGGAGTTCCCGTCACAGTAGTGATCGCAAAGAGAATCAGGCAGAGCACGACTACAGAAGAAGTGGCTTTCATCGTTTCCCCCAAGCATTGTGATCGGATCGCGCAACTTTACTACGAAGTTCGACAGTCTCACAATTGCTCTTTCCGACATCGTTCTGGGTTTGGTCCCTCGGCAGGCAGGCTGTAAACTACCGACGCGATGAAAGGCTCCCTCCGACCTCGGGTTGTCAGCCTGCTGGCTTGCGTCCTGTTGTGCCCCATCTTTGCGCCTCTTGCGCACGCGTCCGCCTACAATGGCCGACCCAAGCTGATCGTCGTTATCGTGATTGACCAGTTTCGCGGTGACTACCTGGAACGTTATCGCGATCAGTTCGTCGAGGGCGGGTTTCGACTGCTGCTCGATCGGGGCGCCTACTTCACGGACTGCAATTTCGAGTACGCCAACACCCGAACCGCACCTGGGCACGCAACCCTGCTGACGGGCGCTTACAGCAACGGACACGGGATCGTCGCCAACGAATGGTGGGATCCCCAAAAGAAGCACATGGTAACTTCCGTCGAGGACGATTCCACCCGCCTGGTGGGTGTTCCGGGGGATGCCAAGGGCGCCTCCCCGCACAATCTTATGGCTAGCACTTTAGGCGACGAAATGAAGCTCGCCACACAGGGCAAATCTCGCGTCTTCGGCATCGCTTTAAAGGACCGTGCGGCGATTTTGCCGGCGGGTTACGCTGCGGACGCGGCTTACTGGATCGACCATCAGTCGGGCTTGTGGGTGACCTCGACCTATTACCGCGCCGATCTTCCCAAGTGGGCCGGCGATTTCAATTCCAGCAACCGCACCAGCAAGTACTGGGACCGGGAGTGGCGCGATAGCAACGGCGATACGCTTCGCAGCACCGCGCACCGAAAGGCGAAGGACGGCTCGGACGCGGGATTCTATGAAGTGGTCGGCTCTACTCCTTTCGCCAACGAGTACGAGTTCGAGTTTGCCAAGGAGTTGATCAACTACGAACAACTGGGAACCGGCGCAAGTACTGACCTTCTCGCCATCAGTCTGTCCGCAAATGACATCCTGGGTCACCAGGTCGGACCTGACTCGCCGGAAATGCAAGCCATGGCGCTGGCGCTCGACCACGAACTCGCTGACTTTTTCAATTTTCTCGGCCACCAGATTGGTCTCGTCAATGTCTGGATCGCGCTTTCCGCCGACCATGGCATTGCGCCCCTGCCCGCTGTCGCGGAAAAACTTCGCATTCCGGCCGCAGCTTTGGATGCCGCGAGCCTGGGCGCGCAAATTAATAAGATACTGGCCGCAAGATTCTCAGCCGGCAGGCCGGTCGATTTCGTGAAGACCTTTGATTATCCTGTCGCGTGGCTCAACGATGAAGCGTTTTCCGCGCTCAAGGTGAAAGAAGAAGACGCGGAGCACACGGTCGGCGAAACTTTGAAGCAGATGGGGTTGCGCGGATACTACACGCGCTCGCAGCTTGCCCAAGGCGCCGTCCCCGATACCGAGTTGGGCCATAAATATCTCCACAGCTACTCGCCTCAAGGCGGATGGTACGTCATGGGAGTGCCGGCTCCCTTTGCCGTCGCCGGGAAAAAAGGCACGGACCATGCGACTCCCTACACCTACGACACGCACGTTCCCCTGGCCTTTTACGGACTCCCATTTCAGACAGGAGCATTTCACACTCACGCGGAGCCGGTCGATCTGGCTGTGACATTCGCCTCTCTCCTTGGCATCAATGCCCCCACGCACGCCATCGGACGCGTGTTGACCGAAGCGCTGGCTCCGCCGCACCATGCGGATAGCTCCGCTCCGCCGGCCGGAAAGTCTCCCCGGCCGCCGCATCCGCCCAGCGATTTGAAGCCTGCGGCGCTTTTCGTCAGTGATGGAGGCAAGCCTTGAGTTCTCCCGCAAGAGGCACGGTCAACCCGGATCTCCACGTGAGCTTCGCCGGAATTGAACTCAAGAATCCCGTCATCGGGGCCAGCGGAACGTTCGGTTACGGATTGGAGTTCGAGGATGTCGTGCATCTCGACAAGCTCGGCGGATTCGTGGTGAAGGGCCTCTCGCGCGAGCCCATGACGGGCAACCCGCCTCCGCGCCTGTACGAAACCGCCGCCGGGATGCTGAACGCGATCGGCCTGCAGAACATCGGAGCGCGCGCGTTCGTGGATGAGAAACTGCCCAAGCTGCGCGAAATCAGGAACACGGTCGTGTTTGCCAACGTATTCGGGTATACGCGTGAAGATTACGAGCGCACGCTGCAGATCCTGAACGAAGGCGAAGGCATTGCTGCGTACGAACTCAATGTGTCCTGTCCAAACACCCAGCACGGCGGGATTCAGTTTGGCAGTGATCCACGTTCTCTCGATGAAGTCGTCACCACGGCAAAGCGTGTCGCGCGTCGGCCGCTCATCGTCAAGCTGTCACCCAACGTGACCAGCATCGCCCAGATGGCGCACATTGCCCAGGAAGCGGGCGCGGATGCGATCTCCCTGGTGAACACGTTCATCGCCATGGCCATCGATCCGGAGACGCGGAAGCCGCGAATCGCGAATCTTACCGCCGGGCTCTCCGGTCCCGCCATCAAGCCCATCGCGGTTCGGATGGTCTATGATGCGGCTCACTCGGTGAAAATTCCGGTCATCGGAATGGGCGGAATTTCATCCGCCGCTGACATCCTCGAGTTCATGCTCGCGGGGGCAACGGCCGTGGAGATCGGCACTGCGAGCTATTGGGATCCATGCGCAACCGAAAAAATTGTGATCGAACTGCAGGAGTACTGCGTAGAGCACAACATTCCGAAACTGTCCGACCTCACCGGCGGCCTGATTCTGGAGTAGTAAATCCTCAACAAATCACGCGCCTGCCCACTTGCCTACAATGGCTCCCATCACCAGGTAACAGACCAACTGATACCCGGTATTGATCAGGAAAAGCTTGAGGGGCCGGTTGCTAAAGAGCTTGTCCGTGAGTTGCACCGTCATCACGAACGCGATCCAGACCCCGAAACCAACTTTTATTCCGTAATAGAAGGTGCTGACGGCAAGGTGGAAGGTAATCTTGCCCAGCATAAATGCGCTCAGGAGACTCGCCAGGAACGAAATGCCATACTTCGGGCCAGCGGTTTTCTGCATTTCGGCGATGCGTGCTTTATCTTCGGGATCGTATCCCATCGCCAGCATCCAAGGTTTCGCGAAGAGAGCCGGCGAGTACCACAGAAAGCCAATCACCATGGTGGCGACGGCTGCGCCGAGTACGGCTCACAGGTTGACGCCCATCAAAAGCATGTCTTCTCCTTAATCCGTCAGCAGGTGCGCACCAAGGGATACCAGAAGCATGCCCTAACGACCGTTGCTGTACCAGATACTACCTGGTGACTCGTAGGTGAGCCCCTCGCCCCAGACGATCTGGGTATCCCCACGGTTGTCGATATCCATTTCGAAATAATCGCCGAAGGGGAACTTGAAACCTCTGCGGTCGATGTAATTGAATCCGGGAACATAGCTCGACAACTGCACTTCCGACGACCAGGTGGCTCCGCCGTTGGTCGAGCTTCGGTAGTAGGTGTTCCACAGCGGGCTCTCGCGAGTGTCCATCCATGCGATGCGGACATCGCCCACAGTTCCCGCAACAATCGTCGGAAAAGCGTGCGCAACGGCGGATGCGGCATGGGACACATCGGTTCTTGCGGACCAGGTCAGCCCAGCCGTGGTGGAGGATGCGAAATACATCCTCTCAGCGCCCTTGTCGACCGGACCAGCATTCCAGAGCGCGTACAGCGTGCCCGCCGCGTCGGCGGTCATCGTGATTTGCGCTCCCAGATACGCCCATCCGCATTCGTTGGTCGCACACTCGGGAGGCGCACCGGAAATGTCCATCAGTGTCGTCGACCAAGTCTTCCCGCCATCCGCCGAACGGCTGACATATAAGTCCACCGGCCCCTGCCCATTGCCGACGCGGGTATAGCCGGCCCACGAAACAAAGACGTTTCCCGCAGGATCGATCGCCGCTCCTCCCGCCTGGGCCCATCCCATCCCGTCGCTTGGATTCACGTTTACGGGAGTGAAGGAATTTCCGCCATCGTGAGAGGCAGCCATCCAGACTTTGGCAGCCCGGTTATAGGCCACATACACATCCAGACCATGCACGACTAATACCGGCTTGTCCGCTTCCGTTTCTGTGCGGGTGGCCACCACTTCGGTCCAGGTGAGGCCAAAATCGATGGATCGGGCAATTACAATGTCCCGGCGGTCATTCTCGAGCCACCCCGCATACACTGTGCGCCGGTCCACGGGATCGACCACGATCTGCGGGTCAAACTGCGCCGAGCCCCGCATGGCAATCCGCCGCTCCGGCCTCCAGCTAGCCCCATTGTCCCCGCTCTCGACCAGAATCATGGTTGGAATGGGACAGTTCGAGCAACCCGGCACGTGAACGTATTGCGGGTAGAGAATGTAGACGTGACCATAGCCGTCCGCGGCGATGGCCGGCTCCCACTGATCTCCCGAGCGAAGCCCTACACGGGTTTGTGGAGAGAAGCCAGGCGTTGCGGCCCAGGCGGGCAGGCAAAGTGCTGCCAGACACAGCACGACCGCTGGCCCACACCACTGATGGAAACGACGGAACACCTGCACTCCCGGAGACGGAACAAGTCTAAGCTTGGACTTTAACCGGAAAGCAGGGGTGAGTCAACCCATTGATATACAGGGAGATGGCCCATATGTGCTATCTCGGAGGCCGCTCTCCTCAATTTCAACAGGCAGGGCATCCGGCGCTCACGCCGTGAGCAGCACGGGAGCCCCGCTGGTCACTACGATCGTATGCTCATAGTGCGCGGCTGGCCGTCGATCGGCGGTTCTCATGGTCCAGCCATCCTTGGCCAGCAACGCCCTGCCCGAACCCGCTGCGATGATGGGCTCTACGGCGATTACGAGGCCCTCGGTGAGGACGTGCCGGGCGTCCGGGTCGGCATAGTTAGGAATGCGCGGCTCTTCGTGGATGGTGCGTCCAATCCCATGTCCGCCCAATTCCCGGATTACCGAGAATCCGTTGCGGCGCACTTCCCGCTCGATAACCCGCCCGATTTCCGAGACGCGAAAACCCGCCCGGGCAACCAGCATCGCCTTTTCGAACGCCCGGCGGGCGCAAACCATCAATCGCTGCGCTTCATCCGTGATCGCGCCGACCGCCACGGTCTCGGCGGCATCCGCCATGTAGCCGTTCTTCTCGACCGTGACATCCAGTTTGAGCAGATCGCCCTCGCGCAGCAGCCGGTTGCCGGGTACGCCGTGCACCGCTTCTTCGTTGAGGCTGATGCAGTTCGATCCCGGAAACCCATACACGGTGGCTGGAGCCGAGCGCGCTCCGTTGGCTTGCATCACCCGCGCGCCAATGGCATCGAGTTCGGCCGTCGTAACGCCGGGGCGCACTTGTTTCTTCATGGCCTCGAGCACTTGACGCACCACGGCTCCCGCCGCGCGCAATGCTTCCAATTCTTCCGGCCCGCTAATGGACACGTTGTTCTCCTATAGAGAATCGTACGGGAAAACGGCGCGACTGACTACGTGGCCTGCGACACTGGCCGGCGCGGCCCGAAGAAGAGCAGCAGGATGAATCCCGCGATATAGAAGGACGCCACCTGCGACAGCGAGAATCCGATAACCCGGAGCAGGAGTCCGAACGTCGCAATCGCTTCTGAAAGCGCGTATGTCATCACGTACCCCGCACGCCAACGATTGAGCGTGGCAACATCATTGGGCCGCGCTGCCAGCGTGTTGGCCGACTGCAACACCAGTGTGCGTCGCACCACCAGGATCACGCCAACAATCGTGATGGTCGCGAGCGACAGTGCATAGAACAGCGTAGGATTGCTGAACCTGGGAATGGAGCCAACGGCCTCCCCTGCGACCACCAACAACAGAACGCTCAGCAACATCGCGATCTGAATGATGCGCACGATCTTGATCGCATGTTCCACCCTGGCAAATATTTTGCCCTAATTTCGGCAGGTCTCGTCAAAATTTCGCTACGGTAGCCGCGCTTGGCAACAGGCAGCAACCACGCCATGTTCCACAATTTTCCGTTCAAGCCTAAGAATGCGAACGGCGCGAGAAGACCCCTCCCATCTAGTGCATATGCTTCGTCAGCGCCGGACGCACGCGCAGGAATACGCGAAACGATACTGGATTCGCGCCATAGGCTGCGTCCAGCACTGCAGGCTTGCTGTAAAGCGTGACATCGGCACCCAAGCCGAGTTGCCAATTGCGACTCTGCACCAGATCGCGCACTCCACCAAACGTGTAAGCCCCGATGCGATAGGCCGGATGCACCGGCGCATTCGGAAACAACTCGTCCTTATCGACCAACTCGAGCCGCGTGTAAGCATAGTTACTGCGCTTGAAATTTACCGTCGACTCCAGCAGGTAACTGTTCAGGTTAGTTGCCGTCTCGTCTTTGTGCTTGCGTCCCCAAATCAGGGATGTCGCCCAATTCCCTTCCGCAAACGGCCGGTCGTATTCGACCGACGCACTCTGCCGCTTCTCGTTTCCCGGCTCCGCCGCTTCTGGATGCAGCAGCCTTCCATAACTGTATTGCGCAGTCCAGTTGCGCGAGGCAGCAACCCACGCCCGCGCTGACCACGAGTCAAGCGCGCCCAACTGGATGCTCCAGCGGTCTTCATTGGGCTCGCGCCCGTTGAACACCGAGCCTTCGAATTTGAAGCGATCGATCGTCAGACCCGTTGTCACCACGCCAAAGCTCGTATGGGTCGAGTCCTGCAAGTGATGACTCAAGGGCGCCGCCGGCAACTCCGCGGCGGATGCCCGATGAATATAGGTGACCGGACCGAGCGCAGGCTCGGCGGAAGGGCCGCCGTACAGTTGCCACGACACCTTCTCTGTAATTGGTCTCGAGTAGTACGCTGCCAGCTCCGCAAAAACGTTATGCGGATGCTGGTGATCGACCAGCGGCTGGCCATGATAGGTTTCACCGGTCTGAAACAGCTCCGGAAATCCCGGGTGCGGCGATGTCAGCGACTCCGCCGAGAACATCTGGCGCAACAACAAAGTTCCCTTGCCCAGCTTGTGTTGCTCCATCAGCATCAGCACGTTGACCGACTCGGCTTTCCCCACGCCCCGAGGCCCGCCCTGCTGGTTGTAGGTCAGAAACAGAACACCATGTGCCATCAACTCCCAATCCGCGCGGGAGGTCATCCAGAAATATCCCGGCACTGACGCCGGTTGCCAACTCGTGCCCGATCCTGCATGCGGCGAAGGCAGCCAGTCCGGCGCGGACATCTGCATCTGCATCCCCGGCATCTGCTGCATACCAGAATGCTCATGGATGGATGCGCCAGCCTCTTGCGCCCAGGCGGCGGGAGCCAGCAAACACATGAATAATAAAAGGCGTGAAAGCACTGCACGCACGGCACTCTCCCAAACTGCAGTGATGCACCTCAACTTTCGCCTGAATGCATAAAAGTGAAGCGTCAGGCCAGATGCGAGATCGGGAGCTGAATCAGATACGGAGAGAGCTGAGGGTGGGTGGAGAAGCGGAAGAAACCAGGGACAGCTGGTGGTTGAGCTCAGCCGCAACGCCCTGCGGTGCTGCCGTCGGAACCATATTCAAGCTTGCCTGCAACGGCGTCTGCCGCACATCGGAAGCCTGCACCACCGCGACGCCGTGCCCGGCGACACAGCAAGCGTAATCTGTTTGCTGAGGTGCAGGAACCTTCTTGCCATGTTCATGGCAGCCGCCCGGTGACGCCGCAGGGTTCCTCATCGAGGCGCCAGCCATGCTCGGACTCACGGCTGCTGCCAGCAATAGCATCAACGCGACAATGAGGCGGAAATTTTTCATGCCTTTTTTGGTGAGATGCTCCTGCTGACGAAAAGAAGCGCCCTTGAAGAGAATAGCCTATACCGACCGGGCTTGGCTGGCGACTGAGGCCTATCTAAGACCCGGTAATCTTCAGCCGCAAGTCTTCCGGCAGGCGCTCCCGAATCTCGGCGGGCAGCCGATCGTGCACTCGACGGGCGCCTAGCCGTGCCACATCCACCACCGTGGTGGGAGCAGGTGTGGCCACAGCTACGATGAGCCACAGGAATGCCGATAACGCAAATCCGCCCAGCGCGGCTAACTCCAGCAACAATGCGTGGCGCGGCCCAAAATGCCGGATCACCCCAAAGGCCAGCAGGAAAACCCCGGCCGACACCGACGCCAGTACGATCAGCGACACGTCGATGGTGCGGTGCATTCTCTGACGGCTGCGGCAGTGTTCGCAGGCCGCGAAGTGGTGCTCGTAGTCTTCGCGCATCTCGGGCGCGAGGCCAGAGATGTCATACCGCCATCCCGCCAGAATCTTGCCTACGAGGGGGTCGACGCACTGACTCATACTTTGTGACTACAGGCGGATCGGCTCCAAAGGCTCGTTCTGTAATGCCAGCAGCACGCGGTTGTGGAGCAACGTACGGCGGGGCCCGAGCGCCTTTTCCGCCGCTCTCCGGGCGATTTCGGGATGGTTGTTATGCTCGGAGAGGTGAGCCAACACCACGTAGGCTGCCTCTCCATCATAGTCGTTGGTGAAGAATTCCGCGAGTGCGTCGTTGGAAAGGTGCCCTACCCGGCTCATGACCCGCTGCTTCACGGACCAGGGATAAGGACCCACGCGCAGCATCTCGACATCATGGTTCGACTCCATGATGAGAACTTCGGAGCGCCGCAAGTGATCGCGAACGCTGGCCGGAACATAACCGAGATCGGTCGCAAAGCCGATCTTCACGCCTTCCGCCCGGAACGTGAACCCCACCGGATCGGCGGCGTCATGAGGAATGGTGAACGGCGTGATGGCGATATCGCCCACCTGAAAGCTCTTGCCCGCCGCGAACACCTCGAGCCGCTCCAGAGTGGGACGAACGCCATTTTCGTCGCGCATCGCACGCGCCCAGCACTGATGCGTGGCTCCCGTCATGAACACTGGAATCTTTAGTTTTTTGGCCAGCGTCGCCAGACCGTAGATGTGATCGCAGTGTTCGTGCGTGATTAGAATTGCCGACAGGCAGCGTGGATCCTCGCCCAGAACCTTCATGCGCTTGAAGGTCTCCCGGCAGGAAATTCCCGCGTCGACCAGGATTCGGGTGGTCGAAGTTTGCACGACGGCGCTGTTCCCACGGCTGCCGCTCGCCAGCACCGAAACTGATACTGCCATATGCCGCAGGATACTCGTTAAGCCTGTGAAAACGTGAGTACTTTTTTGGTTAGCCGGGACCTTTGTGCGGTTCAGCGCTCATTTCTTCGCCGAGATGTTCTGCATCGCCTGCCGCAGCAGCGACCCTCCGTAAGCCCCCGCGATTCCCGGCAGAAACGCCAGAAACGATTCGTAGATCTGGGCGCGGTAGGGCTTCTG
>JGI12627J18819_10000805_pt1 | contig 10522 bp, 9 predicted proteins | sample TexAe_OM1H0_M2_FD_18819 | JGI IMG/M metagenome (IMG submission 18819)
GGCTGGAGTGCTGGCCGGTCCGGTATTGGTGCGCCAAAAAGCTACTCTGCCATCTGGGCGTAATAGACACGCGTGAGGTAGTGCATGCTGACGCAGCCGTTTTTCTGGTGGGCCGCGAAGATGTTACGAAGTTCTTTCAGCATGGGCTCGTAATTGGGGTGACCTTTCATGGGAGCGTAGGAGGAGGAGAGCAGGCGGCCTTCGAGTTGGGAGTAGTCGAAGTCCTGGCGCATGGCGAAGACGCGTTGCTCGAACGGAGCCGGCGCGAAGAAAGCTCCGATGTTGTCGGTGGTGTACTCGTGGCGGACTTGCTCGTAGTCGGTGCCGTAGGTCAGCAAGAGTTTTTCGTAATTGCAGAGGAAGGGGGAGGCGTCGGTGCTGCGCTCGTTCCAGATGAGCACGGCCCAGCCCTTCGGCTTGAGGATTCGGATGAATTCCTGGCGCGCTTTGGGCAGATCGAACCAGTGAGCGGCTTGCGCCGCCGTGGCGAAGTCGAAGCTGTGCGAAGGGAGAGAGGTGAACTCGGCCGTGCCCTCGACGCTGGTGAAATCGGGGTAGGCGGCGAGGAGGCGCCCGGCAGCTTCGCGCATTTCGCGGTTGGGTTCGACGCCGGTCACGCGGTTGCCGTTTTCGAGCAGGAGACGGCTGAAGATGCCGGTGCCGCAGGCAATATCGGCGATAACGGAAGACGCGGTGAGGCCGCATTCGTTGCGCAGAGTGTCGAGCACTTGCGGAGGGTAGCCGGGACGATAGCGAATGTAGTTTTCGACGCGATCGGAGAATCGGAGCGTGGGATCGGTGTGAATCATGGCGACAGTTTACCGAATGCGGAGGTCAGGTTTTGTGGCTTGTTACACTATCAACGGTTGTGCCGACCGGAAATCCGCGGCTAAAGGCTTCGGATGGCTAAAGGCTTCGGATATTGAAGGCTTTTGCGGCACACTTGAACAGCTTGCGGAAAAACGCGAGATCTGTAGCGCCGGCATCCTGCCGGCTGTCTAGAGGGCGTCCCGCCCTCGGAATTAGCCGGCGAGACGCCGGCGCTACCTTGAGCAAAAACGCGTAGCCCGGAACATATAAACAATCACTTCTAAACAATCAATCGGTGGAATAAATCAATCGGAATGAGGCTTGTCATCAAAGTCGGGACCAGCTTGATTGCGCCGGGCGGACGCATCGACAAAGAACGCATGCGGGCGCTGGTGGATCAGCTCGATCTTTCGCGCCACGAGTATCTGATTGTGAGTTCGGGGGCCATAGCGTCGGGGATGTCGAATCTCCGGTTGGGCGAGCGGCCTACGAGTGTCCCGCGGATGCAGGCTTGCGCGGCAGTGGGGCAGAGTCTTCTGATGCATACCTACGAGCAGCTTTTTTTCGGAAAGAAAGTTGTGGCGCAGCTTTTGCTTTCGAGCGATGACTTCACTTCTCCCGTTCGCTACAAGAATTTGCAGAATGCGCTGCACGAACTGGTGAAACTTGGCGTGGTGCCCATCGTCAATGAGAACGACAGCGTTTCGGTGCGGGAACTGGTGGGAGCGTTTGGGGACAACGACGAACTGAGCGCTCTACTGGCAACGGCTGTGGAGGCGGACTGGCTGGTGTTGCTCACGGACGTTGACGGCTTTTACGTTCCCAACGGCCGCAAAAAGAAACTGCTGCGAACGGTCAGCAGGCTGACCCCAGCGATGGAGGACCTCTGCAATGGCAAGGGCAAGCTAGGCACAGGCGGTATGCGGTCGAAGCTGCGGGCGGCTAAGTCGGCCAGCGAAGCCGGTGTGCACGTGGCCATTGTGAACGGCAGGCATCCGCACGCGATCGAGTGGGCGATCGCGCGCAAGATCGGCACCTATTTTCCGGCGCGAGGGAAACGCTGAGATGGGGACGATTGTGAACCCGAACATCTCAACCCGCGAGAAGCTGGCGCGTGCGCGGGCAGCCGCGCCCCAGCTGGCGGAGTTGTCGAGCGAGCAAAAGAATGGGCTGTTGCTAGCGATGGCGAATGCGATCGAAAATCATGCGGCGGAGATTCTTACCGCGAATCGGAAAGATCTGGACTCGAGCGGAGTAGAAGGCGCGACGCGCGATCGCCTGCTGCTGACGCCAGAGCGCATCAGAGCAGTGTCGGCGGGATTGAGGGAAGTTGCGACTTTGCCAGATCCGGTCGGCGAAATTATCCGTGAGTGGAGACGTCCGAATGGGCTGCTGATCCGGCAAGTGCGTGTTCCGCTGGGCGTAATCGGAATTATCTACGAATCGCGGCCGAACGTGACCGCAGATACCGTGGCGCTGGCGATTAAGACGGGAAACGCGATTGTCTTGCGCGGCGGCAAGGAAGCGCTTCACAGCAACCGGCAACTGGTGGAGATTTTGAGCAGCGCATCCGGATTACCCGAGGGCGCGATCCAATTGCTCGACTCGACGACTCGGGATTCGGTGCAGGAACTCATCGAGGCGCGCGGGTTGGTGGATGTGATCATTCCTCGCGGCGGCGCGGGACTGATCAATTTCGTTGTGGAAAATTCGATCGTGCCGGTCATCGAGACCGGGGCAGGGAATTGCCACATATTCGTTGACGAAACTGCCGATTTCGAGATGGCCGACCGCATCGTGATCAACGCAAAGACGCAGCGCTCTTCGGTGTGCAACGCCGCGGAAAAATTGCTGGTCCATGAGAAGATCGCCGCGCGATATGTTCCAAGAATCGCGAAAAAGATGAGCGAGGCCGGAGTGGAACTGCGTGGAGACGAAGAATCGATTCGCCTGGCAGGCTCTGTGAAGGTTCAACCGGCGAGTGCGGAAGATTGGGGCGAGGAGTACCTGCGGCTGTGCCTGGCGATGCGCGTTTTGCCTGGAGTGGAAGAGGCCATCGCGCATATCAATCGGTACTCCACTAAAAACACGGAAGCTATTGTGACGGAGAACGAAGCGAATGCGCGGCGGTTTCTGCGGGCAGTGGATTCGGCGACGGTATTCTGGAACGCATCGACGCGGTTCTCGGATGGCGGGGAGTTCGGGTTTGGGGCGGAGATGGGGATCAGCACGCAGAAACTGCATTGTCGCGGGCCGTTTGCTCTGAGGGAGTTGACGTCGTCGAAGTACGAAGTGATTGGAAAGGGGCAGGTGCGCGGGTAGTGCTTGGCCCCCTGCGCGTTGCGCGAGTTATATATCTTTTTTGTGAGATCAAAATCCCGGCCCAAGCGGGAGCTTGGGCGGCGCACTCCTTGTTAGGGTGGTCAGCGCATGTTTCCGCAGATTGATACAATCCGTAGTTCGATTCAGGGTGGCTCGTGAGAGGGGTTTCGTCGGAACAAATCAGGCCAGTACTTCTGCCGGGAGAGGTTGCGCCCGACTTCGACTTGCCCGCTCTCATTAGCGGCGCGAAGAAGCGTTTTCACTTGCGTGAGCGAATCGCGAAGACGAATGTCGTGCTGGCGTTTTATCCGGCGAACTGGGAAACGGTGAGCGCGCGGCAGATGGCGGAATACCAGGAGCAGCGGGAACGGCTACGGGAGCGCGCGGATGTTGTCGCGATCAGCGTGGATTCAATCATGAACACGACCGTATGGGAGCGGGAGATCGGGCCGCTCGACATTACGCTCTGCAGCGATTTCTGGCCTCATGGGGAAGTCAGTCGAGCATACGGGGTTTTTCGCGAGACGCCGCCGCTTGCGGGCGCGAGCGAACGCGCGGCCTTCGTTGTCGATCGCAAAGGAAAAATCGCATTCAGCAGGATGTACGGGCTGCTGGAACTGCCTTCGTTCTCCGAGTTGCTGGAAGCATTGCGCAGAGTGTAAGACCAGTTTCATGAGTCGCGGCGACGGTGCAGTTGGGCTCATTCTCCAGGAGCTGCATGAAAAGGTTCTCGGGTAGTGTTCTGGCGTGTGCCCTATTGTTCTTCAATGTGAACGGCGCCAGTTCACCACCGCCGGAAGGCAATCACGACAATTCTTCGCTGTTCGGGTTCCGCGACGCCACCGCTGAGCTGAAATCGGAGTCACGCTTTTTAGCTGTTCCCGATCCCAAGCGGGCCGAGGAGCATCTGCGCGTTCTAACGCAAGCGCCGCACATCGCGGGGTCTCCCGAGGACAAGGCGACCGCAGACTACGTAGCGGCAAAGTTCCGGGAAGCGGGTTTGGATACCGAGGTCGTGGAATACCGGGTCTGGTTCAACTACCCGTCAGAAATCAGCGTGGATATGACGGCTCCAGCGGGGGTGGTGATGCACGGCCCATCCCGCGAGCACGTGGAGGGCGATCCCTTTCAGGATGATCCCCGTATTCCGGTTCCGTACAACGGCATGTCGCCCAGCGGGGATGTGGAAGCCGAGGTGGTGTACGCAAATTACGGATCGCCCGAAGATTTCGAGAAGCTGACGCAAATGAATGTGGACGTGCGCGGGAAGATCGTTCTGGTCCGCTACGGGCAGAATTTTCGGGGAGTGAAGACATTCGTCGCGCAGGAGCGAGGCGCCGCCGGAGTGATCATCTTTTCCGATCCGGCCGACGATGGATGGAAACGAGGCGACATGTATCCCCAGGGTCCATGGCGCCCCGCCACCGGAGTGCAACGCGGTTCGGTGGGATACATGTTTGAATTTGCGGGAGATCCGACCACGCCGGGAATCGCCTCGGTGCCGTCGTTGCCGGATTCCAAGCGCACACCTCCTGAACAATCGGCGCAGATGCCGAGGATTCCGACTACGCCGCTTTCCTATGAGGATGCCTGGCCGATTCTTGAGCATCTGGGAGGGCCGGAGTCTCCACGAGAGTGGCAAGGAGCGTTGCCGTTCACCTACCACGTGGGTCCGGGCCCGTCAAAAGTAAAGATGCATCTCAAGCAGGATTACCAGTACCGAACGATCTGGGACGTCATCGGCCGGATACGCGGCAGCGAATTCCCGGACGAATGGGTGGTGGCGGGCAATCATCGGGACGCGTGGGTGTATGGCGCTGTGGATCCCAACAGTGGAACGGCGGCGATGTTGGAGTCGGTGCGCGGGCTTAGCGAGCTTTTAAAGTCCGGATGGAAACCGAAGCGGACGATGATCATTGCCAGTTGGGACGCGGAAGAGGAAGGACTGATCGGATCGACAGAGTGGGGCGAGGAGCATGCGGACGAACTTAAGCATGCGGTCTCGTACTTCAACATGGACGTTGGGGTTTCGGGCGCGAAGTTCGGAGCCTCGGCGGTGCCCAGCCTGAAGGAGTTTCTGCGCGAGGTTACGAAGTCGGTGCCAAGTCCCCAAGGTGGAACGGTTTACGAATCGTGGCGACGGGCGAATCAGGCGGGGAGCGAGTTTTTCAATCCGCAGGAGACCTCAAGCAGCACGTTTCGTCCCCCAGTTGCGCAGTCGCGTCCAGATGTCCCGGTTGGGGATTTAGGAAGCGGATCGGACTACACGGTATTTCTGCAACACCTGGGCGTACCCTCGACGGACATCAGTTCAACCGGGGCGTATGGGGTCTATCACTCGACCTTCGATGACTTCACCTGGTTTAAGAAGTTTGCCGATCCGGACTTCGTCTATGAGCAAGAAATGGCGCGGATTTACGGCCTGGAAGCGCTGCGCATGGCGGATGCCGACGTTTTGCCATTCGATTACGAAGAGTACGGGAAAGAAATCAGGGCCTACATTGATGGAGCGAAAAAAAAGGCGGAAAGCAAGTTTGGTAATCGTATGCCAGACTTCTCCGGAGCGGCGGAGGCGGCGCGGCATTTTGAAGAAGCGGGCGCGAAAATTCTGAGCAAAGAGAAGAAGCTGCCGCAGGATCCCAGCAGGCTGAACCACGCTCTGGGAGAGGCCGAACGCGCACTGCTTCTACCCGAAGGGCTGCCAACCCGGCCCTGGTACCGGCACGCCATCTATGCTCCGGGACGATATACGGGGTATGCCGCCGTGGTGATTCCGGGAGTCAATGAAGCGATCGATGCGGGCGACCTGGAACGGACACGGCAGCAGCTCGCTGCACTCACGACGGCGCTGCACGGGACGGCGAGTGTCCTGGAAAATTTCCGCTGAAGCCATGCAACAGTTTGCACACCTTCAAACGTCGTAGGAACAAAGATCAAACTTGGGTTAAACTTCGTACACCCAAGTGTTTGGGTACTGAGCCGTGAATTGTCTCCGTGGATTTGTAGTCCCGCGGTGAGCGCTCTGCGGGACGACTGTCCGCCATCTCCCCCAGTTGTCACTTGACGGTGCGCCACTTCTAGACCGATGCCGCTTGCACGTATCATCACGGAGTCTGTGGACGATTCCCTGGAACTTACCATGCAGTTGCGCGCGCGTGGGTTTCTGGTAGAGATAGTTTCTCCGGATCAAATTCCAGATGCTCCCGTGGACCTGGAGGTCCGGTTGGAGGAGTGCTCTCCGGAAGAAGTGTTGAGCAAGGCAGCGCAGGTCACGGAAAGCGAAGACCTTTGGGTGTTCGTCGCACCGGGTGCGCTGGACGAACGCGCGCGACCGGTCCGTACCATTCCGCTTCTGCCGCACGCGTTTGACCTGCCAATCACCACCATCATTCCGAGCTTTGAGAGGAACCGGCCTGCGGAAGCTGGGGCTGAAAAGAATTCCGCTGAGCTGACAACGCCGCTGATGCAGGCGACCCCGGCACACGAGTTGGCCGAAATTCCGTTGGGATCGGGAAATGGCGGTGCGAAGAGTGAGATCACAGCCGATTTGAAGAGGGAGCCCGCGCTTGCACCCCCTGTGATTCGACCGAGTGGACCGGCCCAGGCAACGCCGGAGACTCATCACACTAAAGTAAAAGTTGTCGTTCTCCCGAAATTGACTGAGGTTCCGCAGATTCCTGAGGTTCCGGATCGACCGAAGCCGGCCAATCTTGAGCCAGTGACCAAGACGACGGCCAGGCGGGTGCGGCTGCGAGGACCATATAAGATCTCATTTCGAACGGGAGCGCGATTCTGGAAAGCGATTGCTGTGTCTGCGCCGCTTACGGTTGTGGCCGCGTTGCTGGTCGCGGTGGCCGTATTGCGCCCGCACCTGCCTCCGGCAGCCAAGCCTGGAGTGCGCCCGGCGCCTTCCTCACCGAGCGCTGGAGTAAAGCCGGGGAAGGCACCCCTGGCACCTCCCGCCAGTCATTCTTCTGCCAGTTCTTCTCCTGCCAACACTACGCCGGCAGCCCCGGCCGTCCCGCAAGTTACAGCTCCGGCACTTCCTCAGGTTACGGCGAAGCCAGTCCTGCAGCCGCCCACAACTCCGACGGCGAAAGCGAGTCCAGACGCGGTGCAAAATTCATCTGGCAAGCTGGCGTCCGCTCCGGTTGCGAACGAATCGAACAAGGCGGCTACCCATGTGAACAAGACTCAGCCGGTACGGCGACATACCGCCTCGTCAGAGGCGGATGTCGTTGCCGAGGACACAGTTGTCTTCTACGATCGCAAACCGGCCTCGTCAGCGAAAGCTCCGCAGAACCCAGGCGGGAAGCGGTAATCGCAGGCTATGCCCGAGCGGGCGATAACTCGCCTGCCGTCACGGCCCGATCCACAGAAAAAGCGCCGCTGCCACGCGCCATCAGCACCAGAGCGATCGCAATCACCAGCAGGTGATACTCGAATCCCTCTCCCTTCTGCTGTCCGGTCCAGTTCATGAATAATCCGAAATTGTGGTGCACCAAGAGGATGGCGAGCACCATGTTGCAGGCAATCCCGAACGCGGCAATGCGTCCGAGGGCACCGAGGATGAGGCCGATGCCTCCGAGAAATTCGGCGCAAATGGCGAAAAAGGCGAAGGGCGCCGGGATGTGCATCATCTGGGTAAAGAATCCCATGGTGCCGGAAAAGCCGTAGCCGCCGAACCAGCCGAGTGCTTTCTGGGCGCCGTGCGCGAAGAAAATCACACCCATCACCAATCGAAGCAGGGTGAGAGTCCAATCATTGGGAGTTGCCAGTAGTTTGCGAAACATGAATCCTCCTAGGGTTGCGAGTGTTGAATTCGGGCCGGCATTGCTGAGTTGCTTGACTATTCATGGATTACGGTCCAAAAAACTACGCCAGTTGGCCGCGGATTTTCTCCAAATTCGAGATCAGCGAGCGCAGGTCCTCGGCGCTCAGCGGTTCCGTTGCCTTCGAACCGGCGCTGACCGCCGGTTTGTCGATTTGGCCGAGCAGACGCAGGCCGCGCCCGGTAATCCAGCAGAGAACCTGGCGGCGATCTTCGGGCCGGCGCTCGCGGCGGACGAGTTGCTTGGCCTCGAGTTTGTCGAGCAAGCGCGTGATGCCGGGTGTTTGTTCCACCATGCGATCGGCGATGTCGAGGGTCGGAATGCCCTGCTTGCCCGCGCCGCGCAGGATGCGAAGAACGTTGTATTGCTGCAGCGAAATGCCGTGCGGCTCCACGATCTTCGAAAACATGCGTTGCACCATGTCGGTCGTGCGGAACAGGGAGAGAATGGCTTCCTGTGCCGGGGACTCGAAGGGTCTGGTCTGGCGAATCTCGTCACGCAGCGTCTTCGGTTTTTTGCGGCCGACTGCACGCATGGGAAAATAGATGACATGTCAATTGATGTTGATTCAAGCTTTTCGCCCCTGGCGTGGTTTATCTGCTAAATGCCGTTTCCACATCTGCTTACACGTGAAAGTGGTTGACCGTGCGGAAAAGCGGACCGTATGATGGCGAACTCTGCCGCCAGCGACGTCGAGCGGGTAAGGAGTGCAGTCTGGCATGAAAGACCCAAATGCATTGCACCAGATGTTGCTAACGATTCCGGCGGCGTCCACGGCGACTTTCCTTGCACTGTTTCCGATCGTGAATCCGTTTGGCGGGATTCCGCTTTTCTTCTCCATGACCTCAGGCTTTACGCGGGAGGATCGTTATCGCACGGCATTCAAGACCGCGGCTTACGTCTTCGTTATCCTCGTGACGTTCATGTTCTTTGGACGTTTTGTGCTGAATTTCTTTGGGATTTCGCTGCCGGTGCTGCAGATTGCGGGAGGCCTGATCGTGGCAAACACGGCCTGGGGGATGGTGACAGGTGGAAACCGCATGACAGCGGCAGAAAGCGATGAGGCAAACACGAAAGAAGACATCTCGCTGACGCCGATGGCCATGCCGATTCTTTCCGGGCCGGGATCCATCGGAGTGGTGATGGGATTGGCCGCGCACGTTGATAACTGGACCGCCTACTTGGGGATGGTGATTGGAATCGCCGCGCTCGCGGTTACGGTTTATTTGTTTCTGCGGTTGGGTGGGCCGCTGGTGGCGCGTCTTGGACCTAGCGCGGTGGGCGCCATCAGCCGGATCTTTGGGTTCTTAATTCTGGCGATCGCAGTGCAGTTGGTGTGGGATGGAGTGGCGGAGTTCAAGTGATCGGGCGCGATCATAAAATTTTAAACCGCAGAGAGCGCCGAGAAGGCCGCGGAGGACGCAGAGGATTCCGGGTAAGACCGCTGACTGCTGTTCGCTTTGGGTCGGCACAAAGAGACGGGCGAGGACGCCCGTCTCTTCATTTTTGTCTTCTACTTCAGGGTGACCAGTTTGTCGACCAACTCCGAATAGTCTTTCTTCTCCAAGCCATGCACTTGCTTGTTGTACTCGTCAACTTTCGATGAGTAGTTCATGGAGCAGAACTTCGGCCCGCACATGGAGCAGAAGGCAGCTTCTTTGTAGTAGTCGTCAGGCAGGGTTTCGTCATGCATGGACCGGGCGGTTTCGGGGTCGAGAGAGAGGGCGAACTGTTTTTCCCAGTCGAACTTGTAACGAGCGTAGCTGAGAGCGTCATCGCGGTCGCGGGCTCCGGGACGGTGGCGCGCGACGTTGGCGGCGTGTGCGGCTATCTTGTAGGCAATGATGCCGTCTTTTACGTCTTTGTCGTTGGGAAGACCGAGATGCTCTTTGGGCGTGACATAGCACAGCATCGACGCTCCGTACCAGCCGATCATGGCAGCGCCGATCGCCGAGGTAATGTGGTCGTAGCCCGGAGCGATGTCGGTGACGAGCGGACCCAGGGTGTAAAAGGGAGCTTCGTAACAGAGTTCGTTTTCCTTCTCGACCTGTTCTTTGATCTTGTCGATGGGGATGTGACCGGGGCCTTCGATCATGACCTGGACGTCGTGCTTCCATGCGATCTGGGTCAACTCTCCGAGAGTCTTCAGTTCGGCGAACTGGGCCTCATCGCTGGCGTCGGCAATACAGCCTGGCCGAAGGCCGTCGCCCAGGGAGAAGCTGACGTCGTACTTCTTCATGATCTTGCAGATGTCGTCGAAGCACTCATAGAGGAAGTTCTGCTTGTGGTGATGGGCCATCCACTGGGCGAGGATCGCGCCGCCGCGGCTCACGATTCCGGTGATGCGCTTGGACACCAGGGGCAAGTACTGGATCAGCACGCCGGCATGAATGGTCATGTAGTCCACGCCCTGCGCGGCCTGCTCTTCGATCACTTCCAACATCACGCCGGCGGTGAGATCTTCCACGCGCTTTACGCGCGAGATGGCTTCGTAGATGGGAACGGTGCCGATGGGGACAGGCGAGTGGCGGAGGATAGCCTCGCGGATGTCGTGGATG
>JGI12627J18819_10000806_pt1 | contig 10511 bp, 11 predicted proteins | sample TexAe_OM1H0_M2_FD_18819 | JGI IMG/M metagenome (IMG submission 18819)
CACCCCCACCGCCACGAACCAGCCTGGCAGCGACGCCAACCCAGCCCCGAGCCAGCCGGGCAACGGCGCCGTCGCGCCACTACCAACGATCCAACTGACCCGGTACATCACAGACCCCTCGGGTGTTCTGACCGCCGCCGGCCGCACGGCGGTCGAGGGCGCGATCTCGAAGCTCTACACCGAGCGCAACGTCCACCTATGGGTGGCGTACGTCAACGATTTCTCCGGCCTCACTCCATTGCGATGGGCTGAGGACACGATGCGCGCCAACGGATTCAGTGACACGGACGGGCTTTTGGCCATCGCCACCGCCCACCGAACCTTCTCGTTTCGACCGCCCGCCGCGATGACCAACGGGACCGACGCGCCCCGCGTCAACGCTGAGCTCATTCGAAAAGAGCGGATCGCGCCCGCTGTGCACAAGGACGAATGGGCCCGCGCGGCGGTGGCGGCCGCCAACGGCTTGGAGACCGCCGGCTAACTCAGCGGTGCCGGTGATGCCATCAGTTCCATCATCGCGGCAGCCGTTATCGGCGGCCTGTAGTAGATGCCTTGCGCCACTTCGCATCCACAGTCGCGCAAATATGCGGCGATCTCGCCGTTCTCCACGCCCTCGGCGACAGTTGTCACGTTCAGGGCATGCGCCAGGTCAACGACAGCTCGGACGATGGCATCGGCGCGCGGGTCTGTCAACACGTGACCGATCAGGTCATGGTCGACTTTGACTTCATCGATGGGCAGCTTGCGCAGGTAGGTCAATGCCGAGTAGCCGCTGCCGAAATCGTCGAGCGCGATGTGAATGTTGCGCTCCCGCAAGGCTTCAAGGACGTTTCGGGTTCGATCGATGTTATCGAGGAGCAGGTCTTCGGTGATCTCGATGATCAACGACTCACCCGGCAAGTCGTGTCGCGCCAATGCGTCGAATATGCGGCTGGGCAGGTTGACGTCGCCGACCAGTGGCGGGAACAGGTTGACGGCGACCGGCACCGCGACCCCACGGCGTTGCCATTGGGCGGCGTCGCCGAGTGCCTGGTCCAGCACCAGGTCGGTGACCGTGCGCATCAGACCGTGCTGGCGCACCAACGGCAGGAACTGCTGTGGGCGCACCAGTCCGAATATGGGGTGGGGCCACCGAACCAGTGCTTCGGCGCCCACAACCTCCGTGGTTCGGAGATCGACCTTCGGCTGATACAGCACAGTCAGAGCACGGCGGCTGATGGCCTGGCGCAGATCGCTGAGAAGGCGAACCTCGATCAATCCGCCACGGGAGGGCAGCACCTCAGATGCGGGAAGAGCGGGGAGGACTTCGTCGCTGAGATGCATGTCGGGGCTGTACGTCTGCAGGCCACCGCGCAGTCGTTTGGCCGAATACATCGCCATATCAGCTTGTTTGAGCAGCTCGGCGCCGAAAAGGTCGGGATCGTCGGCATCGGCCACCGCCAGTCCGGCGCTGGGTCTCATGAAGATGATTTCGCCGTCGGTGCTGAACGGTCGCTCGAACGCCTCCATGATCTGGTAGACGATGAGATGGGCGTTCTCCCCCGCATCTTCGATGAGCACGGCGAATTCGTCACCGCCGAGTCGGGCAACGGTGTCACCGGTTCGTGCGCAGCCCAGCAGTCGTTGCGCGGCCTGGATCAGCAGCGCGTCGCCGGCGGGATGGCCCAAGTTGTCGTTGATGAGCTTGAAGTCGTCGAGATCCATCGACAGCACCGCTACCGAGCGTTTGTCGCGGTGGTAGAGCTGGATTGCATGCTCGAGCCGATCGTGGAACAGGACCCGGTTGGCCAGGTTGGTCAGCGGGTCGCGGAGTGCACGATCGGACACGCTATGCAGCAATCGACGGTTCTCGGCGACTACCAGAAATTGCCGGGCCAGCACGGCGATTACCAGCCACGGCACTACCCCGAACGCGGGGTCGGATTTCAAGATGTTGCGGAACTCGACGAGTTCGAGGCCACCGGCGATGGCCAGCGGGAGGTAGGGCAGCCACAGCGAGACCGGCGCGGTCAGCGATGCCGACGGCTCCGGCGGCGCATAGGGCGGCTCCGGCCGACAGGTGAGCGCAGCGATTCCGACGATCACCACCCCTGCCGACCAGCCGAGACCCACCGGGTTGTCAAAGGCGTAGTTGCCACGCGCAAACAGGTACTCGTAAGCGGCGCCGGACGCGGCGATCACGGTCAGGCCCACCGTCAGCAGCGCCACCGTCGCACGCCAACGGGCGTGCGCTCGGGCGAGCACCAAAACGGCCACGGTGACAGTCACGACCTCCGACACCGGATAGGCCAACGACACGATCGCGGCGGAGTTTTTTACTCCTGTCGCGGCGTACGCTTGGCGCAGCACCACGACCCAGGACACGACGAACAGTGCTGTGGCGACAATCGCGCCGTCCAACACCATCCGAANCCAATTGCCGCCCGGATAACCGGCCGGTAGGACCAGCATCGCTACGCAGGCGGCCACCGGGAATAGCAAGAACCCGGCGTTTGCCACCGATGGGTACAGGGGGTGGACACTACCGATCCAGACTCGGTGATAAATCACCACCAGCTCACTGAACGTCCAGGCACCCAGCCCGACGGTCATACACACCCACGCCCGTCGCTGCCGGCCGCGGGTTCGTCGCGCGGCCAATCCGGCGCTCACTGCCGCGAACGATGGGAATCCGAGCCCTCCCACGACTATCAGCACACGCATCGTTGATTGGCCGCCNNATCCTGCGAGCCACCAGATNGTGAACGCAAGAAACGCGGCGNTGGGGACCGCAGCGATACGCAGGNGGCGTGCGAGCGCCGTCGGTGATGCCACTGCACCCATGGCCCATCTCCGCGGTCAGTCGGCGCCCCCCGCCCGGGTCGCGTTTCACGACACGCTAGCAACAGTGCTGCCGCTTCGCTGCGACATTTAGGCAGATCCGTCGTCGGTTTGCCAACGCGTCGAGCACCCAGGAAAGCGGTCGACTGGCGGCAGCTGTCCGAACATCGGACTAGCTGGCCGATTGTCCGGACCCAATTACCGGAAATCCCTGCGATATGACGGGACCGGAAGGCGCTGCTGGCGTTGCCGTCAATACTCGGCGCCCGTATAAAAGCCAGTTGTCGCATTCGCGCAGCAACCGAACTTCGGCCGGTCAGTCGTCAGGCCCCAGCAGTTCGTCGGCGTCGAAGCAGCTGTGGTCGCCGGTGTGGCAGGCGCCGCCGACCTGGTCGACCAGTAGCAGCACCGCATCGCCGTCGCAGTCCAGACGCACCGAATGCACGTGCTGGGTGTGGCCGGAGGTCGCTCCCTTGACCCACTGCTCGCCGCGGGATCGCGAAAAGTAGGTTCCTTCACGGGTTTCCAGCGTGCGGGCCAGCGCCTCGTCGTCCATCCAGGCGATCATCAGCACGTCGCCGCTGCTGCGCTCCTGAACCACGGCGGTGAACAGTCCGTCGGCGTTGCGCTTGAGGCGCGCGGCGATCGCGGGATCCAGCGTCATCGCACAGTGATCCCTTCTGCGGCCATGGCCGCCTTCACCTGCCCGATCGTCAACTGTCGGAAGTGAAAGACACTGGCGGCCAACACCGCATCGGCACCCGCGGCGACCGCGGGTGCGAAGTGCTCGGCGGCACCCGCGCCGCCGCTGGCGATCACCGGTACCGTCACCGCCGCGCGCACCGCCCGCAGCATCGCCAAGTCGAAGCCGGCCTGGGTGCCGTCGGCATCCATCGAATTGAGCAGGATCTCCCCGACTCCGAGCTCCGCACCTCGCGCCGCCCATTGGACGGCGTCGATGCCGGTGCCCCGCCGCCCACCGTGGGTGGTGACCTCCCAACCCGATGGTGTGGGGGCCGAGCCGGCGGGCACGGTGCGGGCGTCGACAGACAGCACGATGCACTGCGAGCCAAACTTATTGGCCATCTCGGCCAGCAGCTCGGGCCGCGCGATGGCCGCGGTGTTGATCGATACCTTGTCCGCTCCCGCACGCAGCAGCACGTCGACGTCGGCGACCGTACGCACCCCGCCGCCCACGGTGAGCGGGATGAACACCTGCTCGGCGGTGCGGCGCACCACCTCGAGCATGGTGGCACGTCCCGACGACGATGCGGTGACGTCGAGGAAGGTCAGCTCGTCGGCTCCTTCGGCGTCGTAGGCGGCGGCCAGTTCCACGGGATCACCTGCATCCCGAAGGTTTTCGAAGTTGACACCTTTGACCACCCGACCGCCGTCGACGTCCAGGCAGGGAATCACCCGCACCGCGAGATTAGTGCCGCAATAGGCTTCAGTACTCATCCGGTCGCCCTACCCTCCGCAGGATTTCGAGTATCTGGGCGTGCACACCGGGGGCGGCGGCCAGCGCGGACCGCGAATCGGGCGTCCACTCTTCGCCGGCCAGGTTCGTCACAATGCCACCCGCGGCGCGTACCAGCGCCACGCCCGCGGCGTGATCCCACACGTGGTGGCCGAAACTGATTGAACCACCCAGAATCCCGTCGGCGACATATGCGAGGTCGATGCCGGTGGCACCATGCATCCGCAGCCGCGACGAAACCCGGCTGAGCTCTTCGAGCACCGCCAGCCGGTAGCGGCCCGGAAACCGGCCACGCGAGTCGGCATTGAAGGTGCCGACACCGATGACCGAATCCGCGAGCTCGACCGTGGCCAACGGCTCCTGCGGCACACCGCTTTTCGTCAGCGGACCGCCCGACACCGCGGCGTAGCGCTCGCCGGTGAACGGCAACCACGTCAGGCCCGCCACCGGATCTCCGTCGTGCAGCAGGCCCAGAAGAATCGCGGCCATCGGCAAGCCGGCGGCGTAGTTGAACGTTCCGTCGATCGGATCCAGCACCCACACCCACGGCGAGTCGAGTTCCGCGCCACCGAACTCCTCGCCGTGCACCGGGATTCCGGTAGCTTTCGCCAGCGCGTCGACGACCTGGCGCTCGATCTCCAGATCGACCTTGGTCGCGAAGTCGTCGCCCCGCTTGCTGACCGCTGACTTCGCTCGATGACCGGCAATGAACGGCTCGGCGGCGTCGTCCAGGATCGCCGACGCCTCGGCCACCAGCGCGTCGAGATCCATTGCGGCCCTACCCCGCCACCGCTGCCAGGGCCTGCGGCAGTGTGAATCGTCCGGCGTAGAGCGCCTTGCCCACGATCACGCCCTCAACGCCGCTGCCGGTCAGCGTGGCGATGGCGCGCAGATCGTCGAGGCTTGACACGCCGCCGGAGGCGATCAACGGAGCGTCGGTGCGTTCGGCGACCGCGCCAAGCAGATCGAGGTTGGGTCCGGTCAACGTGCCGTCCTTGGTGACATCGGTCACGACGAACCGCGAACACCTTTCGCGGTCAAGGCGTTCCAGCACTTCCCACAGATCGCCGCCGTCGGTCTCCCAGCCGCGGCCGCGCAGCCGATGATCGCCGTCGACAATCTGCACGTCCAGCCCGACAGCGACCTTGTCGCCGTGCTCGGCGATCGCCTGAGCGCACCAGCGCGGATTCTCCAGCGCGGCGGTGCCGAGGTTGACCCGAGCGCATCCGGTCGCCAGCGCGGCCGTCAACGAGTCGTCGTCGCGGATACCGCCGGAAAGTTCGACCTGCACGTCGAGTTTGCCGACCACCTCGGCGAGCAGTTCACGATTGGAGCCGCGACCGAACGCTGCGTCCAGGTCGACCAGGTGAACCCATTCGGCACCGTCGCGTTGCCAGCCCAGCGCGGCGTCCAGCGCTGAGCCATACTCGGTTTCACTGCCGGCCCGGCCCTGCACCAACCGCACCGCCCGACCCTCGACTACGTCGACCGCGGGCAACAAAATCAACGGCACGTCTATAACCCCTCAACCCAATTGCTCAGCACCGCCGCCCCGGCGTCCCCGCTTTTTTCCGGATGGAACTGGGTGGCGGCCAGCGGCCCGTCCTCGACTGCGGCCAAAAACGGCACCCCGTGGGTGGCCCAGGTCAGCAGCGCATCGGGCGAACCTTCCCAGCGCTGGGCCGCGTAGGAGTGCACGAAGTAGAACCGGGCATCGGCGTCGAGGCCTTTGAAGAGCGCGGTGCCCGCTGCGCCCGCGACTACGTTCCAGCCCATGTGCGGGATCACCGGCGCATCCAACCCAGTCACGGCGCCGGGCCACTGCCCGCAGCCGGTGGTCTCCACCCCGAACTCGACACCGCGGGCGAACAAAATCTGCATACCGACGCACACACCCAGCACCGGTCGGCCGCCGGCAATTCGCTCGGCGATGACCCGCTCTCCGCCGATCCCGCGCAACCCCGTCATGCACGCTTCAAAGGCGCCGACGCCCGGAACCACCAACCCGTCGGCGGTCGCGGCGGCCTCGAGGTCGGCCGTCACATCCACCGAGGCGCCCACGCGCTGCAACGCACGTTGCGCAGAACGCAGATTGCCCGAGCCGTAGTCCAAAACCACAACGGATTTGGCTGTCACAGGGTCCCTTTGGTGGACGGCACACCCGATACCCGCGGGTCAAGCTCGACAGCCTGACGCAACGCGCGGGCGACGGCCTTGTACTCGGCCTCGGTGATGTGGTGCGGGTCGCGACCGTACAGCACCCGCACGTGCAAGGCAATGCGGGCATTGTTGGCCAGCGTCTCGAAAACGTGGCGGTTGACGACGGTGTGATACGGCACCCCGCTACCCGCAACAGTGAACTGTCGCAGGTGATCCGGCTCGCCGGTGTGCACGCAGTAGGGCCGACCCGACACGTCGACTATTGCATGCGCGAGCGCCTCATCCATCGGGATGAAGGCGTCGCCGAACCGCCGGATGCCCGTTTTGTCGCCGAGCGCCTGCCCCAGCGCCTGACCGAGCACAATCGCGGTGTCCTCGATGGTGTGATGCGCCTCGATGTCGACATCGCCCTTAGCGCGCACGGTCAGGTCGAAGCTGGCGTGGGTGCCCAGCGCGGTCAGCATGTGGTCGTAGAACGGAATTCCGGTGTCGACGTGAACCTCTCCGGTGCCATCCAGGCCGAGTTCGACGACGATGTCGCACTCTTTGGTGGTGCGTTCCACGCGGGCGTGGCGCTGCAGACTCATGACGCTCCTAAGGGCTGGGCCAATTCGGTGGCGGCGATCTGGGCGCTCGTCTGCAGAAAGACGTCATTCTCGTCGGCCAGTCCGGTGGTGACGCGCAAGTACCCCGCGATACCGACGTCGCGTATCAGCACCCCCGCATCCAAATAGTGCTGCCAGGCCGTCGGCGCGTCGGCGAACTGCCCGAACAACACGAAGTTGGCGTCGCTGGGGACGACGCGAAATCCCATGCCGCTCAACGCTGTGCTTACCCGCTCCCGTTCGGCGATCAGCGTCGCGACACTACCCAGCGTGTCATCGGCGTGCCGCAACGCGGCCCGGGCGGCGGCCTGGGTGATGCAGGACAGGTGATACGGCAGTCGCACCAACAACATCGCGTCGATCACCGCCGGGGTGGCGATCAGGTAGCCCAGCCGGCCTCCGGCGAAGGCGAACGCCTTGCTCATGGTGCGGGTCACGATCAGCTTGGTCGGATACTCGGCGACCAGCGCCACCGCACTGGGCTGCGACGAGAACTCGCCGTAGGCTTCGTCCACGATCAGGATCCCCCGCGTCGCATCCAGCAATCGCCGCAAATCCGGTAGCGAAACACTTTGCCCTGAAGGGTTATTGGGGCTGGCAACGAACACCACATCGGGTGCACGGTCGGCGATCGCGGCGACGGCAGCCTCGACATCGAGGCTGAAGTCCGCGGCGCGCACCGTCTGGACCCATTCGGTGTGCGTGCCGTCGGAGATGATCGGGTGCATCGAATACGACGGGACGAATCCGATCGCACTGCGCCCCGGTCCACCGAAGGCCTGCAGCAACTGCTGCAGAATCTCGTTGGAACCATTTGCGGCCCAGAGGTTTTCCACACCCAGCTGAACGCCGGTCTGAACGCTGAGGTAGGCGGCCAGATCACGGCGAAGGGCCACCGCGTCGCGATCGGGGTAGCGGTGCAGGTCGACGGCGGCAGTCCCGCACGGATGTGACGACGTCGTCGACCAGTGCCCTGGTGGGCGGGTGCGGATTCTCGTTGGTGTTCAGCCGCACCGGAACCGCAAGCTGCGGCGCGCCGTAGGGCGATTTGCCGCGCAGGTCGTCGCGCAGCGGCAACGCGTCGAGCGCCGGGTGTTTGGTCATCGCTCGAACCTCCGCCGCACCGCCTCGCCGTGCGCGGGCAGGTCTTCGGCCTTGGCCAACGTCACCACGTGTCCCGAAACATCTTTCAGGGCAGCCTCGGTGTAGTCGACGACGTGGATGCCGCGCAGAAAGGTCTGCACCGACAGGCCACTGGAATGCCGCGCGCTGCCCGCCGTCGGCAGCACGTGGTTGGAGCCGGCGCAGTAGTCGCCGAGGCTGACCGGCGAGTAGGCGCCGACGAAGATGGCGCCGGCCGAGCGGATCTGTGCCGCAACGTGTTTCGCGTCGGCAGTTTGGATCTCCAGGTGTTCAGCGGCGTAGGCGTTGACGGTGCGGATACCCGCGTGGATGTCGTCGACCAGGATGATCGCCGACTGTCGCCCGGAAAGCGCGGTTGTCACCCGATGGCGGTGCACGGTGGTCGCCAGCTGGGCGGCCAGTTCGCTCTCCGTGGCATCGGCCAGGGCTGTGCTCGGTGTTACCAGGACGCTGGCGGCCATTTCGTCGTGCTCGGCCTGGCTGATCAAGTCGGCGGCGACGTACGCGGGGTCGGCGGTGTGATCGGCCAGGATCGCGATCTCGGTCGGCCCGGCCTCGGCGTCGATGCCGACCCGCGACCGGCAGAGCCGTTTGGCCGCGGTGACGTAGATGTTGCCGGGCCCGGTGATCATGTCGACCGGTGCAAGCTCGGCGCCGTCGGTGTCGACGCCGCCGTAGGCCAGCAGCGCCACCGCCTGCGCCCCGCCGACCGCCCACACTTCGTCGACGCCGAGCATGCGGGCGGCGGCCAGGATCGTCGGGTGCGGCAGGCCGTGAAACCGGCCCCGCGGTTGCGCCTGCGGCGGGCTGGTCACCACCAGCGAGCCGACCCCGGCGGCCTGCGCCGGCACCACGTTCATCACCACGCTGGACGGGTACACCGCGTTGCCGCCCGGTACGTAGAGCCCGACCCGCTCGACCGGCACCCACCGCTCGGTGACGGTGGCGCCCGGGCCCAGCGTCGTCGTGGTGTCGGCGCGCCGCTGGTCGGCATGCACCACACGGGTTCGCTCGATCGCCACCTCCAGGGCGGCCCGGACGTCGCGGTGCAGGCCCGCCAGCGCGGCGTCCAACTCGGCGCCGGGCACCCGGACGGCCGGCGGCCGCACCCGATCAAACGACCCGCCGTACTCCAGCGCGGCCTCCGCGCCCCGCTCAGCGACCGCCTCGACGATGGGGCGCACTCTCGGCATCGCGGCATCCACGTTCACCCCGCCGCGGGGCAACACCGCCCGCAGCCGAGCAGCCGACAGCCCGACTCCGCGCAGGTCGATGCGCGCCATCACGTTCACATCGACCATTGTCCCAGAGCGAATCAACTGCATATCGGGCCGGTACAGTGGCCGCACACCACGAGATACGGAGCCGCCATGTCCCGAAAGGACCATCCGAACAACGTCCCGGGCGTCCCGATGCTTTTCCCGGTCTGGTTCGAGAAGTTCCAGACCAAGTACTTCAACCCGGCGGTGAAGCCGTTCGCGCGCTACCTTCCGACGTTCTCGGTGATCAAGCACCGCGGCCGCACATCCGGCAAGCCCTACGAGACCATCGTGACCGCGTACACCAAGGGCAATGTGCTGGCCATCGGGCTGGCCCACGGCAAAACGGATTGGGTGAAGAACGTGCTGGCGGCGGGTGAAGCCGACGTGCACTTCATCCGCAAGGACGTCCACGTCACCAACCCGCGGGTCCTGCCGCCGGGCAGCGACGGCACGGGACTGCCGTTCTTGGCCCGCCAGCAGATCGGCCGGGTCGCGGTATTCGTCGCCGATATCGCCTAAACGCGGCTAAACACGGTTTTGCCGACCATCGTCGGCCAGACCGATGGCGCGTCCTCCCAGGCGACGACGCGGTCGACAACCGGGGACAGATCGCAGCCGGCCGCCAGTATGTCCAGGATTTCCGGGATGACGGCGCGCGCGCTGACCCGCCCGGTGACGAATCGCACACCGCGGGTGTACATCGGCAGCAACGGCATCTCGACGTTGTATTCGGGGTAAATCCCGGTGTCGGTGCACACGCCGTCCGGCCAGGTGGCACGCAGCGATGCGGCAAGCAGCGCTGAATCGCCGCTGGTGTGCACGGTGACGGGATAGGGATCCCAAGCCTTGTCGGGTTTGGCTACGTCATGGACGGCTGCCCCGAGCTTCTCGGCGGCCGCCAGGCGGTCCGAATCGGTATCGACGTAGTCGACATGGAAGCCGAGTGCTGCCGCGAACGCCGTCGCGTACAGCCCGATCGACAGGCGGCCGACGACGAGGACGCGGCGATCGGCCTGATCGAGCCCGGCCAACTCCGCGCGGTAA
>JGI12627J18819_10000807_pt1 | contig 10510 bp, 9 predicted proteins | sample TexAe_OM1H0_M2_FD_18819 | JGI IMG/M metagenome (IMG submission 18819)
ATCAACGGGGTCGAACCGGTCCGAGAGTGGGCCGAGGGTGAATGGCGCGGCGGCTCCGTGGGCGATGAGGAAAAGCAACGTTCGGGCAGGCACACGTCGGACCATGCCGGCGTCGGCAAGCCGGTTCAGGGCCCGCCATACCGGAGTCAGCGTCGGCAGCGTGAACGACGTCATGATGTAGTCGAGGCGACTGGTCGAATGCAGGCCTTCCTGGTTCATCAACCGGACGAGTTCCGGGCGACGGACCGAAGCGATCAGGAATGCGCGGATCCCCTCGCGTACCCACGACAGGTCGTCGTCGGGAACCTTTCGTTGTTGCAGCTCGGCGTTGAGATCGTCGATCAGGTGGCGGAACTCGTGATCGACCGCGGCGTACCAGAGCTGCTCTTTCGAACGGAATCGCTGATTGATGGTGCCGCGGCTGAGTCCCATCTCGGCGTTGAGCGTGCGCAGCGACATTCCGTCGTAGCCGTGCTCGGCGAAGGCGTGTAGCGCGGCCCGCAGGATCTCGTCGTCGTCTCGTATACGTGGTCGGCCGCGCGTCTCGGCGGTCGGCACGGCATCTGTCGCCATGACAGCACGATACCTTCCTGCGGATATTTTCTTGACGTATGGCGAGAAATAGTTCAAGCTGTGACCCATGAAGCGAGAAGAACACGTATTCAACGAGACGTTCAGCTACCGCTATCCGGGCGACGATGCAGACCACGCAATCCTGATTCAGCACGGGATCGCGTCCCACGGCGGCATTTACGACAGTTTTTGTGCCCACCACGCATCACACGGCGTGGATGTCTGGAGCATGGATGCTCCAGGCCACGGCCGGTCTGTGAATATGCGGCCACCTGGCCGTTTCAGCATCGAGGAGTGGGTCAACCACGCGGTGGCTTTGGGCGAGCACATCGGCGAGACCACCGGTCTACCGGTGTTCATCAAGGGATCATCGCTGGGTGCCGCGGCAGCCTACTGCGCGCTACAGGCCTCTGATGCTTTCCGGGGAGCGATCCTGATGGGCTACGCAATCCCATCCGCACCACTGGTTCCGAACCCGAACCCATTCCGCAGCAAGGCTTTCGAGCAAATCGATGCCTTATTCGGCGACAAACTGCTGCTCAGCCTCGACCGATTCATCAACTTCGATGAGGACTACGGATACATCGGTGCGAGCGAGCAGAAGAAGGCCGATCCACTGAACACCTGGTACTACGAATTGCGGGCCTTCGCGTCGTTCTTCCGCTACGACCCGGTGGTACCGCTCTCGCAGAACACCAAGCCGATCTTCTACACCGTTGGTGAGCGGGACACGACCTTCGGCCCCGACGTCGCCAAAATGGTCGCCGACGCCACCGCGGGACCCGTCGAACTGTATGTGCACCCCGATGGCATGCATCAGCTGATGCTGTCGCACACCGTGGACTACAGCGACGTGGTGCTCGAGTGGTGCCGTCGACAAGCCAAGTAACCACCTCAACATCCAGCTAATCAGCTCACCCCAGGAGCAGCACGCATGACGACCGCAATGCACCCGCGAGGTGTCAACCATCTAGCCCTGAGCACACGAGACATGAAGGGACAGCTCGAATTCTGGTGCGATGTTCTCGGGTGCCCGCTACGGGCGCTGTACTACATGCATGGCGTCGACGGCGCGTTCCACGGCTTCGTCGAACTGGCACCGGAGAGCTACGTCGCGTTCGTCCAGCATCCCGACAATCCCAAGGATATCGAGTGGGGCGTCACTCACGCCGGCAATCCCGGCGGCGCCGTCACCATCGGTGGGATGCAGCACGTCGCCCTGCATGTCGACACCCTCGACGAGGTGCTGACGATGCGGGATCGGATCCGCAGCCGCGGCGTGCAGGTGATCGGCCCCATAGATCATGGCTTCATCAAGTCGATCTACTTCGGAGGACCCGAGGGGCTGAGCCTAGAAGTCACCTGCGGACAGGACATCGACGCCAACGCCTGGGTGGACCCCGAAGTTGTTGGCCTGTGCGATATCTCCCAGCACGAGGTGGAAGCACTCAAAAACCCGGCTGCTTTCGAGAGGCCCGCAACTCCTGTCGCGCAGCCAGCCGCCGATCCTGACAAACCCAGCATGCACTGGCCCGACGTGTACGACCTTTTGGTGTCGCTGAGCGACCAGGAAGTCTGGGAGAATGCCAGCGAAACCACGCCTCCGGTGATCGTTGATTGATCGCCTCGGGTCGAGCACGCCTGAAAAGCGATGTCGTCCAACGCTTCCCGGCCCTTGCCGCAGCGCGCTCACGTGGCTCGCCTCAAGCTGAAAGCAGAATCCGAAATGGATGAACTCACCCACCTCATCGACGGTGAACGGATGGCCACCGACCAGTGGTTCCGCACGGTCAACCCCACGACCCAGCAGCCCTGGGCGAACGTCGCCCGCGGATCCACTCAAGACGCCGCCCGCGCGGTGAACGCCGCGAGGGTCGCCTTCGACGAAGGCCCGTGGCCGCGCATGACTCCCGATGAGCGCGGGGCCCACTTGCACCGCCTCGCCGATCTCATCGAACAGCACACCGATGAGCTTGTTGCACTGGAAAGCGCTGACATGGGCAAGCCGGTCACCCAGTGCCGCGAACGAGACCTGCCACGCTCGGTCGCGAACTTCCGATTCTTCGCTGACTACCCGCGTTTCTGCGAGGACGAATCCCTCCCGTCTAGCACCCACCACATCTACACCAGTTACGAACCCGTCGGCGTTACCGCCGCGATCAGTCCGTGGAACTTCCCACTGATGCTGTCGACTTGGAAAGTCGCCCCTGCCCTAGCCTTTGGCAACACCGTGGTTCTCAAACCCGCAGAACAAAGCCCGGGCACCTGCACCCGTCTCGGCGAATTGGCCATCGAGGCCGGGCTGCCCAGAGGCGTACTCAACATCCTGCACGGCTACGGCCCCGGTGAAGCCGGTGAAGCCTTAACCACCAGTCCCGACGTCGATCTCGTGACGTTCACCGGCGAATCCAACACCGGGCGCAAAATCCTTCAAGCCAGTGCACCGACTCTCAAACGCGTGAGCTTCGAACTGGGCGGCAAGAGCGCGAACCTGGTCTTCGCCGACGCGGACCTCGACGCCGCGCTCGCCTGGTCCGTCAAGGCTGCCTTCACCAACTCCGGCCAAGTCTGCCTGGCTGGCAGCCGCCTGTATGTCGAGCGCGCGATCTTCGACGAGTTCGTCGACCGCTTCGTCGACATGGCTGAGCGCCTCGTGGTCGGCGACCCGGGCGACGCCACCACCGACATCGGACCGCTGGCAAGCGAAGAACACTGGCGGAAGGTGTGCCGCTACTTCGACATCGCCGAAGCCGAAGGAGCCAAGCTCCTCACCGGCGGTCCGCACGAAGGCTGGTGGGTCCGGCCGACAGTGCTGGTCAACACCACCCAAGAGATGCGGATCAGCCATGAAGAGATCTTCGGTCCGATCGTCACCATCGCGCCTTTTGACGGTGAAGCCGACGCTATCCGGCTGGCGAACGACTCCCGGTATGGTCTGAACACCATGGTGTTCACCGAAAATGCGCGTCGTGCGCACCGGGTGGCACGCGCTGTGCGGGCCGGCACCGTCTGGGTCAACTGCTACTTCGTTCGTGATCTGCGTGCACCATTCGGCGGCTTCAAAGACAGCGGGATCGGCCGCGAAGGAGGCAAGCACAGTCGCGAATTCTTTACCGAAGTCAAAACCGTCGTGATGGAAATCCAGGCAGCCGAGACATGAACCGCTCCAACCAGAATCGGCTTATAGCCCGCCGTTTACTCACCCGCTACCCGATCGCGGCGTTGACATCGCCCGCCGGTGCGTTGGCAATGACGTACTCGGCCGTCGCCTCCTCCCGGCCGTCACCCATCTGACCCGTCCGAAGGATGTTCAGGCCGCCGAAAGCCCCGCGCAGGAACGGAGTGCCTCAAGAATGGAAACTTCTGTCGCAGCGTCCTACTGAGACTCATTGCGCCGAAACCTGATCTCCAGAAGCAGACTTCGCCTTTAGATCGGCCCTTTCTGTCTTGCTCAGATCCCTGGAGCCGTTCCCGCGAGGTCGGGCCGACGGGGTAGGCGAGCGATTTGATTGATGCGAGTTTTGGGTTGGCAACGGGATCGGCGCGACGGTACCCGTGCGCTGGTAGTGCGCGCGCTGGTCTCGGGCGAGTGGAAAGTATTGAAGGTGTGTTGGGATGCCTTTGATCATCGCGTGAACTGCTTTGAGGTGCATGCGATAACGCAATTCGTCGAATCCAGTCCAGTCCAGACACAGCCGTTCGCGGATCACCGGCGGTAGCGCGCCGGTGGTTATCCACAGGATCAATTTCACCAGCGGTGTCTGTACGAACGGTTTCAGAATCAGTGGTCCAACAACCGTATTGGCGCGATCAGACAGGCGCTTGCTGGTCGGCGGCGGCATCGTCCGGTACATGTGAAAGCCCTCACGAACCGGGCGACTGTCCTCGAGAACGTTGCTGATCATGTGCTCCCAGTACTGCTGGAATGCGTCCCAGTCGGGCGGGACCGGCCTCATGCTGACGCCGTAGAGGCGATACCAGTCAATCGATTCCAAGTAGAGGGCTTCTTTGTCAGCCGCTGACAACGGATAGCCCGTGAGCTCGTGCCCGGTCACGATGTCTTCGACGAACGTTGCGTGCGCCCAGAAGAAGGTCTCCGGGTTGAGCGCGCTGTATCGGCGACCGTATTTGTCGACACCTTTGATAGAGCCGTGGAAGCTTCGCACCAGTTTTCCCCACTCGTGCGATGTGGGTCCCCCGTAAACGACCGACATGATCGGTCCGATCGACCGTTCACCGCGGGCGCGTGGATCCTCGAAAAACACCGAATGATGCTCGACGCCGGCGGCCAGCCCGGGATGCATGTTCTGCAGCATCGCTTCGCGAAGGCCATTGGACAGGCGAAAAATCGGCAGGCGACCGAAGTGCTCCCACACCAACCCCTCGGGATCCAACGGAGCGGGCGGAAGTTCAGCCATCCTTCGGCTCCTAAGATCCAAAACTGATCCGATGAAGTATCAGATATGGCCTACGGTAATATCTGATACGGCCCGGTGTCAAATAGTGAGGACTCATGGCGGAGGCAGCGAGCTCATCGGTTGCGGCGGCGCCGCGCCCATACCGTGGTGTCAGCGCCACCGACCGGCGTGACCAACGCCGCCAGCGACTGATCGATGCCGGTCTGCAGCTGTTCGGAACGCGAGGGGTTGCGGCCGTCGGAATCGTTGACGTCTGCGGCGAGGCTGGACTCACCAAGCGGTACTTCTACGAGAATTTCGCATCGATCGACGCGCTCGCCGAAGCGGTGTTCGAACACGTGACGGGCAATCTGGTGGCAGTGGTTGCTCCGGCGATTGAGGTGGGCGCCGGTCGTGACCCCCGCCCCGCGCTTACCGTCTACGCACGCGCAATCTTGAGCGATCCCAGGGTGATGCGGTTGCTCGCGGTCGAGTCCCAGACCGGTCCGCTCAAGAAATACCGCGACGGATTCCCAACGCGCGCAGTCGAACTCTGGTTCGCCTTCACCGCCGACGAAGACGCCTCACCCCCACCGCAGGACATGCGCCTCAAAGCATACGGATTCATCGGAGCGGCACAACAAATCGGCCTGGCATGGCTGGACGGACACCTCCCGCTGACGATTGACGAGGTCATCGATCAGCTCGTCGACATGTTCCACCGGATTTCCGGTATCGCGCCACCGGCCCCACCGGACGAACCGCACTAGTTCCAGCGGGCTGTGTGAAGTGCTCGACCAAAAATCCGTCGGGATCGCGCCAGTGGTCGAAGATCTGGCTGCCCAGGCTGTGCCTGCCGATTCCCCACGCGCGGTGATAGCCGAGTTCGGCGAGGTAGCGGCCGCCGGTGGCCATCGCGTACGTGAACGCCCCCGAAGTCCGCCTTCTCACCGGCCAGGATCCGAAGAACGCCGTGTGGATCGACGCTCACGCCAACGGATTGGTCGCCATCCTGCTGCCGGGATTTGCCGCCGGCCGATAAGCAGACGTGTATCAGCGCCTCTGCTGCGGGTCAGTCGGCAGTCAGTACCCGCACGAGCGCTTGGCGGTCGACTTTGCCGGTGGGCAGCATTGGCAGGTCATCCTCGGCGATAAGGCGAATGACCGCAGGAACTTTGAAGGTCGACAGGTTGCGGCGGGCGTGGGCAATGATGGTCTCGACCGACAACCGCGCCCCGTGCGCGGGCACGACTGCGGCCCCGACCACCTGTCCGCGGACTGGGTGCGGCAGGGCGACCACGAAGCTGTGCAGGACTTCAGGCATCGAGTCCAATACGGACTCGACCTCCGCCGGCGATACGTTGGATCCCGCGGTCTTGATGAGAGTGCTTGCGCGACCGGTGAAGTGCAGATGGCCGGCGTCGTCGAACCATCCCCGGTCTCCGGTGGCATACCAGCCATCGGGGCTGAACACCTGGTGGCGTTCCTGTTTGTAGATGCCGTTCATCACGATCTGACCGCGTACCTGGATCTCGCCCTCTTGACCCGTGGGCGCTTCGAGGCCCGAGACCGGGTCGACAATCCGGTGCTGCACCACACCAGGTAGCGGAATTCCGAAGGAACCGCGCAGTTTCGGCGGCAGCGGGGTATCGGGCACCTCGACCATCGTGTGCGGTCCGCCGGTCTCAGTCATGCCCAGCAGATTTGGAGCCAGGTCCGGCTCGCGTGGTCGTCGGTCTGGCGGTAACGCCTGAAGCATGGTGCCGCCTCGCACGCTCGATAGGTCGCGCTTGGCAAAGTCGGGATGGTCGGCCATCGCCTGGCTCGCCTGTGCCCAACATGAGATGAATGTCGCCCGTTCCCGCTCCAACAGCGCCAGCGTGCTGCCCGCCTCGAACACATCCTGCGCCAGGATGGTTGCGCCGGTCGAGAGTGCTTGCAGCACAACCATCGTCAGGCCGCCCACCCAGAAGAACGGCATCGGCGAATAGATTCGGTCAGTCGAGGCGACACCGCGATGGCGCGCCAGAATGTAGGCGTGGCGCACCAGGCTGCCGTGCGTGTGCACAACGGACTTGGGCTCGGCCGTCGTACCGGATGTGCTGACCACGACAAGGTCATCCGCGGGCCGCACCTCGTCTTCGGCCGAAGATGCCAACGACACAACAGATTCCGTGCGGGGCCACGGCGCCGCCCAGGAGCGGTCGCAGTCCGGCCAGACGTGTACCCGCCGCAGGTAGGGCGCCGCTGACGTAGCGATGGCGGCCCCCACATCGCTGAGGCCTGGCAGTGCGTCCTCGATGCGCTCGACGAGGTTGCGGCCGGCGATGGACTGGCCCATGAGCATCACCTGCACATCGGTGTGCCGCAACAGCCGCCCGAGTTCCCCGCCGGGTGCGAAAGTCGACAGGGGAACGGCAAGCGCGCCGATTCGTGCGGCTGCCAACCACGAGATGAGCCACTGGGCACAGTTNGGAAACAAGATGCCGACCCTGCTTCCTTTGCCGACGCCGGAGGCCAGCAGGGCGTCGGCCAACCGCAGCGAGGCGGTGTCTGCCTCGGCGAAAGTCAGTCGCTCATTGTCGGTGACGAGGAACTCACCGTCGGGTTCGCCGCGCCTCATTCTGAGGAGCTCGGGGATGCTGGCAGGCATGCCGTCCGGCGTCGAATCGTCCGCCGCCCCTTGGGCGCCGGCCATCAGCCGACGTGGACGGGGATGTGGGAGTAGCCGGCGACGTTGGACATGGTGACCCGGCGAAGGCCGTCGGTGTCAACATCGAATCGTGGCCAGCGTTGCCGGAGGTGCTGGAAGGCGACCCGGCTCTCGAGTCGGGCGAGCCAGGAGCCCAGGCAACTGTGCGAGCCGTACCCGAAAGCCAGCGTGGTGGCCCCGCCTCGCCGGATGTCGAAGGCGTCGGGCTGGTCGTAGGCCCGCGGGTCACGGGTCGCGGCCCCCGTCACCAACAGTGTGGGAGAGCCCGCGGGAATCGTCTCGCCGTGCAGGGCGACGTCGCGGGTGGCGAAACGCCCCTGATATTGCGACGGCGGGTTAAGCCGCAGCATCTCCTCGATTGCGCCAGGAATCAGTGTGGGATCAGCGAGTACTAACTCCCACTGGTCGGGATTGCGGTGAAAGGCCATCACACCGTTGCCCACCAGCTTGGTGACGGTCTCACTGCCGGCGGCGGCCAGAAGCACCGCGAACGTAGCGATGTCTTCGTCGCTCAGCCGGTGCGTAACCCCCGCTTCATCCTCATAGGTGGCCGTGACGAGTCTGCTGATGATCAGGTCGTCGGGCCGACGGCGCTTCTCTTTGGACAGGTCCAGGAAGTAGTCGTTCATTGCCATCGAGTCGGCGACACCACTTTCGGTGGCGAACGGGTTGTTTTCCTCGCGGTGCAGGAATCCGTCTGTCCACAAACGGATTTGCTGTCGTTCGCCGGGCGGAACGCCGAGCATCGAGGAGATGATTTCGACCGGGAACAGCGCTGCGAAGTCGGCCACGATGTCGAAATCGTCTTTGCCGCTCAGCGCGTCGACATAGGAGGTGACGACGTCGGTCACCAGCGGCTCGAGGTTGGCGATCGCTGCCTTGGTGAAGACCTGGCGTACCAGCTTGCGCAGCCGTTCGTGTTCGGGGGGATCCATAATTATCAGCATGTTGGTGTCGAACTTGTGTCGCATCGAAAGCGCATCAAGGGTTACCCCGTAGGAGCTGCTGAACGTCTCCCAATCCCGGTGTGCGCCAACAACATCCTCGTATCTGGTCAGGGCGTAGAAGTCCCACCGCTCGCTGTAGTAGACAGGTGCCTCAGCGCGCATCCACCGGTAGGTCTCATACGGATCGTCGAAGAAGCTGTCGGAGTACGGGTTGAACTCCATGGGGGAGCCATCCCCGCGCGCTTTGGTGGCCGAGGCCGCGCCGTGATCGGTCGACATCTCAGGCGTCGACTCGCATCATGCTGGCGAGCGTGCCGCCCATCACCATGGCGACCTCGTCGTCGCTCAGCTCTGGGTGACGCTCGGCGTAAGTGAGCGGATCCGCGAGACCTTCTGGATGGGGGTAGTCCGAGCCGAAGAACAGGTGATCAATCGGCACCAGCTTCGCGAGTTCGGCCACGTTCTCCTCCCAGAAGGGATTGAAGTAGACGCAGCGATGGATGGCCTCTACGGGATCCTCGCTGTAGAGCTGCGGCATCTTCTTGCGGGTGTCGCTGAGGTTCTCCAGCAGCCGGGGCAGCCAGGTTGTTCCGTTTTCCACCATGCCGATCCGAAGCTCGGGAAACCGCGTCAGCAGCCCGTGGCAGGCCAGCGCCGCGACGGCGTCCTCGGCGGGGTTGCGGGCCAGGCTGTAGTAGGAGCGGAACGGGGAAGGCTGGAACGGTCGGAACTCGCCGGAACCCTCCCACTCGTTGGCGTATCGGGAATATCCGCTGTCTGAGGCGTGCATGATGACCAGCACGCCGGTCTCGACGATCCGCTTCCAGAACGGGTCGAATTCGCGCAGCGCGAATGACCGCGGGCCGTGCAGCCCGGGTACCGGTGCCGGCCGGATGAGAATGGCGCGCGCGCCGCGCTCGACCACCCAGTTCAGCTCATCGATCGCCTTCTCCACGATCGGCAAGGTGATGATGGGTGTGGTGAAGATGCGGCCCTTGTAGTCGAAACTCCAAGTCTCGTGCAACCACTGGTTCAGGCCGTGAATGATCGTGTGTGTCGCCTCGGGGTGTTCGCGGAAACGCTCCTCCACCAGGCTCGCCAGCGTCGGGTACATCATCGACTTGTCGATGCCCTGCTCGTCCATCAGCGTCAGCCGGGGAGCCGGCTCACGCATTGCGGGTGTTGCCTCGATCGGCTTGCCCAGGATCTCGCGATGCGATTTGCCTTCCGGATTGCCGTTGTGGAAGTAGTCCTCTTGAGCGCCCGGCGCTGCGACCTTATCGAATGTCGGGTTGGGGATGTACTCGCTTATCTGTCCCAGCGTTGCGATCTTGGTGCGTCCGTCTACTTCCACGTACCGGACGGCGCCGTGGTACTCCGGCGGCAGGAACTTGGTGAGCGCATCGCGTGTCTCGTACATGTGGTTGTCACCATCGAAGACCGGAAATCCCAGCTTCGGCGTCATCGAATTCCTCCTCGCCGCGGCCCGACTGTATGCGTCAGACTCTAACATCGAGTGCGTATGAAGAGAACATACCGTTACTTTTTTGCATGTAGTAACTCCGCAGAGCGTAATGTCCTCGCTACGGCGCGAGACATGAGAGGAGCCCGACGTGGATCTGCGTCTGAGCGACGAGCAGCGCGCGGTACGCGAGACGTTTGCCGCGCTATTCCGTAAAGAGTCGACACCGCAGCGAGTCCGGATTGCTGAATCGACCGGTATCGATAAGGCCTTGTGGCAGAGCTACTCGCAGGTCGAGGCGTTGGGGATCGGCATTCCATCGGATTATGGCGGCGCGGATGGCGGCCTGCTGGAATTGGCCTTGGTGGCCGAGGAGGCAGGCCGTCGTCTGGCCCCGATTCCGATTGCCGAGACCGCC
>JGI12627J18819_10000808_pt1 | contig 10499 bp, 7 predicted proteins | sample TexAe_OM1H0_M2_FD_18819 | JGI IMG/M metagenome (IMG submission 18819)
CGCCAGAGGACGAGCCGATCGGATTCGCCCACAACGGCTTGCATGTGGACGACGAGCAGCGTTTCCGGCCGGTTGAGGAATTCTCTGCGCCGGACCAACGCCGTGTCGACTATGACGAACCGTTCTTCGATGACATCGACACCTACGGCGGGTCAAGCGACCATGCACCGCGCACGCGTGGGTTCGCCCCCCGCGACGAACTCCGCAACGGCCATCACCGCCCAGCTCCCAACAGACATCGTCGGTCCGATCCCGACCACGGGTACCCCGGCCCGTAGCAGCGTTTGGCCGGTAAGCCCTTACGCCGAAGGGTCGCAGCCGGTCAGGGCCAGGAAAGCGCCGAGATCCACCAGACCCGATGGGGCGGCGGGCAGGTAGTCGGTCAACGTCTCGGCGCGCACGATCACCGCGGCATACTGTGCACGGCTGATCGCGACGTTCAAACGATTGCGGTTGAGCAGGAACGGGATTCCGCGCGGTATGTCCTCGACGGATGAGGCCGTCATCGAGACGATGGCCACCGGTGCCTCGGTGCCCTGAAACTTGTCGACGGTCCCGACCCGGACATCGCCGAGCCCCGCGGCGGCCAGGTGTTCCCGCAGCAGCAGCACCTGAGCGTTGTAGGGGGCCAACACCAACACGTCGGAAGCCGTCAATGGCCGGGTGCCGTTCTCGGTCGTCCATGCCAAGCCAACCAGGGCCCTGATCTGGGCAACGATGGCGGCGGCTTCTTCGGGGCTCTCAGTTGCGTTGCCGTCGTGCAGAACTCGAACGACATGAACTCCGGGCGGATACCCGTCCAATCGGCGCGCGGCGGTGACTTCGCGGTACGGCTGCAACCGGCCCTCATAGGCCAGCACCGACACCGGATCGCACACCGCGGGATGCATGCGACGTGAGCGGTCCAGGAAGTAGCCGCGTTCGGCGGGCAGGGTGCGGTGGTCCTCGACCAGCCAGCCCAGTGCGGATCCGTTGACCGGCTCCGGATGAGTGCCCTGGCTGACCTGAGGCAGCTGCTGCGGATCGCCGAGCAGCAGCAGGTTGGCGGCTGACGCGGCCACCGCGATCGTATTGGCCAGACAGAACTGGCCGGCCTCGTCGATCACCAGCAGGTCCAGACTTCCCGGCGGAACCCGGCCGGGGTTGGCGAAGTCCCACGCGGTGCCGCCGATCACGCATCCTGTTGTGCCGGCGATGAATCCGGGGTACTCGTTTTCGGCGATCTGCTTCCATGCGACGTCGCGGCGGTCGCCTTTCTTGGCTACCCGTTCCGGGTCGATACCGGCGTTGATCGTGGCTTGCAGCAGGTTTTCCACCACCGCATGTGATTGCGCGACAACACCTATGCGCCAGCCGTATTGGGCGACAAGTCGGGTGATGACGTGTGCGGCGGTGTAGGTCTTGCCGGTTCCGGGCGGCCCATGCACCGCCACGTAGGACCTATCGAGGTCGAGCAGGGCGGCGGCGATGTCGTCGATGGCGTCGCCGCTTCGGGGGAGGTCCGCGCCGCTGCGCGTTCTAGGAGGTTGGCGGAGCAGGATGTCGGCCACCGCGGTGCGGGGGAGTTGCGGCAGCCTTGCCGCGACCGCTGCTGCTGCCGCTTCGATGGCCTCCCGCAGCGGCTTGGTGTTGACTGGCCCGCCTGGGGTCAGCGCGAAAGGAAGCTCGGGAAAAGTGCTGCCGTCGAGGGGAGTTCGCTCGATGACGACGACCTCGGTCGGCACGCTCGGGTCGTTGGCCTCGATCAGCTTGGCCCGGCCCGCGGCGCGCCGATCGGGATTGTCGGCCAGACCGGGCGGCGCCGGCGGATCGTAAAGCGCGTAGACCTCTGAGTCGGCCTTGAGAGCGCCGCGGGCCAATTCGCCGGTCAGCTGTAGCCGCCGCTGCAACTTCTGCGCGCGCGGCGGCTTATGCCAATCGACCGCAACGTTTGCCTGGTCGACGAGGAATACGTCTGTCTCGTCGGCCCATTCGTCGACGGGGTAGTTCAGTCGATCGAAGTGCGCCCACCAGAACGGCTTGTCTTCGCGGCGGTGATAGCCGCGGGCGGCCGACACCAGGGCAACCGCGGTCTGTTCCGGGGTGCGGTCACCGGTCGTCGGGTCGCCGCTGAACGCGTGTAGCTTTGCCGCGAGCGCGTCCGCCTCCTCGATATCGCCGCCGTCGGGAACCGGTTGTGCGCCAAGCGGTATGACGCTGTTTTCGTAGGCTCGCATCAGGAGCCAGTTGCGCAGTTCGCGGGTCGACGTGCAGTCGTAGTGGTTGTAGTCCTCGATCTCCTTGAGTACGGTCGCCGCCTCGTCGACCTCGCCGTTGCCGCGCAGTTCGCTGTAGCGCGCGTACTGGGTGATCGAGTCGGCTGCCGTGGTGACATCGCCGGAACGCAGCTGCGAACCCATGTACAGCGGTTCCAGGGCCTTCAGGCTGAGCGACTCGCTACCGGTCCGAATGCTCTTGCGCACAATCGGATACAGGTCGACCAATGTTCCGCTGCGCAGCAAGTCGTCGACGTCGTCTTCCCCGACGCCGTGGCGACCGGCCAGACGCAGCAGCGCCGTCTTCTCGTAGGCGGCGTAGTGGTAGACGTGCATATTGGGAAATCGCTTGCGTCGCTTGGCGACCAGCGCCAGAAAGTCGATCAGCGCCTTGCGCTCATCGGGGCGGTCATGTGCCCACAGCGGATGGAAGGCGCTCGACTTTCCGCCCTCGAGAACCCCGAACAGATACTCCAGGCCCCAGTCGACGCCGTCGGCCGTCCAGAGCGGGTCACCCTCGAAGTCGAAGAACAGGTCGCCCTCGTCGGGGTTGGGCAGCAATGCCAGCGGCTGCGGATCGGCGACCTCGAATAGTGGTGTGCCGGCGTCGCGTTGGCGAACCTGCAAGTCGGCCTGCGCGACCAGTTTGGCCAACGAGCGGGCCGAGACGTTGTCGACCGGACCGGTGTGGTGGGCCAGCTCGTCCAGCGTGCTGATGCCCGCATCGATCAACTTGGCGCGCTGCGTAACCCGCAGGCCCGCGACCAGCAATAGGTCGTTGGCCGCACGCACCTGCTCCTCGCAGACCGGGCACCGGAAGCATGCCCGGACGTTTTCGTCCTCCCAGCGCACCGGTACGCCGCCGGCGTAGTGGTTGTCGAGCAGCTGTTGCAATCGCGCACGCTGCTCGCGGTACACCGGAATCAGCTCATCGACACGGTAATTGACGGCGATGCCGTTACCGAGCACCAACTCGGCCTCCCGGTCCACCGGAATGCCGGCCCGGCTCAACGTGTCGGCGTAGGCCGCGATCTGAAGGAGCGCGGTGACCTTGGCCGAGCGGGCCAGCTTGGTGTCGGACACCTGGTACTTCCCGTCGCGGCGGACCAGGAAGTCGGCGAACCCGACGAAGCGACCGTCGAACATCGCCGCCTGGTAGACCACCGCCGCGCCGCGCTCGATGGCCCGCGCAGTCTGGTGAGCCGCGGCGGTGACGTTCTCGATGGTGAACGGGACGGGACGGCCGATGACGGCAACGTCGCTGTGTTGGTCGCGCAGCTGGTCGAGCCGGCGTTGTTCGTGCTCGTCGCCGAGAGATGCGGTGCGCTCGAGCAATTCGTCCGTGACGCGGACGCGTTGACCCCGGCCGAGTTTCGCGTCGAATTCGCGCAGCAGGGCATATTCACAGCGCGCGGCGGATGCCAGATCCGATGCGCTGTAGATGACGCTGTCGCCTGCCATGAACACAGCAGCCACTGTAGGCGGCTATGCCGACATCAGCCTCCGGCGTTGGCGATCAGCTCCACCCCGTTGCCGTTCCAGCGGAACTTCACCACGCTGGGCAACCCGATCCCGCCGGAGTAGCTCAGTGCCACTGTGTCGCCGGTGCACTGCGAGTTGTCGAGGCCGTTGAAGCCGTAGGTGTCGGGAACGCCTTGGGGCGGAATGAGCTTGCCGAGATGAAACAGCACCGCTCTGGTGTTGGGGCTTTCGGCGTTGGTGTTGGCCTTGACAATCACCGCGGACAGCTGCGCGCACTGGTTGAAGTTGCCGGCCAGCGGTTCGGGGTTCCACGGTTGCTGGCTGCGTGGGTCCTTCGGCAGCTCGGACACCCCGCGCGCGATCGCGGGGTCGGCCAAATTGACCGCGCACGGGTCGACCGGCCCGGGGCTGGTCGGAGCGGCGGTTGGAACCGGCGCTGGCGCGGCCGAGTGGGGCGCAGCGGTCGGATGGGTAGTCGGCTGCGGCGTCTTGGCGACGGTCGAATCCCCTGATCCGCATCCGCTCAGTGTCGCGGTGAGCAGTGCGGCAGCGGCCAGCCCGGTCCACCCCCGGGTGCCGCGTAGTCGTGTCCACACAACGCCGCACCGTACCTTGACCAGCCCTATCGACGCGGCAGGCGTGGCCGAACGGCAGTTGACCACTAAACTTCGTTGCGACATGGAATCCCCGAACCACGACACCGTGACCTTCGCCGACCTGCAGATTCACCCTTCGGTGCTGCAGGCCCTTGCCGACGTCGGCTACGAGTCGCCGTCGGCGATCCAGGCGGCGACGATTCCGGCCCTGATGGAGGGGTCGGATGTGGTCGGTCTGGCCCAGACCGGGACCGGCAAGACGGCCGCGTTTGCGGTCCCGATCCTGTCGAAGATCGACACCAGCAGCAAAAAGACGCAGGCGCTGGTGCTGGCGCCGACGCGGGAGCTGGCGCTGCAGGTGGCCGAGGCGTTCAGCCGGTACGGTGCGCACCTGCCGCAGATCAACGTGCTGCCGATCTACGGCGGAGCGTCCTACATGACGCAGCTGGCCGGGCTGAAGCGCGGCGCGCAGGTGGTGGTCGGCACGCCCGGCCGGGTGATCGACCACCTCGACCGCGGGACGCTGGATCTGTCCCACGTGGACTATCTGGTGCTCGACGAGGCCGACGAGATGCTGACGATGGGTTTCGCCGAGGAAGTCGAGCGGATCCTGGCCGACACCCCGGAGTACAAACAGGTGGCGCTGTTCTCCGCGACGATGCCGCCGGCGATTCGCAAGCTCAGCGCCAAGTATCTGCACGACCCGACCGAGGTCAAGGTCGACGCGAAAACCGCGACTGCCGACAACATTTCGCAGCGCTACATCCAGGTTGAAGGTCGACGCAAGATGGACGCGTTGACCCGGGTCCTCGAAGTCGAGCCGTTCGAGGCGATGATCGTCTTCGTCCGCACCAAACAGGCCACCGAAGAGGTCGCCGAAAAGCTACGCGCCCGAGGCTTTTCCGCGGCCGCCATCAACGGTGACATCCCGCAGGCCGTGCGTGAGCGGACCATCGCCGCCCTCAAAAAAGGTGGCGACAAAGGAATCGACATTCTGGTCGCCACCGATGTCGCGGCCCGCGGGCTGGACGTTGAGCGGATATCGCACGTGCTCAACTACGACATTCCGCACGACAACGAGTCGTACGTGCACCGGATCGGGCGCACCGGCCGGGCGGGGCGGTCGGGGTCGGCGCTGCTTTTCGTGTCGCCGCGGGAACGCCACCTGCTCAAGTCGATCGAGAAGGCGACCCGGCAAAAGCTCATCGAAGCCCAACTCCCCAGTGTCGACGACGTCAACGCACAGCGGGTGGCGAAATTCGCCGACTCCATCACCGACAGTCTCGGATCGCCCGGTCTGGACCTGTTCCGTCGTCTGGTAGCGGATTACGAGCGCGACAACGACGTCCCGATGGCCGACATCGCGGCGGCGCTGGCATTGCAGTCGCGGAACGGCGAAGCCTTCCTGCTGGCACCCGAGCCGCCGCCCGAGCGTCGCGCGAAGGAGCGTTCGGACCGGCCCGACAGGCCTGCCCGTGGCGTGGGCGACGGCCCGAAAAAAGGGTTCGCCACCTACCGCATCGCGGTCGGCAAGCGTCACAAGATCGGACCGGGCGCGATCGTCGGTGCCATTGCCAACGAAGGCGGCTTGCACCGCAGCGATTTCGGCCACATCACGATCAAGCCGGACTTCTCGCTGGTGGAGCTGCCGGCCAAGTTGCCTCATGCGACGTTGAAAGCGCTTGAGAAGACTCGCATTTCCGGTGTGCTGATCAACCTGCAGCCGGAGCGGGCTCCAGACAAAAACCGCCGCGGCGGTCGTGGCGCACCGAGGCGGGAACACAAGGGATGACCCAGGCCGACACCGCGGCCCAGGGCGGACTGGAACAGGTAGCCGGGCCGGATCGGGTCGCGTCGTTGACCGGCATCCGTGCCGTCGCAGCCCTCCTCGTCGTGGCCACCCACGCGGCCTATACGACGGGCAAATACATCGAGGGCTACTTCGGCCTGTTTTGTTCGCGGATGGAGGTGGGCGTCCCGATCTTCTTTGTGCTGTCGGGTTTCCTGTTGTTCCGGCCTTGGGTGAAGTCCGCCGCGACGGGCGGCCCGGAGCCGTCGGTCCGTCGCTACGGGTGGCACCGGGTGCGACGCATCATGCCCGCCTACGTCGTCACGGTCTTGATCGCGTACGTCATCTACCACTTCCGGCATGCGGGACCCAATTTCGGCCACACCTGGGTCGGGTTGTTCCGAAACCTGACGTTGACGCAGATCTACACGTTCAACTACATGCGGGGATATCTGCATCAGGGGCTGACCCAGATGTGGAGCCTGGCCGTGGAAGCCGCGTTCTACGTGGTTCTTCCGCTGCTGGCCTATCTGCTGCTGGTGGTCTTGTGCCGACGGCAGTGGCGCCCAAAGCTGTTGCTGTTCGGGATCGGTGTGCTGGCGCTGATCTCGCCGGCCTGGTTGGTCGGGGTTCACCTCACCACGTCGATTCCCAATGGGGCCCGGCTGTGGCTACCCACCTATCTGATCTGGTTTCTGGCCGGCATGAGTCTGACGGTGCTGCAAAGGATGGGTGTGCGCTGTTATGCATTCGTCGCGCTGCCGCTCGCCATCATCTGCTACTTCATCGCTTCCACGCCGATAGCGGGGGATCCGACCACGTCGCCCCTCGGCCTGTCCCAAGCTTTGTACAAGGCGGTGTTCTACGCGGTGATCGCCGCGCTGGCGGTGGCGCCGTTGGCGCTCGGCAACGAGGGCCTTTATTGCCGCGTACTGGCGAGTCGGCCGATGGTGTGGCTCGGCGAAATCTCCTACGAGATCTTCTTGATCCATTTGGTGACAATGGAATTCGCCATGGTCTACATCATGCAGGATCACGTCTACACCGGTTCGATGGCCGGCCTGTTCGTGGCGACGATGGTGGTCACCATTCCGCCGGCCTGGCTGCTACACCGGTTCACCCGGGTGCGCGACTGACCTGCTCGGCGGGCACCACGACCGGGGCGACGAACTCGGTGAGCATCGCCCGCTCGTCGGCTTCATCATGACCGGGGAAAATCAGCAGCGACGTGATCACCCGGACCAGCCAGCGGCCGCGTCCCGCAACGTTGGCGGGGTGGTCGTCGCCGAGCGAGCTGACGAATGCGGCCGCCAGTGCGGTGATCACGTCAGACTGCTCGGCCAACTCGGCGCCCAGCGGGGGCGCGGTCGTCGCGAACCAGGCTGACAGCGCGGGGCTTTCGCGGACCAGGCGAAGCGTGGTGACGATGCCCGCGACCAGCCGCTCCCGCGGGTCCTCGATGTCGTCGACGTCGATTGACTCGGAGAGCCGATGGGTTTCGCGGGCCACGTAGGCAGTGCGCAGCGCTTCACGGTTCTCGAAATAGCGGTACAGCGTCGCGCGGGAACACCCTGCGGCCTTGGCGATCTCGTTCATGCCCACCGAACCGGGATCGTGGCGGGTGAACAACTCCTCGGCGGCGTCGAGGATGCGATCGGCGGCCACCTCGGTGCGGCGTTCGGCGAGCCAGTCGTTGGCCGCCATTTACGACGTGACCCGGAGCGGGACCGATAGCGGACGTCGCACATAGCTGCCGCCGGCCCAGACAATGCCCGCCTCGTTGACCTCGAAATCAGGGCAGCGCGACAGTAATTCGGTCAACGCGACCCTTGACTGCATTCGGGCCGCGGCAGCACCCAGACAATGGTGTGCGCCGTGGCTGAAGGTCAGGATGTTGCGCGGGCAGCGGGTGACGTCGAGTTCGCCCGCGTCCGGGCCGTATTGGCGCTCGTCACGGTTTCCCGAGCCGTAGACCAGCAGCACCCGGCGACCAGCCGGCACGGTGGTGTCGCCGATCGTCACGTCGCGAGTGACGGTGCGGGCCAAGGCCTGCGCCGGTGAGGTGAGCCGCAAGAACTCGTCGACGGCGTCCGGGATGCCGTCGAGGTTGTCCACCAACAACTCTCGCTGATCAGGCCGTTGGTGGAGTAGCGGCATCGACCCGCCGAGCATCCCGGTCACGGTGTCGTTGCCGCCGGTGACCATGGTGAACGTGAAGCCCAATATCGATAAGACGCCGGCGATGTCGCCGTCGGCGCCGACCCCGGCGGCGACCAGGTGCGAGATGGTGTCGTCCTCGGGTTCGGTCCGTCGCCGTTCGATCAGTTGGGTGAAGTAGGCCATCATCGACCCGACCGCGTCGCCGACGGTTTCCAGCGCGCCGGCAACGCCGCCGTCGGCGGTGTTAGCCGCCACAATCGCCTGGGTCCAGCCGTCGAACTGTGTCCAATCCTCCTCGGGCACTCCGAGGTAGTGCGCGACCACCATCGACGGCAGCGGCTTGAACAGTTCGGCGACGATGTCGCCACCACCGTTGGCGCGTAGCCGCTCGATGCGCTCGACGACGAACTCGCGCACCTTGGGCTCCACCGCCTCGACCTGGCGCGGCGTGAATCCGCGTGACACCAATTTGCGGAACTCGGTGTGCACCGGTGGATCTTGCATCACGAACGGCGGATTGTCCTTCAGCCCAATCATTTCCAGATCGCCGTAGTTGACGGTCAACCCCTTGGCGGAGGAGAACGTCTCGTGGTCACGCGCCGCGGCCCAGATGTCGGCGTGCCTGGTCAGCACGTAGTAATCGTCCTCGGGCTTGTGCGCGGGCACCACGTGGTGCACCGGATCGTGATCGCGCAGCGCGCGGTACATCGGCCACGGGTTGGGCCAGGTCTCGGCGTTGGCGAGCTGGAAGCGAGGCGCGCGAGACAAAGTCGACGTCATGTCTTATTGATACGACAATGAGCTAAGTGTGTCAACGGTCGCGAGCCTCAAGGATGTGTCGATTGCCTGGGCGCCGGAAAGCGGCATTCACTGGACAGCGGGCGGACCTCGGGCCTGTACTTAGGTCACATCCTCACGGGTTACCGGGAAATCACGGAGGCAGGCATGGCGAAGGCGGGCGGTCGGGCGAGTCATGGCAAGACGCTGGAAGAGCGAGCGCAGGCCGGGCCGGGCGCGGATCTCGTTCTCGAGGGCGGGGGAGTCAAGGGGATCGGCCTGGTCGGGGCCGTCCTGACCCTGCATGAGGCCGGTTTTGTCTTCCCCCGGATCGGGGGCACGTCGGCCGGCGCCATTGTGGCCGCCCTTATCGCCGCATACCAGGTCAAGAAAGTCCCGCTCACCCAGCTTCAGACGGACATGGCCGAGCTGGACTACACCCAGTTCATGCAGAAGACCTGGGCCGAGAAGCACCTGGGCCTACTCGGGAACGCCACCGCGCTGCTGAGCCACCAGGGCCTATACGCCAGCTCCTACGTCCAGGAGTGGCTCACCTCGAAGCTGGAGCCGCTGGGCATCCGCACTTTCGCTGACCTCAAGATCACCGGGGACGAGGGCACCGGCCTGGCCCCGTACCAGCGCTATCGGCTGGTCACCCACACCTCGGACCTGAGCCGCGGCGCCCTGGTCCGGCTTCCCTGGGACCTGCCCTACTACCTTCTGAGCGGCGAGGATCAGGCTGATCCGACCCGCCAGGTCGCGGCCATCGACAGCTACCCGATCGTGGACGCGGTCCGCGCGTCGATGTCGATCCCGTTCTTCTTCCAGCCCTTCGAGCAGAAGACGGCCCTGGGCGCCTGCACCTGGGTCGACGGCGGGCTGCTGCAGAACTTCCCGGTCACCGTGTTCGACCGGACCGACGGCCGGCCGAACCGGTGGCCGACGTTCGGGATCAAGCTCTCGTCGCGTCCAGGGCTGAACACCCCGGACGTGCCGGTGCAGGGCGATCTCCGCGAGATCATCTCGATCGCGCAGACGGCCATGGGCGAGTGGAACCGCTATCCGCTGGCCGATGGGGGCGTCGGCGCGCGGACGGTGTTCGTTGACACGATGGGCATCGCCGCCACCGATTTCGGGCTGACGACCGACCAGCGTGACAAGTTGTTCGCCAACGGCCAGGCCGCGGCGGCCAAGTTCCTGACCGACTGGGCCAAGGCTCACCCGCCCGCCGCGACACCACCGGTGCAGAAATCGCCGACATCGACCTGACGGATTCGTCTGCGCCGCGAGCTAGATTTGCCAGTCGTTGGAGCCGTCGTGCCTGGAGTAGGTGCCGCCGCTGGTGTTGGCCACCACAATGGGATCACCGGCGTTGAAGTTGTCGAAGAACCATTTCGCGTTGGTCGGGCTGATGTTGATGCAGCCATGACTGACGTCGCG
>JGI12627J18819_10000809_pt1 | contig 10493 bp, 7 predicted proteins | sample TexAe_OM1H0_M2_FD_18819 | JGI IMG/M metagenome (IMG submission 18819)
TTCGGGCCGCCGTCCACGTTCCCCCCCGAGGTCGCCTCTCCAGTCCGTCCGAACATTTCCCAGCGGCCGCAGCGCAACGAGCAGGCGAATGCGTCAACTGACCTGCCTAAGGTTCTTCGCCAGCCCGCGCCATACAACCTGCAGTCCATGCGGGATCTTTATACTCAGATTCCCCATTCGACGATTCCATTGAAGCGCTTTGGCTCCGATGTATTCGTGAATCGTGATCCATACAGCACAACGCGCGCGAGCTCAGGGCGAGGAAGTACGCTTGACGTGCCTCTGGGCCCCGATTATGTCCTCGGTTCTGGCGACACATTGGTAATCAGTATGTGGGGCGGTGTGACTCAAAGCATCACCCGGGTCGTTGACCGCGACGGGCGCATCCTGCTTCCTGAAGCAGGCTCGGTCACTATCGCAGGGCTCCGTCTCGACCGGGCCGAGAGCCTGATAGAAGCCGCACTGAAACAGCAGTATCGCAATCTGCAGGTTACAGTTACGGTTTCGCAAGTGCGCTCAGTGCGCGTGTACGTCGTCGGTGACGTTCAGCGCCCAGGCGGTTACGATATCAGCTCACTCGCAACACCTCTGAGCGCCCTGTATGCCGCCGGAGGCCCGACATCTGCCGGTTCTCTTCGCACTCTGCGGCATTATCGCGGCCAGCAGCTCATTGAAGATATTGATCTGTACGATTTCCTTCTGAATGGAATCAGTAATGAGGGTGCCCGATTTCAAAGCGGAGATACCCTTCTTGTCCCGCCTACCGGTCCGCAGGTCGCCGTCTCGGGTGCGGTGAAGCGCCCTGCAATTTATGAGCTGAGATCCGGAGAATCGACGCTCGCGACCGTAATCGAAGACAGTGGTGGTTTTACCGCTGCGGCGTCTCTTGGCCATATCACAATCGAGCGCATTGATGCGAATCGTCAACGTGAAACCGTAACTTTAAACATCGCCGGCGATCAAAGCCCACAGGCCGACCACAACGCTGTTGCCACTTTTCTTGTAAGAGACGGAGACCGCATCCGCGTCGAGCCGATTTTGCCTTACAGCGAACGGGCGATTTACCTCGAAGGCCACGTAGTCCGTCCCGGCCGTTTGCCTTATACCGAAGGGATGCGTGTCGGCGACGTGCTCCGTAGCTATCAGGACATGCTTCCTGAGCCCGCTGCTCACGGAGAAATCATTCGCCTTGTTCCGCCCGACCTGCACGCGGAAACCATAGACTTCAACGTGCCCGAGGTGCTCATCGGCAACGCCAATGTGAGCCTGCAGCCCTTCGACACGATCCGTATCTTCGGCCGTTATGAAACAGATGCGCCCAAGGTCGCAATTCTCGGTGAGGTCATGCGGCCCGGAAGCTATCCGCTCTCCGGAGATATGACCAGTGCAGACCTCGTTCGCATGGCTGGCGGGTTCAAACGAGACGCACTGCAGAGCAGCGCCGATCTGACCAGTTATGAAATTGTTAATGGCAACAAGGTCAGCGAAAGCCTCTCCATGGTTCGCATCGGAGCTGCCGTCGATGGATCTGATCCAGGCGCCGATGTTCTTTTGAAACCGGGCGACATTCTCACGATTCACCAGATCACCGGATGGACCGACATCGGCCAGTCAATCATGATTGAAGGTCAGGTCAGATATCCGGGCAGCTACGGCTTTCAGGATGGCGAGCGCCTCAGCTCAGTATTGCGCCGTGCCGGAGGCATACTCCCGAATGCTTATCCTGCGGGTGCGGTGCTGGCTCGCGTGCAGGTGCGCGAACTCGAGATGAAGAGCCGCGATGAGCTTATCCGTCAGATAGAGACGAACTCGGCCTCAGCGCGGCTATCGCCTAATTTGGGCAAAGCGGACACCGCTGAGACACTGCAGGTTGTTAAGACTCAGGAGGATCAGGTGCTCGCCGATCTCAAGAGTCGTCCGCCCAGCGGCCGTCTCGTCATTCACATCACCGAGAACATTGATAGTTGGGCCAACACGCCCGCTGACATTGAAGTCCGCCGTGGTGACGTGCTCACCATTCCTAAGCGGCCCGGCTTTGTGCTGGTGACCGGACAGGTATATAACGCCACAGCCATTACTTTTGCTCCCGGCAAGAATGCCGGCTGGTACCTCGGCCGTGCGGGAGGAACGAACTCTACTGCGAATCGAAAAGAGATTTTTATCATCCGCGCAAACGGATCGGTCATTGGCCGGCACTCGGGTCAATGGTTCGATCCCGACGTGCTCTCAATCAAGCTCAATCCGGGTGACGTTGTTGTAGTGCCCCAGAAGATTATCGGAAGTTCGATATTCTGGCGAAATCTCCTCACAACAGCTCAATTTGCTTCCTCGGTCGCCATTACTGCCGCGATCGCACTTCAGTAGGCGATTTTCCATGTTGGAGACTGTCACAATTTCAATTCCGGACAACAGGTCACATCTGTCCGGAACCCCGCAAGCGACATGGGCCGTCCGCGCCCGGCTGCTGTGGCAGCACCGAAGGCTGCTTGTGCGCGTGACGGCAATCGCTCTGATCGTGAGCCTCGCTATCGCTTTCATAATCCCCAAGCGCTACAAATCTGTGACGAGTATCATGCCGCCCGACCAGCAGAACTCCGGCGCCATGATGCTTGCTGCTCTGGCTTCTCATGGGGAAGGCCTGGGCGGCCTGGGCGCCCTCGCCAGTAGCTTGCTCGGCGGCCACACCACGACCGCGCTGTTTATTAATCTCCTGCACAGCGGAACCGTGAGCGGCAATCTCATCGACCGCTTCAACCTGCAGCATGTTTACCGCAAGCGCTACCGCGTCGACACGGCGAAACATCTCGCTCGCTGTACAACCATTACCGAGGACAAGAAGAGCGGCGTCATCACAATCGAGGTTGAAGACACAAGCCGCGTACGGGCACGTGATCTGGCTCAGGGATATCTCGACGAGCTCAATAAGCTTGTAACGCGGACCAACAACTCTACGGCCCATCAGGAGCGAGTCTTCATCGAGCGTCGCCTTCACTCGGTCGAGGCCGACTTGGAGCGCGCCCAGATCGAGCTCAGCCAGTTTTCTAGTAAGAACAGCACCATCGACATAAAAGAGCAGACCCACGCCATGGTCGACGCAGGCGCCCGCGTCCAGGCTGAGCTCTTAATCGAGCAGTCCGGCCTTCAGTCCCTTCGCCAGATCTATGGGGATGGAAACGTGCGCGTCCGCGAGACAGAAGCACGCATCGCGACCCTGCAGAATGAGTTGAACAAACTTGCCGGCTCATCTTCCGCGCCGATTTCCGATTCCAGCGAGGACGTCGATTCGAACGCCGGCAGTGAAAAGGGCGAGCTTTACCCGCCATTGCACGATCTCCCGCGCCTTGCCGTTCCCTATGCCGATCTTTATCGGCGCGTAAGGGTACAGGAAGCCGTCTATGAACTTCTCACCCAGCAATATGAAATGGCCCGCATCCAGGAAGCAAAAGACATTCCGGTCGTCAGCGTCATCGACCCTCCCGGCATTCCTGAAAAGAAGTCCTTCCCACCGCGTCTACTGCTCGCCCTTTCTCTGACTGCATTCTGCTTCCTCATCGCAGCTGCATTCATTCTCATTCGCGATCGCTGGTCGCAGATCGATGCGGGTGATCCGCGCAGAGAGCTCGCCGATGATGTTATCCCAGTCCTACGCAGGCGGATCCATTCCGTCTTCGGGCAAACACGAGGTGCAGCTTGAAAAAGCACCTAACCAATGCCGCGTATGGCGTTTTGGATTACGCTTCGTATCCCTTCGGGATGCTTTTGGTCGCGCCGATCGTGCTCCACAAGCTCGGTGCTTCTGAGTATGGTGTCTGGACGATCGCCACCGCGGTCATTAGCGCAGGAGGCATCATCGCCTCCGGATTTTGCGACGCCAATATTCAGCGTGTTGCGCGCCTGCGCGGAACCGGCGATACATCCGTGATGGTGCAAACCGTCAGGAGCATTCTTGGAATCAATCTTGTTCTCGGAGCCATGCTTGCGATTCTTACCTGGATCGCCGCCCCATACGCCGCCCGACATATCGCCGCCTCTCACGTTACGCTTTTTCATGAGTGCCTTATCGCGCTGCGAATCGCGAGCGTGCTTATCCTCGTGCGCGCGCTCGAAACCGTCAGCGTGAGTACGCAGCGCGCCTTTGAGCAGTATCGCGGAACAGTGCAGATCAGCACAGCAGTCCGGTTGCTCACTCTCGCGACCGCAGCTCTTCTCGCGTTGGCCGGGCACGGAACAGTCAGCATTCTCCTTGGTACGGGTTTCTTTCTGATCGCCGGAACATATTTCCAATTCCGGCAGCTTCGCCGATTTATCGGGGTTGTTCCTGTAAAGCCGGCTTTCCAGCCTCAGGAAACTCGGAATCTACTTCGCTTCGGCATCTTTGTCTGGTTCCAGGCACTCGGCAGCGTCATACTCGGTCAACTCGACCGAATCCTCCTCGGCATCTCGTTGGGAGCCGTCGCCGTCGTTCCGTATTCGCTATGCGTCCAGTTCACTCAACCCATCTTTGGAGTCACTGCCTCCGGTCTTAATTTCCTGTTTCCGTATTTTTCCCGCCACGCTCACACAAGTTCGGCGCTCGTACTCAAGCGGACGATCTTCAAGGCATTTGTCTGCAACGCAGCACTGGTTATTTGCGGAGCAACCATCCTGCTTCTTGTTGGAGATCGCATCATCCAGATCTGGGCAGGCGCGGCGGTGGCCAGGAGCGCCGCCGGAATTCTCCCACTGATCATATTGGGCGCGTCTCTCATGGGAATCAGCGTCACGGGAATCTACGCAATGCAGGCGTTTGGCCTCTTCCGGACCGTCGCCTTCATCAGCCTCGGTGGCCGGGCAGTAATGCTGCTCTTGATGATCTACCTGCTTCGCCATTTGGGAATCGAAGGGCTCGCAATCGCTCGTGTCTGCTATGGCGTGAGTTACGTCCTGGTTTACTTCCCGCTGCTGCGCCGGTTTGAAGCTAATCATTCAGCTTCGCACATTGGCTCTGCCATAACTCTTGGTCGTGAGGTAGAGGAGGGATCGAATCCATGAAGGTTCTCCTTGCCGCCGCATCATTCTCCCCCAACATTTCTGGCCTGCCGCGCCATGCCTTCAACGTCGCGCGGTGCCTTCTTCAGCGGCCGGATGTTTCCGTTGTCGATTTAATCGTCTCACCTTGGCAGCAAAGCCTCGTGCAGGCCGCGGATCTGGGTTCCGATCCCCGCCTCACGATCCACATTGCCGAAATGGAGCAAAGCTCCGTAAGCCGAAACCTCTGGTATTATCGCGAGCTTCCCCGGCTCGCGGACCGGCTGCGTGTTGACGTCGTACATCTCACTTTTCCAGCGCCAATAGCGAAAGGCGCATATACGTGCCCGACAGTTGCGACCCTGCACGATCTCTATCCGTATGAGATTCCGCGTAATTTTCGCTTTCCCCAAATCATCTTCAATCGCCTGATTTTGCTTCAGTGTCTGCGGAACGCCGATGCCATCGCCTGTGTCTCTGAAGCTACGAGGGCTCGGTTGAAAAGGTACGTCCCGCATACGTGGAACAAGGCTGTGCGGATCTACAACTGCGTGGAACCCGCGCCGTGCCGATTCGCTCACTCTCCAATATCTAACTGGAAAGATGAGCCGTTTCTGCTTAGCATTGCGCAACATCGACGCAACAAAAATATTCCGCTTTTGATCCGGGTCTTCGATCGTCTGCTGCGCTTGGGCCAGATCGATCCGGAGATGAAGCTGGTCATCATCGGCATCCCTGGGCCCGAAACCCCCGAAATCCATCGCATCGTGTCCAGCCTTGGCCTTACACGGCACGTTCATTTCCTTGAGGGAGTCTCAGAAGCCGAACTCCAGTGGTGTTATTCCCAATGCGAAGCGCTCGCCGCTCCTTCTATCACGGAAGGTTTCGGCCTCCCCGTTGCTGAAGCTCTGCTCAGCGGGTGCCGTGTGGTCTGTTCCGATATCGCCGCTCACCGCGAGATAGGCGGCGATGGTTGTCTGTTTGTTGACCTAAGCCGGACTCCTGAAGAGGCCCTCGCTGCCGGCATCATTGCGGTGCTGAACGGCTCCCCACAACCGGTCGCCGTGTTTCCGCAATTCTCAGCTCCCGTTCTCGCCGAGCAATATGTCGGTTTGTACCGCAGTCTTATCGCGGCGATGGCGCTGAAGCCCGTCGAAAGAGTTCCGGCTTCTGTTCAGGCCACCTCCGAAGGGCACACATTATGACGCGTAGAGCGGAAAGATACTGCCTCCAGCTTAGAGAGGATGGCAATGGCTACTTCTGAGTCCGTCAGACCGAATCTCTATGTCGAGACTCTTGCTCCGCTGCGCGACAAGCGTCACGCGATCTCTAGAAGTCTGTTTAGGAGCGTGGTGGCTCTCACCGAGGTTTCTGCGGATTTTCTCGTCTGTGCCGCCGGCGTATTCTTGTCCTTCTTGTTTTCGCTGCATCTCGCGAATCAGGTTCCGTTTCCAACGGAACGTATTGCAGGCGTCAGCGCCATCGTTGGCGCATTGGTCGTGCTGCTGCTGCACAAAGACGGCGCCTACCGTGGAAGCGGGAGCCTGCTTTGTATTCGTGAGACAGAGCGCGCGATCCGACTCTCCGCTCAATCCCTGCTTCTTCTGTTGCCCCTCAGTCTACTTTTGCAACTGCGGTCTTCGCTCGTGGCTTTTCTTCTTGCTGTCATTCTTGTTCCTGCCCTGCTGGTTGTCGAGAAGCAAATCTTCGTCTGGGCGCTTCGCTTACTAAACATCAGCGGCTACGGTGCAGACCGGGTGGTCGTCTATGGAGCAGGCGAAATGGGAAGACGTACCGTTTCAGCTCTACTGTCTTCCCCGCGTCTTGGCTTGTCACCCGTCGCTGTTGTCGATGACGATCCTGACCTCATCGGAAGCTGCATTACAGAGCTGGGATACCGTCGCCGCCTGCATGATGTTCCAGTGTATGGTGGACCGATTACTGCAACGCTGCTGCAATCTCTTCAGTGCGATCTGCTGATCATGTCAAATCGCAGGTTTTCACCGGAAGATCGTGCTGAGGCCACACGGGCTGCCAATCAGGCCGGCGCGCGTGCCGCGTTTCTTACTCCGCATAAACTCCAAGATTCGATCAACATCGACGGCTACGCTCTCAAAACATCAGCGAACTCAGTTACTCATTGGTTCTATGCGGTGATAAAACGGGCGATCGATCTCTCTGCGTCCTCATTGTTTCTGGCGATACTTGCGCCCTTGTTCATCCTCATTGCCTTGCTGGTAAGGCTCGACTCGCCCGGTCCCGTGCTTTTCATCCAAAAGCGTGTAGGTCGGAATGGCCGCGTTTTCAATATCTATAAGTTTCGATCGATGTATCTCGGCACTCCGCAATACGACTTCTCTCCGATTGATACCTGCGATCGCCGCATTACACGAATCGGGAGATTCCTCCGGCGCACCAGCCTCGATGAGTTGCCGCAGCTTATCAACGTCTTGCGGGGAGACATGTCGCTCGTCGGCCCGCGGCCGGAAATGCCATTCATCGTGCAAGCGTACAACTCACGTCAGCGCCACAGACTCGAAGTCATTCCCGGAATCACGGGTCTCTGGCAGTTGAGCGCGGACAGAGCATTTCAGATTCACGAGAACATCTACTACGACCTCTATTACATTCGCCATCGCTCCTTTTTCTTGGATATATCCATCCTGATCCACACTCTCTTTTTCGCGATGCACGGGGTCTGATCATGACCGCTATTCAGGCCTGCGTTGAGCCCCAGTCCTGCAACAGCAAGTCTGTTTCCTCACTCGAGACGCAATTTGCCCATCAGCACGTCAATGTGCTCGGTGTAAACGTCTCTGCTGTCGATCTGAAGGTCGCGGTCGACTTGGCTGATAGATGGATCAATGCCAAAATTCCCGGTTACATCTGCGTGACAGGGGTGCATGGCGTGATGGAAGCGCAAAGGGACCTCGAGTTCCGTAGAATCCTGAATCGCGCGTTCGTAACTGTCCCGGATGGAATGCCCCTAACCTGGATCGGTCATCATCGGGGCTTCCGTGAAATGGATCGCGTATTCGGCCCCGATTTTATGTCTGCTATGTGCCGTGTCTCGGTCGAGCGAGGCTATCGCAATTTCCTGTACGGCGGCCAAACGGGTATAGCGCAACTCTTGAGCCGATCACTACAGGCCAAATTTCCAGGCCTGCAAATCGTTGGTACGTATACGCCGCCGTTCCGCGAGCTCACCCTGGAAGAAGAGCAGGAACTCGCGGATCAGGTACATCGCTCCAGGCCGCACATCCTCTGGGTAGGGCTCAGTACTCCCAAACAGGAACGATTCATGGCGCAATATTTCAAACGTCTTCAGGTGCCATTGCTCGTAGGAGTAGGGGCGGCTTTCGACTACCACACGGGGCGCATCCGTGATTGCTCCGGTTGGATCAAGCGCGCCGGACTCCAGTGGCTGCACCGACTTCTACAGGATCCCCGGCGTTTAACAAAACGTTATTTGCGCAACAATCCAACGTTTCTCTGGCATCTAGCATGGCAGCTATCCGGCTTGGGGCACTATCTCTCTGATGAGAAAGACCGCACCCGCTGAATCGGATGGTCTAGCGCGAACACCCAATTGTCCCCCAGGCAAAAGTTAACGAGGGAACAGCAGACAATCGCGATTCCATTCGACGCGAGAAGCGGCAGGCGCGCGTCGCTCACTAGAATTCGCATCAGCACAAGATTTCCCATCATCGACACCAGCCCGTTCGAAAGGTGAAATCGGAATAACTGCGTTGATATTGCCAACCGATCCCGCCGTTCGCGCCAGGTGTAATGGATGTGCCACATGAAGTTATGCAGTACCGTCAGTTCAATAGCCGCTGCTGTTGCCAAAAGGTAATGTCCTGCTGCCACGCGGTTGAACATAACGAGCGACGCGAGCTGTAGAACCATCCCCATTACACCAACCACATTGAACTTCAACCACCGGACAAAAATGTTCACGGCAGCGGTTCCTCCCGATAGAGCCGCGCCGTATGTCGAACCGCAACACAGATCGCCATCGCAAGCATGCCTATGCCCGCAACCGCTCCACCCAAATCGAACAGGAGCACCTTGTGTCCGAACAGCGTTGAATACGGGCTGCGCAACACCGCAAGATTCCCGGCAATCAGCAGAATGCGAATCTCAGTAGGTCCGAAGATGCCCTGCGAAAGTTCAAAACACCACAAGGTGTATGTCGCGAGGTAGCTCTCGGCGGAAAGCACGAGGAAAGCAACCAGCATTGCTGCTGCCGTCTGCCAATGCAGAAGGCCCGACCACCCGAGTCCGCACATTAGCGCGACCGCGCCAAAGATATCGACGATGTGATCCACATAAAAGCCGTAACGAGGACGCTGCCGTTTGCGTACCCGGGCTAGCGTGCCATCCATGCTGTCCCCCAGCCAATTGAATAGTTGGCACAAAATCACCAAAACCAGGGCGCGTCGGTCGTAGCGCGACAGCGCATAACAGACTCCTGCTCCAACTTGCGCGGTCAGACCGAGTGCCGTGAGTTGATCCGAGCTGAGCCACTTCGGCGCGTGTTCCGCCAACCATTGCAAAGCACGTTTTTCTATCGAAGCCGTCAGCGCCCGGTTCACTCGGCGCGGTGCTGCGAATGCTGCTCCGCCGTTTGCCATCGTTGGCGCCTCACTCATCGTCATTGCCCTTTCTGATTGCTGTTTCGTCTGCGAAGCGCGTTGCTCGCTGATCGCAGAGTGAATTCGAGTGATTCTCGCGGAATGCTTTCCACATACGGCGCAACTGCCCAGCGAAGGCCGTATGGGATGGAAGGTGTAAGCGATACCGACTCAATCTGGATGTAGAGTCCTCCGTCGCGCTCCTCAAAACTCCAGTAAGTGTTCAGTCGCCACAGCAGGCCGTCCAACCCGCGCGCAGTCCTCGCTTGCATAACCTCGGAGATCCGCACACTTCGCGATGTGCTGTACGCATGCTGCGAATCCAGCCTTCCGAACGCGACGTCGTATGTCGTATCAAGAGTTACGGTGATAACGTGCCGCTGCTTTACACGAATTAGCACCAGGGATTCGCCATCGTGTTGTGCGACCACCTTTGTCTGCAGCACCTCCGGCGAAAAGTACTGAGGATATCGATCGAAATCCCTCAACAGCCGCTCAAAATCCGCCGTGTTAGCGCCGGCGATAAACGCTGTGCCACGCCAGTCGTGCACAAGTGCTCCCGGCAGAGTGGCGCCCTTTGGCGGAGAGATCTGCTCAATCACAAACTCACCATTTCTCAGTCGCATTCCTTCAAGCGAAGACGACGAAAGAGAAGGTTCAAGAAAGGAGCGCGCCGACCGGTGATCTTGCGCCAGTCTTGACTCGACCGCTCCGACGTAGGTGTTGAAGGCCGAAACAGTGGCAGGCTCGGGTTCTGCCCCAAAGCAGACTGACGCCGCCAAAATCAGCAAAATCCAGATGAGAGTGAAGCGTCCTCGGAGTGCCATGTGATGCAATCTGCACCCCGGC
>JGI12627J18819_10000810_pt1 | contig 10486 bp, 7 predicted proteins | sample TexAe_OM1H0_M2_FD_18819 | JGI IMG/M metagenome (IMG submission 18819)
TGCTCAAGGGTCTTGCCGAAGCCGGCGTGGCGACCGAGAATCCGCGCGGCTGAGTTCACATGCCAGTTGTGGTGGTCACTGACTCGTCGGCGCGCCTTCCCGCTGATCTGCGCGGGCAGTGGGGCATTCGGCAGGTGCCCCTGCACGTCCTGATCGACGATATGGACCTGCGTGACGGCGTCGACGAAGTTCCGGACGACGTTCACGATTTCGGGCAGGCCACCACCGCCGCAGCCACGCCGGCGGAACTCGACGAGGCTTACCGGCAAGCACTGGCCGACAGCAGTGGCGATGGGGTAGTGGCGGTGCATCTTTCAGCGGCGCTATCGGGAACCTTTGCCGCCGCCGAGACCACTGCGGCGCAGATCGGTTCAGCGATTCGAGTGGTCGACTCGAAATCGACTGCGATGAATACCGGTTTCGTCGCGCTGGCCGCCGCCCGGGCAGCGGCCGACGGTGCCGACCTGGACACGGTCGCGGAAGCCGCGGCTGATGCCGTGAGCCGCAATCACGGTTTCATCGTCGTACATCAGCTGGACAACCTGCGGCGAAGCGGGCGCATCGGTGGTGCCGGCGCCTGGCTGGGCACCAAGCTCTCCCTCAAGCCGCTGCTGCGCATCGACGACGGCAAACTTGTTCTGGCGCAACGGGTACGCACCGCCAGTAAAGCAGTTGCGACGATGATCGACCGGGTGTGCGAAGTTGTCGGGGAGCGTTCAGCCGAGATCGCGGTGCATCATGTCGCCAACCCCGACGGAGCGGCCGACCTGCTCGACGCGTTGGCGGAGCGGTTGCCGAAGGGTCGGCCCGTGGTCGTCACCGACCTGGGCCCGGTGCTTGCGTTGCACGTCGGGGCCGGCGCCCTCGCGGTGTGCGTCGAGGTAGCCGAGTAGCGGGCTTACCGCTGCGCCTGCACCGCCAACGGCGCGGTGTTGTCCTCCCCGGTGGGTGGCACCGCCGGTGGCTTGGGTTTGGCGTAGTCACCGCGGGGATGGACAACCTGCGGCCACCAGAACCAGCGACCCAGCATGGTGGCGAGTGAGGGCATCAGCAGCGTGCGCACGACCAGGGTGTCGAGGAGCAGACCGACGCAAACGGTGGAACCGAACTGGCCCAGAACTAGCAAATCGCTGCCCAGCATGGAAGCCATCGTGAAGGCAAAGACCAGTCCGGCGGCCGTCACGACGCCGCCGGTGCCGGCCATGGACCGGATGTATCCGGTCTTGAGTCCGGCGTGGATCTCTTCTCTGAACCGGGACACCAGCAGCAGGTTGTAGTCGGATCCGACCGCCAACAGGATGATGACCGACAGGGCCATCACGATCCAGTGGATCTTGATGCCGAAAAGGTCCTGCCAAATCAGCACGGACAGTCCGAAGGATGCCGCGATTGAGCTGGCCGCGGTGCCGACGATGACCAGTGCCGCGACAACGCTTCGGGTGAGCAACAGCATGATCATGAAGATCAGCGTCAACGCCGACACCACCGCGATCATCAGGTCGTATTTGGCGCCGTCGTGCATGTCCCTGAAGGTTGCCGCCGTACCGCCGAGGTACACCCTGGCGTCGGATAGCGACGACTGCTTGAGTCCCTCCTGGGCGGCGGTTCGCTCGGCAGACACCCGGGCGATGCCCTCGGGCGTCATCGGGTCACCCTGGTGGGTGATGAAGAACCGCACCGACTTTCCGTCGGGGGAGAAAAACATCTTCACGCCGCGAATGAATTCCGGGTTACCGAATGCCTCGGGCGGCAGGTAGAAGAAGTCGTCGTTCTGCGACTTGTCGAAGCTTTGTCCCATGACGATCGACGTGTTGCTCATCGCCTCCATCTGGTCGATCATCGCCTTGAAGGTGGCGTACATCGTCAGCGTGAGACCATGTGTCGTTTTCAACGTTTCGAGCATGATCGGGATGAGCTGCTCCAGCTCGTGGGAGGCCTGCGCGGTGCGAGCGATGTCGCCCGAGAGCACGTGGAACTTCTCGGCGAGTTGGTCGAAACCGTCGATCGAGTCGAACAACGATCGAAATGACCAGCAGATCGGAATGTCGAAGCAGTGCTTATCCCAATAGAAGTAGCTGCGGAGCGGCCGGTAGAAGTCGTCAAAATCCGCGATGTGGTCACGCAGGCTGTCGGTGATCTCCGATGTTTCCTCGGTGGTCTTGGCGCTGTCGAGGGCGGCCGTGGCCAGGTCGTGCGTGACCTTCGCCTGGCGTGCCGTCACGTCGATCATGATCTGCATCTCGTCGGCCATCTTCAGAATGTCTTTCATTCTGTCTTTCAGAAAGTCCATGTTCTGCATGGTCGTCTGGCTTTGAATGCTGTTCTGAAAGGGAATCGAGCTGTGCTGAATGGGAATCCCCAACGGCCTGGTGATGTCCTGGATCATCGCGATACCGACCGTGCGGATCTCATTCTTGGCGACCTTGTCCAGCACCAGCATGTCGGCCGGATTGCGCATGTCGTGGTCGGCTTCGATCATCAGCAGGTCCGGATTCATCCGGGCTTCGGAGAAGTGCCGGTCGGCGGCGGCGTACCCGATGTTCGACGGCGCTGATTCGTGCAGGTAATGGCGGTCGTTGTAACTGGTCGTATATCCCGGCAGCGCGACCATGCCGACCAGGACAACCGCCGCGCTCACAGCGAAAATCGGTGCGGGCCAACGCACAACGGCTGTGCCAACGCGTCGCCACAGCCGTCCGCGCGACTGGCCCTTCTTCTCGAACAGACCGAAGCGGCTGCCCAGGAAGACTACCGCCGGGCCTAATGTCAGGCCGGCTGCCACCACGACGATCATGCCGATGGCGACCGGCGGGCCCATGGTGTTGAACCAGGGCAGCCGCGCGAAGCTCAGGCAGTATGTCGCGCCCGCGATCGTCAGCCCCGAACCCAGCACGACGGGAGCGACTCCACGAAATGTCGTGTAGTAGGCGCTTTCCCGGTCTTCGCCGGCTGCACGCGCTTCCTGATAGCGGCCGATGAGGAAGATTCCGTAGTCTGTCCCGGCGGCGATCGCCAGCATCGTCAGGATGTTCGCGGCGAACGTGGTGAGCCCGAACGCGTTGTTGTAGCCCAGTACCGCAACGATTCCGCGTGCACAGGCCAGCGCGACGAACGTCATGAACAGCTGAATCAAGGTGGTGACGATCGACCGGTAGACCAGCAGCAGCATGATCGCGATCGCGGCCAGGGTGAACAACGTGATTTTGGCCAGGCTGGCGTTGCCGATGACGTGCATGTCGTCGGACAGCGCCGCCGGGCCGGTGACATAGGCCTTGACCCCGGGCGGCGCGGGTTCGTTGTCGACAACCTTGCGGACGGCTTCGACGGATTCGTTCGCTTGCGTGGTGCCCTGGTTACCGGCGATGTTGGCCTGGACATAGGCGCCTTTGGCGTCGGCGCTCTGCGCACCCGCCGCCGTGAACCGGTCGCCCCAGAAATCCTGGATGTGCTGGACGTGCTCAGTGTCGTGCCGCAGCTTACGGACGATGTCGTCGTAGTAGTGGTGTGCGGCTTCGCCGAGCGGTTGCTGCCCTTCCACCACCACCATCACGGTGCTGTTGGAATTGAATTCCTTGAAGTTGTGCCCCATCCGCATCATCGCCTTCATCGACGGTGCGTCCAGGGGCGCCATCGGCGCTGAGTGGTTTTCGCCGACGACTTCCAGGGTCGGGACGGCGACGTTGACGATGACGGTCAGCGCGACCCAGCCCAAAATGATCGGAATCGCGAAGATGCGAACGAAATGCGGGATGAACGGTCGGTGTTGCTTCGGCTCGGTTATGGCGGTGTCGGTGTCGGTGTCGGTCATGCGGACTTCACCAGGCAGTAGGTCTGGGCGTTGTGGCCGGTCATGCTCTGATGCTCACGGAGGACGCCGTCGACGGTGATGCGGCAGCCGATGTGGTTGGCGTCGGTTTGGGCCATGATGTTGGCGCTCACCGCGGGCAGGGTGGTGGAAATGGTGTACGACCACGGCAGCGGTGCGCCGTTGACCTGGTGAGTGTTGGCGTCGGCGTCCCAGTAGTTGATGTTCGCGGTGCTACCGGGCGGTCCGTCGATCTCGTACTTCACGACTTTCGGGTTGAACTGGACGATTTTGATCCCGGCCCCGGCATTCGCGTTGAGGTCCTGCGAGCCGAACACCTTGTGCAGGCGCGTCACGACGAGGCCGGAAACCGACAGGACGACCACTAGAAGCAACGGTATCCACCAGCGTCTGAGCAAACCGCCAATCGAAATCGCTCTCACTCGGTCTCCTCCCGCCACCCGTCCGCAGTCTTCTCCGCGAACGGATCAAGCCCAGATCCATTCCGTCCGCCGCCGTCGGAACTACGGTCCGTCAACCATCATCGCCGATGGCAGAAGAACCTTCGCTCGGCTAACTATGCTAGACGGTAGGGCACGACGGCGTTCCGTTAGGTCCCCTCCATCTCAGCGGGCTTACCGCTGCGGGACTGAACGCCCGGTGATCGGTGGCAAGTCGGCCAGTGTGACGATCCCGGGCTTGGCCGCGACGACCGCCGGAACCGCGTTGGTGACCGGCATCGCGGTGTAAATCATCCCCAGACCCATGAATCCCGGCTCGGTCCAATCCTTCGGCGGCAGGCAATGGACGACCGTGCGCATATTGGGCAGCCCGAAGACTTGAATGACGTGGCCGTGCTCGAGTGGCTTCGGCGGCACGACGTGACTGCCCATGGTCCAGTTGAACCCGACGCTGACCACATTGCGGTCGCCGACCCAGCCGCGGTGGTAGCCGTACACGCTGCCGACCGTTCCGGCCGGAATCTTCATGAAGCCCAGATCTGAGTCGCCGGTGGCGGCGGTGAAGGTGACGTCGAAGGTCAACTTGTCCAGCTTCGCGCCGATCGCATCGGCCATCATCGCGGCCGACTCGGCGAAGACCTCGCTTTCGCGTCGCACATTCTCGGCCAGCCCCGGGGTGTCGGGGTCCTGCGAGAAACCCATCGCGGTCTGAGTTTCCGCCGATTCGTAGGTGGAGCAGTCCACCGATTCGGTGATGCGGATCTCGTCGACGCGTTCACAGGATCCGCTGAGCGCGATGCCGACCAGGTTCGTCATTCCCGGGTGCGCGCCGCTGCCGAAGATCGTCGATCTGCCCCGCTCGCAGGCGTCGAGAATCCGTTGCCGGTCCTGCGGGGTCTGCTTGCCGCCGGTGATCCAGGCCGCGCTCGTGCAGACATTGACGCCGGATTCGAGCAGCCGCACCAACTCGTCGACGCTGGGCCATAGCGGGTTATAGCAACACGCGTCGGGCCGCAGAGCCAACAGCGCGTCGATGTCGTTGGTGGCCTTTACCCCTGTCGGCTCGGGCCAGCCGCACAGCTCGGCGGCGTCCACCCCGACCTTGTCCTGGCCGTGGGCGTAGACGCCGACAAGCTCCATGTCCGACCTGCCGATGATGGCGTGCAGCGATCGCCGTCCGATGTTCCCGGTCGTCCACTGGATCACGCGAAACGGACGGTCTGCGCTCATCGGGGGCTCCTTTGCCGGTGCAATTGGACCCATTATGTGCAACCCGGCCCAGACGCACGCGAGCCGGGCTCAGGCGTCCAACCGGGTGAATTGCTCCTCGCGGTACTGCTCGACACAGGCGGCGCGCCGGATCTTGCCGCTCGTCGTAGTCGGAATCGACCCGGCCTCTACCAGGACGAGGTCCCCGATACTCAAGCCGTAAGCATTGGATATCGCCGAGGTGACATCGCTTTTGAGCTCGCTGAGCCAGCGCGTCGCGTTCCCGTTGGCATCACTTCGCTTCTTGAGCTCGATGATGGTGACCAACTGCTCGGTACTGTTCAGCGGGACTGATATCGCCGCGACCCGACCGCGAGTGATCTCTTGGACCGTCGCCTCGATGTCCTCGGGGTAGTGATTACGTCCGCGGATGATCAGCAGGTCCTTGATGCGGCCGACAATGAAGAGCTCACCCTCGTAGATGAAACCCAGGTCGCCGGTTCGTAGCCACGGCCCGTCAGGCGTGCCCGGCGAAGGGTCGAGGAGCGTTGCACCAAAGCAGCGCTGCTCCTCCGGAGGTTTGCGCCAATAGCCGTCGGCGACATTCTCGCCATGTATCCAGATCTCGCCGACGAAGTCCGGCGGGCACTCGCGGTGGCTCTCGCTGTCGACGATCCGCAGCGTAGGTGATTGCGGCACTTTGTATTTGACCAGAGCCGTGCCGCTCCCGGCCGTACACCGCTCAACGCGGCCGGCGCCCAGCTCTCCGACATCGAAGTGAACCGCTGGCGTCGATTCGCTCCAGGTGCCAGCCGCCACGAAGACGGTTGCCTCCGCCAAGCCGTAGGAAGGACGCATCATGTGGTCCCGAAAATTGAAGTGCGCAAACCGATCAACGAAACGTTGCAGTGTGGCCGGCTCGACGCGCTCCGCGCCGCTGATGATGCCCAGCACCCCACCGAGGTCGAGCCCGGCCAGGTCATCATCGGTTGTCTTGCGGGCGGCCAACTCAAAGGCGAAGTTCGGCGCCGACGACCACGCATGAGGATTTTCGGCCAGAGATCGCATCCATCGGGACGGCTTTTCCAAAAACGCAACTGGGCTCGTCAACTCGGCGCGATAGCCGCCCAGGATTGGTGCGCAGACTCCGAGCACCAAACCCATGTCATGGTAGAAGGGCAGCCACGACACAAGCGTGGTATCTGATGGGACTTTAGAGTTCGCGAAAAAGCTGACCATCAGCTGCTCGAAGTTCACTGTGAGGTTGCGGTGCGAGATCATGACGCCGTTCGGCAGTCGGGTTGAACCCGAGCTGTACTGCAAATACGCGATGTTGGGCAAATCAGCTGTGGGAAGGCTTGTTCCGCCCTCGGCATCCAGCTTCAGCGAATCGATCGCGACGATCTTTGGAGCGGTGTCCATACGCGATTGATCGACGTAGTCGCCGATGTCTTCCGCGACCGCAGACGTCGTGAGAACGACTGCGGGCGACGTATCGGCAAAGACCGCACCGACGCGCTCGTAACTCGAACCGCGATGTGGCAATGGGAGCGGAACCGCGACGAGCCCGGCCTGCATGGATCCCAGGAATGCCAGGATGTAATCAAGGCCCTGCGGGGCCAAGATCACTGCCCTGTCGCCGACCGACCCATGAAGGCGGATCTCGCGTGCCACATTCATTGTTCGGCGGGATAGCTGCGACCACGTCAGACTCTCGGGAACACCCGCCCAGTCCTTCTCGTAATCGGTGTATGTGACCGCCACGTCATGGGGCCGCAGACTGGCTCGTCCGTGCAGCATCGAGAGAATGGATGACTGAGGCATAGGCGTCACATCACGTCCGTACTAGTAGTCGGCTCCGTCGATCGGAGTCAGTGGTCAGCTTCGCCCGCGCCGTGCGAGAGCACGGACATGGCACCGCTGAGGATCTGCGAGAAGGGGTCAGCGCCGCCGCCGAATGTCGCCTGGTTGGCCGGCGCAGTGACTTCCGCTGGGTCGAAGCCACGCACCGGGTCCACCTGAACTGGAGCGGTCGACGGGTCGTCGTTCCGCGAATAGCCGGCGTTCACCCGGGGGAGCAGGATCGCGTCGAGCTTGTTCAGTGTGTCCTCCGGGATCCCGATGTATTTGAGCGGCATCACCAGCGGAAGGTGCCTCTCCGGGACCATGATCGTCGTGTCTTTCGCGCCCCTGGAGTTGATGGTAGTTCTGATGTTCTGCGGCGGCACCATGCTCGCGTTCGTGAATGCCACCGCGGTGTGACCCGTGGCCAGGCCCATCAGCGTGTTGGCGAGAGCGAACATGTTGTCCGGCCGGTCGGGGAAGTCCGCGATCGAGTCGTACGCAGCCACGAACCTGTTGGTGTCGTACTGACTCTCGTACGGCGGTGGCATGGTGTAGTCGAGTGCGGGAACAACGCTGCCGACCGGGAAGGTGGCGGTCAAGAAACTCTGACCAAAGGCGTGATGCCCAATCGGGTCGCCGAACGTGGCGAAGTTCAGCGTGTTCGGCGGGGGAGCAGTCGGGTCATTCGCCAGCCGAGCCTGCTCGCCATCGACCACGAAACCGCCTTCGGACAAGCCGATCGCCGTACCGGGGCGACCGGTTTTGATCGCCGCATCGAGGTTGTCTACTCCCGCGTCGACCGACTCACCGACGCTGGGGCCGTCCACACCCAGGCCCGGGAACAGCTGATCGATCTTGCCGATGCCCGGGAAGAGGCGCTCCAGCACGTGCCCCTGAACCTGGCCTGCCGGGTAGCGGACGATTTCGCGCTTCTGGCCCGGGAACCACTGGGCGCCCTCCTGGCGAATGTACTCGTCGTAGGGGATGCCCAGAACGTGAGCGCCGCCGAGAGCGAACGCTGTCTGGTCACCGGGCGCTCCGGGAGTCGGCGGACCGCCGACGGGCGTGTCGTCGGCCGACGCAGTCCCGACGCCGAAAAATGTTGTGGCGCTGACAGTTACCAGTGCCGTGACCCATGCGAGTAGTTTCTTCATACCTACTCCTGACCCTTCGGCTTCACTCGTAGTTTCACATACATCATGGGTGCGCGCTAACCTGGCTGTGGCTCGGCGCGTCGGGCCGGTGACCGCGACATCGACCTCCGCACGCCTACTCGTGACGGCCACCAGTTTGCCTGCCCAACCAGCGCCGCGATGGCGGGAACCGTGATGGTGCGCACCAAAAAGGTATCCAGCAAAATGCCCACACCGATCACGAAACCGCCTTGGACCACAGTACCGATGCTGGAGAACAACAGACCGCACATCGACGCAGCAAAGATCAGACCTGCGGCAGTGATCACGCCGCCTGTGGAACTCAGCGTGCGGATAATGCCGTAACGCATGCTGTGCGGAGACTCGTCGCGCATTCGCGAGACAAGCAGCATGTTGTAGTCGGCTCCCACCGCGACCAACACCACGAATGCCAGCGGAGGCACGCTCCAATGTAATTGCTGGCCGAGTATGAATTGAAATACCAGTGCGCCGATGCCTACCGCCGAGAGATACGAAATGACTACGGATGCAACCAGATACAGCGGCGCGACAATCGCGCGTAGCAGCGCGATCAAGGTCAGCAGCACGACGAAGAGGGTGACCGCGATGATGAACCGGATGTCGTGCTGGTAATAGTCCCGGGTGTCCTTGAGGCCGACGGTGTAGCCCGCCATCGATATCTTGGCATCCGCCAATGCGGTATTCGGTTGGGCTCCCTTCGCGGTCGCAAGGATCGCGTTGACCTGGTCCATGGCTTCGGTGCTGAACGGATTGAGTTTGGTTTGAACCAGGTACCGCACCGAGTGGCCGTCTGCCGAGATGAATACCTTGGCCGCTTCTTGAAACTCCTCCAGATGCAGCAGCTGGGCCGGGATGTTGAACCCGGCCATTGCCGGTTTTGCAGCGTCATGCTTCAACGACAATAAAAATGTCGCTGCCTCGTTGAGCCCACCGCCCAACTGTTTGACCTGGTCGACGAGCACGTTCACCGCGTCAGCAATTTGCCGGCTCCCACCGGCGAACTGGTCTGCGCCACTTTGCATGTTGTTGAGGTTCGCCTGCAAGCCGCCGGGTTGGTCCATCCCCAGGGATTGCAGCACGTTGGTGAGCTTCGCGAATGCGTTACGCACGCGATCTGTCGATGCTTTCAGGGCCTCTTTGTCCGGGTACGACTGCAGTTGGTGGGCAAGATCATTGATCGCGTCGAGGTCTTCTTGATCGCGCTCACCGACCAGCCGCTCAAACGCCCCGCGGGTTTCGCTGCAGGACTCGTCGACATCGCAGACCGGGTTGCCCTGCAGCGCCGTCAAAACCGGGCCGATCCAGCCGAACATGTTCTTGCCCGCTGAGTAATTCCAGCCCATGGCATTGCTGAGCGAGTTCACGTGGTCGACGAGTTTGGCTGCGATGTCGACCTCGTTGACCAGCGTGTCGCCGCTGTACTGGTTCTTTGTCGACGCGAAGGCATTCTCCAGATCCTGCACGCTGGTCGCGAGTTGGCCGACTTGGCCGCGCACATCGCTGAGGTTGTCGGCCAGGGTGCCGGCCCCTTCTGCCAGCCGGTTGAGGTCATTGGTGTGGTCGTTGATCAGGGTGGATCCGCCGGCCAGAAAGGTGCCGATAGCGCCCGCCTGATAGGTGGCTCTGAATCGCTGATTGCAGCGACATTCGGCAGTTGGCTCACTCGGTCCGCCATCTGCTCCAAGTCTGCGAGGGCCTGCGGGGTGCGAAGGTCATGCGGTGACTGGATGAGGATGTACTCCGGAATCGACTGATTTACCGGGAAGTGCTGATCCAGTGCGGCATAGCCGATGGAGCTCGGCGCGGAAGACCGCAGGGCCTTGCGATCGTCGTAGTTGTAGCGCACCAAGCCGGCGCAGCTGGCCAGGATGGCCAGCACGAGCAGACTGGCAACCAGATGGGCTCTCGGCCGGCGCACAATGCGTATGCCCGAACGCCGCCAGAACCGGGCGGTCAGTTCGCGGCGTGGCTTGACCCAGCCGCGTGGACCG
>JGI12627J18819_10000813_pt1 | contig 10466 bp, 5 predicted proteins | sample TexAe_OM1H0_M2_FD_18819 | JGI IMG/M metagenome (IMG submission 18819)
TAGAAATATATATTTTTCTAGGAAAATATAGCCACAAATAGGGGAATTTTGATTAAATATTAACTTTATAAACTTTACTAAAACATTACTCAATTAATTAGAAATAATTTTCAATCTCATCCTTACCATTTAGTATCACCATCTCCTTGACCTTTATACACAAGTATTTCTTTATTTGCCTTAACTACTTCTGGTGTACTAACAATGCATGGTTATAATAATTCTCAATATTTTTTATTATTTGCATTTTTACTTTTAATATTTTCTATGTCTTTTTGATTTAGAGATGTAATAAGTGAAGGAACTTATTTAGGTAATCACACTTTAGCTGTACAAAGAGGTTTAACTATAGGAGTTGCATTATTTATAGTGTCAGAAGGTTTATTCTTTTTAGGTATATTTTGAGCATATTTTCATAGTGCTTTATCACCTACTATAGAATTAGGAGCTCATTGACCTCCTATGGGTATAGATGCAATCAATTCTTTTGAATTACCTCTACTTAATACTATTATATTATTATCTTCAGGTGTAACTGTAACATATGCTCATCATTCTGTTATACAAGGTAATAGAAGCGGAGCATTATATGGTGTAGTTTTTACTATAATATTAGCTTTAGTATTTACAGCTCTTCAAGGTGTAGAATATTCAGTATCTTCTTTTACTATAAGTGATAGTACATACGGATCTTGCTTCTATTTCGGTACAGGTTTCCACGGTTTACATGTTATGATAGGTACAGCTTTTATTGCTGTAGGACTATGACGTATATATGCTTATCATTCAACAAACAACCACCACTTAGGTTTTGAATCAGCAATATTATACTGACATTTTGTAGATGTTGTATGACTTTTCTTATATATATCAGTATATTATTGAGGTTCATAATTAAAAAAATATAAAAAGAGATTGTAGTTTAATGGTAAAATATGTGACTTTTAATCATCATTATATGGGTTCGAATCCCATCTATCTTAAATAATAAAAATGGCCATAGGTTAATGGTAGACCCATCGTCTTCCAAACGATATGTGTCGATTCGAATTCGGCTGGCCATATTATTAAACAGGGTTAATAACTTAATTGGTAAAGTACTTTCTTGTCGAGAAAGGAGATGCGGGATCGANGCCTGCTTAACTCGAATAAATTAGGAAAAGTTGCTATTGGTAAGGCAAGATATTTGCTAAATATTATGTAATTAACATTTGGATGTTCGAATCATCTCTTTTCCGTTTATAAAGGAATTAGCTCAATGGTAGAGCTACCGTTTTACACACGGTGGGTTAGGTGTTCGAATCACCTATTCCTTAAAAGAGCATAATTTAATAGGCAAAATAGGAAGCTTCAAACTTTTAGTTCTCAGTTCAAATCTGAGTGCTCTTGTTAATAATTTAAAATTCCTTAACTTAATTGGTAAAGTGCACTTCTGATAAGAGTGAAAATTAGCGTTCGAATCGCTAAGGAATTAACCTAATTATTTTAGAAATAATTTATTAGGAATATTATTATAATATTTTTTAAGAGAATTGACCGAGTGGTTTAAGGTGATAAGCTTGAAACTTATTTGGTTGAAAAATATCACATCCGTTCGAATCGGATATTCTCTGAAAATAATATTTATATTACGGGTTAGAGCCAGGTTGGTTAGGCATCTCATTTGGGTTGAGAAATTGTTATGTTCGAATCGTAATAACCCGATAAATAATATAATATAGTATTATATTATAACAATTATAATATAATTGATATAAAAATAAAATTTCATTATTTAAAATTATAAATAATGGTAAGTATATAAAGAAATTATTATGGAATCATAGCTATATATCAAAGGGAATTATTTGATAGTAAATATCATGCACCCTAAGAGAAATCAAGTTTTAAACGAAGTGAATTGAAACATCTTATTAACTTCAGGAAAAGAAATCAAAAGAGATTCTGTGATTAGTGTGAATGAAAACAGAAAAGCCTAATTATATAATTAAATAAGTAAATCAGAGATCTGTTTGAATTATAAGGGGAACCTTCCTCTAAGGCTAAATATGATATATAAGCGATAGTGAAAGATAAGTACCGTGAGGGAAATGATAGAAATAGTAATTTTATAAGCAGCTCGAGTAAAATTATAATAAATAATAAGAGCGTACCTTTTGCATAATGGGTCAGCAAGTTAATACTAGATGCGAGCAAATAAGCAAAGATAAAGCAATTATAATATAATAACAAGTATCTAAGATTAGACCCGAAGCTTAGTGATCTTATCATGATCAGGGTTATAAAAGCCCGAACGGGTTATCGTTGTAAAGATATCCGAAGAATTGTGATAAGTTAGTGAAAGACAAAACTGACTAAGATAGCTGGTTTTCTGCGAAACCTATATAAGTAGGCGATTTAAATAACATCAAGGCAGGTACAGCAATGTAATCCCATTTTACAAATATTTATAGAGATTGGGGGGTGTGAAAACCTTATCAGTGGGTATTTGTACTCGGAAGGGCCTTGATATATATTAAATTATCAGACATAGTACGATAAGGTTGTATGTCAAAAGGGAAACAGCCCAGAACAAGAGTTAATAAGGTTCCTAAATTATTATTAAGTGAAATTAAGGTAGTGTTTATCTTATTCGGCCAGGAAATGGGCTTAGAAGCGGCCATTTTTTTAAGACCTCGTAAAAGAGCACTGGTTTAATTAATTTCTATATAGAAATTAATATAGATAAAGGCACCGAAGATTTAACGGATCTAAATAATATACCGATACCTTGTCCATTAATATTATTAATATTTTTGGGGTAGCAGAACATAGGATAAATTTTAGATTATTTCTTTATAAGAATTAATATTAAATAATCCTAGAGATAATGCTGACATGAGTAACGATAAAGGGATAAATGATCCCTCGCCTAAAACTTATGGTATTTTTTTATGCAACGGCCTCTAAGTTATAGTATATATTTTTTTATAAACTGTTCTTTATAAACAAACTAAATAGATGATATGATTTATAAGTAGTAAAAAAATCTTATACATCTAAAGGATTAAACGATGAGAAATGTCATGGTCTAATATGAACAACCTTGTGTATAAAGTATGTAGGAAAGTTATTAGAAAAATTCGGGACACTAATTATAAATAAATGAGGTTTATGTAAATCTAGTGAATAGCATGTATTAAAATAAGTTTATATTATAGTTATGATTATGATTTGATAATAATAATTACTATGTATATTTGTATTTAAGTGAACAAGGTTCTGGAAAAGAATTAGATAAGTGAGAAATTACTAGTACCGTACCTAAATACTACCACCAGTAAGTTAGTAGAGAATACGAAGGCGTTTGAGTTAACAATCATTAAGGAACTCGGCAAATTGGCACCGTAACTTAGGGATAAGGTGCGCCATTATTCTTAATTAATATTAAGTAAATAAGAGGAGACACAAAATGATGTTGTACGACTGTTTAATTAAAACAAAGCACTTTGCTAAGACAAAAAATCGATGTACAAAGTGTGAGCTCTGCCAAATGCCGGCTGGATATAGTATTTATTTAGTTGACTAATATAGGCTAGATTTTGATAGAATCCCCGGTTAATGGCGGCCTTACCTATGAGGGTCCTAAGGTAGCGGAATACCCTGGCCGTTAAATGCGGTCTTGCATGAATGATTTAACGATACAACAACTGTCTCAATGATTGGCTCAGTGAAATTGGAATAACTGTGAAGATACAGTTTACCTCTAGATAGACGAGAAGACCCTATGCAGCTTTACTATTACTAGTTATTGGGTATAACTAGATGAGTTTTAGTGTATAAGGTAATCGGTTAGATTTAATTGAAACACCTTTACTTCATCTACTATACTGGGTTATAATGTTTATATAATAATATTTATGTCTATATATTTGTATTATAATCTATAACCTCCTTAGGGACATTTGCTAGGTGGTGGTTTATGCGGGGCACAGATCCCAGAAAAAGTAACTGGGAATATCCAAAATCTTTTGTAAAAACTATTTTAGTTTTTAATTTGTTTTTAGTAAATAAAAATTTACTAATTCCATTATTTATCTATTTAAGTTAGAAATAATTTTTTTTAAGTAAGATTTTCTCTATTAGTTCGTAGATGTAATTTACATATTAATATAATATTAATATAATATTATTGTAATAGTTGTAGTTTTTTAATTAATTAAAATTGATTAAAAGATTTTTTTTATTACTTATAAAGTGTAATGGCATAATCTTGCTTTACTGTTTAATTTACAAATTATTCAGTCGCGTAAGCGGGGCATATGATCACAAGACTCAGAAAGGAAAGGTCTTGGATTATTGAAAAAGCTACGCTAGGGATTAAATGTTAGTCCTCCATTTTATTTTACATAAATGGTAATATACTGGTCAAATTTCAAAAAACACTTATATAAAAGTAGATTTGAAGCGAAACTAATTAATATATTAATTAGAACGTTCAACGACTAAAAATTATTAATAGTCCAGCATATTTATTATATTTAAAATATACATAATAATTTATTATTAGTATAAACATTAATATATTATATTAATGAAATAGACTTACTTATAGTAAGCTTAAGGTTTATGCAATATATTATATAAGCATAATAAAAACCTATTTATAATAAAATCTTTATATGTTAAATATATTTAAATTAAAAAAAAAAAATATTCAATCAAATGTTATAGAAAATAAAGGTGATTATGTAGGTATAACTAAACATTATAATCCTGCTAATAAAGAATGATTTAATAGTATTTATTCTTTTAATAAAAATACAAGTAAACTATTACCTGTAGCTGATAATTTTATAATTAAATTAATTAGAAGTTATTTTTATATGTATAGCCGTAGTTTAGAAAGAAAAATAAAATCACGTCCTCGTCGTTTTCGTACTTGAATGAGAATATTATCAAGTCGTAAAATAATAGTTAGTAAACCAGAATTAAAACATACAAATGATAAAATAATAATTAATTTATATATATTTAATAGACAAAATAATTATTATTTAAAAAAAATAAGAAAAATATTAAGATTAAATTATTTGAAAAAAAAAATTTATGAAAAGAAATTTTTCTTATTAAGTAATGTTTATAAAAAATTATCTATTAATATTTTAAAAGAAAAAGATATTCTTATTAAAATGCTTAATATAAATAAAATTATATTATCTAAATATGAAAATAATTATATGAAAAACTTTATAAAATTATTTTTAAAAAAAGAAATTTTTGCTTTATATTACAAACAAATAATGTTTTTTAATAGATATAAATTTAAATATACATATATAATACCTTTAAAAAAATTATTAGAAAAAATATATAATAAAAAAATAGAATTTAATTTAGTATCATTAAAATATTTTTATTTAAATAGTGATATATTTTCTCAAATTGTAACATCTAAAATAAAAAATAGAAAAAATAAATTATTAAGAGTTTTAAAATCTTCTATTAGAAAAGTTAAAACTCCAAGATTAAATGAAAAAATAATTAAACGTGAACCAACTAAACTAATAGGAGTACAAAATGTAATAGTAAATGATTTATTTAAATTAAATATAATAAATGATAAACTAAATAATATACTAGATAATTTTTTTATTAAAAATAAAGTATCTAATATTTTAAAAATTGAAGAAAATATATTAAATTCTATTAAATATAAAAATGTAAGTGGTATAAGAGTTCAAGCATCTGGTAGATTAACTAGACGTATTACAGCTGCAAGAGCTATTTTAAAATTTAGATATGTAGGTACCTTAAAAAATGTAGATTCTTCATACAAAGGATTATCATCTCCAGTTATTAGAGGTAATCAAAAATCTAATTTACAATATACACAATCTAAATCTAAAACTCGTATAGGAGCTTTTGGTTTAAAAAGTTGAGTAAGTGGATATTAATATAAAAATATATAATAAATATGAAGACATAGTCTGAACCATTTTGAAAAAAATGGAAATAAAAGATGAAAAACTTTTATGATAACAAAAATTGAACAGGCTTATTGCGCAAGAGAGTTCAAATTGAGTGCGCAGTTTGGCACCTCGATGTCGGCTTAGCTTATCCACATGAATGCAGAAATCATGAAGGGTTGGACTGTTCGTCCATTAAAAAGCTACATGAGCTGGGTTAAATACGTCGTAAGACAGTATGGTTTCTATCTTCTAGAGGAAATTAGAGTAAAATAAAGATAGCCCCTTCGTACGAAAGGAGTTGGGTATATTAACCTATGGTTTATCTGTTGTTTGTATGTTTTATATTAATTTAACTATAAAGAATTATTATACACTATAGTAATGTTTAATACAAGCATGGCAGTAAAGCTAAGTTAGTTAAAGATAAATACTGAAAGCATATAGGTATGAAACTTACTTTAAGATACTCTTAAATAAATGTAATATAATATTACATATTTTAAAATAAATATATTTATTTTAATAAATAGGCTTTAACTGAAAGATTTTTAAGAATTTTAGGTATAAAGTACTAATTTTTTATTTAACTATATTTTATACATATATCATAAATTATATTATTTGCCTGGTTAGCATAAAAGTAATGCAACCGTTTTGTAGTCGGTAGAAGTAAGTGCGATACTTGCACTGGGCTATAAAATAAAAATTTATTTAGACCCAGTGGTCAAGTTGGTTAAGACGTAACTCTTTCACTGTTAATACGGGGATTCGAATTCCCCCTGGGTTAATATATGCGGATTGATGTAATAGTAACATAATTGGCTCATGCCCAATCAATAGAAGTGCAACTCTTCTGTCCGCACTATATATAAATATAAAAAGGCTATAGCTTAATTGGCAAAGCAAGCTGCTCATGATAGCTCAGATAGGTGTTCAAGTCACCTTGGCCTTAATATTAATTATTATATAATAGTTTAGTCCGAGTGCTGGAATTGGTAGACAGGATAAACTTAAAATTTATTGATGAGAATCGTGAACGTTCAAGTCGTTTTTCGGATATTATATATAATAATTAATATTATAAGGGGATATAGTTTAATTGGTAAAACTGCGATTTTGCATATCGTTATTCTAGGATCGAGTCTTAGTATCTCCATATATATAAGCTCGAGAAGCTCAATTTGGTTGAGCGGAACTCTGAAGATGTTTAGGCTGTAAGTTCAAATCTTACCTCGAGCAATTTATATTATTTAGGGTAATGATGGAATTGGTAGACATGTACAGCTTAGGCCTGTATGATTTTTAATCTTATCCGTTCAAGTCGGATTTACCTTATATGTTGTAGACTAATCGGTAAGTCATAAATTTTTGGTATTTATCGATGGGTGTTCGAGTCACTCCAACATAAAATATAAATTTAGGTGAATGTAGTTCAATAGGTAGAACAACTGTATGTGGCACAGTAAGTTCTCTGTTCAAGTCAGGGTATTCACCCTTTAATAGCCAGGATAGTTCAATTGGTTAGAACATTAATTTCATGCATTAATAATGAGAATTCAAATTTCTCTCCTGGCTTATTATATAATTCTTAATAAATATTCTCATATTTATTTAATGAGTACTATATAATAATTGTAATGATTACTTTATATACTTTGAATGAAACTTTAACTAACGGTTATAGTACTTTAATTTTAGATTTATTATCATTAGTTTCTATATTATGTGCTGTATCTGTTATTATTAGTAAAAATCCTATAATTTCAGTTTTATTTTTAATAGGTTTATTTTTAAGTATAGCAAGCTATCTTATTATAATAGGTATAAGTTTTATAGGTTTATCTTATTTATTAGTTTATGTAGGTGCGGTATCTATTTTATTTCTTTTTATACTTATGTTAATTAATGTTAGAGTTTCAGAATTATTAAATGAAACTAGTAATAGTATACCTTTAGTTTTTATAATAGCTTTTTCTTTAAATAGTATATTATCTAAATTATTACCTGAAAATATTTATTCATTAATAAATAATAAAATTTCGTTTAATAATTATTCTGATTATTTAAATAAATTACATATATATAATAATGAAGATAAAATATCTTTTGTTACAGTAAATACTTGAGATAATAATTTAGCTGAAATTAATCATATAACTAGTATAGGTAATATTATATATACAAATTATTCTATTTGATTAATATTAACTTCTATTATATTATTATTAGCTATGGTTGGAGCTATTGTAATTACAATAAAACAAAAAAATTCTTAAAAATAACATTTTTGTTATATATCCAATAAAAATAAACGTTATAAAATATTTATATATACAATATTACCTATCCAATTAGTGGATCTTGGTTTTGAAAATAAATATCTTTTAGATATAAAAGAAGTATTAAAAAAAAATGGTGAAAGAAAAGAAGAACTGAAAATAAATAAAATTAATTTCTCAGCATTAACCTTATGAACAGAACGTTGATTTTGTTCAACTAATGCTAAAGATATAGGAACTTTATATCTTATATTTGCAGTATTTGCTGGTTTAATGGGAACAGCATTTTCAGTATTAATTAGATTAGAACTATCAGGACCTGGTGTTCAATTTATAGCTGACAATCAATTATATAATAGTATTGTTACAGCACATGCTATTATAATGATATTTTTTATGGTAATGCCTGCTTTAATAGGAGGTTTTGGTAATTTTCTATTACCATTATTAGTAGGAGGACCAGATATGGCGTATCCTAGATTAAATAATATAAGTTTTTGATTACTACCTCCTAGCTTTTTACTATTCTTATTTGCATCTATAATAGAAAATGGAGCAGGTACAGGTTGAACATTATATCCTCCTTTATCAGGAATACAAAGTCATAGTGGACCAAGTGTAGATTTAGCTATATTTGCTTTACATTTATCTGGTATAAGTAGTTTATTAGGAGCTATAAACTTTATAACTACAATATTAAATATGAGAAGTCCTGGTATAAGATTACATAAATTATCTTTATTTGGATGAGCAGTAGTNGTTACAGCTGTTTTATTATTATTATCTTTACCTGTATTAGCTAGTGCTATTACTATGGTATTAACAGATAGAAATTTTAATACTTCATTCTTTGAAGCTGCAGGAGGAGGTGATCCTATATTATACCAACATTTATTCTGATTTTTTGGACACCCTGAAGTTTATATATTAATTATACCAGGGTTTGGTATAATTAGTACTACAATCTCCGCAAATTCAAATAAAAGCGTATTTGGATATTTAGGTATGGTATACGCCATGATGTCTATAGGAGTATTAGGATTTGTAGTTTGAAGTCATCATATGTATACAGTAGGACTAGATGTAGATACAAGAGCGTACTTTACAGCTGCAACTTTAATAATAGCTGTACCTACAGGAATTAAAATATTTAGTTGATTAGCAACATGTTATGGAGGATCAGTACACTTAACACCTTCAATGTTGTTTGCTTTAGGTTTTGTTTTCTTATTTACTATAGGTGGATTAAGTGGAGTAGTATTAGCTAATGCTTCATTAGATATAGCATTTCATGATACATATTATGTTGTGGCTCACTTCCATTATGTTTTAAGTATGGGAGCTGTGTTTGCTTTATTTAGTGCATGATATTTTTGAATACCAAAAATATTAGGATTAGATTATAATATATTACTAGGTAAAGTTCATTTCTGAATTTTATTCATTGGAGTTAATTTAACATTTTTCCCTCAACATTTTTTAGGATTACAAGGTATGCCTAGAAGAATTAGTGATTATCCTGATGCATATACTGGTTGAAATATTATTAGTAGTTTAGGATCTATTACTAGTATTATTGCTACTTGATTATTTTTATATATCTTATATAATCAATTAGTATATGGTAAAGCTATATCAAGAAATCCTTGAATGATACCTCAATTCTTTAGTGATTTATTACAATCATTATTAAATAGAGCTTATGAATCATTAGAATGATGTTTAAATAGCCCTCCTAAACCACATGCATTTATATCATTACCTTTACAATCTTTTGTAAAAGTAATTAATTAAAAAAAATAAACAAAAAATAAAACAAAAATAAAAAAAAATAAATCATTATAAAAATTAAACAATAGTTTATCTAATATTATTAAAAAAAAATGGTACAATCAGCAAAAATAATAGGAACAGGTTTAGCTACAACAGGTTTAATAGGAGCAGGTGTAGGTATAGGTGTAGTATTTGGTGCATTAATATTAGGTGTAGCAAGAAACCCTTCATTAAGAGGACAATTATTCTCTTATGCAATTTTAGGATTTGCATTCTCAGAAGCCACAGGACTATTTGCTCTTATGATGGCTTTCTTATTATTATATGTTGCATAATAATAAATAAATATCGCATAATAATAAATAAATATCGGATAATAAAAATATATTTATAAAAAAACTAAATTAAAATCTAAAAAAAAAATATGAAAAACTTAAAAAATTTAAACACAATGATAAGAAAA
>JGI12627J18819_10000815_pt1 | contig 10464 bp, 12 predicted proteins | sample TexAe_OM1H0_M2_FD_18819 | JGI IMG/M metagenome (IMG submission 18819)
AACCCGTTGTCAAGGGGAAAGGGCCAGGGTGTCGTAGCCAGGGGAAAGGGCCAGGGAAAGGGCCAGGGATGAAGTGATTCGCGGTCAAGCGACTGACCGGGGATAGGCGAGCCCGCGCTAGAGAGAGATTTTGCACCCTGCGCGGCGTCGGACAAATCGCAGATGGTAAACGCGTTCAAAACCGGCCAAACCAAGCGCACATCTAACGAGCTCTCCCATATGAAGGTGGGCGCGGATAGCAGCACCGCGCGGCAAGCGGCATGTGCTTGACTCAGCTAAGTGTAATCCAATCAACGAAGTCGATAGGGAATGGATCACGAGCAAGCCGGAAGTCGGGGCTTCGACAAAGAAGAGACTATCAGTGCGACACTGATGCGTATCGCTCAATTAGCTCGGCGACCTGTTCCGGTTGATCCTCTACCAGATAATGCACGGCGCCTTGGATCTCCTCCCATCCCTCGATTCCGGGAATTGGCGTGCCCGGAACCCCCGATCGCCCCGAGAGTCGGCACGGGTTTTGCTTCTTCGAGTGCGAAAACCCGACTTGGGAGAAGCCGCTTTATAGTTCCAGATGCGGACATTACGTTACTCTTTGCGCCGCGTAAGTCCATTAGATTCCGTTCTCATAACCCAAAGGTCGGTGGCTCAAATCCACCCCCCGCAACCACGAAAGTCGTTCTTAACAACTTCCACGAACCCCGCAACCATCCGAATTGACAAAAATGAAGCTTTTTCAGCCGATCTTACCCTTACCGCTAGACGGCGATAGCGCGGCGAGAATACGGCAATCGGCAATGCGACCTTTTCCTGGACAGCCGTTCTTGATGCGCCGTAGCTGCGCCGCAAGCCGTCCCAGGTCGGCGATTTTGGATTCGATTTCCTCTAAGTGAGTCTCTGTGATGCGATCGATGCCCGAACATCTCCGCCGTGATTGAACTGAGAGTCGCAGAAGATCCCGGAGTTGGTCGAGCGTAAAGCCAAGGTCGCGGCATCGTCTAACAAATTGCAGGCGATGCAGATGCTCCCGGCTGTAGATGCGGTAATTACCTTCAGTTCGTGCCGGCTCGGGCATAAGTTTCACATGCTCGTAATAGCGAATTGTCACCACCTTGACGCCCGTCGCCTTTGACAATTCTCCGATGCTGAACCGCTCATTTGAGTTCATGCGCTTGACCCTATAGGAACTATAGACCTCATGCTTGAATAGCGAGGCTACCATGAGCGGCTCCTGTCGAGAAACGGATCGCTGTCAGCGACACTGCACGCGTGTCTGGAAAACACTATGATAGTTGTGGAACGCATGTCTGCCACGAAATGCACGCTCTTGGGGGCATTGCTACTGTGCTGCACCAGCGCTTTCGCTCAGTCACCTGACAAGATGCCGAAAGAAGTCGCGGTCGTTGAGCTTGGAGGAGCCGCTGAGCGGAGTCTCACTGAGGGAAACTCCAGTTTCGGTCCAACAGTTGCGGTCGAGTTTACGCCGATTGAGAATTGGCTGGAACTTGAGGCCGGTGTCACGCCGCTGTTTAGACGCCACTCGACGGAATGGAGCACCGACCTTCTCTTCAAAAAACCTTGGACTCTTTCCTCCAAAATGGAGTTTATGCTTGGCGTTGGCCCCGAGTGGATTCACACCAACGCATACGGCAAAAAGATGAGCTCGGCTGGTATCGAAGTCGCGCCAGATTTCATGTTCTGGCCCTCAAAAAAGCACAGATTCGGATGGTATCTCGAACCAGGTTACGGCTATAAATTCGGACCTGGACATGAGCATTCGCTTGGCGTAAGCGGCGGCCTGCTGATTTCCATTCCCTAGCGTTCCACCCATGAACGCCTTGACCATTTTTCGTGAGGCCGCGGCTCACCGAGGAAAGCGCCTGGAATACTTCACAACCGCTTGGAATAGCCTGGAAGGCCTGATCGGCATCGGAGCCGGGACACTCGCCGGAAGCATCTCGCTTGTTGGTTTCGGAATCGACAGCCTGATCGAAGTCACGTCTGAGGCAACGCTGTTATGGCGCATGTCGGTCGATGCGGATTCGAAATCACTTTGTGCCAATGCCAAAACAGGAATCGCCAGAACGAATAGCAATCCAACCGCAGGTAGATTTCTCATCGTCGATCCTCCATGAACCCGAACTTGCGTTACAGTATCCCCCCGGCAACAACTTGGTGATTCCGAGCTGATACGTCCCATGTACCCCATCCCCAATTGACAATTGGGAGGCACAAACTTTCGTGACGAATTGCACGTCAAAGCGACACGGGATCTTCGAGTACGTGAACTAGGAATTCGCTGGGAATATCGACGGCGCGGCCGAGGGTCTTGCTGCGTGTGGCCCAATCTAGCAGCGACTGATATTGATCTCGCCGAGAAATATTTCCCAGCCACACCGTTTTCGTTTGGGTAACAATCGCTACGACGTTCGGCACGTCACAGGGGCCGAGGCATCCGCTTACCGAAAGTTGAACGCGCTTGAGCAGACCGCGTTTTCTCCATTCCTGTTTTAACCACCCTACCGGCACTTCGGGGCGTCCGCGTTCGACCTGACCGCAACAACAGCCCTGACACACAAACACCTGTGCGATTACTCTTCGCTTCGTGGTTAGCACGCGCAACCCATTTCATTCATCGATTCTCAGGATTTCAGGTTTCTTATAATACTGCTCCCCAGTATATACTCCTAGGCAGTATGGCACACACAATTCGAGACAAAGACAAGTTATTGAACCGCGTTCGGAGAGTTCGCGGCCAAATCGAGGCGGTTGAGCGCCTGCTGGAAAACGAAAGCGAGTGCGAGGAGATTCTTCAGCAGATTGCCGCTTGCCGTGGCTCAATCAATGGGCTGATGTCGGAGGTCCTGGAAGGACACATCCGTTTCCATCTGGTCGAACGTCGCCACAAGCAGAAGTCACGCAAGAGCAATGCGGTTGACGATTTGATCAGCATTGCCAAGTCCTATTTAAAGTGAAGTCGAGTTCAAGCGATTGGGGAAAACATGCCACGCGTAAAGGAAAGTTTGCCAACTGACGCCGCTATTCCAGCAGTTCCCGAATCGGTGGCCATGAAGCATGGTGATGAAGCGCACGATCACGAGGGTGACGACCATGGATTCGAATTGCACGACGCAATCCGAATCGTTTTGGTGGCAGTCGCAGGAACACTCGTCTGGTTTCGGGTATGGGAGCCCTTTGCCCACGTCAGCATCATCGGCATCGCCGGCACTTTGATCGGAATCTATCCGATTCTCAAAGAAGCCGCAGAAAATGTGATGGAACGCAGGATGACGATGGAGCTTTCCATGACCATCGCAATCCTTGCGGCGCTGGCGATTGGCCAGTTCTTCACAGCGCTCATCATTGTGCTATTTGTACTGATCGCAGAGGTGCTGGAGGGCCTCACCGTTCAGCGCGGTCGCACTGCCATTCGAGAGCTTCTGAATCTGCTTCCCAATGAAGTCACCGTTCGAAGAAATGGGAGGGTGGAACAACGCGGCACGGAGAGCATCCGTCCGGGCGAAATAATTGAGGTCAATCCTGGAGCACGAATACCCGTTGACGGAGACGTAGTCGGAGGCAATTCGTTCGTTGACCAAGCGACGATAACGGGGGAGTCTCTTCCGGTCGAGAAACTTTCCGGCACATCGGTCTTCGCAGGCACGGTCAATCAGTCTGGCGCACTGGAGATCCGGGTCACAAGGATTGGACGCGACACAGCGTTTGGCCGCATTCTCAACGCGGTTGAAGAAGCGGAACGCTCACGTGCTCCGATCCAAAAAACCGCAGACCGGCTTGCAGGTTATCTCGTTTGGTTTGCGCTCGGTTGTGCCGTCCTTACATTCATCATTACTCACAATCTGACCTCGACGATATCTGTCATCATTGTTGCCGGAGCTTGCGGAATCGCAGCCGGAACTCCTTTGGCTATTCTGGGAGGAATCGGGCGGTCAGCACGTGAAGGTGCAATCATCAAAGGCGGTTTGTATCTCGAACTCCTGAGTTCGGTGGACACCGTGGTTTTCGACAAGACCGGCACCCTGACGTTCGGAAATCCTGAAGTCACCTCGATCCTAGCCGCCAATGGACACACGGAGCGGGAAGTTCTTCAAGTCGCCTCAATTGCCGAGCAGAGATCGGAACATCCCCTAGGCAAGGCCATCGTAAACAAGGCAGCGGAAGCCCAACTGGAAGTATTTGCACCTGAAGAGTTCAAATACGCTCCAGGCAAAGGCATCGATTGCCGTGTGGATCACCGGAGAATTCTGGTAGGAAATAGAGCGTTTCTTCGAGACAACAATATTGTCCTTAACGGGGCAGGGTCTCATCCAGATCCGTCGTCAGAGATATTGGTCGCCTGTAACGGAGTGTACCTCGGTGCCATCGGAATCGCGGACACGCTCAGACCTGAAGCTAAGCAGTCAGTGGCCGCACTTCATGCTCTGGGAATTCGGACTGTCCTTTTGACTGGCGACGCCAAGCTTGTNGCNGAATCGATTGCCAAAGAGGTTGGCATTGACGTCATCCACGCAGAAGTCCTACCGGATCAGAAGAGCGAGGTCATTAGACAGCTGGTGAAGAGTGGTCAAAAGGTCGCGATGGTCGGCGATGGAATTAACGACGCGCCGGCACTGATGCAAGCAACGGTCGGTATTGCAATGGGGTCGGGTACTGAGGTTGCCCGCGAGAGCGCAAAGATCATGCTGATTGGCAACAACCTCCTGCGATTGGTGGATACGATCAAGATTTCCCGTCGTTGCCATCGCACTATTATGCAGAACTTTGCGGGAACCTTGGCCGTGGACAGTGTGGGCGTAGGGTTGGCCGCGTTCGGTATGCTCAATCCCCTACTCGCGGCCTTCATTCATGTGGCATCCGAGCTTACATTCATCTTGAATTCGGCCAGGCTTCTACCAAGAAGACGATGAGAGAACGTCAGTAGGAACCGAACGGGACGTTTTGTGAGACTCGCTGCACCGATGACACTGCGCTTGCAAATAAAAGACTTAGGCGGCCTCATGAATCAACTCGCTACGGAACGATATGCTCAAGAATTGTCTATTCGGTACGTATCGGGCCCCCGCAACCACTTACCAGCGGTCCAGCCCGGACACATGGGTTAAGTTTGTTCGGTCTAATGTTCTCAGTGGCAGCAGTTGTGATCGCGTGAGATGACAGCTGGGACTGCGGTGGTATTTGCTGCAAAAAGAGGATGAAAACCGAAAACGCAAGGACGTGGGGGTGAAAGCGTCGCATGTACCGCCCCTCTGAGTGGAGCTGATTCGCTCCTCCCGAAGCGACTTAGAAGGCCTATCATACTTCAGCGAACACTGGAGGAATGACCCGAGACTGTTATCTAAATCGATGCCGTACTCAGTCCATGAACACCAACCAATCTAGCCTGGCGTTGCCAATGCCGTGGATGTGGCCGGTAGCCGTCGCGAACGCGGCCAGCGCATCCTCGCGACACGCCGATCTGCGACCCGATGGCGGACTGTGCGCTCTTTCATAATGCATTGACCCGACTAGCGAAAGGCCGACCTGAAATGGGTCGGCCTGAGTTCCACGGTTTGAACCGGGCGACCTGCTTCCACTCCTTTCTGGTCTTCGGCTCGCCGTCTGGATCGAGTCGTCTAGCGGCCTGCCCAAAGCCTATTGTATTCATGGGGGATACGTATAACCCACTCAGCCTTCAGCACTTAGCAATCCCCGTGTGTGAATTGCCTTGACCAATTCACATGTTTTCAGCCCTTCGCGTCCCCCTTCGGATTTTCCAGCGTTTTCAGGTGCCACTTCAGGAACCGTTGCACCGTGCCGTCGGCAATTCGCGCTGAGCTGTCCACAGGCAGTCGCAAACTTGCACGCATTTGGTCGGCGATCCTTGTGTGCGTAAACAGGGACAAGCAGAAGCTTATTCCCCACACTCAACCTGCATAGCAACCGCGATAAGACCGGGGAAATTCTCGACGAGAATCGCACTGCGTTCCGGTTGGATGATTCCTTTCGCTGCCCAATCACACAGTAATCGACTGACCGTAAACTGCGTGGTCCCTACGATCTGGGCTAAATCCTCGCCGGTCAGGTCTATCAGAGAGGCGCGGACAGAGCCTCGACCTTGCAAAATGAGGCGCAGCAGAATTTTGGCCAGCCTTTGCGGAATCCGCTCGGTGGCAAGTTCCTGGAATCGGCCTTCCAGCATTCGCAAACTCCCGAGGAGGAGCCGCGTCGAATTGCGCCGCAGTACCGGCAATCGGTTGCTGAGAGACTCGAAGACCCCTATATCCCAACTGAGAACCCCGCAGCGCTGCACAGCCCGAGCTTCAACACAATGCTTACTCCCAGGAAAGGAACCTAATCCGTCGAGAACGTCGCCGCGACCACATAGATTGAAGATCATAATCTTCCCAGTAGCGCTATGACGGATGGTTTTTGCATGCCCTGCCGTAATCATTGAGACGGAGCGTAATGGGTCGCCTTCGACGAAAATGGTTTCGTTGCGTAAAAAGATCCGCTCGTGGCCCTCAGCGGCTATTTCTCGACATTCAGAAAGAGAAAGATCCCGGAAAAGAGGGGCATGCTTGACTGCGCCTAGAGGGTGCTCCTCCGACGCTACAGAGAATCTCTGATGCGTTGGTTTCGACCTCCAACGCAATATCCGAAGCGGGGTTGCACCTGGAGTTTTCGATTTTCGTTGGGGCTCCGAGGGCGCAGTCCTGGTGCCTTTAACAAATTTGGAAGTAACTTCAAGGTCTTGGGTCATCACAGATGGATTTCCTGCAAGAGTAAGTGTCTTTGCCATAGGTTCCCCACTTGCACGCGTTGAACGATCGAACGTGTTGCGAGAAAGCATTGCTACCAATGACACAGATAGGGGAGATTACCCTTCAGCAACGAAGAGGACAGGAGGAGTGCAAGACAGAACGGGCGGCGGCGGATAGCAACTCTGGCTTGGCGACTGCGACAGATCGGGAGTGAATTCCGAGAGATCTGGATCGCGTCACTTCGTGTATTTTCCGTGATTGTTGATTCCCGCGGGTGGCGGACGACAGATCGGCGCCAAGAGTGCAACACGAGACGACGACTGGAATATCGGGATTCCCATCGCCATCATCATCGACTGAACCGGCCTGCGGTCCAATCACGAATAGGGCGAGAGCCACCGCGCCGGCCAGGAGAATGGCGCGGAACAGCAGCGGAAAAGGAATGTGAAAATCTCTGCTCGTATGCTTTCGTTCCGCATCGGTCACGGCCACCGCGGAGCCCACTTCGCCGAAGATTCTCCGGCGGAGGACGGGTGATTCCTAAATTTCAAACAAACGGGGCCGAAATGGGGGAGAAACTGCTTAGTGAAACGGATAACTACGGTTTCGCAGCCCACCGGGGGAACCCCAAAACAGAACAGCCTGGCGGATAAGTTCCTCAGTTTCGTGGCGCTTACTCGAACCCAAGGCTTTTCATCCACCACTGAATTCGGGGGTACGGGCTGCTCCCGATCGAGTCATATCATGCCATCTTTCTGCCCCACCCCTCTGTGTCCTTCATCACCGCCCTTGGTGCGTCTCCTCACATTTTGTTCCACCGCATAGAACGCGGATTCCCTGCTCGTGTATTTCAGAACAGTTGCATCAGGCACGAGACGCGGCAGTTTCTTGTGATCAGGCTGCCGCCCACCTGTTGCGGACCACGGGGATGATTCGAACAAGCCGCATCCACCCCTGCTGCGGTTGTTCTCTTTTAGGAGAAACAGCAATGAGGAAAGCATCAACATTCACACGCGTAATCATAGCTTTGATAATCGCGACCCTATTGGCTCCGATCATGGCCGCGCAAACGAAAACGCACACCCAACACAATTCCACCACCCAGCCCACGCACAAGATCTCGATGCGGCAGATGGGCATGGGCAAGATGAAGAACAGCGAGCGCTGGAAGGCGGCAATCAGTCGCTCTGACAGGCGTGCTGCCGCTATCAGGAAGCACGGCAAGGGGGTGAAGTAGCCATGAAAAACGCCCTTCGTCTCACCTTTCTGCTTCTGCTGTTCTGCGGTGTCCTCGCGGCCCAGGGAACCAATGTGCAAACCTGCAATAGCTTCGATGCGAACGGCCGGCCGATATACAGCACAGCCGTTCCTCCGGACACCATTGGCACAACCAACTGCACAGATTATTTCGGCGTCGGCAACTGGGCGAACAGCCCGCTTCCGGCCGGCACCATAACAGGTTTCACTCTGATCAACGGAGGCAGTGGCTACGGCAACCCCGTCGTCGTGATCACCGATCCAACCGGCACTGGCGCAACAGCGACGGCGACCTTCGACTCGACTGGCGCCATCACAGGCATCACTGGAAACGGAACCAACTACACCATGCCCGTGGTGAGCATCGTAGACGTGGGCGTGGGTGGTACGCTTGCGGCGCCGCTCTGCGGCGGCGCTGGACAACCAGCCTGCGGCAGCGGCGCTATGGCGACGGCGATTATCGGACCACCGTTCACCGCTGGAACTGGCATGCTGAAGTTTCAGGACCCGCTNCCCGACCTGAAGGGTGCGATTGCGACTNCNGATACGACCACNTTCCCGGGGTCTGACTTCTACATCATCGGACTGGTTCAGTACCAGACGCAGATGCACTCAAGCTTGCCTCTGACAACCCTGCGCGGCTACTGCCAACTTGCGGACACCACAACCACAACTTGCAGCACGCAGTCATATCTCGGGCCGGTGATTCTTGCACAGAAGGACCGTCCGGTTCGCGTGTTGTTCAGAAACCTGCTTCCCGCTGGCACGGGGGGCGACCTGTTCATCCCCGTCGATACAACCTACATGGGATCCGGACCCACTGATCCTCAAAACCGAGCCACGCTTCACCTGCACGGCGGCGCGACTCCGTGGATCAGCGATGGAACCCCGCACCAGTGGACAACCCCTGAGCTCGATACTCCCCTGAATGGAGTGAGTACGCAACCCGTTCCCGACATGTATTTCTCCAGTGGCGCCATCGTCCCATTCTGCACGGCGACCGTCACCGCGAACTGCTTCACTCCTGGGAATCCAACCACGTTGCCAGCGAACGCGACGAACAAGCCCCCAGCAGGTGACATGACGTTCTACTGGACCAACCAGCAGGGCGGACGCCTGATGTTCTACCACGATCATGCCTACGGCATCACTCGCCTCAACGTCTACGCGGGAGAGGCCGCGGGTTATCTGCTCTACGACCCGGCGGAGGAAACCGCCCTGGCAAACGCGACGGCTCCGGGCAGCATCACGGCTGGAGACACGGCGCACCTGATCCCGCTGGTCATCCAGGACAAGACGTTCGTGCCGAGCAAGGCCCAACTCGACGCCCAGGATCCAACTTGGGACGGAAACTTCGGCGCAACGCAGCCGAGTATAGCGACCAGCAATGGCAACGGCGACCTGTGGTTCTCCCACGTCTACATGCCCAACCAGAACCCCGCCGACGCAATGGGTGGGGGCAATCCATATGGGCGTTGGGACTACGGTCCGTGGTTCTTCCCGCCGATGACAACTCTGACGGCTGCCAAGCCTAACCCGACAGACGTCACTATCCCATGTACATCAACTGCGTTTCCAGGGCAGGTGCTGAAATCAACAACGGCCAATCCATCGGCGGGTTGTCCCATCATCCCAAATCCATCCGGCACCCCGGAGTCGTTCATGGACACGCCGGTCGTCAATGGCAAGGCGTATCCGGTTCTCCATGTGGCGCCGGCGGCTTACAGATTCCAGATATTGAGCGCCGGAAATGATCGTTCATGGAATCTGTCGTGGTTCCTCGCTGACCCAACGCAGAACAACACGGAAGTAGCGATGCTGCCGGCTGCTTTGCCGCCAGCAAACGGACTTCCGCTTTGCAGCACCATTAACCCTGTGGCCGTCCCCGGCCTGGTGATCGGGCTTGCTACGGGCAAGCTGGACGGACTCGGAAACCCGCTCAACGGAACCGGTCTCCCAGCGAACTGCTGGCCCAACTATGGCCCGCAACCCGGCATCCCCGCGCCGCAAACGATGTGGGCGGCGGACGGCAGGAATGGTGGAGCACCCGACCCGACGAAGGCTGGCCCCGCGTGGATCCAGATTGGAAGCGAGGGCGGACTGCTTCCCGCTCCGGTCGTGATCCCGCCGACGGCAATCAACTACGAGCAGAACATGAGGAGCATTACCGTCACCAGCGTCGCGGTTCATGGCCTGTGGCTGGGGCCTGCGGAGCGCGCGGATGTCATCGTGGACTTCTCGCAGTTTTCCGGCAAGACGCTCATTCTCTACAATGACGCGCCGACGCCCGCGCCTGCGAACGACTCCCGTCTGGACTACTTCACGGGAGACGGCGACCAGACGCCCATCGGCGGCGCACCCAACACGCCCCCCGGCTATGGCCCGAACACCCGCACCGTCATGCAGGTGGTTGTTGATCCGACGGTGAACGCCCCAAACGTCGTTCCTT
>JGI12627J18819_10000817_pt1 | contig 10456 bp, 10 predicted proteins | sample TexAe_OM1H0_M2_FD_18819 | JGI IMG/M metagenome (IMG submission 18819)
CCCGATTTGCTGCGCAAATCGACCTCTCCCCTCCGGGGAGAGGTGAAGGGGAAATCGTGGCCAGCAACTGTATCACGCCATCACTTCGGCGCCATGCGCAGCGAGGCGTCGAGGCGGACCACTTCGCCGTTGAGATAGGGATTGTCGATCATGTGCAGCGCGAGCGAAGCGAACTCGTCGGCGTGGCCGAGCCGGCGTGGGAACGGAATCGCTGCCGCAAGCGAATCCTGCGCCTCCTGAGGTAGATTCGCAAGCAGCGGCGTCAGGAACAGGCCGGGCGCAATGGTCAGCACGCGGATGCCGAATTGCGCGAGCTCGCGCGCGATCGGCAAGGTCATGCCGACAATGCCGCCCTTGGAGGCCGAATAGGCCGCCTGCCCGATCTGGCCGTCGAAGGCTGCGACCGAGGCCGTATTGATGACGACGCCGCGCTCGCCAGTTGCAAGCGGTTCGAGCTTGGACATATCGGTGGTCGCAAGCCGCAGCATGTTGAAGGAGCCGATCAGATTGACCTTGATCACCTTCTCGAAATCCGGGAGTGCCATCGGCCCGTCACGGCCGATCACGCGCTTGGCAACGCCGATGCCGGCGCAATTGACCAGCACGCGCGCGACGCCATGCGCCTTGGCGGCCTGCGCGACCGCGGCTTCCGCGGATGCGGCATCGGCGACATCACAAGCGACTGCGACGCCACCGATTTCAGCGGCCACCGCTTCGGCGAGCTTGGCATTGAGGTCGAACACGGCGATCTTCGCGCCCTGCGCTGCCAGCTTGCGCGCGGTGGCGGCGCCCAAACCCGATGCACCTCCGGTGACGATGGCGGCATGATCCTTCAACTGCATGATGCTCTCCTTCGAATTTCGTTAGCTGAGTGTGATGACATGATCCGGCGGCGTTGCCGCATAAAGCTCCTCGATCAGCGCTTTGCGATGATCCAGCACCGCGCGCTGGTTGATCGACCCCTTGTCGGTGACCTCGCCGCGGTCGATCGAAAGCGGCGCATCGAACAGGATGGCACGGCTGATCCGGGTCGACGACCCAGTGGCGCTCGACAGGAAGCGGGTAAACCGCTCGCGGAAGGCATCGCGCACCAAAGGATCGGCCGCAGTCACCTTGAGATCATCCGGCGGCAGCGTCGGGTTGATCAGGCGACAGCCGTCGAGATCGAGCACCACGAGCGCTGCGATCTCATCGCGGTTGATGCCGGCAATCACGACGTCGCGCACCAGCGGCGCGCAAGCCGCGATGAAGCGGGCGCGCAACGGGCCGACGCTGACCCAGGTACCGGTGGCGAGCTTGAAATCCTCGGCGATGCGGCCGTCGAAATCGAAGCCGGCATGGAGATCGCCGGCATCCGCAGGCTTCAGCGCATCGCCGAGCTTGTAGTAGCCCTCCTCGTCGAAGGCAGCCCTGGTCGCATCCGGCTGACGCCAATAGCCGGGTGTGACATTCGGCCCCTTGGCGCGCACCTCGAGCTTGCCGTTGCTCGGCACGAGCTTTGCTTCATTGCCCGGGACCGGGAGCCCGACATGGCCGGAGCGGCTGGTGCGCGGGTTGACCGACATGAAGAACGGCGCGGTCTCGGTGGCGCCAAGCCCGGTCAGCATCGGCACCCGCGCTCCCGTCGCTTGCACCGATAGCTCATCGAGGCCATTCCAGATGTGCGACGCCAGCGCCGCACCCGCGAAGAACATCGCATGCAGCTTGCCGAAGAATTTTTCGCGCAAGGCGGCGTCATCGTGCAGGTAAGGCAACAGCGATTCGTAACCTTTGGGAACGTTGAAATAGACCGTCGGCGAGATCTCGCGCAAATTGCGCACGGTCTCCTCGATGCCGCCCGGCACCGGTTTGCCCGCATCGAGATACATCGAGCCGCCATTGTACAGCGTCAGCCCGACATTGTGATTGCCGCCAAAAGTGTGATTCCAGGGCAGCCAGTCGACGATGACGGGCGGCTCGTCCTTGAGGAAGGACAACGTCTCCCGGATCATCACCTGGTTAGCGCAGATCATGCGCTGCGTGTTGATCACCGCCTTGGGATTGCCTGTCGAGCCTGACGTCAGCAGGAATTTTGCGATCGTGTCGGAGCCAATCCTTTCATGCGCCGCATCGAGCCTCGGATGCAGCGGGGTCGCCATCAGATCGGCGAGCAGTGTGACGTCGCGGCCGGGCACATGGCCGAAAGCTGCAGCGATCTCGGTGCCGAGCGAGACATTCGCGGATAGCGCGTCGGCAAATTTGTCGGCGTCATCAACGAATACCAGCCCCGGCGTCAGCAGCTTCATCACATAAGCGAGCTTGCCGTAATCCTTGGAGACCATCGAATAGGCAGCCGAGACCGGACAGAACGGAATTCCCGCATAAAGCGCGCCGAAGGCGATCAACGCATGATCGATGGAATTGCCGGAGAGGATGACGATCGGCCTGTCCGCCGACAGCCCGCGCGCGAGCAGCGCAGAGGCGATATGGCGACTGGAAACCAGAAGCTCCCCGTAAGTGATCTGGCGCCAGCCGCGCCCACCCTCGCGCTCGGCCATGAAGACGCGGTCGGGCGTTGTGCTCGCCCAGTCATGCAGGCGATCGGTGATGCGGATGGGATAGTCGGGAAGCGCGCGAACCGGGCGCAAATAGGCGGTGCCATCGACCTTGCGGTCGATCGAGACGGCGGGATCGCCGAACGAGATCGCGCGGAGCGAATGGCTGATATCGGCGCGCGCGGCGCTCTCGCCGTCTCGCGCGATGTTCGGCTGTGCGCTCATGTCGAACCTGGCTTCACCTTGGCAGTCTTGTGCTCGAGGAAGGCGCGGATACGGCGCTTTGCTTCCTTGTCGCTCTGCGCCACCGTCGCCATCAGCGATTCCATCAGGAGCCCGGTCTGCGGATTGGATTCCGCGATCATCGGAAGCGCCTGCAGCACCGCAAAGTTGGTCAGCGGCGCGTTGGAGGCAATACGCTCGGCAAGCTCCAGCGCCTTCGGCAGCGCCCCGCCCTCTTCCGCCAGATACTGTGCAAAACCATAGGCCGAGCCTTCGGTCGCCGAATAGACGCGGCCGGTGAGCATCATGTCGGTCATGCGCGCCACGCCGATCAGCCGCGGCAGCCGGACCGAGCCGCCGCCGCCGACGAAAATGCCGCGCTGCCCCTCCGGCAGCGCGAAATAGGCCGACGGCTCGGCGACGCGGATATGGGCGGCGCAGGCAAGCTCCAGCCCGCCGCCGATCACCGCGCCCTTGAGCGCGGCGATCACGGGCACGCGGCTATATTGAATACGGTCGAACACCCGGTGCCACATCTGCGAATGGCGCAGGCCTTCGGTCGCGTCATGCTCGGTCAGTTCGGAAAGATCAAGGCCGGATGAGAAATGGTCGCCGATGCCGTGAATGATCACGGCGCCGATATCATCGGGGAGTTCTGCAAAGCAGTCGCCGATCGCGTGGATAATGCCGTCGTTGAGCGCATTGCGCTTCGCAGGGCGGTTCAACCCGACGGTCAGCACGGCCCCGCGCGTCTCGATCCTGAGCAGCGCGGCCTGTTCCGCGTCCGCGGCAGTGGCGTTTCCCATCGGCTTATTGTGTCCTGGTTAGAATAGTTATGTTGTATAACGATTTTGGCAGGAGTCAACAACCCGCTGTCGTCCCGGCCAAGCGAAGCGCGAGCCGGGACCCATAACCCCGCGGAGCAGTTGTTGCGCTACGCTCTCTCCTCCGTCATGCCCGGGTTTGACCCGCCTGCGGGGCAGGCCCGGCCATGACGCGTGGGGTAAGCAATCTTCTGTCTCACCGCTGCCTGTGGTTATGGGTCCCGGCTTTCACCTGGCTTTCGCCGGGACGACGGGTTGATACAGCGCATGCCTCACAACACCTTGTGCACATCGATCACCACGTGGTTCGCGTGGCGGGCGACGGAGGCGACGAAAAGGTGCTCCATCAGCCAAGCGTATTGCGAGCTACCTGTCTCGAATTTCGGCGAGGTGCGGCAATAGATCAGCTTTGGGTCGACCGGCTCGTTGCGCTTCAGCTTCTGCAACAGATCCACAGGGCCATAGCGGAGGCCCTTGTTCTCGACATAGATCACCGCGCCGTCGTCGGTCTCAAGCGCATATTTCGCTTCCAGCTCGATCAGCTCATTGGGCCGAATGATCTGGAAGTCGGCGCCGAACGGGCAGACCTTGCCGTTGACTTGCCCGCGCACCTCGCCGCCGATGATCGGCACGATGCGGCGAACGCCATGGCCGACGTCGCCGGCGCTGACGACGGGATCGATGTGCGCGGTGATGGTGAAGACGTATTGTGTCTCGATCACGGGGGTCATCGAACCAGGCTCCTAGCAGCGAAACCTTTCAATCCGTCATCCTGACGTGCAAATTCACTGCGCCATGTGCTGCGGCAGCCAGGTCGCGAGCAGCGGGAAGGTGATCAGGATCACGAGGCGAACCAGGTCGGTGGCGACGAAGGGCAGCACGCCCTTGAAGATGGTGGCAAAGGACACGTCCTTCACGACGCTCTTGATGACGAACACATTCATGCCGACGGGCGGATGGATCAGGCCGAGCTCGACCGTCATCACGATGATGACGCCGAACCAGATCGGGTCAAAACCCAAATGCGTCACGACAGGGAAGATGATCGGCACGGTGAGGATGATCATCGCCATCGCGTCCATCAGGCAACCGAGCACGAGGTACATCAGCATGATCACGGCGAGCACGCCGTAGCTGCCAAGCCCGAGCGAGGTCAAAAACTCCGTCACCTTTTGCGGCGTCTGCGTCACGGTGAGAAAATAGCCGAAGATCAAGGCGCCGATCAGCACGGTGAAGACGGCGGCCGCGGTGCGGGTCGCCTGCAACAGCGAGGCCAGGATCTTCTCCTTGTCGAGCCGGCCTGTGACGAGCCCAATCAGGAAAGCGCCCGTTGCGCCGACGCCGCCGGCTTCGGTCGGCGTGAAGCGGGGCAGGAACGGAAGACCATACAGGCCGCCGATCACGAAGATAAAAAGCAGCACCGGCGCCCAGATGTCCTTCAATCCGGTAAAGCGCTCGCGCCAGGGCGGCGGCTTGCCCTGCGGCAGGAAACCAGGCGCGAGATAGCCGATCAGCGCGATGGTAATCATGTACATGCTCATCGCGAGCAGGCCCGGAATGATGCCGGCCATGAACAATTTGCCGATGTCCTGCTCGGTGATGATGCCGTAGACTGCAAGCACGGTCGACGGCGGCAGCATGGCGCCCAACGTGCCGCCGGCCGCGATCACGCCGGTGGCAAAGGATTGCGGATAGCCGAAGCGTCGCATCTCCGGATAGGCAACGGCGGAGAATGTCGCAGCGGTCGCGACCGAAGAGCCAGAGATCGCGGCAAAGCCGCCACAGGCGGCGACCGTTGCAATGCCGAGGCCACCGCGCAAATGCCCGACAAAGCCGTTGGCGGCGCGGAACAGCTCGCGGCTCATGCCGGAATTGCTGACGAAGGTGCCCATCAGCAGGAACATCGGGATGACGCCGAAGGTATAGTCGGTGACCGTGCGCATCGAGGTCTGGCCGACCAGTTTCAGGGCCGGCGTCGCGCCGACGAGGTAGGAGAAGCCGGATACGCCGACGAGGCCCATCGCCATGCCGACCGGCACGCGCAACAACATCAGTGCAAACAGCGATACGAATCCGATAACGGCGACGGCGTTCGTGCTCAACAAGACAATTACTCCGTGGCCTTGATCTGAGGATCGTGCATCTCTTCGGGATGGAAGATCAGGCGATAGGTGCGGATCGCAATGAGCAGCACCGCCGACACGTCGCCGATCCAGGCAATCGCGAAGAACGGCCAGGTCGGCATGTGCATGTCGAAGGTCAGGACGTGGTCCCTATAGGTGCCGCGTACCTTATCGAACAGGGTCCAGGTCTGCACGGTGACCACGAACAGGAGCACCAGCGTCGCGAACACGTCGATCAGGCGCTGATAGCGCGGCCCGACATTGGCCCAGACCAGGTCGACGGTGATGTGGGTGCCGCGATAGGAGGTCGCGGCAATGCCCCAGAAGATCAGGATGCCGAGCAGCATGCGCCCGATGTCGAAGGAATCGGGAATGGCATAATTGAGCGTGTTGCGCAGCAGCACGGAGATGAAGATATCGAGCGCAACGATGCCGACAAAGCCGGCCGCGATCCACTCGATCCCGTCGATGAAGCGATCCATCCAAATGCGTTTCATGCGGACTACCAGAGTGTAAGCAGATTAGGTTTGCGTGATCACTGCGGTTTCACCTCTCCCGAAGGGAGAAGTCGGATCGCATTGCAAGTGCGATCCGGGTGAGGGGTTAAGGTCCCTCGATAGAGCTGCGGCCCCTCACCCGGTTTGCCCAAGACAATGCTTCGCATCGCCAAGGCAATCCGACCTCTCCCCGCCGGGGAGAGGTGGATCGAGTTTGCGGCCCAATCCGGCTGAATCAAAGCTCATCTTGCTTTAGACCTGAACTACTGCGTCAGCGCGTCGTATTTGGCGAGCGACGCCTTCAGCTCGCTCATCGCCTGGTCCGGATCGACGCCCTTCTGCTTGACGTTGTCGGCCCAGGCCTTGAACAACGGCTCGGCCGCTTTCTTCCACTGCGCGGTCTGTTCCGGCGTCAGCTTGTAGACCTCCTGGCCCGGCTCGGCCTTGATCTTGTCGATGCCGGCATCCTCGAACTTGCCCCAGGGCTCGCCGACGCGACCGGCGGCTTCAGTGTTGCAATTGTCGTCGATCGCCTTCTTCTGGCGGTCCGACATCTGGTCGTATGTGTCCTTGTTCATGACGAGCACGAAGGTCGTGACATAGAGCGGCGCGTCCATCTGGTATTTCGTCACCTTGTCTATGCCGAACAGCACCAGGGAACCCCAGGGGAAGGTGACGGCATCGGCAACGCCGCGCTCGATGATGTCGCGCGCTTCGGGCGCCGAAGACTGCACGTTGGTACCGCCAAGCTGGGTGACGAAATTCGCAATTGTTGCGTCGGCCGGGCGGACCTTCATGCCTTTGACGTCATCGGGCACCACGATCTTCTTGGTACGCGAGTGAAACGCAGAGGGCGAATGGATGAAGGCGAGGCAGAACTTTACGTCCCTCATCTCGGTTGGCGCATATTTGCGGTACCAGGCGTCCAACCCCTCAGACCCGCCCTTGGCATCCGACATCAGGAAGGGCAGTTCGCCGGCGCCGATGATCGGGAAGCGGCCGGGCTGGTAGCCGGGATTGACATAAGTGACGTCGGCGATGCCGTCGCGCGCCATGTCGTAATGGTCAAAAGCCTTGCCGAGCTGCTGCGCCGGGAACACCGTGGACTTGATGGTGCCACCGGATGCCTTTTCGACCGACGCGCCCCAGTCCTCCAGCGCCTTCTGCAGGGGATGCGACGCGGGCACCCAGTGCGAGATCTTCAGGTTGAAGGTCTGCTCGGCCGCATACGCAGGCGTTATGCTCGCTGCCAGCAGCAACGCCAGCCACGTCTTCCTCATCGGTGTCCTCTCCCTCTTTCGTAGGGCTTCGCCCTCGCGATTTCAGCTCGGACGGCCCTTTGCATACATTGTTATATAATATAATTATCATTTCAAGCGGGCGGCCTCGCGTCGTGGCCCGGCTCGCGTTTGAAGCCTACAACATCGGGAGGAGCAAGTATTGCGGACAAAAGTCGCAATCATCGGCGCGGGGCCGGCGGGCCTGCTCTTGGGGCAGCTGCTCAAGACTTATGGCATCGACAATGTCATCCTCGAGCGGCAGTCGGCCGACTATGTGCTTGGCCGCATCCGCGCGGGCCTTCTCGAGGAAGGCACGGTCAGGCTGCTCGACGAGGTCGGCGCAGGCGGCCGCGCCCATCATGAAGGCCTGATCCATGACGGGATCGAGCTCGCCTTTGGCGGCGCGCGTCACCGGATCGACATCAAAGCGCTAACCGGCAAGACCATGATGATCTACGGCCAGACCGAGGTCACGCATGACCTGATGGATGCGCGCAAGGCCGCCGGCCTTACCACTGTCTACCAGGCCGCCGACGTGACGCCTCTTGATTTCGATACCGACCAACCGCGCGTCACATACAAGAAGGACGGCGCGACCCATGAGATCCAATGCGACTTCATCGCCGGCTGCGATGGTTTTCACGGCGTCAGCCGCGCCAGCGTGAAACCGCCGGCGATCGAGACTTTTGAGCGGGTCTATCCGTTCGGCTGGCTCGGCATTCTCTCGGAGACGCCGCCCGTCTCGCATGAGCTGATCTACTCCAACCATGCCCGCGGCTTTGCGCTCTGCACCATGCGCTCGACGCACCGCAGCCGCTATTACGTGCAGTGCTCGCTGGACGACCATGTCGACCAATGGCCGGACGATCGGTTCTGGGACGAATTGAGGCAGCGCATCGACCAGCGGGCGGCCGAGCAGCTTGTCACCGGCCCTTCGATCGAAAAGAGCATCGCGCCCTTGCGCAGTTTTGTTGCCGAACCCATGCGCTTCGGCCGGATGTTTCTGGCCGGCGATGCCGCCCACATCGTGCCGCCGACCGGCGCCAAGGGATTGAACCTCGCCGCCAGCGACGCGCATTACCTCGCGACCGCATTGCGTGAATATTACGACGAGAAATCGTCCGCCGGCATCGACAATTATTCCACGACGGCATTGGCGCGGGTCTGGAAGGCGGTGCGCTTCTCCTGGTGGATGACGTCGATGCTGCACAAGTTTCCGGACACAGGCACCATCGGCGCACGCATCCAGCTTGCGGAGCTCGATTATGTCTGCAGCTCGCAAGCGGCGATGACGTCGCTGGCGGAGAATTACGTGGGACTGCCGTTTTAATGCGTCATCCCCGCGCAAACGGCTTTGCCGTTTGTCGCTGGAGGAGGCGCGCAAGCGCCGTCTCGAAGGATGAACGGCCCGGGTGGTGCAGCGGGGCCGTTCGCCCTTCGAGGCTCGCTCCGCTCGCACCTCAGGACGACGGGGATAGAGAGGGACACGCAACATGCTCACCCTCTATCTCGCCCCCGGCTCCAGCTCCATGGCGGTGCACATCGCGCTGCATGAGATCGGCGTGCCGTTCGAGGCGAAGCCGATGTCGTTCAAGCGCGGCGACCTGCAAGCGCCGGACTATCTGAAGCTCAATCCAGAGGGCAAGGTACCGACGCTGCTCGTCGACGGGAAACCGCTCACCGAAGTTGCCGCCATCCTGTTCTATCTCGCCAGGCGCTTTCCTGGCGCGAAGCTGTTGCCGCGCGACGATCCGGAAGCCGAGGCCCAGGCGATCTCTTGGATGTCCTTCATCGCCGCCACCTTGCATCCGGCGCGTCGCCGTGGGCTGGATTATGCCCGCGAGGTCTATGGCATCGCAGACCGGCGGCTTGGGGCAGGCTGGGCGCTCGGCGACTATTCCATCGCCGACATTCATCTGTTCCGGCTGTATTGGCGGCTGTTCAACTCGCTGCATCCGGCGCCGGGCGAGTTTGCGAATCTTGATGCGCACTATGCGCGGATGGTGGCGCGGCCGGCGGTGAAGAAGACGATCGAGGTCGAAGCGGCGATGGGCTATGAGCTGCCGGCATGAGTTACTCCCGTCATTCCGGGGTGGAGCGAAGCATCGAACTCTGATGTGCTCTTGTACATCTGAGAATCTCGAGATTACCGCTTGTCATGGCCGTAACCGTAGCCATTGAGGTTCGCCATTCCGTCACCGTAAAGGATGACCTTGATTGTCAGTTCGACGCCCTTGTTTTGGGGCGTTCGCTTGATCTTGGTTACCTTGCGAACAAAATTGGGATCCAGATTCCCGTTAGCATCCTCGAAATCGCCGACGAGATCATCGAATAGGGCGCAATTTGCTGTGTCAAGCCGTGACACCCGCGCGCGGCAATGCTTAATGATGCCATTTTGGGCCGGAGGTAAGGTATTAGCCGATGAAGAGACTTCTGATCGTAGCCGTTGTAGCCTTTTTGCCGACGACGTCGGCCATCGCATCCCCTCAAGAGCAAGAGCAATGCCTTGAAGGATGCATCGGTAGTTGGAATATGTGCGTTAACGTGTGCGGGGGAGACGCCAAGGGACACGGAACACCGAGCGAGCACAATAGGATCGAAGCTTGTGTGGCCTCAAAGCGCTGCCGCCCAAACTACGATGCTTGCGTTGCGAACTGTTCGCGAATGCGCAATTAGGAACCGGTCCCTCCGCCCCCCCAAAAGATTTGTTCCGCAGGCTGCTTCAAACACCCGCGCAAAATCCGTTTAAAACTTTGTAGGCGGTGAAACCGTCACACGTCTCGCGTTCAATGGCGCCATGTTTCACAAACGCACGAGCCGCCCAATGTCCGAGAAGATCACCGATATGGTCCCCGCCGGTTTTGAACCGCATTTCCGCAAGAGTCCATTCACCGATCCCTGGGAGCCGCTCTATTCCAGGCGAACCGAGAAGTCAGTCGATCTTGGACTGCGGCTCGCTAAACCGCACACCAATGC
>JGI12627J18819_10000818_pt1 | contig 10450 bp, 11 predicted proteins | sample TexAe_OM1H0_M2_FD_18819 | JGI IMG/M metagenome (IMG submission 18819)
AAGCGGTTCATTTTCACCGACCGCAACGGCATCTACATCATCGACCTGCAGCAGACGCTGACCTTCATCGACAAGGCGTACGAATTCGTCAAAGAGACCGTCGCCCACGGCGGCTCGGTGTTGTTTGTCGGTACCAAGAAGCAGGCCCAGGAGTCCGTCGCAGCCGAGGCCACCCGCGTCGGCATGCCGTACGTGAACCAGCGCTGGCTGGGTGGCATGCTCACCAACTTCTCCACGGTGCACAAACGCCTGCAGCGCCTCAAGGAGCTCGAGGCGATGGAGCAGACCGGCGGGTTCGAGGGCCGCACCAAGAAGGAAATCTTGATGCTGACCCGCGAGAAGAACAAACTGGAGCGCAGCCTGGGCGGTATTCGCGACATGGCGAAGGTGCCGTCGGCGGTCTGGGTCGTCGACACCAACAAGGAGCACATCGCCGTCGGTGAGGCGCGCAAACTGGGCATCCCGGTGATCGCGATCCTCGACACCAACTGCGACCCCGATCTGGTCGACTACCCGATTCCGGGCAACGACGACGCGATCCGCTCGGCGGCGCTGCTGACCAAGGTGATCGCTTCGGCGGTGGCTGAGGGCCTGCAGGCGCGTGCCGGTCTTGGCCGCGGCGACGGCAAGCCCGAGGCAGAATCCGCTGAGCCGCTGGCCGAGTGGGAGCAGGAACTGCTGGCCTCGGCAACGGCAGCGCCGGCCGCGGAGCCGACCGCAGCCGCGCCCGCCGAAACCCAAACCGAATCAACCTCCACGGAAGGCTGATATGGCCAACTACACCGCTGCCGACATCAAGCGGCTTCGCGAGCTGACCGGCGCCGGCATGCTCGACTGTAAGAACGCGCTGGCCGAAACCGACGGCGACTTCGACAAGGCCGTCGAGGCGCTGCGGATCAAGGGCGCCAAGGATGTGGGCAAGCGCGCCGAGCGGGCCACCGCCGAGGGTTTGGTCGCCGCCAAGGACGGCGCGCTGATCGAGCTGAATTGCGAGACCGACTTCGTCGCCAAGAACGCGGAGTTCCAAAAGCTCGCCGATGAGGTGGTGAGCGCTGCCGCGGCGGCCAAAGCGGCCGATGTCGATGCGCTCAAAGCGGTGACCACCGGTAGCAAAACCGTCGAACAGGCAATCGCCGAGCTGTCGGCCAAGATCGGGGAGAAGCTCGAGCTGCGCCGGGTCGCATTCCTCGACGGCACCGTCGAAACCTACTTGCACAAGCGCTCGGCGGACCTGCCGCCGGCCGTCGGTGTGCTGGTGGAATACTCGGGCGGCGGAACCGCGGCTGCAAAAGAGGCCGCGCACACGGCCGCGCTGCAGATCGCCGCGCTCAAAGCCCGCTACCTGAGCCGCGACGACGTGCCCGACGACGTGGTGGCCAGCGAACGGCGGATCGCCGAGGAGACCTCGCGCGCGGAAGGCAAACCCGAACAGGCGCTGCCCAAGATCGTCGAGGGCCGGCTGAACGGGTTCTTCAAAGATGTCGTGTTGCTCGAGCAACCGTCGGTGTCCGACAACAAGAAGACGGTCAAGGCGCTGCTCGACGAGGCCGGTGTCACCGTCACGCGGTTCGTCCGATTCGAGGTCGGCCAGCAGTAGCGTCAGCGGAGATGCGACACGTACACGCGTTCGGCGATGACGCACTCGGCGCGCTCGACGCGGTCGGCCTGGTCGATGCGATCAAGTCCGGTCGGGTAGGCCGGGCCCAGGTCGTCGAGGCGGCGATCGCGCGCACCGAAGCCGTCAACGCCGCCTTGAACGGCTTGGCGTATCGGACATTCGACCGAGCCCGCGCCGAGGCGGCTGAGCCGCGCGGCACTGGCTTTTTCAGCGGCGTGCCCACATTCGTCAAGGACAACGTCGACGTCGCCGGACTGCCGACGATGCTGGGCACCGACGCCTGGGCGCCGCGGCCGGCCGACGCCGACGGCGAATTCGCGCGGCTGTACCTGGCCACCGGGATGACGTCGCTGGGCAAAACACAGATGTCGGAGTACGGATTCAGCGCATCGGCCGAACACCCGCGACTCGGACCGGTCCGCAACCCGTGGGACACCGACCGCACCGCAGGCGCGTCGTCGTCGGGATCCGGCGCCTTTGTCGCCGCCGGTGCGGTACCGATCGCACACGCTAACGACGGCGGCGGCTCGATCCGAATTCCTGCGTCCTGCAACGGACTTGTCGGGTTGAAGCCGTCCCGCGGCCGGCTGCCGCTGGATAAGGAAGTCAGCCGGATGCCGATTCGCCTCGTCGCCAACGGCGTGCTCACCCGATCGGTGCGTGACACCGCGGCCTTTTACCGCGAAGCCGAACGCATCTGGCGCGCACCGAAGCTGCCGCCGATCGGGGACGTGCAGCACCCCGGCAAGCAGCGGCTGAGGATAGCAGTCATCACCCGCTCGCTGCTGCGGGAGTGCAACGCCGAACTGCGGGAGCTCACGCTGAAATCCGCCGCGCTGCTCGAAGAACTCGGCCACCGCGTCGACCACGTGGAACGGCCGCCGGTGTCGTCCAGCTTCGCCGACGATTTCCTGCTGTATTGGGGGCTGCTGGCTACCGGTCAGATCCACCTCAACCAGCGCGCGCTCGGCGACGGGTTCGACCGCACCCGGCTGGACAACCTGACCCTGGGCCTGGACCGGCACGCCCGCCGCAATATGCACCGTCTGCCGTTGGCGATAATCCGTCTGCGGGGCGCGCGCCGGCACACCGCACGCTTCGCCCGAACCTATGACGCGGTGCTCACCCCGACGCTGGCCGACGAGACGCCGCCGATCGGTTACCTCGACCCCACCGCCGATTACCACCAGATCATTGGCCGGCTGGAAGACTGGGTGGCGTTCACGCCGCTGCAGAACGTGACCGGGGAGCCTGCGATCTCGTTGCCGCTGGCCGAATCCGCCAACGGGCTGCCGGTGGGCATGATGGTCTCCGCTGCCGTGGGCCAGGAAGTCCGGTTACTGGAATTGGCTTACGAACTGGAAGAGGCCCGGCCGTGGGCCCGCATTCAGGCCGTTCCGTGACGATCCGGGCCGGGACGGCCCGATGAGGAGCCGAACCATCGGGCCCTCCGGTGACGATCCGGGCCGGGGCGGCCTGCTGAAGAGCCGGACCATCGGGGTCAGTCAGATCCCAGCGCCGCCAACATCCGTTTGAACTCCCGCTGATCGGCTGCCGACAGCTTGCCGAGGACGCGGGCGTCGGCCTCCCGCACGGCAGCCTCGGCACGCTTCAACAGCGTCCGGCCCGCTCCGGTCAGGGTGGCCGGCAGCGCACGACCGGACGGCACCGACGCGGGCCTGGCCACCATGTGTGCGTTTTCTAACCGGTGCAACACCGTGTTCATCGCCTGCGGTGTGACATTGCCCTGCCGGGACAGTTCCGCGCTGGACATCCCGGGACTCATCGAAAGCATTCGCATGCAGACGAATTCGGGCAGCGTCAGACTTAGCGGACTCAGCACCGCGGCCACCTCCGGTCGCAGCGCGGCGACCACCTGATGTAGCAGGTATCCAAGTGGTGCGTCTTGTGTCGTGCTCATATCAATCATCTTGACATATATCAGGTTAGTTGATATATGTCGGGTATGACTGAAACACAGAAGTTCGATTTCGATTTCGATCCGGCCTACCGCGGCGAGGCTCCTCAGTTCGGGGAAGGCCGACCGCCATGGAGTCTCGGTGAGCCGCAACCGGAGATCTCGGGGCTCATCGACCAGGGCAAAATCAAGGGCGACGTGCTCGACGCCGGCTGCGGTGAGGCGGCGCTGTCACTGCACCTGGCGGCGTTGGGGCACAACACCGTCGGGCTGGATGCCTCGCCCACCGCGATCGAGTTGGCAAGGGTCGCGGCAGCTAATCATGGGTTGACCAACGCCTCGTTCGAGGTGGCCGACATCACTGACTTCACCAGCTATCCGACCGGTTCCGAAGGCCGGTTCGACACGATCGTGGACAGCACGCTGTTTCACTCGATGCCCGTCGAGCTGCGCGCCGGGTACCAGCGGTCGATCGTTCGCGCTGCCGCGCCCGGCGCGTCCTACTTCGTGCTGGTCTTCGATCGCGCGGGCATGCCCCAGGGCCCGCCCAACGCGGTCACTGAAGATGAGTTGCGCGATGTCGTGTCGCAGTATTGGGTCATCGACGAGATCCGACCGGCCAGAATTCATGCCAACGTGCCCGACGACAAAGTCGCCGAGTTTCCAGCTGTGGACCTGCGCGACGAGGGCAATGGGCGTAAGTCCGTACCGGCCTGGCTGCTGTCCGCGCACCTGGCCTGAGCGGCAAGCGGGCGGTTCGGGCTCAGCTGCTGCTTGAGCCAGTTCTTTGCCTCACGGCGCGAGCTGGACATGGCCCCGCGGCGGTGGCGGCGAAGGCGGTATCGCCTGTGGTGGTGGTGGAGGAGGTGTCTCCTGTGGTGGTGCGGGTGCCACCGGTTCTGGTGCGGGTGCCTCCGGTTCTGGCGCAGGTACCTCCTGTGGCGGTGGGGGTGCCTCCTGTGGCGGTGGGGGTGCCTCCTGTTGTGGTGGGGGTCTCTGCCGTTGTCGTGGCGGAGGCGGCGGCTGTTCTGCTGGAGGTGGCGGTGCTTCGACAGGCGGCGCGACCGGCTTCACCGTCGGTGCCGGGATCTGTGGCTGAGGCGTCACGTCCCCCATGGGGGCTGGCCAGATCATGGCCGTGAGCACCGTGCCGTGTTCGCCAAATTCCGGCCGGCCCTGTCCGTTGTGTCCCGCCGCGAAAGCCTCATCGGGCGCCGATTTATGCCACGCCGCCGGTGCGGCGATCACGTTTGATGTAGGTGGGAGCTTCCACAAATCGTTTGCGCAGGCTGCCCCGTTTTGCATGCCCGCAGTGATCTGGTGCATCGGCTCGCTCACCGCGAGATGAGCCCACTCCGATCGGAGCCACGTCGTCACGGGCAACTGTGCCGCACCCACCACGCTCCAGGCGGTGCTCATCAAGGCGGTGATCACCGCACACTCAGCGGGTATTCGCCGCCTACGCGTAGCCATCAACTTCGACGGCGGTACGCCGTTCTGCTTCGATGCGGTCATACGCCTACATGCCGTCGCGCCGCGCCCCTAATCTGCGGGTTTGCGCGAAAGCCCAATGGTGATTCACGGCTACAACCAGTTACGATATCCATCATTGCAGGCGCCAGACGCCTCCACTGTTACCGCTTGGTGTCGATTCAATGAGATGTCGAGCAGGTGACACAGAAGAAATGGAAATCCCGCCGTGCGCACCGGCATCACCCGCCTCGCAGACGCTCTGGTTAGCGCTTCGGTAGTGCTGACCACCGCGGTTATTTGCGGTGGCGCAGCAGGTGCCGACCCGGCTCAGGATCAGCAGTTTCTGGCGTTGCTCGAACAAGAACAGATTCCCGCCATCGATAACGTGCCTGGGATCGTCTACCGCGCCCATCAAATTTGTAGCGAACTCGATGGCGGCGCTTCGGTCCAGACCGTAGTCGACGATGAGATGAACAGTGCGTATGGGGACAATCCGGCTTTACACTTTTATCCCGCTCGTGTGAGAAGGACCGCGGTCAGATTCGTCATCGCATCAGTGGACGTCTACTGCCCAAGCCATCAGGGCGAGCTTCCCACAGCGCCCTGAAGTGTGATCGCGCCGCAGGCCGGATTCGACGCGAGCGCAGAGCGGTTCGCTCGTCGCCGCTGGCAACCGTCGGACCGCGCGCGACACTGGAGTCGCCGATCGCAGCAAACAACTGACCTATGGCGGGGCATGCTGACCGGGTGGCGACGGCGGTCCGAGGGTAGGTCCGTCAGGCCGCACGAAGTACGATCCACCTAATGCTGAAATAAGTTATCCAGCCGCTGTGGCAACTCTGGTTGCCATTAGGTAGCTTAGCTCCGGGGCTACCGGCAGGTTCGAGCTGAGTTTTGGTCGGGTGGAACGATGAGTTGTCCGGCGCTGCGGCAGCCTTGGGATGAAGAGTGGATCCTGGCCGGCCAGCGCGGCGAGATCCGCGTTATCGGCTCTACGGTCGCCGACGCCCGAGTGCTCACCCTTGACGGTCTGCTCGACGGCACAACATACGTTCCGCTCCGCGACGCCATCGTCAAAACCGCGTTGGATGAACCTCCTGGGGTCATCGTCGACGTAAACGGCCTCACCGTCCGAGACGATCCGGCGTGGGCCGTGTTCACCAGCGCCCGTTGGCAGATCGCCGAATGGCCGGATATCCCGATCGGCCTGGTATGCGCCCTTGATCATGTCCAGAATACTTTGCACCGAAACGGCATAACGCGGTATGTGCCCGTGTTCCCAACACTTGAGTGCGCAATCACTGAGCTGCCCGCAGACGGACTGCGCCGGTATCGGCGGCGCGTCCGCGCCGAATTGCCGGCAACGAAGACCAGCATTCACCGATGCCGGCAGCTAGTTGCTCAGTGGTTGACGGCGTGGTCGAGAGTCGACTTCATTCACGCGGTTTCGATCGTCGCTACCGAACTGCTTGAAATGGCCGTTGCGGATACCAACAGCACGTTGTCGCTTCGGATGGAAACCGACGGGTCCACGGTGGCGGTGGCGGTACAACACATCGAAATGACACCTACGGCCCGTGAGTCCGCAGATGAGAACGTCTCGGGCCTTGACCTCGTCGCGGCCAACTGTCGGGTGTGGGGCACCTACACCAGCGCGGCCGGCAACACGTTATGGGCCGTGGTCGGCCCGGAAAACCGCTTCTGAGAATGTTTGTCATGATTGCTGGGCCGCCAGGCCAGTGCTAGGACCGTCTGGGTCACCCCACTTTTGCGGGCGTGCCTAACCGGTCAGCGCCTTCGGCGGCTGCGGTTTTTAAGAGCACGCGCTGCCGTGTTTGTCGCCGTTTGTCGGTGGGCGAAAAACCCCACGCAGGCGTCAGCGTGTTCGGCTGCCATTCGCAACTGCGGGCAGTGGTGTTTGAGGCCGGCGGGAGTGGGTATTGGACATGACGTGCGGTAAACGCCCGTGGTTATTCGGAGAGCGTCTCGAACGACCTCCCCGTCACGGTTCTTGACGCGGGGAGGGCGTGTCAGCGGTCGAAACCGCTTCGTACCCTGCCCAATTGGAGCCAGTATGAGTTCTAACGACCATCGATCTGCGAATATGCGGGCGCAGGCACGCCGTCAGGCGGATCGTGCGCGAGCCGCAATGGAGGACAAGCGTGCGGAGCAAGAGGGCGGCCTGAGCGGCTGGGTAGCTGAGCGTGCCGGCAAATGGGATCTCAGCGGCTTCGATGAGACCACCTTGCAGCGTCAGAAGTTCTTCTGGAACCTGCTGGTGGACTATTGGTTTCGAATGGAGATCGACGGCTGGGAAAACGTTGGAGATCCGCCGGCCTTGCTGGTCGGCATCCACTCCGGGGCCCCGTTTGTCTGGGATGCCTGGACTGTCGGTCTGCAATGGTGGCGACGGTTCGGCCAGGAGCGTCCACTGCACGGCACGGCCCATGACGCATTGATGGCCATTCCCGGTTTAGGCCGATACTTCCGTGCAATGGGCGTATTACCCGCGGCTCCCGACGCCATCGCGACCGCGCTGGCCGAAGGCCGCGACGTCGCGCTGTGGCCCGGCGGCGAGGTGGACTCGCTGCGGCCGTGGACTGAGCGTGACCAGGCAAACCTGGCCGGTCGAAAAGGCTTCGTGAAGATGGCGATTCGCGCCGGGGTTCCGATCGTGCCGATCGCGACCGTGGGAGGCGCCGACGCCATGCCGGTGCTGATTCGCGGTGATCGGCTTTCGCGGATCTTGCGGTTGGACCGGCTGTTGCGGCTCAAGGTGTTTCCGCTCGCCATCTCGCTGCCCTGGGGAATCGCCCCTGCCGCGTTGCCGCAGCTGCCGCTGCCGGCCAAGATCAGGACGCGATTCATGCCGCCGGTCGAGATCGACAACGACCCGGCGCGCGCCGACGATGACGAGTACATCGACTGTAAGTATCACGAAGTTCAGGGCAGCATTCAGCGCGGTATGGACGCGCTGGCCCGCAAGCGGGCGTTGCCGTTGTTCGGTTAGAGCCTTAAAGCAAGACGGGCCCGGTCCGTCGCGGACCGGGCCTCGTCGTCGGATTCTCTACTTTTGGTGCGCCTGCTGGCGCTTTTCGGCAGCCGCGGCACCGCCACGAGCGGCTTCCGCTTCCCCTTCCTTCTTGGCGGCGTCACGCTGCGCGTGCGCCTTGTCCTGCTGGGCCTCGCCCTCGTGCTCGAGCTCTTCTTTACCGAGCACGCTCCCGACGGCTTCCTTGGCCAAGCCCTTGGCGCCTTCAACAACGCCCTTCACAGCTTCCTGCGGCCCACTGTTCTTCTTGTCCTCCGACATGCAGTCCCCTCCTCATTTGCTCATATCGAGCTGACTTGCTCGACCGCCGGCCGTTGGCTGGACCGGTTTCGGGCGCGGCAAAAGCACTTCAGGTGTTCGCTTTTTGCGTTATGCCATTTCGCGCCGCGTAGTCGGAATTCCCATGGGGCGCGGCGATCAAACCCCCGCTCGCGGCGACCCGCATGCGAGTCGCCGCGGTGAGGTTTTCGGCGCAGGTAGGACGGCTGAATGCGGTGGCTGTGACGCCGAACACGGCCTCGCAGGCGATGGATGCCGCCAGCTAACGGAATTGTCGTCGGGGGCGCGCAGTTACCGCCCAACGCCGTTGCGAGACAAACAATGCGCAATCCAGTCCACTCTCGGGACGCGCAGCCTGGCAATAAGGCAGGATGGAGCGTGCTGTCGTGGGGGATAGCTGGATGGCGCCCTCCCATGCGAGGAGTCTGATGACGGAGCAGGAGCCGACGAGCACCAACGGCGCCGACGCGTTTCCACCGGACAACCAATATCCCGCCGGCAACCCCGCGACGCGGCCCAAGTACGCCCGAGTGCTGCTCAAACTCGGCGGCGAGATGTTCGGCGGCGGACAGGTCGGACTGGATCCCGATGTGGTGTCGCTGGTCGCCCGCCAGATCGCTGAGGTGGTCCGCACCGGCGTGCAGGTCGCGGTCGTCATCGGCGGTGGCAACTTCTTCCGTGGCGCACAGCTTCAGCAACGCGGGATGGAGCGCACCCGATCAGACTACATGGGGATGCTCGGCACCGTTATGAATAGCCTTGCGTTGCAAGACTTCCTAGAAAAAGAGGGCATCGTCACCCGGGTTCAGACCGCGATCACGATGGGCCAGGTCGCCGAGCCGTACATTCCGCTGCGGGCCCGGCGCCACCTGGAAAAGGGACGTGTGGTGATCTTCGGTGCCGGCATGGGGCTGCCGTACTTCTCGACCGACACCACGGCCGCACAGCGGGCATTGGAGATCGGCGCCGACGTGGTCCTGATGGCCAAGGCGGTGGACGGTGTGTTCGCCGAGGACCCGCGAGTGAACCCGTCGGCCGAGATGCTCACCGCTATCACCCACCGGGAAGTCATCGACCGAGGGCTGCGGGTGGCCGATGCCACCGCATTCAGTCTGTGTATGGACAATGGCATGCCGATTCTGGTGTTCAACCTGCTTACCGATGGCAATATTGCTCGCGCGGTTGCGGGTGAGAAGATCGGAACGCTGGTCAGAGCGNANCNANNNGNAGGAGCGGCGCCAAATGACAGCCCGCGACGATGCAGAGCGCAGCGATGAGAAGGAGCGGCGCCATGATTGACGAAACCCTCTTCGATGCCGAGGAGAAGATGGAGAAGGCCGTGTCGGTCGGCCGTGACGACTTGTCGACCATTCGGACCGGCCGCGCCAACCCGGGCATGTTCTCCCGCATCGTTATCGACTATTACGGTTCACCTACCCCGATCACCCAGCTAGCCAGCATCAATGTTCCGGAAGCGCGCCTGGTCGTGATCAAGCCGTACGAGGCGACCCAGCTCGGGCCCATCGAGACGGCGATTCGCAACTCCGACCTGGGGGTGAATCCGACCAACGACGGCACGCTGATCCGGGTTGCGGTACCCCAGCTGACCGAGGAACGTCGTCGCGAACTCGTCAAGCAAGCCAAAGCCAAGGGCGAAGACGCCAGGGTCTCGGTGCGCAACATCCGCCGCAAGGCGATGGAGGAACTGCACCGCATCCGCAAGGAGGGCGAGGCCGGCGAGGACGAGGTTGCGCGCGCCGAGAAGGACCTGGACAAGACCACGCACCAGTACGTGACCCAGATCGATGACCTGGTCAAACACAAAGAAGGCGAGTTGCTGGAGGTCTAGCGGCCCCTCAGCAGATGATGCCGTGGCAGACACTGATACCGGCGCAGACATCCCGGCCGAGGGTTCGGTCCAACAGCCGCTGGCGAAGAAGCAGAACAAGCCGAAGAAGTCGCGGGCCGGCCGAAATCTGCCGGCCGCGATCGCCGTCGGCGGGGCCCTCGCCGTCACCATCGTCGCGATCTTGATATTCGACCGGTACCTGTGGGTTCCGCTCGTCGCAGCCGCCATTGCGATGGCCAGCTATGAGGTGGTGCGCCGGCT
>JGI12627J18819_10000819_pt1 | contig 10448 bp, 6 predicted proteins | sample TexAe_OM1H0_M2_FD_18819 | JGI IMG/M metagenome (IMG submission 18819)
CCACCTAAACCTCATGCATTTGTAAGTTTACCTTTACAAAGTATGATTATGTTTGATATTTCAAATATAAATTTTTTACAAAAAAATACATAATTTTTTTTATAATTAAATTTTAATATAAATATACTCTATGTTAATAATATTTTTAATAATTTAGATAATGAATTAATATTAATTTTTAAGTATAATTACTATTCCTTTTTTAGGTTTAATTTTGTTTATGACTGATAAGCCTGGACAAAGTGGAAACCAGATAAATCACCTGATAAATCATCAGATAAAAATCCTCCTAAACCTAAACCTAACTCAAAACCTACCAGTCCATTACCAAGTGTTAGTAAAAAAATTAGCACAAATAATTTATTCAATTTTTACTGAAAAACTTTACCAATATTTTAAACATAAAACTTATAAATTTAACTTTTAGCAAACTAGATTATGGTTAAATAATAGAAAAAACTTTTTACTATTTTTAATTTGCCATACAACTAACTTAACAAAATCAATATATTTTCAAATAAAAAATATTTTTATAATGGATTTTAATTATCTTGGATCTTATTTATCAGATGAAGCTTATAAAATAATAAAAAATGATGCGCCAGAACCATGAGGCTTGTTTTTTCAAGATAGTGCTAGTCCACAAATGGAAGGTTTAGAAGAGTTACACAATAATATTATGTATTATCTAGCTATAATATTATTTGCTGTAAGTTGAATAATGATATCCATAATCATAAATTTTCAAAAAAATAAGATTTCAAATAAATACGTAAATCATGGAACATTAGTAGAGTTAATTTGAACTATTAGTCCTGCATTAATATTAATATTAATTGCATTTCCTTCATTTAAATTACTATACCTAATGGATGAAGTAATTGATCCATCCCTTGTTATACAAGGAGAAGGTCACCAATGATATTGAAATTATCAATATCCAGATTTTACAAATACGGATGAGGAAATAGTAGAATATGATTCATATATAATACCAGATAGTGATTTATCACTAGGACAATTAAGATTGTTAGAAGTAGATAATAGAGTTATAGTTCCAGAATTAACACATACTAGATTTGTAGTTGGAGGTGCTGATGTTATACATTCTTATGCATGTCCTTCTTTAGGTATAAAATGTGATGCCTACCCAGGACGATTAAATCAATCATCTGTATATTTGAATAGACAAGGAACTTTTTTTGGTCAATGTTCTGAAATATGTGGTATATTACATAGCTCAATGCCAATTTCAATACAATCAGCTACATTAGCTAAATTTTTATTTTGATTATATGACCAAATTGATAGCTAAAAAAGTTTTTCCTCTATTTCAATTATACTCATTTTTTTTGTTTATATTTTTATTTATTTAATAAATTAGCAATAATATAAAAATAATAATGAAAAAAAAATGTATTTATGAATAAAATTTATTTGTTCCAGAGTATTTTGTATAGTAATAAACCAAATAAATGCAAAAAGACAAAGGAAAAAACATTTAGTAATTTGGAAAAAAGGGTCTAGAATAAGATAATTACAAAAATTAGGACTTTTTATTCTATCTAAAATTTTTAAATCAAAAAAATGTTATTAATTCATCTTTGTTATTTAAAAAATCATTTTTTTTCTCCCAAGATGAAATAATTAATAATAAGTAATAATATACAACTTCTATGCTTTATATTTATAATAAGTAATTTAAATATATTTTTATTTATTTAATAAATTGGTAATAATATAATATAAAAAAATATAAATAATAATAAAAATGTATATTTTTATATCTATTTTGGAAGTTATTTTAGTTATTGTGCCAGCTTTATTAGTAGTAGCTTTTACTACTCTAGCAGAAAGAAAAACAATGGCAAGTATGCAACGTAGATTAGGTCCAAACATAGTAGGATATTATGGTTTATTACAAGCATTTGCTGATGCTTTAAAATTATTGTTAAAAGAATATGTAGGTCCTACACAAGCAAATTTAATACTATTTTTCTTAGGTCCAATAATAACTTTAATATTTTCTTTATTAGGTTATGCTGTTATTCCATATGGACCTGGTTTATATATAGGAGATTTAAGTTTAGGTATATTATATATGTTGGCGGTATCATCTTTGTCTACATATGGTATATTATTAGCAGGTTGATCTGCTAATTCTAAATACGCTTTCTTAGGTTCATTAAGAAGTACAGCTCAATTAATAAGTTACGAATTAATACTTAGTTCGGCTATATTATTAGTTATTTTATTAACAGGTAGTCTAAATTTAACTGTTAATATTGAAGCACAAAAAGTAGTATTGTTTGTTTTTCCTTTATTACCTATATTTATTATATTTTTTATAGGGTGTATTGCTGAAACAAACAGAGCACCTTTTGATTTGGCTGAAGCGGAATCCGAATTAGTTTCAGGTTTTATGACAGAACATTCAGCCGCAATATTTGTCTTTTTTTTTTTAGCCGAATATGCTAGTATAGTTTTAATATGTATATTTACTACTATACTATTTTTAGGTGGATATCTGACAATTTTTTCTTTACATTGATTATTAAATATTATGTATTTTTTAGATACGGAATTATATTTTTTAAATATTAATATAAATATATTCATTGTTATATTACAAGGTTTAGCTTATAGTCTATCTTTAGGTTTAAAATCTTGTATTCTTATATTTATATTTATATGAGTAAGAGCATCTTTTCCTAGAATACGTTTTGATCAATTAATGTCTTCATGTTGAACCATATTATTACCTATTATTATTGGGTTTATTATTTTAATACCTTGTATTGTATATAATTTATCTTTAATACCAAGTAATTTCTACTTAATATAATTTAACATAAAACTAAAAATTCTTAATCAATATATATATTTATATGTATAAATATATGATTTTAACGTTTCTTTTATTATTATTATTTTCAAATGGTTTAAGCAATAGACCAGATACATCAATTCTTTATAGTCGTATAGGTATATTAATAGTATTTTATAGTTTTATTTCAACATATACAACATTATATATTACATATTTAGAAAAAGGAATAGGATTATATGGAGGATTATTTAATATAACAGCTATAACACAAATATTTCAAGTATTTATACTAATAATTTGTGGTATAATCTTATTAATGACAGGTTTTTATTCTAGAAAAAAATATATAAGTGACTCTAATACAAAAATAGATATAATATTTAAAAGAGTAAAAGAGTATACAAATGTAATAAATAAAATTTCAGAGCAATTTACATTAATAGAATATGCTTTAATAATAATATTTGTTATAAGCGGAGCAACTCTATTATTAGCTAGTGGAGATTTAGGTTCTATATATTTATGTATAGAGCTACAAAGTTTTAGTTTATATATAATATCTTCAATGCATAGAAATTCAGAATCATCCACAGGATCTGCTTTAACTTATTTTTTATTAGGTGGTTTATCATCTTGTTTTATATTATTAGGTATAGGATTAATATATGCTAATTCTGGTTTAACTAATTTAGATGGATTATATTCAATTATTTCAGATTCAGAAAAATATATTAATTATTCTATATGATATATACACAGTTATATGTTTTACAGTTTATTATTAATATCAGTAGGATTCCTATTTAAAATTGCGGCTGCACCATTTCATTGATGATCTCCTGATGTTTATGACGGTGTTCCAACTATAGTAACTACATTTATAGCTATTTTAGGTAAGATAGCTATATTAGTATTGTTTTTAGAATTAGTACAATATAGTAGTTGTTTATTACAATCTACAATACAATATTATTCATGAACAACAAGCTTGTCTATAAGTTGTTTTTTATCTTTGATAATTGGAACATTATTAGGTCTAACACAAACAAGAATAAAAAGACTTTTAGCATATAGTACTATTTCTCATATAGGATTTATATTATTAGCATTAATAGTACATAATATAGATTCATATCAAGCTTATATCTTTTATATAATTCAATATATTATAACAAATTTAAATGTTTTCATGATAGTAATAGCAATAGGATTTAGTTTATATTTATATTATACAAACGTTTCTGAATATAATAATTTACAAGAAAAAAATAATAGCCCTATACAATTAATTAGTCAGTTAAAAGGTTATTTTTCTATTAACCCTATATTAGCTTTATGTTTAGTAATAACTATGTTTTCATTTATAGGACTTCCACCTTTAATAGGATTTTTTGGAAAACAGATGGTTTTAACAACAGCATTAGATAATGGTAAGGTTTTTTTAGTTTTAATAGGTGTTTTAACTAGTGTTATAGGGGCAGTATATTATTTAACTGTAATAAAAACCATATATTTTGATAAATCACAGTATGAAAAAACTTATATGTATTTAGATATTTCATTATCTAATATTTATTCTATAACACTAAGTATAATAAATTTAGCTATAATAAGTTTTATATTTGTTCCTAATGAAATTTTAAATTTATGTAATTTATTATCAATAATAATGTTTTCTCTGAGTTAATTGAATATCAATAATATATATATTTTTTTGGATTATGAAATACGTAGTAAGTTTCAATCTCACCCTTATCACTTAGTGTCACCAAGTCCTTGGCCATTGAATACTAGCACCTCCTTATTAGCACTAACTTTTAGTGCTATATTATCATTTCAAAAATTTAGTTTTGGATTTAACAATTTAAATATTGCCCTTATAACTTTAATATTATCTATGTCATTGTGATTTAGAGATGTGATATCTGAAGGAACTTATTTAGGAAATCACACTTTAGCTGTACAAAAAGGACTTAATATGGGTGTTGGTTTATTTATAGTATCTGAAGCATTATTTTTTTTAGCTATATTTTGAGCATTTTTTCATAGTGCTTTATCACCTACTATAGAACTAGGAGCAAAATGACCACCTATGGGTATAAGCTCAATAAATCCTTTTGAATTACCCTTATTAAATACTGTTATTTTATTATCCTCTGGTGTTACCATAACATATTCACATCATTCTTTAATACAAGGTAATAGAAGTGGAGCTTTATATGGAGCTATATATACTATAATTTTGGCAATTATTTTTACTGCTTTACAAGGTATAGAGTATACAGTATCATCTTTTACTATATCAGATGGTACTTATTCTTCTTGTTTTTATTTTGGTACTGGATTTCATGGATTACATGTTATAATAGGTACTGCTTTTCTAGCAGTAGGATTTTGGCGAATGTTAGCATATCATTTAACAGAAAATCATCATTTAGGTTTTGAATCCGCTATTTTATACTGACATTTTGTGGATGTTGTGTGACTTTTCTTATATATTTCAGTATATTACTGAGGTTCTTAAATAATAATTAAAAACTTTTATCGAAATATGAGCAAATGGTTTTGCCTTTTGATTGCAGATCAAAAAGAAGAAGTTCGATCCTTCCATATTTCTATAAAGTATTTTTGTGTAGGATAATAGACTAAAACTTCATGAAATAAAATATTTAGTATTTTTGTCACTTATTATTTGTAGTAAAAATTTTTTAACATTAATTTAAATGCTATTATCTTCTTTAATTTTAATACCTTTTTTTGGTTTATTTTATATATTATTATATAGTACTTATGAATTGAATAACTCAAAAATAATTAAAGTATTTGCATTATTTGTTACAATATTAGACTTAATAATATCTTTAATAATATGATTATTATTTAATAATACAAGTAAGCATTTTCAATTTGTACAAGAACAATTCGAAATAGGTTTTTATGATTTTTATTTAGGTGTAGACGGGTTATCTATATATTTTATACTATTAACTACATTAATAATGCCAATTACAATAATATCTAATTGAAAATCTATAGATAATAAAGTAAAATATTTTTTAGTTATAATATTACTACTAGAAACTTTATTAATATTAATTTTTTTAGTTTTAGATATACTTATGTTTTATATATTTTTTGAAAGTATATTAGCACCATTATTTATTTTAATTGGTTTATTTGGTTCTAGTGCTAAGATAAGAGCAAGTTTTTATTTTTTTTTATATACATTCTTAGGTTCATTATTTATGTTATTATCTATTATAACTATGCAATCTTTAATAGGTTGTACAGATTTCAATGTATTATCAAAAACAAATTATGTATATATAACACAGGTATTTATATTTATTGGTATATTTATAGCTTTTGCTGTTAAAACACCCACTATTTACTTAAATAGTTGATTATTAAAGGCTCATGTAGAATCACCCTTATCTGGTAGTATTATTTTAGCAGCTATAGTATTGAAACTAAGTTTATATGGTATTTTTAGATTAATACTACCTTTAGTACCTAAGGCTTTTTTATATTATACTTATATTGTATTTCTTATAGGTGTTTTAACTATAATATATGCAAGTTTAAGTACACTTAGAACTATAGATATTAAAGAATTGATAGCATATTCATCTGTATCACATGCAGCTGTTTATTTAGCAGGTGTATTTAGTAATACACTACATGGTATTCAGGGTGGTATCTGTTTAGGTTTAGCACATGGTTTCGTATCTTCTGGTTTATTTATATCAGCAGGTGGTATATTATACGATAGATCAGGTACTAGATTAATAACTTACTATAGGGGTATTGCTCAAGTTATGCCTATTTTTTCTGTGTTATTCTTTTTATTATCTTTAGGTAATTGTGGTGCTCCTCTTACTTTAAATTTTGTAGGAGAATTTATGTCTTTATATGGTGTTTTCGAAAGATTACCTTTTGCTGGTATTTTAGCATCTTTATCTATTATTTTCTCTGCAGCTTATACTATATTTATGTTTAACAGAATATGTTTTGCTGGTTCATTCTTTTTTAAATACTGATTTGAATATATACCAGATATAAATAAAAGAGAATTCTTTATGTTACTTATTCTAGTCTTATTTACTATATTACTTGGTATTTATCCATCTATTATTCTAGATGGTTTACATTATTATACATATTGCTTGATATATAATATGTATTTTATTTAAAAAATAATTTTNATTAATTAATAAAAATTATTTTAATTATTATATATATTTATAATTAATATTGAATAATTAATATATTTACGTATTAATTTTTTAATATGTTATCTTTAAAAGGCGGTGATGAAAATCAAATTTTATGCAGATTAAACTATAAATAAATATGTTTTTTATGTATTAATTTTTAAATAAAACATAAAAATTATTAAAAATATACTATAACCCTGGTAAAGTAATNCATATATAAACTATATAATAATATAGTATAAAAAGAAATTATTATGAGTAAAAGACAAGCTATAAACCAAAGATTTTTTTAAGAAAAGTCTAATAAATAAACAAGGTGAAAGGAAAAATCTAAATAACCTTAGGAAAAAAAATCAAACGAGATTTTACATACAACGAAAAGTAAGGTAAAACAGCCTATATGTAAAATGGATTATCTGTTTGAATATAGAGGAACCTTCCTCTAAGGCTAAATATGGTTTTATACGCAATAGTTAATAGTACCGTGAGGGAAATTTATTTAATAGTAATTTTATAAGCAGCTCAAGAAATAACAAGAGCGTACCTTTTGCATAATGGGTCAGCAAGTTAATTTTAGATGCAAGTATGAATTTTATTTTTAGAAGTAAATAAAAATATTATTACGTAGATAAATCGATTATGAAAAAATGAAAAAGTATTTAAATTTAGACCCGAAGACTAGTGATCTTACTTTTATCAGGATTATAAAAGTCCGAACGGGTTATCGTTGTAGTGATATCCGAAGAATAATGGTAAGTTAGTGAAAGACAAAACTGACTAGTTGAGCTGGTTTTCCGCGAAACCTATATTAGTAGGTAGTTTAAATAACATCTTGGCAGGTACAGAACTGTGATCTCGGTCAAAAAATATATATTGTGAATTTACAATATAAGTTTGTATATATCGGGGGATCTAAAGATTTTATCGGAGAGTATTTGCACTCGGAAGGGCTAAGATGAATGTTAAAAAATCGGACATAGGATGATAAAATTGTATGTCAAAAGGGAAACAGCCCAGAACAAGAGTTAATAAGGTTCCAAAATTATTATTGAGTGAAATTAAGGATGTGTCTTTTAATACGATCAATTAATAGGCTTGGAAGCGGCCATAAATTAATGATCTCGTAACAGAGCGTTGATTTTTTAAGAAGATCACACCGAAGATATAACGGATCTAAATAATATACCGAAACCTTGTCTATATATAGTTTTTAACAAAATATATATGGGGTAGCGGAACAATGGATAGAGAAGCATAATTATTTTTTAATTAAAAAAAATTCCATGAGATAATGCTGACATGAGTAACGATAAAAATAATCGCCTTAAGCTTATGGTATAGATTTAAATCGGTTTCTAAAAAAAAAGGTCTGATATAAGATTTAATAAATTTAAATCTTATTGAATGATTGTTTGATGAATAATATATTAGAATGGTAATTAAAAAAACTAATTAAAGTTAAATTAGTTCAGGAAAAAGTTAATTATTAAACAAGAAAATGAGGGAGCAACGACTAATCATCCAAGTTGAAAACCGTACCTAAAAACTAACACAAGTAAGCTAGTAGAGAATACGAAGGCGTTTGAGTGATCAATCATTAAGGAACTCGGCAAAATGACTCGCGTAACTTCGGGATAAGGTGAGCCATTCTTTTTAAGTTTTTAATGAAAAATGAAGGAGTAATTACCAGTCATGTAAGTTAAAACTAAAAGTTTAGGAGGCATAGAATAGTGTTGTACGACTGTTTATTTAAAACAAAGCACTCTGCTAAGATAGAGATCTAAATATTGAGTGTGATGTCTGCCCCGTGTCGGTTGGGTGACGGATTTTCTTAGAATTAAAAAGTTAGGTTTTGAAGAGATCCCCGACAAACGGCGGCCTTACCGATGAGGGTCCTAAGGTAGCGGAATACCTTGGCTGTTAAATGCGGTCTTTGCATGAATGAAATAACGATACAACAGCTGTCTCGATGATTGGCTCAGTGAAATTGGAATAGCAGTGCTGATACTGCTTACCTCTAGATAGACGAGAGTGCGACTAGAAAGTACATATAATAATATGGTGAAAATCCATCTTACAGTCCATTGTATGAGCTCATATGGTATGTGAAAAAAGTGATTTTTTTGTATAAAGCCCATAAAATTTATACTTTATTAGGTATAAGAGCTAGATTACTAAGAATAAATTATTTGAATCCATGGTTAAAGCGTAATCTAGAAAATTTTTAAATAAATTTAATGTTGATTGTATAAAAAACTTCTCGTTTTTTTATTAATGGATCTTATATCAACATGCGTGTAGTGGAATTCTAAGGTAATCATTAAAGTATTATTATGTAAACTAGGTAAACCCAATAATATCCTTTTAAGGATACTTAATTGTAAAATTAAGTATATATTAGTGGGTAAAGGATGTTCTAAAAAGCAAAAGTCTTATTGTAATGATAAGAATATATTAAAAATTGATTCGAAAGAATGCAGACTTAGAACTAGAATTTAATATTATATAAAAATAATAATAGAGAATTGGCTGAGTGGTTTATAGCGATAAGCTTGAAACTTGTTTGATTTAAAAAAGTCACATCCGTTCAAATCGGATATTCTCTGATAATATGTATAATAATTAAATTCTTGAGCCATATGTGATGAAAATTGCTTGTATGGTTCTTGAAGGGGGAAATTTTAGCAATAAAAAAACCTATCTTAACAGACCCTTTGCAGCTTTACTGTTACTACTTTAGAATTTAATATAAGAATTACAAGAGTATAAGGTAATTATTTAAAAAATAATAACGATGTGACACCTTTATTTACTTTTTTATATTCGGTTGATTAGAAGACAGTTTATGCGGGGCACAGATCCCATAAAAAGTACCTGGGTATATCCAAAATTCTATTCGTGATTTTACATGTTATATGTAGAAATGTAAAAAAAAATTTTTAAGATAAAAATTTTTTTTATATTCTCAATTTGTTATTTTTATAATTTATTCAGTTACCATTATTTTAAATATTTTTTTATATTTTATTTAGGTAAGATTTTAACTATATGGTAAATAGTTGTAGAACAAATTTTAAATTATTTTAAAATTCATATTTGTAGTATAAATACTATGATATTAAATAATACTGTAAAAGTTTAATGGCTAAATCTTGCCTTACTGTTAGACCTACAAGTCCATCAGTCGCGTAAGCGGGGCATAAGATCGCAAGACACTGAAAGGTAAGGTCTTGTATTTTTGAAAAAGTTACGCTAGGGATTATTTGTTAGTCCCCCCAGTATTTGTAAATACTGGTAGTAGTATGGGTAAATTTCAAAAAACACTATATTTATATAGTTAATTTGAAGCGAAACTTATTTTTAATAAGAACGTTCAACGACTAGTTAAAATCCATCATATA
>JGI12627J18819_10000820_pt1 | contig 10443 bp, 9 predicted proteins | sample TexAe_OM1H0_M2_FD_18819 | JGI IMG/M metagenome (IMG submission 18819)
AATCAGCACCATATAATCTTACTTCTGGACTTAACCAATTAAAATAAGTAGCCTTATTATGAAGCATTACAAAGTTAAGATATATAACGGCTGGATCAAATTCAAAAAATCCAATAATACTAATAAATTGAAACCAAAAGTCGTGACGTGGAAAAATAAACTGAGTAAATAAGTCCGTAATAAATAAAAAATGGAATCCATAAGCCATTTCTATTAACAATATTGTTACAAAAATTAAAAACAATATATGAGCACGTAACATAAATTTTTTGGGTGTGTCTATAAAAATACTAATTTGTAAATATAATAATAACCCTACTAAACTTAACAAAGGGTGTGAATACAAATAAGGTGTCATGTTAGGAAGTACGAAAGGACTTATTAAACTTATAATAAACACTATCCAAATATCTATAAAAAAAAAAACTTCTTTTTTAATTTTTATTAAATATATCATGAAATATATTAATAAAAAAGGTAAACAACCCTTAGCTACAGCATCAAAAAAAACAGGAGTTATATTAGTAGGGAAAAGAGGGATTGCCGGTAGAGGTACAAAAGTACCTACTAAAATAAATAAAAAAAAAATACACATTATAAGAATAATTTTATCATAATAATATAAAGCTGAAAGAGTACCCCAAGCTTCTTTGAAATTGCGAGGCTCCTTGAAATAGTGAATCTCTCCTAACAATATCTTAACGTTAATAAAATTAAGGATTGTGTATATAATTTTATATGTAAAATATCTTATTTTTGTTAATATTTTTATTTTATTGAAAAAAGAAAAGTAAGAAAAAAAAAATAATAAATATATACCGACAAACAAAGTCTCGATAAGAGTGGGGTTATGAAAACGAAATTTATCTTTACGATAATATTTTCTTAATATAATTATTATACTTAAAAAAAAAAATAAAAATAAAATATTTACAAATTTATTAAAAATGATATTATCTATAAAAGTATGAACAGAAGTAAATAATCCTGCTCTAATAAAACATGTACTAACTATACTAAATAAAAAATTAAAAGAAATTAGAACCAGAAAAAATTGATCAAATCTCTGAGGCGTATTAAATCTATTTACATGTATTAAGATAATTAATAGTAACCAAGGTAATAAAGCAATATTTTCAACAGGATCCCAAAACCACCAACCACCCCAACCTAACTCATAATAAGCCCACCAGGCACCTAATACTAACCCAATAGTGAAGACTAATAATAAAACATTATGAATATATGCTACTTTAGAAATTAAATATTTCAGGGAATAACGAAATTCTGTAAATAGACTAACAATAACAAAAGGCACAAATAACCCTATATAAGCAAAATATAATAATATAGGATGTATAAATAAAATAATATCTTGTAAAAGAGGATTTAATGTAAATACTTCATTATTATAAATAAAACTATTAAATTTTATAAACATTGTAGAAGAAAAAAAGAAATAAAAAAAAAAAATTATATATAAAATAATAGGTACATTAATTATTGAAAAATTACGTATTATCACCATATCATATTTTTTAATTAAAAAAAAATAAAACAACAGACAATAAAAGCCAATAATAATATTCCATAATATAATTGAACCATCATGTGAACTCCAAAAACTACCTATTTTATAAATAATTGGTAAATGAACATGACTATAATAAAAAATATGTAAAATAGATGTATCATAAACACATAATGCAAAAAATATAAAAAAACATAAAAAAATAAATAGGATATAGATATTTTTAATAAAAATTAAAAATATATAAAATAAATTTTTTTTTTGAAAAAAAAATAATGTTAAAAAAAAACTAATTAATAATATATAAAGATTTATTTCTAAATACATTTAGAAATAAAGAGTTTATTACATTATTAATGTAAATTAATTGCATCATTTAAATATGAGCAAGTTAAAACTGTGAAAACATAGGCTTGTAAAACTGCTACGCCCATTTCTAAAAATGTTAAAGCAAATACAACACCTAAAGGAGCTAACCCTGCAACAGCAATTATTCCCCCTATTGTAAACATTTTCCATGCGAAACCAGCTAAAATTTTTAATAAAGTATGTCCAGCAAACATATTCGCTGCTAATCTAATACCTAAACTTAACGCTCTCATTACATAAGAAATAATTTCAATAATTACAATTAATGGGGCTAACCATAAAGGTACACCTGAAGGTAAAAATAAAGAAAAAAAATGAAAACCATGAGTTACTAGTCCTAATAATGTTACTCCAACCCAAATAGCTAAAGATAAACCAATAGTAATTGTTATATGACTTGTTGGTGTAAAATTATAAGGTATCATTCCTAAAACATTTGAAAATAAAATAAATATAAATAATGTAAATACAAAAGGGAANTATTTATTTCCTTTAGAACCAATTTGTTCTTGGATTAAATTATAAATAAATTCATATAATAATTCAAGTACAGATTGCCAACGAGTTGGGATAACTGTTGCTGCACTTGCTGATACAGTTACAAATAAAATAAAGAAAAAACATGCACCAAGAATTGCTAAAGATGAATTTGTAAAAGATAAGTCGATCCATCCTAAATAAAAACTTAATATAGGGTTAATATTAAATTGACTTAATGGGGAATTTGAATAAAGCATAATATAAATAAATAATTAAATAAAGAGCCTTAAAAATTTTAAATTAAAAAATTTAAAATTTATTTTTAGAAATTAATTCCCCAATATTTGATAAATATGTATTAAAACCAGGATTAAAATTTACTTCTTTTTCTTTAGAAATTATTGTATTAATCCAATTTTTTATTTTTATTTGATTATTATTTGAATTATTTTTTAGGTGTGATAAATTATCATTCATTAATTTATCTAAAGAAACTGTTTGTTCCATAGTAAAAGCTAAATTTTTAACAAATTTAAAACTAGAACGAACTTTAAAAATGTTACTAATTGTAGGAATTAATGTAGTTGTCATTATATAATAAAATGGAACAATAATAATAACAAACCAAAAAATTTGAGTAAAAAAACTTAATGTATCTAATTGAGGCATGAAAATGACCATTCAATTTATATAAGCCGAATTAAGTCCTTCAACTTATCGTTGAATGAATGTTAATTACACTGGTATTAATGTTTCCATTAATCTCGACAACTATTAAAAGGGTTTTAATCATTACTTGTTAACAAATAATGTGTTACTAAAATAATAAGTAACTAGCAAATTTATATATCTTTTCACTTTCCCTGAAGTTTACTTCGTAGGGTGTTACCCTATTTCGGTTTCAATAGTTCGGACTTTCCTACCTAATTAGGTCTAACATTCTAAAATGAATGGTCATTTTTATGCCCCAATTAAATACATTAATGTATTTAATTTTTAATAAAAAAAAGTTTTATTAAAATATTTTCAAAGTTATTAATAAGTTTACTTTTATTATCTTAATAATTTTTTTTTAATTTAATAAAAAAAATTTTTACTAAAATATTTTCAATAATACCGATTACGGGTGTTAATATTAAAAAATATGAAAAATAAAAAATTGTCGCCATTTGTCCAACAAAAACATAAGGATCTTCAACAGGTTGTCCACCTAACCAGCCTAATAAAATCACATCTGCGATAAAAAACCAAAATACTTTTTTATGTATTGGTCTAAAAGCTGCGCTTCTAATATTACTTGTATGTACAAAAGGTAAAATTAATAAAATTAATATTGCACTAACCATAGCAATAACACCACCTAATTTGTCCGGAATAGCTCTTAAAATCGCATAGAAGGGTAAAAAATACCATTCAGGAACAATATGACTTGGTGTTACTAAAGGATTAGCTGGTACATAATTATCAGGATGTCCTAAAGCATTTGGAGCAAAAAAAACAAAACTACTAAAAACCATAAAAAAAATAATCCAACTTACTAAATCTTTATATGTAAAGTAAGGGTGGAATGGTAACTTATCAATATTTGAATTTATACCTAATGGATTATTTGAAGCATGTTCATGTAATCCAATAAAATGTACAACAATTAAAGCAGCTAATACAAAAGGTAATAAATAATGTAAACTAAAAAAACGATTTAAAGTTGCATTATCTACTGAAAATCCCCCCCAAACTAATTGTACAAAATCAGGTCCAATCCAAGGTATAGCTGATAACATATTTGTAATAACTGTTGCAGCCCAAAAACTCATTTGCCCCCATGGTAAAACATAACCTAAAAATGCTGTACCCATCATTATTAAGAAAATAAATACACCTACAGACCATAATAATTCTCTTGGAGATGTATATGAACCATAGTATAAGCCTCTAGCAATATGAATATAAACCATTAAAAAGAACATAGAAGCCCCATTTGCATGAGTATATCTTAATAACCACCCATAATTTACATCACGCATTATATGCTCTACACTAATAAAGGCTAAATCCACATGCGGAGTATAATGCATAGCTAACGCGATTCCTGTTATTAATTGAACAACAAAACAAATACCTAATATTGATCCAAAACTATATAAATAATTAATATTTGAAGGTAATGGTGAATCAACTAAAAAAGTATTTATTATAGATAATACCGGATGTTTTTTTAATAATCTCATTTTTTATATACTTCAATACACTCTAATAAGTTAGAGAAAAATTTTTGAATAGATACACCTCTAATAACAATTGGCATAAATCCATGTTGAACACCGCATAATTCACTACATTGACCATAGTATAAACCTTCACGTTTAATAAACATAGATGTTTGATTTAATCTTCCTGGTACAGCATCTAATTTTACACCTAAAGAAGGTACAGCCCAAGCATGTAAAACATCAGCCGCAGTAATAATTACACGAATTGGTGTATTTATTGGTAATATAATTCTATTATCTACTTCTAATAATCTTAAGTCACCTTTAATTAATTCATCAGTTGGCACCATATAACTATCAAAATTAATTGCTTCAGAATTATCATTTACATAATCTGAAAATTCATATGACCAATACCATTGATGACCTATTGCTTTAAATGTTAAACCAGGGTCTACAACTTCATCCATCATATACAATAATTTAAAAGATGGGAAAGCAATTGAGATTAATATAAATGCAGGAGTAATTGTCCATATTATTTCTATAGCTGTACCATGAACTAAATATTTATGTGAAATTATATTTTTTGAATATGCAAAAAATTTTAATATTACACCCATCATCCATAAAACACCAGTACTAATAATAATTAAGAAAAAGAAAATATGGTCATGTAAATTAATAATTCCTTCCATTATTCCTGTAGCAGAATCTTGAAATCCATATTGAGATACTTCAGCAGAATCTAAAAATAATTCGAAAGGTTGGATAGCGTCATAAGGAGCTTTTAATGCGTGTTTATAAGCCTCCATAACAAGTAAATAAGGTATAATAACTGGTAAACCAATTAAGATAAATACATCCTTTTTAAATAAGTGAGGAGTGTAAATTGTATATTGTTCTACTAACCAATATGTAACGTACCCNTTGAAATAATACATAGGTAATCTTGCGAATTCGTTATTATCTCTAAAATTTATATAATAGTTAGTTAATTTCATTCTTATAACAAAAGTAGGTATCCAAAAGATTAACCAAATCGGCATTGTAACAAAAACTATTGTTTGATTTTTATTTAATCTACCATGTGTAAAATCTACCCAGCATTGTGAATAATTTTTTAGCATTATAATAACCCCTCTCATAACAAATAATTTAAAAAAAGGTTCAGTAATTGGTACTATAATATAAGGGATAATAAAGAAAACGTATGTAATATGAATTTTATAACATATTAGTAAAAATATATATAAAAAACCTAAAGATATTTCATAAATTCTAAAAAAAAAAGGATATACAAAATTACTTATACGGTTTTTGTTTACAATTAAAAAATCAAAAAAAGCAAGTAAGAAAGTTGTTATCGTAACATTTAAATTTATCATTATTTTTTTTTTACTTTATTTTAAAAGAAAATATAAAAACTTAACAAAACACGACCAGGTATTCGTAAAAAATATAAATAAATATTATTTTATTTTATTTTATATTTTTATAAAAAAGTAAATAACTTATTTACTTTAATAAAAGTATAGATTATTAAAAATAAAATTGTTATATATTTAAAATATATAACAATTTTATTTTCTTTTAGTTTCTTTTAATTTTATTTGTGATAAATATGTTCTAATACCTTTACCTCCATATATATCAGGTAATTTAAAGGATTTTAATTGACCTGCAAATTGATTTAATTCAAAAAAATTAATACCACTAAGTGAAATTAGAGTAGGTTTAATTAATTTTACAGTAATATTTTGAGGTATTTTACAATAAATTTTATGACTATAACCCAATTTTAATTTTAAGAATGAAGTAGCTTCTAAAAATTTAAAACCTATACCAACTAATTGTAATTTTATAATAAATCCTTGTGAAACACCTTTAATATTTTTTTTTAATAAACTATTAAAAGTACCATTAAGTTTTAAATTTTGAGAATAAGATTCTAATATGTTATTATTATATTTTAAAGAAAAATCTTTAGGGATTAACATATTAATTTCACCTAATTTTCCAACAATTTTTAAATTATTATTGTTAAAAAACAGTTGTATATTTGTAGGAACTTTTATTTTATGAATCATTACCAGCTGGCTTTTCTTATTCCTACTAATAAGCCTTTTAAAGCTAATTCTCGAAATATTATTCTAGATATTTTAAATTTTTTATAAACACTACGACTTCTTCCAGTTAAAATACAACGATTTTTTAATCGTGTTTTTGCTGAATCTTTTACTAAATTACTTAATTTTAATTGAGCTTTATAACGAATAGCTGGGTGTAATTGAGTATTATTTATAATAAACTTTAATTTATAACGAATATAATCATATTTATAAACAAATAATCTTTTTTTTAAATCTTTTATATTTCTTTTTTTCATTTTTAATTGATAAATGGTAAACGTAAGCCGCTTAATAAGCTTTTTGCTTCATGTAAATTTAAATGTGTCGTTACAAAAGCTAAATCTATTCCTTGAAATATTTCAAAGTTTTCATAATAATTTGAAATTTCTAAAAATACAGATAAATCTTTGATACTTGTATTTAAATATCCTTTATTATTGAAATTTTTTATATCTAAACCATTAAAATCTTTATTTAAATAAATAGCAGTGTTTGTAATTTTTAATAAAAAATTATACATTTGGTTTTTATTTAAAGTAACTTTTAAACCTATAGGATAATTTTGTTTTAAATTAAAATTTGCAATTGCTTTTTTTGATTTAGTAACAAAAGGTTTTAACCCTGTAATTAATTCTAAGGCTAACATACTAGGAACTAATTTTTTTTTATTTATTAAAGTTTCTTTAGCACCTATATTTAAAATAATTTTATTTAACTTAGGAATAATAGCAACATTTGAATAGTGATATTGCATGATTAAATCTTTTCTAATGATTGTTAAATAATGTGTTTTTAATATATTCATATTATTCTTTTAGACATACTAATTAATTTCATAAATTTTTTTAAACGTAATTCTCGTGTTAATGGCCCCGTAATCCTTGTACCTAATGGTAATAATTGTTCATTTAATAAAATTGCATTATTTTGAGAAAATTTCAATTTTAAACCATTTTTTCTTAATATATTAAACTTAGTATTAATTATAATACCTTTTAATACTTGCCCCTTTTTTACCTTTGTAGTTAATCCTTTTTTTTTAACTGTTATGATTATATATTGTCCAGTTATTCCTCTATTTTTTGGATGTCTCTGTAAGACGTTAATACATTCAATAATTTTTGCGCCAGAGTTATCTAAGGTAGAAAGTTGTGTTGAATGTTGTACCATATATATAACAAACTTATTAGAAGGAGTGGCTGAGTGGTTAAAGGCGCCAGACTGTAAATCTGGTCATTCACGTGTACATCAGTTCGAATCTGATCTCCTTCATTAAGCTAGGTAATTTAATGGTAAAATGACGGATTCATACCCCGTATAGTGTAGGTTCAATTCCTATCCTAGCTATAAATATATTTTAGCCGAATTAGCTATAATTTGGTTAGAGCATTTGACTTGTAATCAAGAGGTTGGGGGTTCGAGTCCTCTATTCGGCTAAAAAAAAAATTTGACAATAATATATGAGTACTAATTATAATTTTTTAATACATTAAAAATTAATTTTTGATAATTCAAAAATTTAAATAGTAAATTTTGTGTTTGATCCTGGCTCAGAATGAACGTTAGCAACATACTTAACACATGCGAGTTAAATATGATTAATTAATTTTAATTATATAGCGTACGGGTGAGTAATTATATCGTTATACCTTAAGGTTAGGGATAAATAGATCTATTAAAGAGAATATTGATGAATAATCAATTATATTAATACCTAATAATAGTATATAATTTTATAAATTATATACTTAAAAGATTAATATCGCTTTAAGATGATGATATAAAAGATTAGGTAGTTGTGTTTACTGAAAAGAAAATAACAAGCCAATGATCTTTAGTTGATCTGAGAGGTTGATCAACCACAATGGAACTGAGACACGGTCCATTCTTATTTTTAAGACAGCAGTGAGGAATTTTGGACAATGAGCGCAAGCTTGATCCAGTAATGTTGCGTGAGTTACAAATTAATTTAAAAAACTCTTTTAACAAAGAAGATAATGACTGTATTTGTAGAATAAGCCCTGGCCAATTTTGTGCCAGCAGCCGCGGTAATACAAAAAGGGCGAACGTTATTCATAATGACTGGGCGTAAAGGATATGTAGGCGATATTACTAAATAAAATAAAAAATTAAAGCTCAACTTTAATAAAACTTTTATTTAAAATAATATTTGAGTGAGATACAAGATAATAGAATTTCTAGTGTAATGATGAAATATGTAAATACTAGAAGGAATATCAATGGCGAAGGCAATTATCTAGTTCTTTACTGACGCTGAGGTATGAAAGTATGGGGAGCAAACAGGATTAGAGACCCTGGTAGTCCATACTGTCAACGATGAATGTTCAATATTGGAAACTATGTTTTCAGTGTTTAAGCTAACGCGTTAAACATTCCGCCTGGGGAGTACGGCCGCAAGGTTAAAACTCAAAGGAATTGACGGGGATTTATCTATGCGGTGGAGTATGTGGTTTAATTCGATACAACACGTAAAACCTTACCAATTCTTGCATTTTTTTAATAATGTCTATAGAATTATTTGTAATTCTTTAATTCTTAAATTGATTAAAAAAACAGGTGTTGCATGGCTGTCGTCAGCTCATATTTTAAGACCTTGGTTAACTCCGTTAATGAGCGCAACCCTTGATTTTAGTTTTTTCTACTAAAATGAAGACCCTATATAAAAGGGGTGGAAGCTAAGGATGACGTCAAGTCCTCATGGCCCTTATGAATTGGGCTACACATGTACTACAATGGATAATACAAAAAGTTACAAATAGGTGACTATTAGTTAATCTTATAAAATTATCCTTGTTCAGATTGTTCTCTGCAATTCGAGAACATAAAGGTGGAATCGCTAGTAATCGTGAATCAGAAGGTCACGGTGAATTTAACTCTTAAATCTTGTACACACCGCCCGTCACGCTTTGGAAGTTGGTTTGGCTCGAAAGTACGATATATCGTTTATTATTAACATTTATAAGCTTATTAGTTATAGTTACTGATAGTAAACTTAATATATCCTCTCAAAGTAAATTGGTGACTGAAGTGAAGTCGTAACAAGGTAATGGTAGGTGAACCTGTCGTTGGATGAAATAACTTTAGGAAAATTATTATTGTCAAATTTTTTTAGACTCGAACCCATTAGAACTCGGCTCGTCTATAATTTATAGGGTATATAGCTTAATGGTAGAGCATCGGCCTTTTAAGTCGTTGGTTAGGGGTTCAAATCCCTTTATACTCAGATTATTTGTTATAATCTAGGGTTTGATCGATTATGATAGTAATATGAATAATATTACTATGTTAGAAAGCGCAAAATTAATTGGTGCTGGTTTAGCTACTATTGGTTTAGTAGGTGCTGGAGTTGGGGTAGGTTCTATCTTCGCAGCTTTAGTAACAGCTATGGCTCGTAACCCTTCTTTAAAACAACAATTATTTGGATTTGCTATTTTAGGATTCGCTGTAACTGAAGCTTTAGCTTTATTTGCTTTAATGATGGCATTCTTAATTCTTTATGCATTCTAAATTTTTTAAAATGCTGGCAAGGTAGAGTAATGGTTACTCATTAGGCTCATGACCTAAGTATGTTGGTTCAATTCCATCCTTTGCCAAATAAAATATTTAAAAGATGTAACACCAATAGCACATAATGGTTGTAGACCACCAAAAGTAAAAAGAAATAGAAAAACACATCGTGAAGCATATTTTGAATAAAGAA
>JGI12627J18819_10000821_pt1 | contig 10442 bp, 9 predicted proteins | sample TexAe_OM1H0_M2_FD_18819 | JGI IMG/M metagenome (IMG submission 18819)
CCGCGGCAAAGGGCGAACCTGCGACAGGCGAGAGGGCGCCCTTTGAACTGATTTTATAAGCAGAGATGGTATTGCTTTGCTCATTCGCCACGTAAACGAACTTGCCCTTTGGGTCTACCACAACTGACTCAGGTTCGGATCCGGCCGCGAAAGGCGAACCCGCGATAGGCGTTAGGGCTCCGTTCGAACCGATGCTGTAAGCCGAGACGCTGCCGGAGATGTCCTCGTTCGCGACGTAAACGAACTTGGCTGTCGGGTCCACCGCCACGCACGCGGGGTTTGTCCCCGTCGCAAAGGGCGAACCTGGGACGGGCGTCAAGGCGCCATTTGCACCGAGGCTGTAGCCCGAAATATTGTTACTGTTGGCATTTGCCACGTAAATGAACTGAGCATCCAACGGTGCCGCCATTGCCAGGAAGGCTGCGACTGAAAGAGCTGACAGAATCGCGAAACGGCCCGGTCGCGATCGGTTATGGTCTAGACTCGCAGGTACGAGTGACCGAATTTCCCCGAGATCTGTTCTCATAGACTGTATTTTTGTTTTCGGTAGTGGTAGACTTTCGTGTGCCTAGCTGTGCTTGGTTAAAGCTAGAGATGACGGAACAGTTTGAGATGTACCAAGGGATCTGAAATTTTTTCCGCTTGCGCGAATTGGGTGCATGAACCATAGTCACCGGCTCCGGCCGAAACCGGGATCCTACTTGTCGAATACCGTATGTCTTCAATGGAATTAATGACCGAGCTCCTCGAGGCAGGGGTTCATTTTGGGCATCAAACCAAGCGCTGGAACCCGAAGATGAAGCCCTACATCTTCGAGCAAAGAAACTCGATCTACATCATTAATTTGTCGGAGACGGTAAGGCAGCTCCACGCAGCGACCGACTTTTTGTCCAAGATAGCGGGCAGTGGGGGNAAGGTCCTGTTCATCGGTTGCAAGAAACAAGCTCAAGAAGCCGTCAAAGAGGCGGCACAAGCTTGTGGCCAATTTTATGTCAATCAGCGCTGGTTGGGCGGCACGCTCACCAATCTTACTACCATTCGCAAAAGCGTAGCTCGGTTAACCTATCTCGAACAAATCGAGCAATCGCCGGAATACTCCCAAATGGGTAAGCAAGAGCTCTCGGCACTACGCCGCGAAGCTGAGAAACTCCGCCGAAACCTGGAAGGGATCCGGACCATGTCGGGCTTACCAGACGCCTTGGTCATTATTGATACCCAACGAGAGTCGATTGCCGTGGCTGAAGCGAACCGGCTTCGCATCCCCACCGTTGCGATCGTGGATACGAACGCTGATCCCGACCTGGTGACCTACCCGGTTGCTGGTAATGACGATGCAATTCGCGCGATCCGGGTGATCCTGCAAAAATTGGTAGACGCGATTTATACCGGTTCCCACGAACAAGAGAAAACTAGCGCAGCGGCACTCGCCGCCGTCGCCGAATAGCACAAACATTCGCCTCCTGGCCTAGGAGGCCGGGGAGCTTGATTTTCACGCTTATGTCAGACGTAAGTCCCACTCTGGTCAAACAACTTCGCGAGAAAACAAACGCTGGTATGATGGATTGTAAGAAAGCTCTGGTTGAAGCCGGCGGCGATCTTGAGAAAGCAGAGGATATTCTTCGGAAAAAAGGAATTGCTAGCGCGTCCAAAAAGGCCAGTCGTTCTGTGAAGGAAGGCGTGGTCGCGTCCTACATCCATTTGCAGGGTAAAGTGGGCGTTCTGGTGGAAGTGAATTGCGAGACTGACTTTGTCGCTAAGAACGACATTTTCCGCGAGTTCGTGAAGGATCTCACCCTCCATATCGCAGCTGCTCATCCTGTCTATGTCGTTCGAGACGAGGTGCCGGAAGCCGTCATCGAGCGGGAACGCGAAATCTATCGGGAACAAGTGAAGGGTAAACCCGCGAATGTGGTCGAGAAGATCGTGGACGGTAAACTGGATAAATTTTACGGGAGTGTCTGCCTGCTCGATCAGGCTTTCATCAAAGACCCGGATAAAACGATCAAAGATCTAGTCGCATCAAAAATCGCTGAGCTAGGCGAGAACATCGTCATTCGGCGCTTTGCCCGATTTGCCGTCGGGGAAGAGCTCGAGGCCGCAGCGTAGCTAGCCGAGTGAGCCTCGGTGGCGAGGACGACGGGCTTAAACGACGTAGCAGCAGTTGACGCGCACGCCACTACCCATAGCGGAGGGAGCCGCATTATAGAAGTTCCGTCCGTCGGACCGACACGCGCTTCACAAACCACGTTGCAGTTTGCGCAACGATTCGCTATATCCGCCTAATGAAACGGCGGTTGTTCCTTTCCCTGTGCTCCTTTCTGGGGCTTTGTCTCCCTGCTTTCTCGCAGGATACAATCAAAATCGGCGAGTTCGGCTCGTTAACCGGTGACAACGCCAGTTTTGGCACTTCGCAAAACGAAGGAGTCCAAATGGCGGTCGAAGAAATCAATAATGCCGGCGGCGTTCTCGGCAAAAAGATCGATCTGACCGTTGAGGACAATCAGACGAAACAGGGCCAAACAACTACCATCGTCCGAAAACTGATTTCTCAGGATCACGTTGTGGCTTTGGTCGGTGAGGTTGCATCCTCTAAGACTTTGGAAGCCGCGCCGATCGCACAAGAAGCTAAGATCCCGCTGATTGCGACGGCCGCGACCAACCCGAAAGTGACCCAGGTCGGTGACTACATTTTCCGAGTCTGTTTCATTGATGACTTTCAGGCCGTTGTTATTGCCCGCTTCGTTCTAGAGAATCTGCACAAGACGAAAGTTGCTTTCATGACCGATGTGAAACAGGACTACAGCGTTGGGCTAACCCAGTTCGCTAAAGACTATCTCCTGAAGAACGGCGGCCAGGTCGTCAAACAGCAGAGTTATAGCTCCGGGGACAAAGATTTCCGTGCCCAGCTAACCGATATCAAGTCGGCTGACCCCGATGTCATTATTATTACCGGTTACTACCCCGAGGCGTCCTTGATTGTCCGGCAAGGCCGGCAATTGGGAATCAAAGCCGTTTTTGCCGGTGGTGACGGTTGGGACGGTTCGTCGCTCATTCCAGTTGGCGGTAAGGCGATCGAAGGCGCCTATTTCTCGAATCATTTCTCGACCGAGGATAAATCACCCGCGGTTCAGGAATTTGTCACCAAATACAAAAAGAAATATAACAACAAGACCCCCGATGCTTTCGCCGCCCTCGGTTATGACGCTGTTAACCTGCTGGCGGACGCCATCAAACGCGCCGGAGGAACCGATTCTGAGAAGCTGCGCGACGCAATCGCTAACACCAAAGATTTTCCGGGTGTAACCGGCAAAATCACCATCAATCCGGAACGCAACGCGAATAAGTCAGCGGTGATCATTACGATTAAGGATGGCGCGCTGCATTACTTCGAGACGATAGAGCCGAAAGCAGCCAGCTGAGGGACTGGTGAAAGGTGAAAAGTGAAAGGTGAGATAGCCCCGAACTGGTGGGGCGAGGCTCCGGAAAAGCCCAAGAGGATTAACGGAGTAATCAATCGCACCTGGACATTTCGCTTTCTGACACCTTGAAGTGGCCGAGCCGTAGACCCACGGCTCGGCACATTTTTAGTCGTCGTCCGTAAAATCTTGGCGGACGCGGATTGCCCCTGTTAGAGCGTTTGGGTCATTCGGGAGCCTCGCCCCACCAAAGAAAGGGGCCGCTATCTTTCTCCATGACGAACCGGTTTCCCTACGAAATCCTTAAGGACATGCGGGAGCCTCGAATTATACCCGGCATTTATCGACAGCTTGTCGCCTTTCACCTTTCACTTTTCACCTTTCACCTTTCACTCTTCCTTGCCCAGGCCGCTGTTGCCCAGATCAAAATCGGCGCAGTAAGCTGCATCTCCGGGCCGCTCTCAACCTTCGGTGTCTCCAGCATCCGCGGTGCACGGATGGCGATTGAGGAGACAAATGCGAAGGGCGGTGTTCTCGGGCAAACGGTCGAACTGGTTGTCGATGACAATGGCTCAAAGGCGGGAGAGACAGCCAGGATCACCCGGAAATTCTTGTCCCAGGACCATGTGGTAGCGATTCTCGGCGACCTCACATCGTCCGCGACCATGGAAGCCGCTCCCTTAGCTCAGGAAGCGCATGTTCCGCTGATTACCCCCACGGCGACCGCAATTGCCGTCACTAAAGTGGGCGATTACGTGTTTCGAAGTTGTTTTACTGATCCGTTTACCGGCCGGATTATGGCGCGATTTGCCATCGAGCATCTGCATGCTCGGCGTGGGGTTATCCTGACCGACGTCAAACAGGACTATAGTATCGGTGTAAGCGCAGAACTGAGCGCCTTTTACCGCCAACAAGGCGGACAGGTTCTGCAGGAATTCAGTTTCAGTAGCGGTGACACCGATTTTCGGGCGCAGCTTTCATCGTTAAAAAGCCTGCAACCCGACGTGGTTTTTGTTCCGGCGTATTACACCGAAGCCGCCCTAATCTTAAGGGAGGCCCGTCAATTAGGCGTAAAAGCCCCGTTTGTGGGCGGTGAAGGTTGGGATAGCCCATCCTTGCTCTCCGTCGCGGGAAAGAGCGCTGACGGGAGTTTTTATACGAATCATTTTTCTCCAGATGACCCGGAGCCATTGGTCCAAAATTTTGTCCGCGCCTATAATGCCAAGTACGGAACAGCCCCTGACGCCTTGGCTGCCCTGTGGTATGACGGCGCCGGACTGCTTGCCGATGCCATCCGGCGAGCCGGCTCCGCCGAACCGGCTAAGATCCGGGACGCCCTTGCCACAACTAAGGCTTTTCCGGGTGTGACGGGCAATATCTCGCTGGACGAACAACGCAACGCGAGTAAGCCGGTTGTCGTCGTCACCATCGCAAACGGTCAGGTCAAAATGGTGCAGAGGGTGGAACCGTGAACGGGTTTGCGGTTGAGACCATAGAGCGCTGCCTCGCTTGCGATGCCGATGCGGTCGGAGCCGTGGAGGGGAGCCGCTTTGGCCTGCGTGCGATGACCCATGTCATCATTTCTGTCATTTGTGCGGCCGAAACGTGTGGCAATAGGCGGCTCCCGGGAACGACCCGGCGCGATCTTTTGCACAGCAATTCTGTTAGCAAGGTAAATTGATTTCACGAACTTGTAGAGCACCCAAACGCTGGGTAATTCCCGCGAGCCGCCTGGTTTCACGTTTTCCGGTCCTAATTCGCAACACGACAAAAAATCGCGTGGTGACGAGGCATGCGTTCAAGCGGTCCCCCTTCAGGAGTGCCGACCGCATCGGCCTCGCAAGCGAGGCAGCGCTCCACGAATCCAAAGCCATTCGTGTCGATTCGTGTCCATTCGCGGTTAAAAAATCTAGCCTAAATACCTGAAATGGGCTGAATATAGGCGCCAGGCAAGCGCGACGAGCTCAGGGCCTACGATCAATCGATGGCACAAGTCATACTTTTCCTACAGCAGCTACTAAACGGTCTCTCGCTGGGTTCGATCTATGCTCTGATCGCCCTCGGTTACACCATGGTATACGGGGTCTTACGGTTCATTAATTTTGCGCATGGCGATGTTTATATGCTGGGTGCGTATGCCGGTTTCGCCATTACGAATTTGATCTACATGTTCATCCCATTGGACCAGTTCAATGCGATCAGCCGGCATAGCTTCGTGCCCATATTTGTTTGCACCGCGATTGTGATGCTCGGCGCCATGATTTTTTGCGCCATCCTTGGCGTGACGATCGAGCGGATCGCTTATCGGCCGTTACGGGACCGCCCACGATTGACAGTATTGATCACCGCGATTGGCGTCTCCCTGTTCTTACAGAATATCACCCAGTTCTTCGTTGGGGCACAGCCGCAAGCCTTTAAACAGCTGATCCCAGTTCGGGCGATCGAAGGCCTGGGAGATCTCACGGTGTTGAGCAGTCAAGCCGCGATTATCATCTCGACCATCGTGCTCATGGTGTTCCTTCGATTGATCGTCATGAAGACGAAACTCGGTCTGGCGATGAGAGCGCTGTCCGTGAACCCGACCGCTTGTTCTCTGATGGGCGTGAACAACGGACTCGTGATTTCGTTCACTTTTGCGCTTGGGTCAGCTTTGGCTGCTGCTGCTGGAATCTTAGTGGCCATGGATTCTCCTTCGATCAATCCTCTAATGGGGAATTTGCCAGGGATAAAAGCGTTTGTGGCGGCTGTGCTGGGCGGCATCGGGAATATCACCGGAGCAGTCGTGGGCGGATTAATTATCGGGGTTTTGGAGACACTGGTTGTAGGATACTCCAACGAACTGGCGAATTGGTTTCCTTTCCTCCACTATTTGTTTCCCAACGGCTTATCTCAACTTCGCGACGCCATCGCTTTTGCGGTGCTTATAATTATCTTGCTCTTCAAGCCGACAGGCATTTTCGGCCGAGTTGAACGGGAGAAAGTATGAGCCGAGCGCGTGCGATCCTGGGGGTCTTTCTGCTCATTCTCTATGTGTTTGCGCTTACTGGCGAGCGCCCGTTTGAGTCCCATTTGGCCTATTACTACGATATCCTGATCAACATCGGGATTAATGTGATCCTCGCTGTTAGTTTGAACCTGGTAAACGGTTACACCGGGCAATTTTCTTTAGGTCATGCCGGGTTTATGGCGGTGGGCGCTTACGCCGCCGGCAGTTGGACCAATCATCTGAGTCCAGGCCTGATCAACTTTTTGGCGGGATCAAACGGCATTCTGACTGTCGTGCTAAAACCGTTTCCGTTTTTGCAGCCGTTTGCCCTTCCATCCGCGGTTGCAGACAATCTGGCCTTGGTAATTGCGACTCTGTTCGGCGGTTTTCTGGCTGCTCTGGCCGGCTTGGCAGTCGGTATCCCGTCGCTGAGGTTGCGAGGTGACTATCTCGCTATTGTGACCCTCGGGTTTGGAGAAATCATTCGTACGCTCATTCTGAATATTGATTTCCTGGGTGCAGCTCGCGGCATGAGCGTGACGGGGACTTATACCAACATGTTTTGGACGTTCGGCATTGCCGCCGTCGCCATCTTTATCGTCCTCGGTTTAGTAAATTCCACTTACGGCCGCGGTTTTCTGACGGTCCGCGACGATGAAGTGGCCGCTGAAGCTATGGGCATCAATACCACGAAATATAAAGTGATCGCGTTTGTGGTTGGCGCCTTTTTCGCCGGCACTGCCGGCTCTTTGTTTGCCCATTACACCGGGTACTTGACTCCGGAAGGATTCAACTTTTTTAAGTCAGTTGATGTGGTCGTGATGGTCATTCTGGGCGGCATGGGCAGCACAGTCGGAGTGATACTGGCGGCGATTCTGCTGACTATCTTGCCGGAACTATTGCGCGCATTGGCACACACGGACTTCGTGCCCGCCTTGCAGAAAGCACTCGAGGGCGTGATCCCAATCCACTTGCCACCACTACAAGGGCTTTTAGAGAATCGGTTGATTCTTTATTCGCTCCTCCTGATCATCATGATGCTTACTCGGCCGCAGGGCTTGTTTGGCGATCTAGCCGGTAGCCGGAAACGGGTCGCCTCAGCTGCTTCAAAGGAACGAGTGGCTTCATCAGCTTCAAAGTAATGGATGCCTTGCTGAAAGTTGATCACTGCACCATCCGTTTTGGCGGTCTCACGGCGGTATCGAACTTGGACATGTCGATCGGGAACCGTGAGTTGGTCGGCTTAATCGGACCGAATGGCGCGGGTAAGACCACGGTGTTTAATATGATTACCGGTGTCTATCAACCGACAGAGGGAGCAATCTTTTTTAACGGCGAACGTTTGAACGGATTGAAGCCGTTTAATATCACGGCCAAAGGTATCGCCAGGACGTTTCAGAATATCCGTCTTTTTGTCTCTTTGACCGTGTTCGATAATGTGCGGGCCGCTTTTAACCTGCACTTAAAGCATGGCCCGCTCCACGCCCTAACGCGAGGTTCGAGATTCAAACAGGAAGAGGCCGAGATAAGCGAGCAAGCCATGGATTTATTGAAGATCTTCAATCTGGATCGGTTTCGGGATGTGATGTGTAAGAGCCTTCCTTATGGCGACCAACGCCGTTTGGAAATCGTCCGAGCATTGGCCACGAAACCGCGGTTGTTACTGCTCGACGAGCCGGCTGCCGGGATGAATCCAACCGAGAAAGGCGCGCTTATGACTCTAATCGAATTCATTCAAGAGAAATTCGATATCTCGGTACTTTTGGTTGAGCATGATATGCGGGTCGTGATGGGCATCTGCAAGAGGATCTATGTTCTGGATTACGGGATAACCATCGCCGAAGGCCCGCCAGACGAAATCCGTCGCGACCCGAAAGTGATCCAGGCCTACTTGGGCGAATAACGGAGAAGAAAATTACCGCGAATGCACGCGAATAGACACGAATAACGGAAAGAAAAGCTTTCAACCGCAGATCAACACAGATGTACGCAGATAAGATTTCGAAGAAACGAACAACGGCTTTTCCCGGAAGAGCCATCTGCGTATATCCGCGTTCATCGGCGGTTCCTCCTCTATTTTGTTCGCGTCAATTCGTGTCCATTCGCGGTTTAATTTGGTTCGTGTCCATTCGCGGTTAAGTTCCGATGTTAGAGGTCAGCAATCTCGAAGTTGCCTACGGGTCGATCACAGCCCTTCACTCGATCAATGTTCGAGTGGAGAAAGGTAAGATTGTCACACTCATTGGGAGCAACGGGGCGGGCAAATCGACTACTTTGCGGACGGTATCCGGCTTGTTGAAGGCCAGGAGCGGAAGGATTCAAGTGGAGGGGAAGGACATTACTAACCTCGCGCCGCATCTCATCGTTGCGCTTGGTATTACGCAGGTTCCGGAGGGCCGGATGATTTTCTCTAACCTGACGGTCGTGGAAAACCTTCAGATGGGCGCCTTTCGCCGGAAGAGCAACGGAGAATTGAAGAGCGATTACGAATACGTTTATTCGATCTTTCCTCGGTTGAAAGAGCGAGAGAAACAGGTCGCGGGAACGTTGAGTGGTGGCGAACAGCAAATGCTGGCAATTGGCCGGGCTTTAATGAGCAAACCCACCTATTTGATGTTGGACGAGCCGTCGCTAGGAATAGCCCCGCTCTTGGTCCGGACGATTTTCGAAAAGATCGTCGAGATCAATCGCCAACTCGGCATTACGATTCTCTTGGTCGAACAGAACGCAAATCTGGCGCTCGAGATCTCGGATTACGGCTATGTGCTGGAAACCGGCCGCGTGATTCTGGAAGACAAATCCAAAAGCCTGCGTGCTAACGCCCTCGTCCGGGAATCGTATCTCGGAGGAGCGTAGCGAAAGCGGCGTGTAGGCGTGACGGCGTATCGGCGAGGTGCGAACACGCTGAACCCTGCGACCGGATGAGAACTGGGACTCGCGGACCTAACCCATAAGTCCCATGTGTCCCATGTGTCCTATTGGGTCCGCGGTATTGCGCGTCGTAGGTTGAGGAGCCCGTACCATCGCACCATCATCGCGAACCGTCTCGGCACGTGATTCTCCTTGATCGCGAATCCAACAAAATGCCAATTTACCGCGAGCGTTCACGGAACTGAATTAAGTCCTCGCTCCAACTACAAAAGGATTTGTGCCTATGTCCTCCCTGATCCCGGGATTCCGGCTTCTGCTTCGTGCTGGCGCGTCCCTTTGCGGCGCGTTTTCATTTCTCTGCGGACAGATTACCCAGTTCTTTTGCGTGGCGGCGTTTGGTTTGGGCTCGCTCCCGGCCGTTGCTGCAAGCCCCGGCACCCAGCATTCCATCACGTTCGATCATTACTCGCTGATGATCGATGGCCAAAGAGTATTCATTTATTCGGGTGAATTTCATCCGTTTCGGTTACCAAGCCCGGCTCTGTGGCTTGACGTATTCCAGAAGATGAAAGCCGGCGGGTTTAACACGATCTGCTGCTATTTCGACTGGGATTATCATTCAGCAAAGAGCGGGACTTACGATTTTACCGGAATTCGAGACCTGGATCGCTTCCTTAGTCTCGCGAGTGAGGCCGGGTTATACGTTATCGTGCGGCCTGGGCCGTATATCAATGCGGAGACAGACAGCGGCGGGTTTCCGGGATGGTTAACGACGATCCAGGGCCGAGCAAGATCGACCGCTCCAGATTACCTGGCGGCTGCCTACGAATGGTTGAGCCAGATCGATCCGATTATTGTTCGTCACCAGCTAACGAATGGAACCGGGACCATAATCGCTTGCCAGGTCGAGAACGAGTTTTACGACAGCTCGTCGATCGGCCAGCAGTACATGCAAGATCTCGAAAATAAAATGAGAGCGGACGGTATCCAAGTGCCGCTTACCGGGAACCATAATGCGACATTTACGACCGGGTTAGGCGCAACGGACATTGCGGGGTTCGACATCTATCCGCAAGGGTTTGATGCCTCCAATCCGACTCAGTGGAATCCGGTCCCGGAAGGGTTAGAAGCGGAGCACGATGCGCTGCCCCCAAACGAGCCGCTTTACC